>Ga0210403_10001211_pt1 | contig 24967 bp, 17 predicted proteins | sample IncBWC19MmetaG_FD_150863 | JGI IMG/M metagenome (GOLD analysis project Ga0210403, IMG submission 150863) | Forest soil microbial communities from Barre Woods Harvard Forest LTER site, Petersham, Massachusetts, United States - Inc-BW-C-19-M | ecosystem: Environmental > Terrestrial > Soil >... | reverse complement strand
TTAACGTCACGCATTCCATCACGATCCTGACGGATGGGTGCACGAACTTTCGAAAGTTCCTAGTCGAAGGTACCAAGCCGAATCTGAAGAAGATCCAGGAATACGTTGACCGGTCACTGATGCTGGTGACCGCGCTTTCCCCTGTCATCGGCTACGACAAAGCCTCGAAGATCGCCCACTATGCACTGGACAACGATCTCACCCTCAAGCAAGCCGCGCTGAAGCTCGCATTTGTAACGGAAGAGGAGTTTGACCGTGTCGTGGACCCCTTGAAAATGGTGCACCCGTACATTGCAAAAGCCAGCTGATAGGAATCCGAGTGCACTCCACAGTCCGCTTTTATCTGCCCTAGCTTTTTCGGGCGTCGACGTGCTGGAAGGAAAGAAAAATGGGTTGGCACCAACGGGATTCCACATCCAGGAAACTAGACTTTTGATGCTGAGAGGTTTGACATTGGCGGCGAGGAATGGCGCACTCCCAACCGAGGACACTCAGGCGTGGGCATCATGGCCGTTACTTGTGAACTCTGCTCGAACGGCTGTAGCTGCAGTAGTTTCGTTGATCGTTGCGCAACTATTCCGCTTGCCAGAGGCTTATTGGGCGCCGATCACGACTTTGGTGATTACACAATCATCGCTCGGTGCCGCTCTCTCCGTCTCCTGCGAGCGGTTCATGGGAACGGTGCTTGGCGCAGCAGTTGGAGCGACCGTAACCGGTTTCTTCGGACCGAATATGCTTATCTTCGGTGTCAGTGTTTTTGTCCTGGGACTCCTGAGCGCCGCAGCAAACTCGAATCGGAATGCATTCCGATTCGCAAGCGTGACGCTTGCCGTTGTACAGCTTGTACCGCGGGTGGGACCTCCATGGCGCATCGCGCTTCATCGGTTCGCAGAAGTGTGTATAGGCCTTGTGGTGGCACTGATATTGTCAGTGGTGTGGCCAGAACAGGAGGAAGCTCGTTGAAGCACGGCGTAAACAGGGTTGGTTAAATTCGCAAACAACCGCCACTCTTCAAGCTCAAATTGATGTGGTCGTCGTTACCGATAACCAATCCTTCGATTGTTTCCGGAAAAATTGGCTGTCAGGCCGCTTTCAGTTTCCATATAGTTTCCAATTAAGGCCATCACACGGAAAGCTAAGTGCCGCCAGATCAATCGCTTCCAGAGTTTGATTCAGAGCTTCCCAAGCTTCGGACGTAACTTCGACTGTGCACCAACTGTGCAAGAATCCAAGGTTTTCATTCCGTTCGGCTTAGCTTTTGAGCGAAAGCAGGTTCCCCGATTTGTTGGAAAGGTTAGTAGTTAAAGTTTCCAGTGGAATTGTTGGAGTAGAGTTTTGTGCTTTGCAAGCAGGGGGTCGCCGGTTCGATCCCGGCCACGTCCACCAGATTCTTCGCCGCGCGTTGGTTTCCCGCACTTCCAGGTACGGTCTCACTCCGATCCTCAACCACCACTAATGCGTAACAGAGTAGCCGCCACCGCCAACCACGTGAGGATCAAACACTTGGGTCCCGTTAATTGTGAGCGTGTACTTGTAGACCGTTAGCTCAGCCGGTTGCGTCGCGGCGGTTTGGGCTGTGTTGTTCGTTATATCAGAGGTGCACGAAGTAAGCGGACAATCGCCGGTGAAATGGACCACGAAGCTGTTTACACCATTCGCCGGTTTCCAAACCACTGTATCTCCATCGCAAACGTACACTGCTTGCTTATCCACCCCATTCTTCTTTTGCAGGTCCACGGTTATATCTTGTTCTTTGCCGCAGTCGAATGTCTTCGTCTTTTTGGCGTTTACTGCTGCCGGTTTCATGTCACAGCCGAGGCTCCCCAGGATGCACAACAAAAGAACAGCGAACAGGCTGCCAGAAACCCAGAACCCGAGTCGGGAAACACGCATAACACCTCCTTATTTTTTCGAAGCGCCTTGGATGAGGCCCTGGAACCGCGGATTATCGCTTAGAACATCAAAATTCGGTGTGTCGCGAAGCATTTCTGGCGTAACGCCCAAAGCTTTTGCCTTCTCCAATGCGTCCAGGGCGCGATTTGTTTCGCCGAGCTGTTGATAGACGATGCCCGCATTCAGCAGCAGGTCTGGGCTGTTTGGCTGAAGACGCAAACAAGCGTCTAGTTTCTCGATCGCGGCCTTTCGCTCGCCTCGCATGGCATGGTACTCCGCAAGGTAGCCGAGAAGCTGCGCGTCTTTCGGATTGAGTTGCAGATTTTCCTCGCCCAGCGCAATGGCCCTGGCGTACGCGGCTGCGGCCTCCGCGCGCCTGCCCGGAGTCCAGTAATAAGCATCTCCGAGATTCCCCCACATCACGTAGTTCTTGTCATCAAGCTTCGTGGCTTGTTCAAGATTTCCGGCGGATTCCGCATACTGGCGCATCTGAAAATGAGCGGTGCCAAGGTTGGAGAGCGCGTCGGCTGTCGCTCGGATGTTCAGCGATTGCTGGAGAATCGGAATAGCCTCACCGTATTTCCCCTGCAAAATGCGGACGGCCCCAATGTTGCTATAGCCTGTGAAGCTATCCGGAGCCAACGTAACCACCTGCGTGAACATGGATACGGCTTCGTCATACCTCGCATGCGCCATGTAGAAAAGCCCCAGCCAATTGTACGTGGCCCAGTAGGCGGGACGCGCAGAGATCGCTTGCTTATGGAGCTTCTCTGCCTCCTCAACGCGGCCTAGCTGCTCGTAAGCGATGGCCAACCCGCCATACGCATCGTCGCTGCCAGGTTCGATCTCCAGCGCGCGGCGAAACTGCTCCGCGGACGTTTCGTAGTTTCCCTTGGCGAGGAAAACTCGGCCCAGGCATGTATGAGCCACCGCAAGTTGCGGCCCCAGGTCCGCCGCCTTCTGACAGTTGGAAATGGCCGCATCAGCCCATCGCATGTCATGCCCTAATTGGTATTTGCGCCAATACGCTTCGCCAAGTCCCGCCGTTGCCGCAGCATAGTTTGGATCCTTCTCCAGCGCGCGGTTGAACAGCGTGACGGCATTGTCCACTTTTTCCGGAACAACGTAGTCCTGGAGGTAGCCGCGGCCTTGCAGGTAAAGATCGTAGGCCCCTGCCTCGCTGGTGCCGTGAGCAGCGAAGGTCTGCTTTTCCTGAGGAGCAAGCTGAAGGTCCAGGGATGCGGCAATGTTTTCGAAAACGCGGTCCTGCAAAGCGAATGGGTCGGCGGCAGCCGCGGTGACGGTGCCGCTGCGCACCTGTCTGTGGGAACGGGCGTCCACCAGGGCGTAATTCACTCGCACGTCCCCTGCGGCCCTTTGTACGTTCAACACCAGCACGAGGTTGACGCCAAATTGCTGGCGAGCGGCATCCACCGTCGTCACCTGCTTCTCCACAGTTGAGCTCATGGGAATCACCGAGAGAGCATGCCGAATGCTCAGTTCGCCAAGACGCGAGTTCAAAGTGTCCGCAAGTCCGTTATCGAAGGCCGCCTGAGAAGCGTCCCCACTGGTGTTCGGAGGGAGCACGCTGAGCAGGACCGGCGAGAGCACTTCGCCGGAAGCATTGTGCTTCCAGAACCAATTTCCACGGGTGGCCAGGATGCCAGTCGCAACCAGGACGACCAGCGCCACTGCTCCGAGCAACGCGCGCCGGCGGTGTGAGGTGCTTGCGCGCGGCTGGAAACTACTCTGTTCGCTGCTGTGACTCAGAGTTTCCAGCGCTGCGCGTGCTTCACTCGCTCTCTGGTATCGGCGCGCTGGTTCTTTTTCCAGACAGCGGGAAACGATGGTGGCCAGGCCGGGGGGAAACCGCGCCGGCAGAGGACGCGTGCTGTCGTGAAGAATCGAGTGGCAAAGTTGGTAATGATTGTCCCCCTGGAACGGGCGAATTCCCGTCAGCATTTCGTACAGCACAATACCAAACGACCAGATATCCGTACGAGGAGACGCCGCGCGGCCCTCGATCTGCTCCGGCGCCATGTACGGGAGCGTGCCCCCCTCCCCCAGCTTGCTGTCGGTGGACATCGTCTCCAGTGTTTGCCGGTCAAATTCCGGATTGGTTCGCCGCGCCAGGCCGAAATCCAGAATCTTCGCCTCTCCGAGCGGCGTCACGATAATGTTCAGGGGCTTCAGATCACCGTGCAGAACGCCGCGCTCATGAGCGTGTGCCAGCGCCGAAGAGATTTGGCGGGCGTAGCGAAGCGCGGCGTCGATAGGCAGAGGTTCGTGATTGATGACCTCGGCCAGCGTATGCCCCTCCACATATTCCATGGAAATGAAAACCTCGCCGGCATCCTCGCCGACTTCGTAGATCGTGCAGATGTTCGGATGATTCAGTGCCGATGCGGTGCGCGCCTCGCGCCGCAGCCGCTCATATACCTTCAGATTGCCGGCGGCTTCCTCCGAGATAAACTTCAGCGCCACGGTACGATGCAAGGTGGTGTCTTCCGCGCGATACACGACGCCCATCCCGCCGCTACCGAGGGGACCGAGAATGCGGTAGTGAGATACAAGCTGAGCTGGCAAGGGCAGGTACCTCGGACAACGGAAACCGCACGGAAGGTAATTCGAGATGCCCTGGTTCGCACCTTTGGTGGGCATGTTACGTCGCCAGGAAATTCAAGTCAACGCACTTTTCCCCAATCCCCGTGTCGCCCGGAATTGTAAAATCCGTGTGGCACAAAACCTGAGGCATTTTGGAACCGAAATCTTGGAGCTAACTTGCTGCGATTCGGGGCTTGGTTCTGGTGGAGTTGTCAGCTAAGCGCAGCCGGGTGCCTATAAATGGTCAGGACGTTGTTCCTTTTCTCGACTAGACCGAGGGCAGGCCGGGTGCCCCACGTTCCGTCTTTTGGTAGGCAGGCGGGCGCAGGTTCGATCCCGGCCACGTCCACCAAGAAAGATCTCTGCAAAATCGATGTTTTGAGGGAATGCCACGCCCGATATGCATTCAGCTTTTCCTTTGTATTGCCTTTCGTGGCGCGGAACTTCATAACCGTACCGGGTCCCAATTGTCCGGCTAGCGCTCTAACGGGGGTCTTATACCTAGCACTTCCAAATTGCCGCCGATATTGCTACAGTACCGGCGACGCAATTGGCTTCTTGCGTTATAATCTTGGATAAATATAGAAAATAGGGCAATCCAACTCACACAGTTGCGAGGGGTTGTGTCGTGAGTCGAAACCGGTTGATTCTGATCGTCTATCTCCTTCTTGGCAGCGCCGTTTCAGTCAAGGCGCAGGTTCAAGGAATATCCCGCACACCGATAGCTCAAAGCGCCCTGCCTATTGTGTTTGAGCCTGCCGCGCCTCAGCAAGACAGTTTAATAGCCATCATTGGACGGGTCGCAGGTGGAACGGTAGAGTTTCAGCCCTCGGCGATGGCTATCCATTCGGTACGCAAAGAGAGCAATAGCTTTGGGATCAGTTTTGACGGCGCTCTCCCCACCGTTCCTAAGGGTGCTGATCTCGAGCAGAGTCAGACCAATTACTTGCTTGGGAACGATCCTGCCCGCTGGCGCACTCATGTTTCGAACTACACAAAGGTTGTCTACTCCAATTTGTACCCGGGCATTGATGCGGTCTTCTATGGCAACGGGAATCATCTCGAGCACGACTTCATTGTGAAGCCGGGCGCGGATTACCGGCAGATCCACATGCGATTTTCGGGCTCCCGAGTTCACCTGAACAAAGACGGCTCGCTCATCATGACCGCGGCGGGAGATTCGCTGCGTGTGGACGCGCCGGCCATTTATCAAAACGAGGACGGGAAAAGGCGTCGCCGGAATGGAGCATTCCAGTTACTGCCAAACGGGGATGTCAGCTTCACGGTAGATAGCTATAATCCGCACTTCGATCTGGTCATCGACCCTGTACTCATCTTCTCAACGTACCTGTCACCGTTGGGATCAGATGGAAATGGTATTGCAACCGACGCAAACGGCAACAGCTACGTGACGGGGTACGCCACATTAGGGTATCCGGTGACCACCGGTGCGTTTTCAGGCTGCGCGACATGTACTACGAACAATGTCGTCACCTTTGTCAGCAAGCTGAGTGCGGACGGCTCAAAGCTCATTTATTCCACGGTCTTGGGCGGCAATAGTTTTGCACAGCCAACAGGCATCGCGGTGGATGCGAACGGAGATGCAATCGTTTCGGGTTGGACCGGTGCTTCAGACTTTCCCACGAAATCGGGACAGCCGATTCTGCCGCAGATGAACAACTATGTCGGATTCCTTTTTTCTCTGGCGCCTGATGGGGCTTCGCTGAACTACGGAACACTGCTCGGTCCCAGTCCGACCGCCCCCGTAGAGTCGATGACATATGCCACGGCTGTGGCGGTGGACGATTCGGGCAACGCCTACGTGACAGGTGAAACGGGCGAGGGGTTCTTCATCTCGAGTGGCGCGCTGAACCAGGAAGCGAAGAGCGACACCTTTTACAATAGTTTTAATATCTATCTGGCAAAATTTAACCCGACGGGGACGTTGTTGTATAGCGCGGTGCTGGGAACGGCGGATCCGCAAAACGGTGGCGGGGGACCGATTGGAGCATCGGCAATTGCAGTGGACGCGACAGGCAACGCATATGTGACCGGTCAGGCGGGCACCTTGTGGCCCATCACGAGCGGTGCCTATCTAAGCCAGATTGCGGGACCGATGCCGTATGCCACTCCTTTCGTGATGAAAGTTGCACCCGATGCGAAGAGTGTCATCTACTCAACGTATTTGGACTACGCATACGTTATGTCTGGTATCTCCATTGTCGCGAGCGGCGATGTCTTTGTGACGGGCAATGGTGCCGACCCGACTTATCCGACGACCTCCAATGCATATGAGTCGAACAACGGAAACAGCACCTCATTCCTGACAGAACTCAATGCCAGCGGATCGGCCCTGGTTTACTCAACTATGGTCTGTGGAGGTCCGTGCACCGTCAACGGTATGGCACTCGATACGAATGGAAATATCTGGCTGGCAGCGCAGACCAGTAATGCAGGGTTCCCGCTGCTCCTACCTCTTCAATCCACGTTTCCGATGGGTCAGTTAAGTTCCGGGCCCGCATCGGCCCTAGCCGAATTCGACCCCACGGGACAAACGCTGAAGTTCTCGACATTCCTCGGCGGAATCGCCCCGGGTTACGCCAGCAGTGTCGCGACGGATGCTAGTCATCGCGTACACGTGTCTGGCGCTGCACAATATGGAATGTATACCACGACCGGTGCGTATGCCGGTTCCGTTCCCGCACCGGGACAAGGACTCACTACCTCCACGTACGCCTATGTTGCAGTTGCGGACCCGACAGTACCAAGTCCGGGCCTGTGCGTCGCACCGAATACAGGTTTGACCTTTGGCGGTGTTCCACTCGGCGCTACAGCCGATGCGAAGCTGACCATCACGAGTTGTGGCGGAAACCCGCTTTCCGTTTCGGCTGCATCGACCACCTCAAACGACTTCTCGATTCCTGCCTCGGAAAACGGGTGCATCGGGACGCTTCCCATCGGTCAGAGCTGCACCCTCGGCGTACAATTCACCCCGAGCGTAGCGGGCGCTGAATCGTCAATCTTGACGGTCGACTCAAATTCACCTATCCCCGTGCAATTAAACCTGAGCGGCGCCGGAATAACCGCACCGATTATGAGCTTGTCGGCCTCGTCGCTCACCTTTGGCCCGCAATTGGTCGGCACCGAATCGGCTTCGCAAACGATAACGATCACGAATACAGGAAACGCCGCCCTTAACGGGATCTTTTTTGGAATGACGTTAGATTTAGAGCCGATTTTTCCGCTCACCACTACCTGCGGTCCGACTGTCAGTCCCGGGGCTTCCTGCACGTTCAGCGTTGCCTTCAAGCCGGCAACTACGGGTACAACGGCCACGACAATGGTAGTCGGAAACAACTCCGGCTTGCCATTCCAACAGGTCGATCTATCAGGAACTTCACCGCAGTCGCCGTTCCTGGTGGGCACCCAAACCGGTGGAAGCATGACCAGCACAGTCGCAGCCGGCAACACCGCAACCTATGCGCTGAAGATCACCCCCGCTGGAGGCTATTCCGGCAATGTCAGTCTTGCATGCAGCAGTCTTCCCGCTAACGCCTCGTGTACTTTCGTCTCTTCAACCCTCGCGCTTTCAGGGGGTGCTGCTGCAAACTTCACGCTCTCGATTTTGACCGAATCAACGCAAACAGGCTCGGTGCTAGGCACAGCGGGGTTGGGCGCGGCACTCGCAGGGTTTCTTTTCTTTTTTCCATTGAAACGGAAACGAGATCGTGTCGCAGCATTGATTTGCTTTGGCGCACTTCTGCTCATCACGAGTATCTCAGCTTGTGGCGGCGGTTCTTCGGGCGCATCGACTCCGCAAGCGGCAAAGGTGGCACCGGGAACCTATGCGGTCAAGGTGGTCGCTTCCGATGTTTCGGGAAATCAGGTAACGCAGTCCATAACACTGATCGTTCAATAGGTCGTTTTCAGAGCCGGCGGGTGGCGCCCTAACGAGCTAGAAACTCTTGGGTGGCCTACCCTTTCGATTTTGGAAAGGGTGGGACCCTTCTTCGCTTTTTGTTTTTGTAAATTCAGCCCAGAAGATGTAGTTCTGGGCGCAACGGCAACTTCGTCAAGCGCACGTTCGTAGCGTCGAAGAACGCGTTTCCGATCGCCGGCGCAATCGCCATGATCGGCGTCTCCCCGGCCCCTGCGGAGGGAATGTCCTTGCGGTCCAGCAGAATCGCCTCGATCTCCGGCACATCCTTAAACCGCGGCACACGGTAACTGGAAAAATGCGGGTTCGAAATTCGCCCCTTCTCAAATTGAATGGACTCGAACAGCGCGCCGCCGAGCCCCTGAATCATCGCTCCCACCACCTGGTTGCGTAGCCCGTCGGGATTCACAATCGCCCCGCATTCAAAAACTTCCACCAGCTTCTTCACGGTCACGGAATTCTTCTTCCGGTCCACGAAAATCTCCGCGAACGTGGCCACATAGCTGCCCTTTTCGTATCCAGCCGCCACGCCGAATCCCTGCCCCTCTCCGCTTTTCTGCCGCGGCCAGCCAAACGCCTTCGCTCCGGATTCCAGCACCGCGCGCATTCTCGGGTCGGAAAGATTCTTCAGCCGGAATTCCAGCGTATCCACGCCGGCCGCATGCGCCAATGAATCCATGTGCGTCTCTCGCGCAAAATGATTCGCCGTCGCCGCCAACCCCCGGTAAGAACCGCTGCGCAGCACCAGCGGCACCTGGTGGTATTCGGTCACCTGATTCGCCACCGCATACGGCGTATCGATCCCCGACATTCCGGAGTGATAGTTGTGAAACTCCCACGCGGTCAATTTCCCGTCTGCCGCAATCCCGCCCTTTACGTCAATCACTCCTGCTGGACGGAAATACGCCCAGGTGAATTCCTCTTCGCGCGTCCACACGAGCTTTACCGGACGCCCTCCGGCTGACTTTGCCAAACGCGCCGCTTCCAGGCCCGCGTCGCTGGTGTGTTTCCCGCCGTAAGCCGACCCGGTGTCCGGCACAATCACGCGCACATTTTTTTCCGGCACATGAAAAATGTCCGCCAGGTCGTCGCGAACCGCAAACGGCCGCTGGGTCCCCATCCACACCGTCAGCTTCCCGTCGGTCCACTGAGCCACCGCCGCTCTCGGCTCAAGCGGTGCATGCGCGATGTAGACAACCGTATAGCTGGCGTCCAGTCTGTGCGCCGCTGCCGCCAGGCCGTCTTCCATCGAGCCTTTCGCTTGCCGGAAGCGCGGCTCTTTCGAAGGCTGCGCATTTTTCTTCAGGTACGAAAAAATCTCCGCGTCGGAAATCTGCGGCACTTCCTTCCACTGCACTCGAACCGCGCCAAGTGCAGCCTCGGCTGCGGCAACGGTCGGAGCAGCCGCCCCCACAAAATCGCCGTCGCGCACCAGCACCACATCCTTCATCGCCTTGGCCGCCGAATCGTCATACGAAACTAAGCTCGCACCGAACGACGGTGGCCGCAAAATCTTGCCGTACAACATCCCATCCGGACGCAGGTCCGTCGTATAGCGATGCCCGCCAGTCACAAATTCACGAGCGTCCACTTTCGGAACGGGTTTCCCGGCAACGGTCCACTGCGAAGCCGGCTTGATCGGATCTTCCGCCGGAGGTTTTTGCCCGCCGATGTCCTCCCGCGCCAATTCCGCATACCGCAGCGATTTGCCCGAAGCCGGGTCCGAAACTTTTCCATCGCCAGCCACCAGCTTTTCCGCCGGCACATTCCACTGCTTCGCCGCCTTCGCCACCAGCAGATCCCGCGCCGCGGCCGCCACCTTCCGTAGTTGCGGCGTAATCGTCGCTGTCGTCCTGCTGCCAAATGTCCCCGCGTCAAACGGAGTCAGCGCCGTATCCCCCAGCACCATCCGCACACTCGCAAACGCCACGCCCAGTTCATCCGCAATCGTCTGCGCCAGCGAAGTGCGCACGTTCTGCCCAATCTCCGCCTTCCCCGCAAAACCCGTTACCGTTCCGTCCTCCCCAATATGCAGCCACGCCCCGATTTCCTTTGGCAATTCTTCATTGTGAAACCCGTGCGGGCCCGGCGCCGTCTCCTGCATCGCGGAAACATCCTTGGCCACCGCAAACACAGCCAATCCCGCCCCAAAAAGTTTTAAAAAATCGCGCCGTTCCAGCGCAAACTGGTGCATCGGCACCGCCCGGAATTCGTAACGCTCCGGCTCCAGCAGAAATGTCTCTTCGGCCTTTTTCATTTCTGCCGCCCCTGCATCGTCTCCGCCGCTCGCTGCACCGCCTCCAGAATTCGCGGATGCGTCCCGCAGCGGCAGATGTTCCCCTGCAGCGACTGCACAATCTGCTCGGCGCTCGGCCGTGGATTCGCCTGCAGTAGCGAAACGCTGCTCATGATCATCCCCGAAGTGCAGTACGCGCACTGAAACGCCCCAGCATCCAGGAACGCCTGCTGCACCGGATGCAACGCGCCATCCTTTTCCAGCCCTTCAATCGTTGTAATGGGTTTCGAAACCGCGGCGCTCACCGGAATCTGACAAGACCGCCGCGCCGTCCCCGCAAGCAGAACCGTGCAAGCCCCGCACATCCCCTCGCCACAACCGTACTTCGTTCCAGTCAGTCCAAGCTCATCCCTCAAAACGTACAGCAGCGGCGTGTCCGGCGGATACGCAACCGAATATTTCTTCCCGTTGATTTCCAGTTCCAAGCCGGTTGCCATACCTGGTCCCCTCAAAACACGCGCGGCGGTAATCAGTGCTTGTGGCAGGTGTCGCACGAAGCCTTCGCGTGATTCATCTCGTGGCAGTTCAGGCAGCTGTACATCGTCGTCACGCTGGTCACTTCCGACATCGTGGCCATCTCCGCCACCGCCCCATGGCACGTCTCACATTTTACTCCCGCCGCCAGGTGTGGGCGATGCGACCACGCAATCCCCGGCAACACCTTATAAACGCGCACCCACGGAATCGGCTCCTTCGAACCCGCATACGTCGCCAGCTTCTGAATCCCCGGCTTATCCTTCGCAATCGTTACGTGGCACTGCATGCAAGTCGCCGTCTCCGGAAACGTCATCAGCTTCCCCGGCTCCGGATTCGTATGGCACTTCGCGCACGGCAGGCTGAACGCCAGATGCTGCTTGTGGCTGTAGGGAATCGGCTGCTCCGGCGCCCGGTGCGGACTCGGATTATCCGGCACCATTTTCTTCGCCGTCTTCTGCGCACTCGCCAGCCCGCCCAAACAAAGAAGCAAAGCCAGCGCCCGCACCGCCGCCCGCAACGTCCCGTTCCTCGCGCTCCGCATCATCGCCTCTCCTCGCGCCAAAAATAAATTTCGCATCGATCCCGCAGCTCAGGCTTTCTTTCCCACCACTTCTTCAATCGAAGTTCCGAAATCCTTCAGCATCACCGTTGCCGCATTCCGACCCGGCCCGCCGGTAACCGATCCGCCCGGATGCGTCGTCGCCCCCGTCTGATACAACCCCGGAATCGGCATCCGATGCTGCGCCCAGCCAGCCATCGGCCGCAGCGGCCCCGTCTGCGCCGCGCTCTGAGCCCCCGCGTGCGCGCTGCCGTGCCAGAAATGCGGATTCATCCGCTCCAAATCCAGCGGGCTCTCCACAAACCGCGCCAAAATCTTGTCGTCCGTCAAATTCGGTGCGAACCGTCGCAGATATTTCAGGTTGGCATCCGACACGTCATATTTAATCTTGTCCCAGTGCTCCGGCCCCTCTTTCAGCATGTACGGCTGCCACCCAAGCACCTTCAGCGTGTGCATCCCCTTCGGCGCGCGCGTCGCATCCGCAATGCTGCAACAGATCACCTGCAGCGGCGGCTCATCCAGATTGATCACGCCGCGCGTATCGTCATATCCAAACCGCAACGCGCGATAAGGAGACGCCAGCACTCCCGATTCCACTGGCGAGAGCGTTCCGCCATCCACTTTGTAGATCGGCGGCTCGCTCGTCGCATAATGCGTCACGAACATCGCATTTTCCGCCTGCCACGTTTCCACGCCGTACAGAAAATCCTCGCCCCACATTTCCTTCGGCGCCATGTCCACCAGGTGCTTGATGTGAATCGTCGATACCACGGCCTTCGAAGCCCGATACGCGCTCCCGTCGCTGCACTCCACGCCCACGCACCTCTTGTCCTCCACGATCAGGCTCTTCACCCACTTGTTCACCAGAATCGTCCCGCCGTGCGCCTCAATAAACTTACCCAGCGCCTCCGTCAACGCTCCCGATCCGCCTTTCGGCAGTGGCCGCCCGCTATGCTGTTGCCGCGGCGCTCCGTACGCCAACCTGCCAGTGACCGGCGCATCCGGCGGTTCCGCCGCCAGATGCGACATGTACAACATGAACGTCCGGCAGTGGTCGTCCTCAAACGTATCGTGAATCACGTCCCACGCCGACATCGCCAGCCGCCGCTGCCACAACTTCCCGTGCGGCACCTGCGCCAGTTGATCGTTCAGCGGCTTCCCAAATCCAATCGGTGTAAACGATCCCGCCGCAAGCAAAGGCCGGATCGCGTCCAGGTCCGCCAGCATCTTTCGATAAGCCGCCGCATCCTTCTTCGAAAACTTCGCGAACTCCGCGCAAGTCCGGTCCACATCCCTCCACTGCGTGATGTAGCTTCCATCCGGAAACGGCACGTGAAACATCGGGTCCGGATCGATGTACTCCAACCCATACTCGCCCAGTTTCAACTCGTCATTCTTGATCAGAGGATTGTCCTGAATAAAAACGTGCGCCGTCGAGCAGCAATCATCATGAAATCCCTTCAGCGTCAACTCGGCAGTCTTAACTCCGCCGCCAATCTTCGGCCGCCCCTCCAGCACCAGGCATCGGTAACCCGCCTTCGCCAGATACGCGGCCGTAATCAGGCTGTTGTGTCCAGCCCCCGCAACCACGATGTCGTAGCGATCCGACGGCCCCGTCACTTGCTGCAGCGCCATGTGCTTCACGGCCAGCGGCGCAATCGCCGCACCCTTCACAAACCGTCGTCGCGTAAACTTCGTCATTCCCCCTACCCCTTCGCCTTCACCACTGCCTCAATACTCGTCCCAAAATCCTTCAACATCACCGCCGCCGCATTTCTCCCCGGCCCGCCCGAAACCGATCCCCCCGGATAAGTCGTCGCCCCCGTCTGATACAACCCCGCAATCGGCATGCGGTGCTGCGCCCAACCGGGCACCGGTCGCAACCCGCCAGACTGCGCCGCATTCTGCGCCCCGCCATGGCAGGTTCCATGCCAATTGTGCGCATTCATCCTCTCCAGGTCGAGCGGACTTTCCACAATCCGCGCCAGAATCTTATCGTCCGTCAAATTCGGCGCAAACTTTCTCAGGTACTTCAGATTCGCATCCGAAACTTCGTTCTTGATCTTGTCCCAGTGTTCCGGCCCTTCCTTCAACTCATACGGCTGGTTCCCAATAACTTTAATCGTATGCATTCCCGCCGGCGCACGAGAAGGATCGGCCACGGTGCTGCACACAATCAGCAGCGGGGGATCCTCCACATTCACATTGCGCATCGCAAAATCGTACCCAACGCGCAATCCCCGCTCGGGCGTCGCCATCGTCCCCGCCGCAACCGAAGAAATCGTGCCCCCGCTCACGGGAAACTTTGGCGGCTCCGTCGTCGCATAGTGAGTGGCAAAAAGCGTAATCCCCGCCTTCCATGTCTCCACGCCGGAAAGAAAATCTTCGCCAAACGCTTCCTTCGGCGCCATGTCTACCAGGTGCTTGATATGAATCGTTGAAAGCACCGCCTTCTCGGCCCTGTACGAACTGCCGTCCGTGCACTCCACGCCCGTGCATTGTTCGTTCTCAACGATCAGCCGCGCGATTGTTTTATTCGTCACAATCGTTCCGCCGTGCGTTTCGATCAACCGCGCCAGCGCCTGCGTCAAGGTTCCTGAGCCGCCCTTCGGCGTCGTCCAGCTCCACCGCTGCCGCCCCGCGCAAATCGCATAAGCCAGCCGGCCGGTAGCCGCCGCTTCGGGCGGCTCCACTGTCTGATAAGCCATCCACACCATGAACGCCCGGCAGTGCTCATCCTCAAAATTGTCGCGAATAATTTCCCACGCGGACATCCCCAGCCGCCGCTGCCAGATCTTTCCCTTCGGATGCTCCGCCAGCCGCTCGTTCAAAGCCTTTCCAAATCCCACCGGCGTGTACGAAGTCGCCGCGAACAGCGGCTTCATCTCTTCATACTCCGTCATCATCCGCCGGTAAGCCGCCGCATCTTGCTTCGAAAACTTGGCGAACTCCTCGCACGTGCGCTCCATGTCGCGCCACTGCGTGATGTAGCTGCCGTCGGGGAAGGGAAGGTGAACAACCGGATCGGGGAAGAGATACTCCAGCCCGTACTGGCCAAGTCCGAGTTCGTCATCGCGCAGGATCGGGCTGTCCTGAATCAAAACATGGGCCGAAGAACAGACGTCGTGCTTGAATCCGCGCAGAGTAAGCTGCGTCGTCTTCACTCCGCCGCCGACCAGCGCGCGGCTCTCCAGCACCAGGCAGCGGTACCCGGCCTTCGCCAGATACGCCGCCGCGATCAGGCTGTTGTGCCCCGCCCCCGCAACAACAATGTCGAATTGGTCCGGCATCAGCCGCTCAAGAACTCAACCGATTGGTCTGGTTACTCTGCCACCATACATTTGCCTCGTCAAGCGTTTCTTCGTTGTAACCCATTTAAAATTATGATACTGCTCGCTATATCATCCGTGTGGTTTAGCGGTTAGACCACTCTCATCTACGCTCTCGGAGGCCACTTCATGAGCTCGGCCCACGCAACCTTAATACAGTCATTTTGCTCCTGGCGGTGCTCGTTCTCGCCCTCGCCTGGCCGGCCCCCGCCTCGCCGCAAGATGGTGCCCTCGCCGCCGATCACTCGCTGACGATAGCCATCAACAAAGTCGACCAGGCCAGCGTTGAAAAACTGCTCGATCCGGAATTCACCTGGACAGACCGCACGGGCAAGACCCGCTCAAAATCCGAGATTCTTCCGGCCCTGGCTTCTCTCGCGTCCGAATCCGACGCCGACGTAAAAATCATCAACGCCGGCCAGGTGGTCCTCATCCACGGCAACCACCGCATCCCTTCGCCAAACGCTTCTGTGCGATTCATCAGGGTCTGGGTCAAGCGCGCGCAAGCCTGGCAACTCCTCGTCTATCAGGAAACCAACAAGGCCGAAAAGAATCCCGAGAAACGCAGCGGCTTCGGCGCTCCCAGCAACGGCCAGCCCGTCGCCTGCGAAAATCCCTGCAAGACCGTGCCTTACAAACCAGACACCGCCGCCGAACAGGAAGTAGTCTCCATGTGGCAGGCGGTCGAGCGCACCGTCCTCACCAACGACGTCGAAGCCTGGACTCCCAACTTCACCGACGATTTTATTTTCGTAACTCCCGACGGCGGCGCCCCGCTCAACAAAGCCGATCGCGTAACCATGATCACCGAACTCCGCCGCACCAACACCACACTGATCCCCGCCGAAGTAACCTCCATGAAAGTCTGGGTCCTCGGAGACGCCGCCGTCATGCGCTCCGAACACAAGCCCCTCCACGGCAAAGTCCTCCACGTAACCCGCCTCTTCGAAAAACACAACAACCACTGGCAAATCGCCTTCGGCCAGCAAACCTGGGTCGAATAACACCTTCAAGCGCGGCCATTCAAGGCTCGGGCACTGAATCCGCCCCAAAATGTTGCATCGACCATCTGAGCTGGCAGCGTTTATCAGGACCTACGGGCCGGAACTGAGTGCTTCGTAGTATCATCCGAGTAATGTTCTGCCCTGCATGCAAAGTTGAGTACCGTTCCGGTTTCTCTCGCTGTGCCGATTGCGATGTGCCCTTAGTCGAACGCCTCCCTATCACACACGGCGATTCCGAACGTACGCGAGTTTCCGGTTTTGTACTATTCAAAGAATTGGGAGTGTTCATTGTTATCCCCGTTATGTTTCTGGCGACAATACTTGTCTTCGTTGCCCTCGGAGACAACCCATTTGAGATTCAAATCGCCTCGATTGTTATGTACACAGGTTTTGTTTTTTTTTTCGTATTTTGCGATGCCGGGTCGGGTCGGGCGATAAAAGCGAAGGGGACGAAGGGGTTCAGCCTGGGTGAGAAGGCGGTTAGGCAAAAGCTGCCCCTGCTCGTGTGCTTCCACGCAGGGTCTCTTGTAGTCCTCTTTGCTGGCGTGACGGTAGCAATGTGGTTGCGCCCCCGCACGTGGGTTCTCTGGCATCTAGATACTGACTATTTCGACTTTATCTTGCTTTTTACTGGTGTTGCCATCGCATTTGCCCAGATACATTTTTTTAGACGACTTCTAGGGCGCGCTCTGAAGGATGAGCAAAGAAGTGGCCGTTCTTGACGATTGCTATGTGCATTGCTACTCAAGTCCTAGAAGTCGGATTGCCGCTTGCAGCCTCCAACCAAATCATGTCTTCCCTTCACGTCTCTTCGCTTTCATGCCTTCCCTTTCACCACTTCCTCAATACTCATCCCAAAATCCTTCAACATCACCACCGCCGCATTCCTCCCCGGCCCGCCAGTAACCGATCCACCGGGATGCGTAGTCGCCCCCGTCTGATACAACCCCGCAATCGGCATCCGGTGCTGCGCATACCCTGGCATCGGCCGCATCGCCCCCGACTGCGCCGGCCCCGACCCTCCCGCATGGCAACTCCCATGCCAGTTATGCGGATTCATCCGCTCCAGGTCTAATGGCGACTCAATCGTCCGCGCCAGAATCTTATCGTCCGTAAGATTCGGCGAAAACTTCCGGAGAAATTTCAAATTCGCGTCCGAAACTTGCTGCCGGATCGCGTCCCAATGCTCCGGCCCTTCCTTCAATTGATAGGGCTGGTAAGCGACGATCTTCACCGTATGCATCCCCGCTGGCGCCCGTGATGGATCAGCAAGGCTGCAGCAGATCACGTGCAGCGAAGGATTTTCAAAGTTTACCGAGCCGGACTTGTAGTCGAGGCTCATCCGCATCGCCCGCTCAGAGCTGATCATAAAGCCCGAATGCACCGGCGAAAGGACGCCATCCTTGGTTACATACTTCGGCGGCTCCGTCGTCGCGTAGTTCGTCGCAAACAGCGTCAGGCCCGCCTCCCACGTCTCCACGCCTTCCAGAAAATCCTCGCCCCACAATTCCTTCGGCGCCATGTCAACAAGGTGCTTGATATGAATCGTGGAAACCACGGCCTTCTCCGCCCGGTACGAAGTCCCGTCACCGCACTCCACGCCAACACATTTCCCATTTTCAATAATCAGCGCCTTAATCCACTTGTTCGTAAGAATCGTTCCCTGATGCGCCTCAATCAATCGCGCCAGCGCCGCCGTCAGCGCGCCCGAACCACCCTTCGGGAGCGGCCGGCTCTCCCTCTGCTGGTGCAGCGGAATATACGCCGCCCGCGCCGTCGCCGGATCCAGCACCGGCTGCAGGGAATAAGGACACCCCATCATGAACGCCCGGCAATGATCGTCCTCAAACGTCTCTTTCAGAATCTCCCACGCCGACATCGCCAGCCGTCGCTGCCAGATTTTCCCTTGCGGATGCGTCGCCAACAGCTCATTCAACGATTTTCCAAAGCCCACCGGTGAAAACGTCACCGCATTCAGCAGCGGTTTCACGGTTTCATACTCCGTGATCATCCGCCGGTAAGCCTCGCCATCTTTTTTGGAGAATTTCGCGAATTCCGCGCAAGTGCGGTCCAGATCGCGCCACTGCGTCAGATAACTGCCGTCGGGAAACGGCATGTGAAACACAGGATCAGGATAAATGTACTCCAGGCCGTACTCGCCCAGCTTCAGCTCATCATTGCGAATCAGCGGATTCCCATGAATCCCGTTGTGCGCCGAAGAACAAACATCGTGCACAAATCCTTCCAGCGTCAAATGAGCCGACTTCACCCCGCCGCCAACAATCGGCCGCCCCTCCAGAACCAAACACCGATATCCAGCCTTAGCCAGATACGCCGCCGTAATCAGGCTGTTGTGCCCCGCCCCCGCCACCACAATGTCAAACCTTTCCGCCATCACACCCCGTTATCGATCACTTTTAGGCTTGCCCTGACGCAGGAATGGGTGAACCAGCCTCACTCCACCGCCAATCAACGTTCCTCAACATTGTCATCCCGAACCCCGCGCCCTTTGCGGGGTGAGGGACCTGCTTCCCTTTCGAAACTAATTCCTTACTAGAATTCCCAAGGTCCCGCTTTCGGCAAACCTACTCCGCCGCCAAATTCTTCTGCAACGTAGCCGCATCCACTTCCTTCTCCCACCGTGACACCACCACCGTCGCCACGCCATTCCCAATCATGTTCACCGTCGCCCGGCACATGCTCATAAACCGGTCGATCCCCAATATCAACGCCATCCCCGCCACAGGAATCGTCGGTATCACCATCAGCGTCCCCACCAGCGCAATAAACGAAGCCCCCTGCACCCCGCTCGCGCCCTTCGACGTCAAAATCGCCACCGCCAAAATCGTCAATTGCTGCATCAACGTCAAATGCGTCCCGGTTGCCTGTGCCACAAACAACGCTGCCAGCGTCATATACATGCTCGTGCCATCGGTATTGAACGTGTAGCCCGTCGGCACAATCAACCCCACCAGCGCCTTCGAACATCCCAATTTTTCCAGCTTGGCCATCAGCGTCGGCATCGCCGGCTCCGAAGAACTGATCGCCAGCACCAGCACAATCTCTTCCTTGATGTACCGCAAAAACTTCAGAACGCTGAATCCGCAAGCGCTGCAAATCAGCCCCAGCACCAGCAGCACAAACAGCAGGGAAGTCAGATAAAACACAACTATCAGTTTCAACAGCGGTCCCAGCGACGACAATCCGAATTTCCCCACCGTAAACGCCATCGCCCCGAACGCCCCCAGCGGCGCCAGCTTCATCACGATGTTCACGATGCCGAACACCGCGTGCGTCAGCGCTTCGAACACTTCCAAAATCGGTTTGCAACGCGCTCCCATCGCCGAAACCGCGAATCCGAACAATATCGAAATCAGCAGCACCTGCAGGATGTCGCCTTTCGCAAACGCGTCCACCACCGTGCTGGGAATAATGTGCAGCACAAAATCCGAAACGCTTTGCGCCTTGGCCTGCCCGGCATAGTCGGTCACTGCCTTGGCATCGAGGGTAGCTGGATTAATGTTGAACCCTGCCCCCGGCTGCACAAGATTGCCGACGCACAATCCAATAATCAAAGCCAGCGTCGAAACAACTTCAAAATAAATTAGCGCCTTCCCGCCCACCCGGCCGACCTTCTTCATGTCCTCCATTCCGGCGATGCCCGTCACCACCGTGCAGAAAATAATCAGCGTGATGATCATCGTGATCAGCCGGATGAATCCGTCCCCAAGCGGCTTCATCGCCATCGCCGTCGCCGGACGGAAATATCCCAGCACTACCGCCACCGCCACGGCGAAGAGCACTTGAGCTGTTGGATTCAGGTAGAGAGGTTTCTTTTTAAGGGCGGGCGTGGTCATAGTGGGGGCCGCGAACACGTCGTTGATGGCAATCTACACCTCTCCCAAAGCGCTGCTTGAACTCATCTCATAAATTGCTTTCAGGGGGTCGGAGCTTTAGCTCCGACATTTAAGCTATGCAAAATCGGGCTTTAGCCCCTGAGGAAACTCTTCGAATATCCAAACTCCACCTATGAGATAGCTTCTTCGAGACGCCGCCCTACAACCACTTTTCCGGTTCGCGAATCGCGCCCGTCAATTCGCCAAGAAATTCCGCCGCTCGCGCCCCATCCACCACGCGATGGTCGCTCGAAAGCGTCATCGTCATCATCGGCCGGACGCCGGGCTTCCCATCCACGGGCACAACCGCATCTGCAATCGCCCCCACCGCCAGAATCGCGCACTGCGACGGCGTAATAATCGCCGTAAACGCGTCGATTTTGTACATCCCCAAATTGCTCAACGTAAATGTTCCCCCGCTAATGTCCGCAGGGCGCAACTTGCCCGCCCGCGCCCGTTCCGTCAACTCCCGCCGCAGAACCGAAAGCGCCGCAATCGGCTCCTTGTTAGCCTTGGGTATCACCGCGCCCACCACTCCGTCCTTCACCGCCATCGCCACGCTGATATTGATCTCCGGATTCAGCCGAACTCCATCTCCCACCCAGCTCGAATTCATCCGCGGATGCCTCTCCAGCACCCGCGCAATCAACTTAATCAGCAGATCCGTAATCGTAGGTGCCGTCCCCGCCGCGCTCCCCGCGCTCAATTTCTTCTGCGCGTCCATCAGCGCGCCGCAATCCACGCTCTGCACCAGAAAAAAGTGCGGCACACTCGTCCAACTCTGCGTAGTCCGCTCCGCCATCAACCGCGCCAACTGGCTCAGCGGCTCCGTCGCAGCCAATGCCGTCCCGCCCGCTGCCGAACTCGCCTGAGCAGCCGCGCCCTTCGCATTTGCCGCGGCCTGCACATCCTCGGACGTAATCGTTCCATCGGGCCCCGTGCCCTGAATCCCCGCAACGTCCACGCCAAGTTCTTTCGCCAGCCGCCGCGCCTTCGGCGAAATCTGCGCCGCCACGCCCGCCGCAGCCGCTGACCTTGTTTGTGTCGGAGCCGCCGCCGCAGTCTGCCCCGCACTAGTCGCCCGCGCAGCAGGCGCAGCCGTCACCGCCTTCTCCGGCGCCTTCTCCCCCGGCGCCACCAACCACGCAATCGTCTCCCCCACCGGAATCACCGCGCCCACTTCCGCCGTAATCCCCGCCAGAATCCCATCGCCCGGTGCCTCGATTTCCACCACCGCTTTGTCCGTCTCAATTTCCAGCAACGGCTCGCCCTTTGCGACGCTCTCGCCTTCTTTCTTGCGCCACGCCAACAGCTTGCCGTTTTCCTGCGCCATCTCCAGCGCAGGCATCACCACGCTAATCGCCATATTTTTCCTGTAAGCCCGGATTCACCGCTTCAATCCGTGGCCGCCACTCCTTCTCTCTTCGCGCCCGCCACCATCTCTTTCACATGCGTGTTGGGAGCCGCCTCGTGCTCGCGCGTCGTCGAAAGCGGTCCGTCCACCGTGAAGTAGTGTGCCCCCGCCACCATCAACTTTTCCGCCGGGAAGCGCGTAATCACCTCATGCCCCGTCTCCGTCACCACAATCTCTTCCTCAATCCGCGCCGCGCTCCATCCATCCTTCGAAGGCCAGAATGTCTCCAACGCAAACACCATCCCCGGCTTGATCTCGTGCGAATGCTCCAGCGAAACCATCCGGCTGATCACCGGCTTCTCCCAGATCGCCAATCCAATCCCATGTCCGAATTGCAGCGCAAACGCCGCTTCTTCATCCGGAAATCCAAACTCCTCCGCCTTCGGCCACACCGACGCGATCTCCGCCGTCGTCCGCCCCGGCCGCACCAGCTCGATTGCCGCATCCAGATAATCGCGGCACCGTTTATAAGCATCGATCATTGCGTGCGAAGCGTACCCGATCGAAAAACACCGGTAGTAGCAAGTCCGGTAGCCCATGTAGGAATGCAGGATGTCGTAATAAACCGGATCGCCCGGCCGCAGCACGCGATCGCTGAACACATGCGGGTGCGGATTGCAGCGCTCGCCCGAAATCGCGTTCACCGCCTCTACATATTCCGAGCCCAGGTCATACAGCACCTTGCTCGCCAGCCCCACCGCCTGGTTCTCGCTCATCCCCGGCTTCATCGCCCGATACAGCTCGTCGTAAGCAGCGTCCACCATCATCGCCGAATGATTCAGCAGCGAAATTTCGTCCTGCGTCTTAATCACCCGCGCGTCGGACATCAACTGCTGCCCATCTACAATCTTGATGCCCTCTTTTTGCAGCGCAAACAGAATCGGCGGCTCCACCACGTCGATTCCCAGCGGCTCATTCAACAACCCATGAGCCTCCAGTTCCCGCTTGATCTTCTTCGCCACATTTTCAGCGCGCCCCATCTCCGGCGACATCGCCCCCCGCAAAAGCGGAATCCCTGGCCGCGACCGGTCGCCCAGCCACGGGCAATTCTGCTGGTGATGCCGTGCCGCCGAGCCAAAATCCCAAAGAATCGGCTCGCCATTCTGCGGCAACAGGCAAAACCGGCTGATTTTGTCCTGCGCCCAGGACCCGATGTGCGTCGAGGTGATATACCGCACGTTGTTCATGTCAAAGCACAGCAGCGCGCCCATCTCGGACTTCGCCAGCAGCGCCTTCGCCCGCGCCAGCCGCTCCTTGCGCAGTCGATCAAAATCAATGCGGTTTTCCCAATCCACCGCCATCGGGCCATAAGTCTTCAGTGCCACGTCAACCTCCCGCAATCAACAACAACCGAAATCCAAACGAAGAAAGAATCTGTCATCCTGAGACCCGGCGCTGTCTGCCGGGCCGAAGCATCTCACCGTTTCACCCTGCAAACCTCATCGAATCCAACGCCCAACCCCATCACTTTCCGCAAAGCTTGCGCGCCGCTTCAAATACCGTCTGCTCCGTCGGCACCGTCACATCTTCCAGCGACGGCGAAAAGGGAATCGGCACGTGCATCGCCCCCATCCGCTTCACCGGGGCTTCCAGATTGAAAAACGCCCCTTCGGCAATCACCGAAGCAATTTCTCCCGTCACTCCGTACCGCCCATAGCCTTCATCAATCACAATCGCTCGCGAAGTTTTCTTCGCCGATTCAACCAGCGTCTTCTCATCCAGCGGCCACATCGTCCGCGGATCAATCACTTCCGCGCTGACGCCAACGCCTTCCAGCAGTTTCGCCGCGCCCAGCGCCACTTCCACCATGCTGCTCGTCGCCACCAGCGTAATATCCTCGCCTTCGCGCTTCACGTCGGCCACTCCAAACGGAATCGTGTACTCCTCCGCCGGCACCGCGCCCTTCTGCTTGTACATCATCTTGTCTTCAAAAAAGATCACCGGGTTATCGTCCCGAATCGCCGTCTTCAGCAAACCCTTCGCATCATACGGCGTAGAAGGCATCACCACCTTCAGCCCCGGCACATGACACAGCCACGCATGCAGCGATTGCGAATGCTGCGCCGCCGAACGCCGCGTCGCCCCCAGCGTAGTCCGCAGCACCATCGGCACTTTCCACGTTCCGCCCGACATGTAGTGCACCTTCGCCGCCTGGTTCACGAGCTGATCCATCGTCAGCGTCAGAAAATCCCCGAACATAATGTCCACAACCGGCCGCAAACCCGTCATTGCCGCGCCCACGCCCATCCCGGTAAATCCCGCTTCCGAAATCGGTGTATCCAGCACGCGCTCCGACCCAAACTCCTCCACCAGCCCCGACAAAACCTTGAACGGTGTCCCCGCCTCCGCCACGTCTTCCCCAAAAATGCACACGCGCGGATCGCGCCGCATCTCTTCCGCAAGCGCCTCCCGGACCGCCTGCGCAAATGTCAATTCCCGAATCGCTGTCTCAGGCATAAACGTCCTGGTCGACCTCCTCAACCCCCGGATACGGAGCGGCGATCGCAAACTCCACGGCAACCTTCATCTCTTCGCGCACCTCATCCTCAATCTTTTTCAACGCGCCCGCATCCGCAATCTTTTGCCCGGCCAACCATTCCCCCATGTTCTTGATGGGATCACGCTTCGTCTTCCACTCCTGCTCTTCTTGCTTCGAGCGATAATACTCGCGGTTGATGTCGCCAACGTGATGGCCCGTGTACCGATACGTATTGCAAAGCAGCAGCGAAGGCCCTTCGCCCCGCCGCGCGCGGCTCACCAACTTCTGCGCCACCGCATGCACCGCGCGCACGTCCTGCCCGTCCACGCTCTCCGCATGCACGCCAAACGCAGTTCCCCGCGCCAGAATGTCTCCCGCGGTCGTTTCCGAAAAATGTGTGTACTCGGTGTAAAGATTGTTCTCGCAAGCATAAATCACCGGCAGCTTGTACAGCGCCGCCAGATTCATCACTTCGTACAGCACGCCCTGTCCCAGCGCGCCCTCTCCAAAAAAACAAACCGCCACCTGATCCGTCTTCAATCGTTTCGCCGTCAAAGCAGCGCCCGTCGCAATTCCCGCGCTTCCACCCACAATCGCATTCGCCCCAAGATTCCCCGTCGCCGGATCCGCTATATGCATCGATCCGCCCTTGCCCCGGCAATACCCCGCTTCCTTCCCCAAAAGCTCCGCGAACATCCGGTCCGGCGTTGCGCCCTTCGCCAGGCAATGCCCGTGCCCGCGATGCGTGCTGGTCACATAATCCTTATTCGTCAGCGCCTCGCAAATCCCCACCGCAACCGCTTCTTCGCCGATATACAAATGCGCCAGCCCAGGCATCAGCGCTCGTGTATAAAGCTCATTCACCTGCTCTTCAAACAACCGGATGCGCACCATCTGCCGGTACAACCGCAGCCCAAGCTCCGCCGCCACTCCATTTTCCGTCTTCGCAGAATCCGTAACCGTTTTCATGCCTTCACCCCGGACATCTGTGCCAACACATCGAACACCGCCGCAAAATCCTTCTCCACCAGCCCCATCCCGCGCGCCGCCGTCAGAAATTCATTCGTCACCGCCGTAGT
>Ga0210403_10001209_pt1 | contig 24985 bp, 25 predicted proteins | sample IncBWC19MmetaG_FD_150863 | JGI IMG/M metagenome (GOLD analysis project Ga0210403, IMG submission 150863) | Forest soil microbial communities from Barre Woods Harvard Forest LTER site, Petersham, Massachusetts, United States - Inc-BW-C-19-M | ecosystem: Environmental > Terrestrial > Soil >... | reverse complement strand
GCAAGGAAGAAAACCCCGTCAACCTCGATCCCCGCATGGCCAAGCTCGCCGGCGGTGTCCACCGTCTCGACGGCCAGCTCATGGTCGTCCTCGATGTCGATCGCGTGCTCGAACTCGCGCCGGAGGCAAAGGCTGCTTAACGCGCTGAGCAAAGGCGCACGAAAACTGTAAGGCAAATATCCCCGCCGGGGATTTCGGAAGTGTGAGGCTCTCATGAGAACATGTCTTGTCGTCGATGACTCCAGTGTCATCCGTAAGGTCGCGCGGCGCATCCTGGAAGGCCTGGACTTCCAGATCATCGAGGCCGAGGACGGCGAGAAGGCGCTGGAAGCGTGCAAGCGCGCCATGCCGGAAGCCGTGCTGCTCGACTGGAACATGCCGGTAATGGACGGCTACGAATTCCTCGGCAATCTGCGCCGCATGCCCGGCGGCGACGCGCCCAAGGTGGTGTTCTGCACCACCGAGAACGACGTCGCCCATATCGCCCGCGCGCTGCATGCCGGTGCCAACGAGTATCATGAAGCCGTTCGACAAGGACATTGTCATGGCCAAGTTCCAGGAAGTCGGGCTGATCTGATCGGCCCCGCTTCACTTCCGGCGGCTTAGCGGCCGTCGGCATTTTTCAGTAGTTCTAGTTGTGTGCCGTTTCGGCCGGTTTGGTGAAAAATGGTTGTTGCGTTGGCCAGTGCGACCTCGTCTTCGACACGGCAAGAGCCGTTGCGAGTGATGGTGGTCGATGACTCCGTTGTTATTCGAGGGCTGATCTCGCGCTGGATCGGCGCCGAGCCCGACATGGTGGTCGCGGCCTCCTTGCGCACCGGACTGGAGGCCGTCCAGCAACTCGATCGTATCAAGCCCGACGTCGCCGTGCTCGACATCGAAATGCCGGAGCTCGACGGCATCTCGGCGCTGCCGCAATTGCTGGCGAAGAAGCGCGATCTCATCATCATCATGGCTTCGACGCTGACCCGCCGCAACGCGGAGATCAGCTTCAAGGCGCTCTCGCTTGGTGCGTCCGACTACATCCCGAAGCCCGAAACCACCCGCGAGCCGACGGCCGCGGAAATCTTCCACCACGATCTGATCCAGAAGATCCGCGCCTTCGGCGCCAAGGTTCGCCGCGCCGCGCCGGCCACCGCCTCTCCGCCGCTCGCGCTGGCACATCCGCATGTGGTAAAGCCCACAGCGCCTGCGCCGCGCCCGGCGGTTGCCCAGCCGGTCCTGATGAAGCGTGCCTTCAGCCCGCACGCGCCGCGCGTGCTCGTGATCGGCTCGTCGACCGGCGGCCCGCAGGCGCTGATGTCGCTCGTCGCTGAGCTGGGTCCGGTGATCGACCGCTTTCCGGTGCTGATCACCCAGCACATGCCGCCGACCTTCACCACCATTCTCGCCGAGCATCTGGCGCGCGCGAGCCGCCGTCCGGCGCACGAGGCGCTTGACGGCGAGACCATCAAGCCCGGCCAGATCTATCTCGCGCCCGGTGGACGTCACATGCGCGTCGTGCGTCACGGCGCGGAAGCAGCGATCGTGCTTGATAACGGCCCGCCGGTGAATTTCTGCAAGCCCGCCGTCGATCCTCTGTTCAGCTCCGCGATCGACGTCTGGCAGGGCGGCACGCTCGCGCTGATCCTGACCGGCATGGGCTCCGACGGCATGCGCGGCGGCAAGGACATCCTCGCCGCCGGCGGCAGCGTGATCGCGCAGGACGAAGCCACCAGCGTGGTCTGGGGCATGCCGGGAGCGGCGGCGAACGCCGGCATCTGCGCCGCCGTGCTTCCGCTCAACCAGATCGCGCCAAAGCTGGTGCGGCTGTTCGCGGGAGACCGTTCGTGACGCCGTTCGACTACGATTTCCTGCGCGGGCTCCTCAAGCAGCGCTCCGGTCTCGACCTCTCCGCCGACAAGCATTATCTGGTCGAGAGCCGGCTGGTGCCGTTGGCGCGCAAGGCCGGTCTGCCCGGCATCGCCGAACTGGTCCAGAGGATGAAGGGCGGCGGCGCCGAGGTGCTGACCACCGAAGTGGTCGAGGCGATGACGACCAACGAAACCTTCTTCTTCCGCGACAAGATTCCGTTCGATCATCTGCGCGACACGATTGTCCCGGCGCTGCTGCAGTCGCGCTCCAACCGCAAATCCCTGCGTATCTGGTCGGCGGCCTGCTCGACCGGGCAGGAGCCCTATTCGATTGCGATGTGCCTCAAGGAGAAGGGCGCGGCGCTGTCGGGCTGGCGGATCGAGATCGTCGCGACCGATCTGTCGAAGGAAGTGCTGGAGAAATCGCGCTCCGGCATCTACAGCCAGTTCGAGGTGCAGCGCGGCCTGCCGATTCAGCTACTCGTGAAATATTTCGCCCAAGTGGGCGAGCTCTGGCAGCTCAATTCCGAGATCCGCGGCATGGTCCAGCACAGGCAGCTCAACCTGCTGCACGACTTCGCCCATCTCGGCAAGTTCGACGTGATCTTCTGCCGCAACGTGCTGATCTATTTCGACCAGGAAACCAAGATCAACATCTTCGACCGCATGGCCAAAGTGATGGAGGTGGACGGCATGCTGATGCTGGGCGCGGCCGAATCCGTCGTCGGGATCACCGATGCGTTCCGCCCCCTTGCGGACAAGCGTGGGCTCTACCAGCCGAACCCGGACCGCGGCGGCGCGCGGGCGCCGCTATTGAAGGTGGTCGCGGCGCGTTAAAGCCTTTTTCCTTCTCCCCTTGTGGGAGAAGGAAGAGAGGCTCCGACGCCTCAAAGGATCGCGTGCGGCAGGAAGCGCGAATTGTTGCCGGTGATCGGGCTTTCGTCTTCGCGGATGGAAAGCCCGCACGGCGTGTGGTCGACCAGCCAGCTGCCCAGCACCGGATATTGCCCGTCAAAATGCTGCAGGCTTGCGAAGGCCTGGCGGACAAATCCTTCGCCGCCATAGGGGCCGTCCTGCTGCGCGAGTGCGACGCCCCCGCTGATCAGCGAGACATTGGCGCCTTCGCGCGAGTAGAGCGGCTTGCGCGCAAAGGACGCGCCCAACTCCTTCGCCCGCGGATCGTCCTCGAAAAAGGCCGGCAGCAGGTTCGGATGGTTCGGAAACATCTCCCACAGCAGGGGCAGGATGCCCTTGTTGGAGAGCACGGCCTTCCAGGGCGGCTCGATCCAGCGCGTCGAAGCTTCTCTTAGTTTCGCGCCGAAGGCGTCGTGGAACATCCATTCCCAGGGATAGAGCTTGAAGGCGAGCTCGATGTCGCGATTGTCGAGGTCGACAAAGCCGCTCGTCTCGCGCCAGCCGATGTCCTCGATGTCGATCATCGTGGTGGCAAGGCCTGCCTGCGTCGCGGTGTCCTCGAGATAGGCGAGCGTGCCGGCATCCTCTTCATGGCTGGTCGTTCCCGCCAGATGCAGATGACGGCCGCGGCCGATCTTGTTCCAGGCCTCGATCAGGCGCTCATGGATCGAGTTGTACTGATCGGCTTGTTTCGGGATGATGGCCCGCTCGATCGCCTGTTCGAGCCAGGTCCACTGGAACACCGCGGCCTCGAAGATCGAGGTCGGCGTGTCGGCGTTGTATTCGAGCAGCTTGGCCGTGCCCTGTCCGTCAAAGCTGAGATCGAGCCGGCCGTAGAGGCTCGGCTCGTCGCGCTCCCAGCTTTCCGCGATCAGCGGCCAGAACGGCTCGGGTATCTTCAGCCGCTGCAAGATACGTTCGTCGTCGACGGCGTGGCCGACGAGCTCGAGGCACATCGCATCGATCTCGCCGGTCGGCGTCTCGATCTTCGCTTCGATCTCTTCGAGCGTGAAAGCGTAATAGCCGCGCTCGTCCCAATAGCGCTCGTCATCGATGGTGTGGAAGTCGAAGCCGCATTCTTCGGCGGTCTGCTGCCAATCATCACGCTCGGGACAGATGATGCGCTGCATCCGTGGCTTTTAGCCGCCCGCATGTCCGTGGCCGCCGTGACCGTGGCCGCCGTGACCGTGGCCGCCGCCGCCGAAGTGGTGGAAGCTGCCGCCAAAACCGCCCGCGATCGCCCGGCAATAGGGCTCGCCGTTCGGACCGGGCACGGCGGTGAGGCCGGGGCCGCAATATACCGGTCGCGCCGCAAGCGGACTTGCGACGGCGCTGACGGCGGCGCTTCCCATCAAGGTCAGCACGACACGGCGCGAGCGTTTCATAAATTCGGTCTCCCAGTCACATGCGGCGTGGAACTTCGCCGAAGACGAACCGATCCGATAGGCAAAACGCGGTGATTTCACGGCATCGTGCGGATCAGCCGCCGCCAAAGCCGAACGCATGGGCAAACGAGCCGAAACCCCCGCGGGTGACGCCGGAGGAGGATTCCGCACCGCTCACCGATGAGCTGCGCGAGGATGAATCGCCGCCAAAGAACGAGAAACGCGACGACGAGCGGCTGGAGCCGCCGCCACCTCCACCGCCGCCGGACGAGCTCCGTGGCGCGCATGCGGCGCCCGTTGACGGCAGCGCAGGCGCGGCCATTCCAGGGGAGGGCGGCTGGCACGTCTCGCTTGGCATCAGCGCATAGGCGCCGCCGCCGACCGCGAGGGTGCCCATCACCAGCAGCGCCACATGGCTGGACCGTTTTGGCGGCGGCGGCGCGTCCGCAAGCCGTGCCGGCTGGCGCCTGCCGAACTCCTTTGCGGGCGGCTTGCCGTTCATGATCAATAGATCATCGAGGCGGCGTTCAGCGCGCCGGCCGCGAGCGACGCGAGACCAAGCCAGATCGCCGGCGCCATCTGGCCCTCGGCGATCCGCTGCGACAGGTTCGGCACGGGAATCTTCACCAGGAAATAGACCACGATCTGCACGATCAGCGCGATCACGCTCCAGATCAGGCAGTCCACGACATTGGCGGAATGCGCGATGGCGCTGACGACCGGCAGCGTGAAGCCGAGCAGGCTCAGCCCCAGCGCGATCGCCGCGGCCGGATCATTGTCGCGGATCAGCTGAAACTCGTTGTGCGGGGTGATACGGGTATAGATCAACAGATACGCCACGACCGCGATGATCGCAGTGCAGAAATAGACCAGGAAGGCCGGCAGTCCGGCGAGCGATTGCAGGATCATGGAGAGCGCCCCGACTCAGGTGGCCAAGCTTGGCACGACCGTTTTGTCGGCGCACGGGCAAGGCCCGTTCATCCCCCAAACAAAAACCCCGCCATTTGCGGCGGGGGTCAAGTCTGGGAGGAGCGAGCGATGGGCTCGCAGGTAAACCCAGTTAGGCGGGAATGCGTTCGTCCATGTCGTGCGGCTCGCGCAGCACATAGCCCCGGCCCCAGACGGTCTCGATGAAGTTGCGGCCTTCGGAGGCGTTGGCGAGCTTCTTGCGCAGCTTGCAGATGAAGACGTCGATGATCTTCAACTCCGGCTCGTCCATGCCGCCATAGAGGTGGTTCAGGAACATTTCCTTGGTCAGCGTGGTGCCCTTGCGGAGCGAGAGCAGCTCCAGCATCTGGTATTCCTTGCCGGTCAGATGCACGCGCTGGCCGCCGACTTCCACGGTCTTGGTGTCGAGGTTGACCACGAGGTCGCCGGTCTGGATCACCGACTGGGCGTGGCCCTTTGAGCGGCGCACGATCGCGTGGATGCGGGCCACCAGTTCGTCCTTGTGGAAGGGTTTGGTCATGTAGTCGTCGGCGCCGACGCCGAGACCCTTGACCTTGTCCTCGATGCCGGCAAGGCCGGAGAGGATCAGGATCGGAGTCTTGATCTTGGAGACCCGCAGCTGCTTGAGCACGTCATAGCCGGACATGTCGGGCAGGTTCAGGTCGAGAAGGATAATGTCGTAGTCGTAGAGTTTGCCGAGATCGACGCCTTCTTCGCCCAAATCGGTCGTATAGACGTTAAAGCTCTCGGACTTGAGCATCAATTCGATCGACTGCGCGACGGCGCTGTCATCTTCAATCAGCAAAACGCGCATGCCAGTTCCCCATAGTCGCCGCTCCGGGCGTCAGGTCGGCCGCGAACTTGCGGCACTCAAAACGCCTTTGAACAACTGATTCGGATCCTGACTGGACATGGTTAACAAATTCTGATTCTGATCCGCAAGGTCCCCCGGGGTGCAATTTTTGTCGAATCGCCCTAAGATATTGCGTCAAAGCAGCTTTTTGTAACCCGGTCTCCTTCAAGTTCCACTTTAAGAGGCGGACCTAACCGACTCTCGCGACTCGCTGTTCATTCTGAGCAGACGAGCGCCTTCAGTCACCAAAGACAGTGACGCAATGATTAATGATGCGGGTAAACACGAAGTTAAGCCGGCACGCGAAATACGCCGAAACTTAAGGTTTTCGCAATGAAGGCGCTGGCGGAACAGATCGGCGATATCGACGGCGTCAATATTTATGGCCGCGTGGTCGGCGTTCGTGGCCTGATGGTGGAGATCGCGGGCCCGATTCACGCCATGTCGGTCGGCGCGCGCATCGTGATCGACACCGGCGGCAACCGTTTCATTCCCTGCGAGGTGATCGGCTTCTCCGGCAACAATGCCGTCGTGATGCCGTTCGCCGGCCTTGAAGGTGTCCGCCGTGGTTGCCGCGCGGTGATTGCCAATGCCGCAAGTCAGGTGCGGCCATCGACGGCCTGGCTCGGGCGCGTGGTCAATGCGATGGGGGAACCGATCGATGGCAAGGGGCCGCTGGCGCAAGGCCCTTCGCCCATGGCGTTCCGCAACACGCCGCCGCCGGCGCATTCGCGCAAGCGTGTCGGCAACCCGCTCGATCTCGGCGTGCGCGCGCTCAACACCTTCCTCACCTGCTGCCGCGGCCAGCGCATGGGTATCTTTGCCGGTTCCGGCGTCGGCAAATCGGTGCTGCTGTCGATGCTGGCGCGCAATGTCGATGCCGCCGTCACCGTCATTGGCCTGGTCGGCGAACGCGGCCGCGAGGTGCAGGAGTTCCTGCAGGACGATCTCGGCGAGGCGGGGCTGGCGCGCTCCGTCGTCGTGGTCGCAACGTCCGACGAGCCCGCGCTGATGCGGCGGCAGGCGGCGTATCTGACGCTTGCGATCGCGGAATACTTCCGCGACGAAGACAAGGACGTGCTCTGCCTGATGGACTCGGTGACGCGCTTTGCCATGTCGCAGCGCGAGATCGGGCTTTCCGCGGGCGAGCCGCCGACCGCCAAGGGCTATACGCCGACCGTGTTCACGGAATTGCCCAAGCTGCTCGAGCGCGCCGGTCCCGGCGTGGGACGGGGCACCATCACCGGCATCTTCACGGTGCTGGTCGATGGCGACGATCATAATGAGCCGATCGCGGACGCCGTCCGCGGCATCCTCGACGGACACATCGTGATGGAGCGCGCGATCGCCGAGCGCGGCCGCTATCCCGCCATCAACATCCTCAAATCGGTGTCGCGAACCATGCCGAAATCGGCCGATCCGGCGTTTTTGCCTGTCATCCAGCGCGGACGGCGGGTGATGGCAACCTATGCCGACATGGAGGAACTGATCCGGCTCGGCGCCTACCGGCAGGGCTCGAGCGCCGAGGTCGACGAGGCGATCCAGCTCCATGAGCCGCTGGAAGCCTTCCTGCGCCAGGCCAAGGATGAGGTCTCCAATCTGCCCGACGGCTACCGCCAACTTGAGCAAATCGTGGGGCGCTTGGAAACGGAACGCTAACTTTGTCGCGCCATGATCCCAAAACCATCTTGGAGACGCCGGCGAGGCCCCAAAGGGGCGTCGGCCTTGTCCCGCTTGTAGCCACGGGACTTCTGGGGAGTATGAGTCGATGAAGTCACGCGAAACGCTAATCCGCCTGAAGAAGTTTCAGGTCGACGAGAAGCGCCGAAGGGTTGCCCAGATCGAAGGCATGATCGCCGACTTCCAGCGCATGTCGGTCGACCTCGAGCGCGAGATCCAGGCCGAGCAGGACCGCGCCGGAATCAACGATCCCTCGCACTTCGCCTATCCGACCTATGCCAAGGCGGCGATCCAGCGCCGGGAAAATCTGACCCGCTCCGCTGACGAGCTGCGCATCCAGCTCGAGGACGCCAAGGCGCTGCTGTCGGAAGCTTACGAGGAACTGAAAAAGGTCGAACTGCTCGACGAGCGCGACCAGGCGCGCGAGCGCGCCGAAGAGAACGCCCGCGAACAGGCCGATCTCGACAGCATCGGCTTGATGCGCGCGCGCCTCGGCGTCATCGCCTGACGCGGCAGGAAATCTGAAGCACGGTGATGACCCGGGCCGTCAGGCCCGGGTTTTTGCTATTTGATGTCCACAGTGTGGCCGGGAGCCCCTTGGTGCCGGGGTTTCCCGCGGGCTATGCTAAGGACGAGGTTGGATCGAGCCGTACCGGCAAGCGGGGCGCGGTTTTGGGGAGGCTGAATGCTGACGCCGGCTGAGCTGGTCTGGCTGATCGCGGCGGTTGCGAAAGGTGACGAGGCAGCCTTCGAGCGCCTCTACGTCGCTACGCGCGCGAAACTCTACGGCGTGGTCCTCCGTATCTTGCGCAGACCGGATCTCGCAGAGGAGGTCATTCAGGAGACGTACGTCAGGATCTGGAATAGCGCCGGGCAATTCAATCCGGCGCTGGCGTCGCCGATCACGTGGATGGCGTCGATCGCGCGCAACCGGGCCATCGATGTCGTACGCAAGAAAAGCGAACTCTCGATCGAAGAAGAGCCAGCAGCGATGGAAGTCGCGGCCGATAGCCCTGATCCGCTGGCGCGCCGGGAAATGACGGAAGAGCTGAAGCGTTTGCTGGAATGCGTCGGCCGGCTCGAGCCGGACCGCCAGAAACTCGTGCTGCTTGCCTACTACAACGGCTGGAGCAGGGAGCAACTGGCGGCGAAGTTCGAGGCGCCGGTGAATACGGTGAAGACGTGGCTTCGCCGCAGCATGATGGACATTCGAGAGTGCTTGGGTCTGTGAGGTTTTAGGCTTTGGGAGAGATGGAATACAGCGAAGACCATATCGCGCTGGCCGCTGAATACGCGCTCGGCACCCTCGATACCGACGAGCGCGCGCAGGTCGAAACCTTGATGGCGACCGACAGCGAGTTCGCGGCGATCGTGCATGCCTGGGAATTCCGGCTCGGCGTGCTGAACCAGATGGTCGGCTCGGTCGAGCCACCTCCCGAATTGTGGGAGCGCATCCGCACCGCGGTCGGATTGACGAGGCAGCAGGCACCGCTCGTGCTGCCGGAGACGCCGCCGCCGATTGCGCCGATGGTGCTGCAGGATCTGGAGCCTGGCGCGCCGCCGCCGCCCGTTGTCGATACGTCCAATGTGGTCCAGCTCTCGGGCCGCGTCCGGGCCTACCGCAACATCGCCGCCGCCATGACCGCGATTGCCGCCGCGCTGCTCGCGCTGATCGGCGTGCAAGTCGTCTCTCCCGGCTTGCTGCCGGGGCTGGGCGGAAAGCCGCCCGTACGGGTGGCCGAGGTCAAGCCGACGCCAACGCCCGTGCCAACACCCACGCTGGTTCCGTCAGCGCAATATGTCGCGCTGCTGCAGGGCGCGGCCGGCGGTCCCGCCTTCATCCTCACCGTCGACGGCGCGACGCGGAATTTCACCGTGCGCAAGGTCGGCGCGCCGCCAATTGATCCGAACAAAAATTACGAGCTCTGGCTGATCTCGGACAAGCTGCAGAACCGCCCGCGCTCGCTCGGCGTGATCGGCACCAGCGACTTCGTCACGCGTCCGGTGCTCGCGGGCTATGACGCCGACGTCGTCAATGGCGGCACCTACGCGGTGACGGTGGAGCAGGCCGGCGGCTCGCCCGACGGCGCGCCGCATTCGCAGCCGGTGTTCATCGGCAAGCTGATCGAGACCGTGCCGGCCGCGTCGCCGACGCAGAACCGGTAGGGAAAACGCTCTTTCTTACTTAGCTCGCCCCGTCTCTCTCCCCGTAGGAGCGGGGAGCGGGAGAGAACCTCTCGGACAAATCGGCGAAACGCACCCGCACAAAAAGAAAACGCCCGTGGGGAGCGGGCGTTTTCCGAGTAGTCGACTTGGGGGTAGTTGGGGTCTTCTACTTATCCACGTGGCGACTTTGGGGGGCTGGTAAAGAGCCACGCGAATTCCGTCAAACTCTCCTATCGAACCGTCGAGGCGCCTGAGCTTGTGATCGTCACCGGCTTGCCGGCTTTGACCACGCCTGCCGTCTGGCTGTAGTCGTCCGAATTGCTGTGGGCGGAAATGCCGAGGCCAGCCACCACGATGCCAGCAACGAGCGCGACGACCACGATCTTGAGATGTGTCGTGCGATCTGCGCTGTAGATCGAGTGGTTCATGGAAGCCCTCCTGCCGTCTTCCGCACTGTTCAGATTGGTCGGTCTTGCCGGCTCTCCGGTTCAACCGCCGCTCGTTTGGAAACGTAGAGACTCGGCTTTTGGTTTCGAAGGGGGGATCACAAGTCAGTGATAAGACTTGAAAAGCCGCGATTGGCGGAGCCGTTCGAATGAGAAAAAATATCGGTATTGCAGTGCGTTACTGGTATATCTTGTACCGCGTCGCAAAGCACCCGCCAGATGAACTAAAATTAAGAAATCATTTGCCTGTGGCGAAAAAGCACGTCCCGCCAAGTGCTTCGCGCAGGCGCACAGCTCACACGCTTCCGACCGTTTTCAGCCGCGCGCGGGGATGGATTTCCGCCTGCGACAAAACGGTAGTCTGCTGCCGGAAGCGCTCGACCAGCGAGCGGACGAAGGGCCGGATTGCGGCCGAGGTGACCAGCACCGGCGCTTCGCCCTCGCGCGCGGCGCGCTCGAAGGCATCGCGCACCGCCGCCATGAACTCCGACAGCTTTGACGGCTGCATGGCCAGGCTCTTGTCCTCGCCCTGGCCGATAATGGATTCGGCGAAGGCTTGTTCCCATTTCGCCGACAGCGCGATCAGCGGCAGGTAGCCGTTGTGGCTGGTATTCTGCGCGCAGATCTGCCGCGCCAGCCGGGCACGGACATGCTCGACCATTGTTGAGGGATTGCGGGAAAAGGCGAGTGCGTCCGCGATGCCTTCGAGGATGGTGGAAAGGTCGCGAATCGAAATCCGTTCCGAGAGCAGCAGCTGCAGCACGCGCTGGATGCCTGAGATCGTGACCAGCGCCGGCACGATGTCCTTGACCAGCTCGCTCTGCTCCTTCGGCAGTTCCTTGAGCAGCTTCTGCACCTCGCCATAGGAGAGCAGGTCGCTCATGTTGCTCTTCAGGAGCTCCGTGAGGTGGGTCGACAGCACGGTCGCGGCGTCGACCACGGTGTAGCCCTTCAGCGCCGCCTCTTCCTTCAGCGAGGCGTCGACCCAGGTCGCCGGCAAACCAAACGTCGGCTCGATGGTGTGGATGCCGGGCACGGCGACCTGGCCGCCGCCGGGATCCATGACCATGAACTGGTTCGGCCAGATCTTGCCCTGGCCGGCGTCGACCTCCTTGATCTTGATGATGTAGGTGTTGGCCTCGAGCTGGACGTTGTCGAGGATGCGCACCGCCGGCATCACAAAGCCCATCTCGATCGCGAGCGACTTGCGCAGCGCCTTGATCTGCTCGGTGAGGCGGTCCTGCCCGTCGGGGCCGTTGACCAGCGGCAGCAGCGCATAGCCCAATTCGATCTTGAGATCGTCGATTTTCAGCGCTGCCGCGATCGGCTCTTCGGCGGCGGCCGCAGCCGCCGCAGCGGCCGCCGGCGCGGCGGCGACCTTGGCGTCCTCGATCGCCCTGTTGTGCTTGTGCTTGCGTGCCTTCCAGGCCATCGCGGCGGCGCCGCCGCCAAGCGCCAGGAACGGAATGGTCGGAATGCCCGGCAGCAGCGCCAGCACGCACATGACCGCAGCGGCCATGCCCAGCGCCTGCGGATAGCCCGAAAACTGCTTGATCAGCGCCTTGTCGGCCGCACCGGAGACGCCGGCCTTGGAGACGAGCAGGCCCGCCGCGGTCGAGACGATCAGCGCCGGCACCTGCGTGACAAGGCCGTCGCCGACGGTGAGCAGCGTGTAGGTGCGTGCGGCCTCGCCGAAGGACAGGCCCTGCTGCGCGACGCCGATGATGATGCCGCCGATCACGTTGATGAACACGACAAGGAGGCCGGCGATCGCGTCGCCACGCACGAATTTCGAGGCACCGTCCATGGCGCCGAAGAAGCCGCTTTCGTCTTCCAGCGTCTTGCGGCGTTCGCGCGCCACCTTCTCGTCGATCAGGCCGGCATTGAGGTCGGCGTCGATCGCCATCTGCTTGCCGGGCATGGCGTCCAGGTGAAAACGCGCCGCGACTTCGGCGATGCGGCCTGAACCCTTGGTGATGACGACGAAGTTCACGGTGACCAGGATCGCGAACACGATGATCCCGATCACGAAATTGCCGCCCATCACGAAATTGCCGAAGGCCTCGATGACATGGCCGGCGGCGTCGGTGCCCTCGTGCCCTCGCGACAGGATCAACCGCGTGGAGGCGAGGTTGAGCGACAGCCGCAGCATCGTCGAGATCAGCAGCGTGGTCGGAAATGACGAGAATTCCAGCGGTGTCTGGATGAACAGCGCCGTCATCAGGATCAGGATCGACAGCGTGATCGAGATCGCCAGGAACAGGTCGAGGATGATCGAGGGCAGGGGAAGGATCAGCACCACCAGGATGGTGAGGATGCCGAAGGCGAGCGCGAGGTCGCCGCGCTTGATGATGTTGCCGATTTCGCTGAGCGATGGGAAACCGCCGCCGCTTGCGCCAGATCCCTGACCCGCCGTCACATCGACCATGCTACCCGCGTCCCCCCGCGTATGCCGTTCGCGGGCCCCAAGCGACTTCGCGGCGGCCGAAGGACCACCGGATCGAAACTGAGGCACCGCGCTGGCGTCCACGGAGATCTCCCCCGCATCTGCGATCGACGACACTCAACTTCACTCGGCAATTTTTGCCCGGTGTATGGTTAGGAAAGGGTTAATTGCGGGTGTCTTCGGACCTAATTCCCGAAATCTCCTCGTCACTCCGGGGCGCCGCGGAGCGGCGAGCTATCCATAACCCCCAGCTGTGATTATGGATTCCGGGCCTGGCCTGATCGGCGCATCCCGGAATGACGACCGTCGCCCCTGCATGCCTAATCTCGCGCCATTGTGGGTTGACCTTTGGGCACCCAGCAACGACTCTGGCGCCAGTGCACGCCCCCGCCGGACAACCCCACGATACCGCTGCCTTCACCCCTGATTCCGGTCAGGCCTGGGTGCGGCTCGTGCTCGCGGTCCTGATCGCCTCGATCGGGGCGGTCGGCATGTGGGCGATAGTGGTCGTGCTTCCGACCGTGCAGGCGGAATTTTCGGCGACCCGCGGCGCGGTGTCGCTCGCCACCACCATGATCTTCATGGGCTTTGGCCTCGGCGGCGTCATCACCGGCCGCATCACCGACCGTTTCGGCATCGTGGCGGCGATGGCGCTCAGCATCGCTTTTCTCGGCATTTCCTTCGTCCTCGCGGGCCTCGCCGCGACGCTGTGGCAATTCAACGCCGTCTATTTCCTGATCGGGCTCGGCACGTCGGCGACCTTTGCGCCGCTGATGGCGGAGGCCTCGCACTGGTTCGAGCGCTACCGTGGCCTGGCCGTGACCATTGTCGCCAGCGGCAATTATGTCGCGGGCGCGATCTGGCCGCCGCTGGTCAATTGGGGCGTGCAGGAAATCGGCTGGCGCTCCACCCATATCGCGATCGGCATCTTCTGCGCCGTGACCATGACGGTGCTGGTCGTGGTGCTGCGGCTGATCATCGGCAGCGGCGGGGCGCGCGATCACGCCAATGCGCCGCCGCCGCAGGTCGATCTCCATCTCTCGGCCAATACGCTGACCGTGCTGCTCTCCATCGCCAGCATCTCCTGCTGTGTCGCGATGTCGATGCCGCAGGTCCATATCGTCGCCTATTGCGGCGATCTCGGCTATGGCATCGCAAGCGGCGCCGAGATGCTGTCGATGATGATGGGCTTTGGCATCATCAGCCGCATCGGCTCGGGTTTCCTCGCCGACCGGATCGGCGGCATCCGCACGCTCCTGATCGGCTCGATCGCGCAGGGCTTTGCGCTCTTGTTCTATTTGTTCTTCGACAGCCTGACCTCGCTCTATCTGATCTCGGCCATGTTCGGCCTGTTCCAGGGCGGCATCGTGCCGAGCTACGCCATCATAGTGCGCGAGACCATGCCGGCGCGTGAGGCCGCGACCCGCGTCGGCAGCGTGATCTTAGCCTCCGTGTTCGGCATGTCCTTTGGCGGCTGGGTCTCCGGCGTAATCTTCGACGCCACCGGCTCCTATGCGGCCGCCTTCGCCAATGGCCTTGCCTGGAATGGGCTCAACATGGCGATCGTGGTTGGGCTGTTGATCCGCGCGCGCGGCCGCGGCCGGCTCGCGATGGCGTAGAGCATGATCCGGAAAAGTGTGTAGCGGTTTTCCCTCGCGACAAACGCGTAGCGTTTGCGCGGAGATCATGCTCAATCAAAAAGCTAAAGCGCGATGACGATTCAACCTAATCTCATCGCGCTTTAGGCGCTGCCTCGCTTACGCAGGCACCGCCTCATAGAGCCGCTCGACATGATAGGACTTCGCGGTGATGCGCCAGGCGCCGTCGATGCAGTGCCAGGAAAGATGGTCGAGATATTGCTGGGTATCGATGCGGACCCTGACCTTGACGATGGCCTGCGTCGGTGAGGCGAAATCGACCAGCAGCACCTCCTGGAGGCGCGGGGCGTTCTTCGATTGCGGCGAAGGCCTCGCGGCGAGGTTGTTCCTGTAGACGGCGGCGGGGATGAGTTTCAACTCGCCGTCGCGAAGTCCGTGCAGCTGCGCGCTGGGCGCAAACACAGAATCGAAGCGAGAAACGTCGTTGTCGTACATCAGCGTGAAATAGCGCTCGACGGCTTCGAGCAGCGGTTCGACGGCAAGGTTCTGGCTCATGGCGGGCACTCCGTTTTTCGGCGAGAAATCGGCAAGAAATCGGCAGGAAATCGGCATGACCATCCCACGAAGAGGCGAGGCAGGTCCTTGCGAAATGCGCTAATATGGAGCCCGTTGGCGCAATATCGCGTCTTCCTCAGGCCTACGGAATCCGCTTTATGCCAAAATGTGAACTGGACGCGATCGACCGCCGCATCGTCGCGGAATTGCAGGCCAACGCCCGGCTGAGCAATATCGAGTTGGCCGACAAGGTCGGGCTGTCGCCGTCGCCCTGTCTCAGGCGTGTGAAACGCCTCGAACGCGACGGCTATATCGACGGCTACCGCGCCTCGCTGGGCCGCGCCCGCATCGGTCTCGGCTTCTCGGTGTTTCTGGGCGTGAAGATCAGCGTTCACGCCAATGAGGAAGCGCAGCGCTTCGAGCAGGCGGTGGTCGAGATGCCGGAAGTCGTGGCCTGCCACCTCGTCTCCGGCGAGGCCGATTATATCCTCGAAGTCGTCGTGCCCGACCTCGAAGACTATCAGCGCTTCTTGGTCGGCAAGCTGCTCAACCTGCCGATCGTGCGCGAGGTCCGCAGCAACATCGCGATCCAGACGCTGAAAGCCGGCGCGCCGCTGCCGCTGTCGCATCTCGCGTAGGGGCCCACCGTGAAGGGAATGACTCTCGACTATTCGGACGGCGTAGCCGAGCTGAAGGGCATTCTTCTCGGCAATCAATCCCGTGCCGGCCAGCGTCCCGGTATCGTCCTGTTTCCGGATGCGCGCGGCATAGGCCATCACGCGATCGAATGTGCGGAACGGCTCAATGCGCTCGGATTTGTCGTGCTCGTGGCCGATCTCTACGGTGGTGGCCATACCGCGCCCGATGTCGCGCAGGCGCGCGAGCTGATGAGTGAACTGCGCTCGGATGTCGCGCGCTGGCGCGCGCGGGCCGAGGCGGCTCGCCATGCGCTCGCGCAGCTGGAGATCGTCGATCCCGCCAGGATGGCTGCGATCGGATATTGCTTCGGCGGAACGACGGCGCTCGAGTTGGCTCGCAGTGGCGCGCCCCTGCGCGCCGTCGTCACCTTTCACGGCGGGCTCGCGAGCCCGCGGCCAGCAGATAACAGCAACATCAAGGCGAAGCTGCTGATCTGTCACGGCGCAGCCGACAAATTGGTGCCGTTGACGCAACTGGCCGGCTTTGCGGACGCCATGGCTGCGACGAATGTGGACTGGCAGGTTCAGATCTACGGCGGGGCCGAGCATGGCTTCACCAACCCCGAAGCCGATGATCCCGAGATTCCCGATCACGCCTACCATGCAGCCGCGGATGCCCGCTCGTGGGCAGCGATGCTAAGCTTGTTCGAAGAGGTTTTGGGAATGCCGAAGCGCCGAAATTTTGGTTGAACCCATTCGCCGCAACTCCGTTCCTTCTCCCCTTGTGGGAGAAGGTGGCATAGGCGGCCTCCGGCCGCCGTTCTTAGTGAACGCCGATGCTTCACATCGGCTATGGCGCCGGATGAGGGGGTGCTTCCGCGCACGCGAAAAGCAGTTTACCTCGTGGAGACAAACCCCTCACCCGGATTGCTTCGCAACATAGCCGAAGCGCAGCTTCGGCGTTCTTAAGAACGGCCGCCAACGGCGGCCTACGCCTCCCACAAAGGGAGAGGTGCACCGTCATCGCGGAATCCCCTCGACCTCAACCCATGGCGGCTGCGCTGGTGCGATTCTTGTGTGCACGCCGATCAGCCCAATAGGTGCCGATCGCAAGGACGATCCAGCAGAGATTGTAGATGAGGCCGCAGCACAGCACGACCCAACCGGGAATCGGCCCGATAGCGGCGCGATCGACGAATTCGTAGAAGTGGTTTGCCATTTCCGGATGAATTGCGAGCTTGCCAAAATAGGCGGTCGTTTGAATCCCGATGATCCAGATGTAGGTACGCCGAACACGACGGCCGGCGGCTCGAACAAAACTGATATGATATTGCGGATGAAGGTAGTCCTCGGCGAGGATCGCACGCCAGCTCTCGTCATCGGCTCCGCGTTTTCCATTCAGGATCTGCGCGTACAAATGCGTTTCCATGAAACGGGCCCGCGCGCGCCAGACGTTGAAAAAGCGGTAGCGACGCGCCTCAAGTCCCAGAAATACGGCAAGCAGCATGCCGATCAGAATGAGCGGCAAGGCTGACGCCTCTTTCGACGAGAATGTTGTGGAGAGGGCGATGCCCATGGTCACGATCGACCAGTTGGTCGTGTTGTCGAGCCGCGTGCGCCAGATCGTGCTGCGATAAATCTCGCCGCGATAAAGGTGCGCAATCGCACCCAATTCGGCGGGGTTCAGTTCCCGAATATGGTCTTCTGCGGGCTTGAGCATCAGAACCACCCGAGACCAGATTGAAAACTCTCAAGGTGCACAGCTTGGCAACCGCCCTCCGGGGCGAGCACGCACGGTGTGTTCGTACTGGTCCGGATAGTACCACAAGCGCGGCTCACTTCGACAATTCGCGATCCGCGGCGCTCAGGAAATGTGCCCTTGCCGCAACCGGCCGTCGGATCGTTTTCCGCAACAGCGAAGACAGGATGCAAGCCGCGGCTGCCCGAAGCCTGCTTCTCAGCCCGTCATTTTTGTCCTACGCTCTCGCACTGCGAGAAGGGATGTTCGGATGACCCAAGCCCTTCAGACCGACCTTCATACCGACCTGGCGCCGCCGCAACATGCCCGGAAGCTGCCCGCGGTTGCCGTGCTTACGGCGCTTGGGATTGTCTACGGCGATATCGGCACGAGCCCGCTCTATGGGCTGAAGCAGGCCGTCGGCGCCGGCGGGGGTCCCGCGCCCGAAACGGTGATGGGTGTCGTCTCGCTGATCTTCTGGGCCCTCTTCCTGATCGTTGGTCTCAAATACGCCATTCTGATCCTGCGCGCCGACAATCACGGCGAAGGCGGCATCGTGGCGCTGCTCGCGCTTCTCGATGCAAGGCACGCACCCCGCGGCAGCCCGCGCGCTTCGCTGCTCGTCGTCGGCCTGATCGGGGCCGCCCTGCTCTATGGCGATGGCGTGATCACACCGGCGATCTCGGTGCTCAGCGCCGTCGAAGGCCTGAAGATCGATGCGCCCGCACTTGCGCCGGTGGTCGTTCCCGTCACGATTGCGATTCTCGTCGGTCTGTTCCTGGTGCAACGCAAGGGGACCGACTTCGTCGGTGCCATCTTCGGGCCGGTGATGCTCATATGGTTCATCGCGATCGCTCTGCTCGGCATCAAGGGAATCCTGCAGAGCCCGGCCATTCTCGCCGCCATTAGCCCCCATCACGCCGTGCTCTATCTCAGTCATGCAGGACCCGGCATCGCCTTTGCGGTGCTTGGCGCTGCTTTTTTGACGCTGACGGGCGGCGAAGCGATGTACGCCGATATGGGCCATTTTGGCCGGTTGCCCATCCGACTCGGATGGTTCGCCATCGTGTCGCCGGCGCTGATGCTCAACTATCTCGGTCAGGGAGGCCTGCTTTTGGCAGACCCCGGCGCGGCAGAGAACCCGTTCTACCTGCTCGTGCCAAGGTGGGCGCATTACCCCATGATTGCGTTCGCGACCGTCGCCACCGTGATCGCCTCGCAAGCGATCATCTCGGGCGCGTATTCGCTTACCCAACAGGCAATGCAGCTCGGCTTCCTGCCGCGCATGCGGGTGCTGCACACGGCAAGCCACGAGAAGGGGCAGATCTACATACCCGTGGTGAACTGGCTCTTGGCCGTGGGCACGCTCGCCGCCGTGCTTATCTTCGGGTCGTCCGACGCACTCGGCGGAGCCTATGGCATCGCGGTCTCCATGCTGATGGCGGTCACCACGGTGCTGGCGGCTCTCGTCGCCCTGAAGTGGGGCTACAACCCGCTCCTGGTCGTCGTGGTGAACGGGTTCTTCTTTGTCATCGAGCTGGTTTTCGTTGCCGCGAACATGACGAAGCTGATCGAGGGCGGCTGGTTCCCGCTCCTGCTGGCGAGCGTGATTGCCTTCCTGATGCTGACCTGGCGCAGCGGCTGGCAATTGCTTGAGCAGGAGCGCTCCAAGCTTCGCCAGCGAGAGGACGAGTTCATCGCGTGGGTCGTCGCCACGCCACCCATCCGGCTATCGGGAGCGGCGGCCATATTTACCGCGGCGACCACAGGGATCCCGCTCTGCCTCACTCATCACCTGCGGCACAATCGCGTGCTGCACGAGCGCGTGCTGTTCATCGCCTCCGTCAGTGTGGATGCGCCGCGGGTCGAAGCCGCCGAGCGCATCAAGCTCGTGCCGGTCGGTGCAGGCATCACCCGCGTCATCTTCCATTTCGGCTTCATGGAAACACCCGATGTGATGGAGGGGTTGAGGCTCGCCTGCCGCCGCCTGCCCGAGCTTCGCGGCATCGATCCCGAGAACATCACCTATTATTTCCGTCGCGTCATGGTGATCGCCTCGGAGAAGGCGTCGGGCATGGCGACCTGGAGAAAATCCCTGTTCGCGACCATGCACCTTAACGCCAACCTCCCAGCGGCTTACTTCAAGGTACCTGCGGCCCAGGTCGTGGAGGTCGGTCTCGAAGTCGAAATATAGGCGCTAAAGCGCGATGAGATTAGGTTGAATCGTCATCGCGCTTTAGCTTTTTGATTGAGCATGATCTCCGCGCAAAACGCTACGCGTTTGTCGCGAGGGAAAACTGCTACACACTTTTCCGGATCATGCTCTAGGCTTTAGCGCGAAAGCCTAGACCGAATCTCCTGCCTTCAAGAGCGTGCAGCCGGTGATCTTGAAACTGCCGTCGCTCTGCTGTTCCAGCGTGTACATCGCTTCCCAGGCTTCACCGTTGGCGTCGATGATGTGGACGCGCTGCGCGACCCAGTTGCCCTCCGTGCGCGATTCGCCGAACTCAAAGCTCTTGTGGCGATAGACCGGCGCGTAGGCGTTCTGCACCATGCCCATGAAGATATCCGCCCGCGGGAACATCTGGCGGATCGCCGGTGCGGCGTAGGAATAGGCGGCCGCCGCATCGTCATGGACAAAGGCCTGCTCCTGCGAGCGGATCACGCTTTGCGCGGCGGCGACATCGTCGGCGGCCGCGGCGGGCAGGGCGAAGAAGAGGGCGATGAGGAGCAGGGCGACGGCGCGCATCTCGAATGCCCGTGGTTGCGACGTTGCGTAGTTACGAAGGGTACACCTCCAGGGTTTCAGCGACAATCCGAACCACGTGCCAAATTTGATCCAGCGCAATGCGGCTCGGTTGCGCCCGCTCTAGCATCTTCTGCATCAAGCATGGGAGCAGACGATGACCCTCGATACGATCATGGTGGTGATTGCGGTGACCGGGGTGTTCGCCACGCTGGCGATTGTCCTGGGCTGGGCCGACAGGCAGACCAACGAGCAGGCGAAGAAGGGCTGAGCGCAACGCGGCGCGGCTCGACGCTCCTGCTATTTCAAGTTCAGCTTCGCCTCGTGATTGCCGAGCGCCGCCGCCTTTTCGAACAATTGCCCGGGTAAGGCGGTGGCACAGGGTGCCGGCTCCTCGGCTTGGGTCGCCGAATACCGGACTTGGGTTCATTTCACGCTAAGTGTGCGTGGGCACGGCCGAAGCGACATGAGCGCTTCATTCGATCACCTCGTCGGCGGTGACCAGCAGGGACGGCGGAATGGTCAGCCCAAGGGCCCTGGCCGCCTTGAGGTTGATCACTTGTTTGATGCGGGTCGGCTGCTCGACCGGCAGGTCCGCAGGCTTCGCACCGTGCAGGATCTTGTCGGCGTAGCCGGCGGCCCTGCGGAAATAGTCGAGCAAGTCCGGTCCGTAGGACATCAGGAGTCCGTAAGGGACCATTTCCGCAATAAAGCCGATGGCCGGCATTCTGTGCGCAAGAGCTAATGCGCCGACGCGCGCCCGCTCGGTGAACAACATTGATCCGGCGACAACGATACCGTCCACGCGATCGCTCCGTGCCTGCGCGAATGCTGCTTCGATGGCGTCGGGCGCCGAAATTATGACCGGGCGAAACGAAAGTTCGTTCGACTTTGCCGCGTCTTCGTAGGCCGAGATCAAACGCGGCTGCGACTGGCGATCGACGAAAAGGGCCACGCGGGTGAGACCAGGAGCGGCCTCCTTGAGCAGCGCCAGACATTTGCCGGACAGGTCCACCGCCAACACCGAAAGCCCGGTCAGGTTGCTGCCGGGATGCGCCAGACTTGCGACAAGTCCGAAGCCGACCGGGTCTGGCACAACGACAAAGACGACGGGAATGGTGCTTGTGATCTGCTTCAATGCAACGGCACCAGTCGGCGATACGGCGATGGCGACATCGACATTGCTTTCGACCAGCTCCCTGGCGAGAGCAGGGTAGCGATCGAGCTGCTCGGCGGGAAACTTGTGCAGGAATTCGACGTTCTTGCCCTCGATGTAACCGAGATCGCTGAACGCCTTGACGAGCACCGTGAGGTACTCGCGCTCCTCTTCCACGTTGCCGGCATGCCAGAGCACGCCTACCCTGGCGATCTTCCGGTTTGACTGTGCCCTTGCTGGTAACGTCCACGGCAATGCGGAGGCGCCAAGAAGCGCAATGAATTCGCGTCGCCTCATGTGACCTCGCAGCCGTTTCGCCCCGCCTCCAGCCATGCTAGCATGCTTGGCGAACGGAAAGGTCCAGCCAATGATCGCAAGCGGTCGAATGGAGGGTATCTAGCGAGCTACCGATGGCCGCCCCGGCGGCCTGTCTTTGGCGCCTTCGCTGAGTATTCACGAGCAGACCGGACTCTCGACGTTCAGCCGGCATAGGGCCAAAAAAACGTTTATGTGGATGTGAACCGGTTCACATCTGGCAAGGCTGCACGGCCTCAGTGTGAACGCAGCACATTGCAGTTCTCCATTTGCCTGTTCGAGAAATACTGCACATCAGGCGAGAAGCTTTGGACAAGCTGGCGCGTACAACCCGCGACGCACACGGTTCGCGGCCCTGGCAAGCTTTACGAGGGTATCGCGCTGCCGGACGGATACTGAAAGTAATCAGTCGGTCGCTGAGTCGACCCGGTTTGCGAGTGTCCGGTCTGAGTCAAAGGCGCCGATGGCGGAAGGTCCGGTTTCGGCGCGAAGCGGTCATTCGGTGACCGCTGCCTGGAACTGAGACGCATGGGTGGCCTTATGTACATGTTCGTTCGAAAGTACACCAAGGTTCGTTCAGTTGCCGATGCTGCCCGCCGCGCCAAAAGCGGCATCGGTCAGATCCTGAGGGAATCGCAGGGATTCAGATCCTATTATGTACTGGATGGGGGCGAAGGCGTCGGCGTCGCTGTGATGATATTCGAGGACCGCGAAAGCGCCAATGCGGCGAACCACAAGGTATTGGAGTTTGTTCAAGCAAGCCTGCTCGACTTCAATCTTGGAGACCCCGAAATCATCGCCGGGGAAGTTTTGATGAATATAGAATCCGATGCGTAATTGTTCGTAAAGGCGTCGGGTAGCCAGCATTTTAGGCGCGGCAGTGCATTAGTTCGAACTTGCCGCATCGGTCGCAACTTCTTCACGGCAGACAAAGTGAATCTTGTTGCCGTCCAGGTCGCGAACATACGCGCCGTAGTAATTGGGTGCGAAGTTGGGTCGCAGGCCCGGTGCGCCTTCGTCTTTGGCACCTGCCGAAATTGCCGCGGCATAGGCTTCGTCAACGGCTTTTCTACTGGAGGCGGAGAATGCCGCCATCCAGCCGTTGCCCGGATGTGCGGGCACTTTGTTGAAGGGCAACCCCACCCAAAGCTTTGGCGCCTCGCCGGGACGCTGCCATGATGCCCAAGTCGTGTATTTGACGGGAAGGCGCTCGATTCCGAGCGGCGTCAGCACCGCATCATAGAACGCGATGGCGCGCTCGAGGTCATGGGTACCAATCGTCAAATGACTGAACATTGCGATCTCCCCAGCGCGCTCTCGACAAGCAAGGTAAATGCAACACCGATCGTTCAGATTGCGGGAAGTTAATCGCCCATCTGCAAAATCTGCAATATGCGATGTCACCTCGCCGCGCTTTAGCGCTCCGCCACCGCGTCGCCCCAGGCATGGAAGGTCTCGGTCGCGCCGTAATTGGCGCCGCCGGCGCGCAGCACCACGCTCGGGATGGCGAATTTTCCGGGAATGTTCTGCACGCGGGCTTCATCATAGTCGAAGCGCTGCCGCAGCGCGGCTCGCACCTCGGACGGCAAGCGTACATCGCCGACCACCAGATTGCCTTCGCTGGCATCGATGCGCGGCTGATGGATCGCGCTATCCAAGTCCATGCCGAAATCCATGACAAAGGACAATAGCTGCATCACCGCCGGCATGATGCGTCGCCCGCCGGAGGCGCCGACGGCGAGGCGTTGGCCGTCTTCGCTCTCGGCCAGCACCGGCGTGTAATTGCACAGGCAGCGCTTGCCGGGCGCCAGTGAGTTGGGCGTCCCCGGCGTCGGGTCGAACCACATGATGCCGTTGTTCATGGTGATGCCGCTCGCGGGCGTCACGAATTTCGAGCCGAAATTCGACAGCAGCGTCTGCGTCACCGCCGCCATGTTGCCGTGACGGTCGACCACCGAATAGTGCGTGGTGCAGGCGGGCGCGAGTTCCTCGGCGCCGAGCGAACGCCTTCCGTCGGCATCGCCCATGCCCTTGAGCCGCTCGCGATAGGCCGATTGCACGGCCTCGGCATAGCTGGCGTAGGCCGAGGCGTCCGGCTTGCCGTGGCCGGGCCGCAAGCTCTTCTGCAGCAGGCGCAGCGCATGCGCGAGCGTGGGCCCGGCGGTCAGCTCCGGCGTCGCAACCACCGTGCCGCCGCGATAGGGGATATGAAGCGGCTCTCTCGCATGCGCGCGGAACGCGGCGAGGTCGCTCGCCGACAGTGCGCCGCCGGCGGCCTGCACATCGGCGGCGATGCTCTTGGCGAGATCGCCTTCGTAGAAATCGCGCGCGCCCTTTGCGGCAAGCTGCTCGATCGTGGCCTTCAGCCTGTCCTGCGGCAGATACGCTTTCGCGCGAATGCTCCATTGCGGGTAGGGCGGCAGGCCGTCCTGCAAGTAGGCCGCGGCACTGGCGCCATAGCGCCGCAGGTCGGCGGCGGAGCTCGCGATCATCAGCGTCGTCCACCAGTCGACCAGGAGGCCCTCGCCGGCAAGCTCGATGGCGGGGCCGAGCAGATCGCGCCAGGGCATTTTGGCGTGGCGGCGATGCGCTTCCTCGAGCCCCGCGACCACGCCGGGCACTGCGATCGAGCCCGGCCCGTGCACGTTGCGGTCGTCCTTCACCCGCGGCCAGGGGAAGATGTCGGAGGCCGCGCCACTGCCTGCGAGCGGATAATCCTCGACGCGCAGGCTGTTTGGCGCGCGCATGCCGTAGTCGATCACCTCGTAGCGATCCTCACGCGCGCGATAGAGCACCATGGCGCCGCCGCCGCCGACCCCGTTCATCCAGGGTTCCAGCACGCCGAGCGCAAAGCCGGTCGCTACCACCGCATCGACGCAGTCGCCGCCGGCGGCGAGCACCTCGGTGCCGATCTCGGCGGCTCGTCGCGCCTGGGCTGCAACGATGCCGCCCTTCGAGACGATGGCGGGCTTGCGGAACTGCTGGCTGTTGGAGAAGCGGTCTGACATGTTGGTATCGTTACCTTCGGCGTTTCCCGGGATGAGCGCGGTTCTGCAGTTTTCAACCAGCATGAATGATAGACGATTGGTCGCACCAGACAACAGGTCGCACCTGCCTGTCGCGGCTCTGTCACCCACGCACGCGATGTTGTCTTCGCAGATTCCAGTCTGTGAAAAAATGTGAAAAAAACAGGGGCGTACGTCAATCATGTTTCGCAGTATAGCTAAATTGTCTATCGCGGTCGTTCTCGCCGCGTACACCATCCCGGCACAGGCGCTCGAAGTGCTCACGAACGGCAACTTTGATTCGGGTTTGTCCGGATGGACCTCGTACACCACGACGAACGGCACGATCGCGGAAAATCCGAGCCTGCCAGGTGCTCCGCAGCCGCAATCCGCTTCGGTCGTTAGTTTCAATGTGACGGGTTCTGGCGCGTCGAACGCATTGTTCCTGAACGCGGGCAAGATCAATGGTCCCTACAATTCGGCGCCTCAAGAAGGTGGCGGTGTCTCGCAGACGTTTACGACAACGGGTGGCCTCGCGACGT
>Ga0210403_10001208_pt1 | contig 25013 bp, 21 predicted proteins | sample IncBWC19MmetaG_FD_150863 | JGI IMG/M metagenome (GOLD analysis project Ga0210403, IMG submission 150863) | Forest soil microbial communities from Barre Woods Harvard Forest LTER site, Petersham, Massachusetts, United States - Inc-BW-C-19-M | ecosystem: Environmental > Terrestrial > Soil >... | reverse complement strand
TGATGGAGCGAATTATGCTCAAGCGCTCGGCACGGCCTAAAAAAATCCTGATCTCGCCAAGACTGGTGGAACGGGAATCGACCCGGCGGTAACCAAGAGAGTTAACAACGGAAGTGGATGTTGGTGAGCGCCGCAGATTGGATTCAGTTCTCGGTAGCCGAATGTGCAATTACCACCACGGGCGCGATATGCTAAGTGGCTGAAGGAATCCCAGGTTGTCGAATCTTCTGTTGCGCCTATCAATCCTTGTGACGTTGGTGCTGGCGGCTACCGCTCTGGTAGCGCCCGTATTCGATGTTGACCCTCCGCACGGATTGGATTTCACGCTGCAGAATTCGCCCACTCCTCAAAAGTATCTGATCGAAACCATGCCTGGAGGGGTTGCCCTGCTCGACTACAACAACGACGGCTTGTTGGACATCTTTCTGGTGAACGGCGGTCGCATAACCAGCCCAATGCAGATGCCGGAGAACTTCGATCGTCAGAACCCGCGTTACTGGAATCGTCTTTACCGCCAGAACAAGGATGGAAGCTTCACCGACGTCACCCAACAAGCGGGGCTGGCAAATGCCGGGGACGGAAATTATGGCATGGGCGTGGCGGTGGGCGACTATGATAACGACGGCTACCCTGACCTGTTCGTCACGAATTACGGAAAAAACATTCTGTATCACAATAACGGCGATGGCACCTTCACCGACGTGACTGCGAAGGCGGGAGTCGCCGGGGGAGGCTGGTCCGTCTCCGCCGGATTTTTCGACTATGACAATGACGGAAAGTTAGATCTGTTCGTTACTCGATACATGGACTGGGACACGAAACACAATAAAGATTGCGGCGGCAATTACCACACTTATTGTCCGCCGGAGGAATTTCCTGCGACCACCAACTTCCTATATCACAACAACGGCGACGGAACCTTTACCGATGTGAGCCAACGCTCCGGCATCGCAGCCAAGAAGGGGCGAGCTCTTGGCGTAGCGTTTGCCGACTACGACGAGGACGGTTTTACGGACATATTCGTCGCCAACGACGGCATGCAGCAATATCTTTTTCACAACAATGGGAACGGAACCTTCACGGAACTTGGGCTTGAGGCAGGTGCGGCGCTCTCTGAGGACGGCAGGCGATTGTCGGGCATGGGCGTGGTCTTTCAGGACTATGACAACGATGGCCGGCCCGACGTGATCGTGACCGAGCTGCCCCGAGAGATTTACGGTGTTTATCACAACGATGGCGACGGTTCGTTCAGTTATCGCAGTCTCGAAACCGGTCTCGGCGTGCTCTCGAGTGGAAGCTCCGGTTGGGGCATAGGCTTGGAGGATTTCGACAACGACGGCTGGAAGGACTTGTTCGTTGCTCAGGGCCACGTGTTGGACAACGTCGAACACATCGACCCTTCCCTGCACTATCTGGAGTTACCGCTGGTCGCGATCAATCACAATGGCCGTTTTGAACGCGTCGATTCCGGAAGCACGGCTCCCGTAGCCGGCCGTGGAGCCGCGTTCGGCGATCTAAATAATGACGGATGGGAAGACGTTGTGATGACCTATCTCGGAGGCCACCCGCAGGTGTTTCTCAACCGCGGGGGAAAACTGCACTGGTTGGTGGTTTCACTACGCGGCACCCGCAGCAACCGTGACGGATTCGGCGCGCGGGTCAAAGTAAACGGACAAACGCGATTCGCGACTTCCGCCGGCAGCTACGCTTCCGCCAGCGACAAGCGTCTTCATTTTGGACTCGGAACGGCGGAAAGCGCTAAGGTGGAAGTGGTGTGGCCATCGGGGATTCATCAGACTTTGAATGATGTTCACGCCGACCAGTTCCTGGAAGTGCGTGAGCCGGAGAAACCGTGATTCGCGCCTTATTACTTTTGTGGTTTGCATCGCAGACGATATCGCCGGAAGCCGCCCAGCACATGCAGGCCGGAATCGCTGCTGACAAACAGAAACAATTCGACGTTGCCATCACTGAATTTCGCAAAGTCACCCAACTTGAGCCGACCTTTGCGGACGGATTCGTCGGCCTCGGCCAGACTTACATGGAGAAGCATGATTTCGCTTCCGCGGTTACGCCGCTGAAACGCGCGCTGGAAGTCGATCCAGACCTGGCGCCGGCTCATCAGTTGCTGGGTTATGCCCTGCTCGCGCAAGGCTACGCGGCCCAGGCGATTCCTCACCTCCAAAAAGTGCAGGACAAGACCGGGCTCGGAATTGCTGAGATCCAGACGGGGCAACTGGCAGAGGCCGTCGCAAATCTGCAAGCCGCATTGGCCGAGCGTCCGAATGATCAGGATCTCCTGTATTACCTCGGCCGGGCCAGTGGTCTGCTGTCAAAGCAATCGATTGATACTTTGCTGGCTGCTTATCCTGACTCCGCCCGCGCGCACCAGGCCTTGGCGGAAAATTACTTTGTCCTGCGACAGATGCCCGAGGCTGAAAAGGAGTACCGCGAAGCGCTGCGGCTGCGACCGGATGCTCCCGAGCTTCACCTGGAACTGGGAGAAGTCTATGCGGGCGCTTTCCAATGGGCGAAAGCCGAAGATGAGTTTCGAGCGCAAGCCAAGCTACAGCCCGGCAACGCCGAGGCGGCCTATCGTCTGGGGACAGCGTTGCTGGAAGAAGGGAAAGCGCGCGAGGCGCGGGTGGAACTCGTACGTGCCGACAAGCTGATGCCAGACATGCCCGAGACCCTTTATTCGTTAGGAAAAGCAGCTTCGCTCGAAGGCGACACCGCAACTGCCGAGAAAGAATGGACCAGGCTTCTTTCCATCGAGAAGGAAACTCCACTCGCGGCGCAAGCGCATTTCGCGCTCGCAAGCCTCTATCGGAAACAGGGAAAAACAGCAGCTGCACAACATGAAATGCAGGAGTTCCAAAGATTGCAAGCTGGCTCTAATCAGTCTCAAGCTTCCGGCAAAGACGAATCGGCGCATTAGCGCGCCGTGCAGCGCGTTATCTCTACAGCAAAACAGAAAACTTGCTTTGTCGATCGGGTTGATCATCAGCACTCGCCACTTTCGATTCTGAGGCAGGTGATTTCTCGCCCGCCGGCAACAGGGTAAAGCCCAATGCTTCCAGGTCATCCTTGAGCTGTGAGATTGATAGGAACTGGATGGCACGCATCCCCAACGCACGGGCAGCCCGGACGTTGGGCTCGCGATCATCGACAAACAACGTCTCTGCGGCTGAAGCCCCGAGGCCGTGAAGAGTGTACTCATAGATGGCTGGGTCGGGCTTGATCAACCTCACTTCTGCCGACAATGTTTTAAAGTCAAAGTTCTCCATCCAGCGACAGTTTGTCCGCACATGGTTCACGAGGTCCCAAGGCATGTTGGAGAGCAATCCGGTCTTGAATCCTGCCGCACGAAGATGGCTCACCCAATCGAACATACCCGGAATGGGATGGGCCCAGATTTCAACCTCGATTTTGCGGAGCATCTCGATCTGCCCGAGGTCCAGCGAAATATTAGTTTGCCCCGCGAATTTCAACCAATACTCCTCGGCCGTGAGATCGCCGCGGTCATACGGCCCTCGGCTGGCTTCCCACAACTCGTAAAACGTGTCGAAACTAACATTAAACACTTCCGCGAGGCGTTCGAACTCTTCCACCGTGGGGCACCGCACGAGCACCTGACCGTAATCGAGAATTACGGCATTGATACCGTGAGAACCGTTGCGGCGCCCTGTGGGCACTGGAGTCTCCTGCATTCCTAAATACTCTCTCTATCCACAGTCTTTCGTCCAATGAATTTGTTTCTGGTCTGTGATAATTTGGATTCATGTATCTTCGGGTGGAGGAACTGCATTCCTTCGTTGTCCTGGCGGACGAATTGCACTTTGGCAGAGCGTCGAAGCGGCTTTTCATTTCTCAACCTGCTCTCAGCAAACAGATTCGAGGGGTGGAAGAAAAAGTTGGAGGCGCTCTATTCACCCGAACCCGCCGGAAAGTAGAAATTACGGAAGCCGGCAGAGTGCTATTGGCCGGTGCTGAGAAAGTATTGCGGGAGGACGAGGCCGCCCTGAGCCTCGCGAAAGAAGCTGTCCTGGGGCGTGCCGGGACATTGCGAATTGGATTCGGAATTGCCTCCGTTTCCGAGATACTGCCACGGACCATCCTGCGCTTTCGGAAAACTTACTCTCAGGTCGAACTCAAAATGCGCGATATGTCGACGCCTGCGCAGATTGCTGCTTTGGTTGAAGGAAATATTGACATCGGGATTGTCCGTCTACCCATTGCCCATACTGAGCTCGACAGTCTGCCGCTTTTTCATGAGCAACTGGTGGTCGCAACTTTCGAGTCGCTGTCTTACAACTCGAAACAAGGACTGGCCGCGCTGCGAAATCAACCCTTTGTGTTTTTCCCTCGTGCGACGTCCGCTACTTTGCACGATCACGTACACGGTTTGTGCCGCCGGGCCGGGTTTTCTCCGACCATCGTTCAGGAGGCCAGTGAACTTTTTACCATCCTAAATCTGGTGCGTGCGGGGCTGGGAGTGTCTCTGGTCCCCAGTGCCGCGAGGCGAATGGGCGTCCCCGGTGTGCGGTTCCACGACCTCGGCCTGCCGGAAGCAAAATGGCGAATTGGTATCGCATGGAATCGGCTCTCGGACAAGGCAGAGTTGATCTCAAGATTCGTGGCCACAACGCGCTCGGTTGTGCGCCGCGAGAAGGTCTCCGCGATCTCAAGGTAGGCGGCGTATGCTTGCGGGTTCTCAACGCGGACTGCACGCGGTATTGCGTGACCGACAGAGACATAGTACAAATCCGACTGCACGAGTTTCGGGGTGAAGCCCCGCGCGACGAGTTTCGCCGAGAAAGCCGGCGATGACAGAAACTAACGATACTCTCGTGGTTGGCGTGGACATTGGCGGCACCAAGGTTGCAGCCGGCCTGGTGGACCGCAATGGTGAAATCAAATCTCAAATCCGCACTCCGATGGTGGCGAACCGGGGGGCAGGCGAAGGACTCGCGGCAGTCGTTTCCGCAATTGATCTTCTTCTTTCCCACGATGCGAAGGCGCGAACTCTGATTCGTGGAATTGGCATGTGTGCACCCGGGCCCCTTGATCCGAAAACCGGAGTCGTGATCAATCCTCCGAACGTTCCGTGTTGGCGCGATTTTCCTCTGGCGGCCGAAGTCGCAAGAATCTACCGCGTGCCCGTGAAAGTCGAAAATGATGCGAACGCGGCGGCTCTGGCCGAAGCTCGCTGGGGCGCCGGCCGCGGTTATCGCCACATCTTTTACGCCGGCGTTGGCACGGGTATCGGGTCTGGCATTGTGTTCGACGGGCAGATCTATAACGGTCGGACGGGTGCGGCGGCCGAAGGCGGACACATGAGTATCGCCTACGACGGGCCACGATGCGGATGCGGTAAGCCTGGCTGCATCGAAATTCTGGCCGCTGGACCGGCAATCGCTCGCCGGGCGCGCGTCAAACTTGGCTCCGTGGAAGGTCCCCGCTCAGCCATTCTCGATCTCGCCAAAGGCAACATCGACGCCGTGACTAGTGAAATGGTGGGCCAGGCTTATACCGCCGGTGATCCAATCGCTAAGCAGGTATTACAGGAAACTGTCGATCTGCTTTCATTGTGGTTGAGCAACATCATCGATCTGCTGGAGCCGGATGTGATCATTCTCGGCGGCGGCGTGGCGGCAATGCTCAGTCCATTTTTTGGCGATATCGCCGATGGAATTGCGAAGTACTGCATCATTTCACGCTGCCGGGAGATTCCTTTGCTGAAGGCGCATTATGGTGCGGATGCCGGTATTGCCGGCGGGGCGGCGCTTTGCTCGGAATAATCAAATTGTTTCAGATCCCCTCAGCGAACTAGACCGGCCGACGCACGAAGATGTATCTTCTGACCACTTAAGAAGGAGCCCTTATTTATGATTTTGACTCGGCCGCAATCCTGTCGCCGTCTCGGTGCTGCGGTATTTTCCGTGCTCTTCTTTTCTCTGCTTGGAGCGTTGCCACTCACTGCGTCCGAACCCTCTTCCCAAACGCTGGACACGGGTTGGCAGTTTCGCGCCGTCGGAAATACGGATCATGCTGACGTCACGCAATGGCATCCCGCGCAGGTTCCGGGCGTCGTGCACACCGACTTGTTGCGCGACAGTCTCATCCCCGACCCATTCGATCGGGACAACGAATTCCATCTGCAGTGGATCGGCCTAACCGATTGGGAGTACCAGACTACGTTTCAAGTCGACGCAGGCGCGCTCAGGCACGAGCACGTCGATTTAGTGTTCGAGGGGCTGGATACGTTTGCCGATGTTTATCTCAATGATCAACCGATTCTGCAAGCTGACAACATGTTTCGCAGTTGGCGAATCCCAGCAAAGGCGCTGCTGAAAACTGGTCCGAATACGCTGCGTATCGTTTTCCATTCCGCAGTCACGAAGATGCTTCCCTACGTCAAGTCCCTGCCGTATGTTTTGCCTTCGATATCAACTCATAACTTTGGGAATGAGGAGAACATAGCGACCGCCCCATACACGCGCAAAGCGCCCTACCAGTACGGCTGGGACTGGGGACCGCGCTTCCTGACAGAAGGCATCTGGCAGCCAGTTCGTCTGGAGACCTGGGACGCGCTGCGTATTGATAATTTTCACATCCACCAACAGAAAATCACTACCGACATGGCCAGCGTCACAGCGGAACTCGATATCGAAGCGGGCAAGGCCACGACAGCTACTCTCAACCTGGCTCACGATGAACTGTCGGGAGCGCAAACTGCCGACGGAAACCAGACCCTGCAACTCGACGCCGGCATGAATCACGTTTCATTTCCAATTCGCATTGCTAAGCCGAAGTTGTGGTATCCGGTCGGGTATGGGGCGCAAAGCCGCTACCGGTTTTTTGCCGTGATCCGCACGGGTCGCGAAGTCGCAGCCCAAGCCCAGGTCAAAACCGGACTGCGTTCAGTCGAACTGCGCCGCGTTCCTGATCAATGGGGCAAGAGCTTCGAGTTCGTGGTAAATGGTATTGCTGTGTTCGGCAAAGGCGCGGACGTGATTCCCTTCGACAGTTTTCCCAACCGCGTCACTCCCGGTGTCCATCGCAAAATTCTCCAGGCCGCTCGTGACGCGAACATGAACATGCTCCGTGAATGGGGAGGCGGCTATTATGAGTCCGACGATTTCTACGATATCTGCGATGAACTCGGCCTCATGGTCTGGCAAGAATTCGCCTTCGGCGGAGACATGATCCCGGGAGACGTAGCGTTCCAGGAAAACGTCCGGCGAGAAGCCGTCGACCAGATCAAGCGGCTCCGCAATCACCCCAGCATCGTTACTTGGTGCGGAAATAACGAGGTTGAAACCGGCTGGTACCACTGGGGCGATCGCCAGGAATTTAAGAATTCGATCTCATCGGAAACTCGTGATCGCGTTTGGCAGGATTATGTGATCATGTTTGCGGACATCCTCAAAAGCGCAGTCGCCGAATTTACCGATCCCGTGCCTTACTGGCCCAGCTCTCCCAGCGCGGACTTCGAGGAGATCCCGGATAACCAGCACAACGGCGATATGCATTACTGGCAAGTGTGGCATGCACAAGCAGCCGCTCAAGATTACACGAAGCAGTTTCCCCGCTTCATGACGGAATATGGATTTCAATCCTTCCCCGAGATGCGAACCATCCGGACATTTGCCGAAAAGCCTGAGGACTTCGATATTCGCTCGACCGTAATGCAGGCGCACCAGAAGAACAAGGGAGGCAATGAGCGCATTTTGACTTACATGTTGCGCGAATACCGCGAGCCCAAAAATTTTGCTTCGTTCGTATATCTCAGCCAGGTGCAGCAGGCAGAGATCATTAAGATCGGTGCCGAGCATTTGCGCCGGCAAAAACCGCGCGTTATGGGTTCACTCTACTGGCAGTTGAACGACTGCTGGCCGGTAGCTTCGTGGGCAAGCATTGACTACTACGGGCGATGGAAGGCCCTAAACTACTATGCGCGGCGCTTCTATGACGATTTGCTGATCTCGCCCTTTTTGCACGACGATAAGGTGGACGTCTACGTCGTTTCGGACAAACTGCAACCGCTCTCCGGAACAATTCACACGCGGCTTCTCGATTTCTCGGGAAATACTTTGCTTGATCAAACCAAAGACATTCAAATCCCAGCTCAATCCAGTGTGATCTATCTGACGTTCAACAAAGCAGAACTCGCGGCGAAGGGCGATCCCCATCGCAGTTTTCTAGTATTCGACTTGGAAGGGGCGGGGAAAAAGGTTTCGCGAAACCTTATCTTCTTTGATGCCATGCACAGCCTGGATCTGCCGGTCATGCCGAAGATTGAGGCTACTCTCAACAAAGCTGGCGCGGACTACACCATCACGATGCAGTCATCGAAGCTCGCTCGCGGGGTCAATATTTCCTTCGGCGATATTGATGTCGAAACCTCCGACAATTATTTCGATCTGCTTCCCGGAGAGCCTGCCACCGTCACTGTTAAGTCAGCTGCCACAATTGATCAACTAAAGAGCGCGCTGAAAATCATGTCTCTGACGGAGGCTTTCACGGCAAATTGAATAGTCTTCAATTCCGGACGAAAGTGTATACTGTGCCAGAATTTGAAGCCACCATGCGCACGCCAGACGTAGGCTCCGAGGATCACGCGTGAACGTTCTCAGCATCGGTGAGGTACTTTGGGACATCGTCGGACAAGAAGAACACCTGGGCGGCGCAACGTTTAATTTTTCAGCCCATCTCAGCAGACTGGGACACCAGGTTTCATTCATCAGCGCAGTTGGCAAGGACGAACTGGGTCAGAAGGTCATCAAGAGCATGTCTAGGCTGGGCATGACCACTGAATATCTGGCGGTGGACAAAGATCATCCTACCGGCACCACTTCGGTTGCGCTGGCCAGCGATGGACAACCGAAGTTCGTTCTGCACCGGCCCGCGGCTTACGATTTTCCAACGCTCACGCCGGCCCAGTCTGATCGATTGTTCCGGCATCCCGTCGATTGGATTTATTTTGGAACCCTGCACCAGATTTATCCGCAAGCTCGGCAACTGACCGCGGACCTTCTTGATCGAGCCCCACAAACGCGCCGCTTTTACGACGTGAACCTACGCTCCGATGGCTACACGCCCGAATTGATCCGAGTGCTCATGTCGCGGGCAACGATCGTGAAACTCAATCATGAAGAGGTCGAAGAAATTGCCCGCATGTTCGGCACCCGGCATGGTTCGCTTGAGGAGTTCTCGCGAAGTTACGCGGAGTTATACAAATGGACAGGCGTATGCGTAACTCGCGGATCGCTTGGGTGCGCGGTTCTGATGGGCGGGAAATACGTCGAAGCACGCGGCTATCCAGTTCAAGTTGTGGATACAGTGGGTGCGGGAGATGCTTTCGCGGCAGCGTTCTTGCACGGTTTAGGCAATGGATGGCCCACCCAGGAAACCGCTGACTTCGCCAATCGCGTCGGGGCTCTGGTCGCCAGCCGCCGGGGCGCAATTCCGGATTGGACGATTTCTGAAGCGAATGCTCTGGAAACAAAAATCGGACGGCTGGAGACGGCATGAAGCTGAACTCGGTTTTGTTGAAGAGCACGGGTGTAGCCGCCTTGGGCGGTCTGTTATTTGGGTTCGATACGGCCGTCATTTCGGGCACCACTAGCGCGCTAACACAAGTCTACGGACTATCTTCGAAGAGCCTCGGAGTCACAGTCTCGATCGCGATTTGGGGCACGGTTGTAGGCGCCATGCTCGCCGGGTTCATCGGCGAACGCTTCGGACGGCGCGACAGCTTGCGAGTAATGGCGCTCTTCTACCTGGTCTCCGCACTTGGCTGCGCGCTGGCCTGGAACTGGCCGTCTCTGCTTGTCTTTCGCTTCATCGGCGGGCTGGGCATTGGTGGCTCGTCTGTTCTAGCTCCCATGTACATTGCCGAAATTGCTCCTGCGAAGTGGAGGGGGAGATTAGTTGGGTTGTTTCAGTTCAATGTGGTCTTCGGCATTCTGGTCGCGTATTTTTCAAACTACATTATTGCTTTACTACAGTTCGGCCCGACGGAGTGGCGATGGGATTTGGGTGTTGCCGCGTTTCCGGCGGCGTTATTCTTTGTCATGTTGTTTACCATTCCACGAAGCCCGCGATGGCTGGTCAAGAAGGGACGCGTGGCCGAGGCCAGAACGGTCCTCCAGATGACGGGGGATGAGAACTACGAACAGGATCTGCAAGAGATTGTCGAATCTATTGACACGGAACAGAAGCAGGCGTCCGAGAAATTATTGACCAGAAAATACGCGTTTCCGATTTTTCTGGCGGTGAGCATTGGGCTGTTCAATCAACTGTCGGGCATCAATGCTATCCTTTATTATCTCAACGACATTTTTGCTCATGCAGGGTTCAGCCGAATTTCTGGAAATATTCAAGCCGTTGCCATCGGTGCCACCAATCTCGTTTTCACGATGATTGCTGTGTCCGTGATCGATAAACTCGGCCGCAAGACGCTATTGCTGGTCGGTTCGGTCGGCACTGCTGCGTGCCTGGCGGGTGTTTCGGCGATCTTTTTCGCCCACAGCCACGAGAGTCTTCTGGTGTGGTTGCTGGTGGGCTACATCGCCTTCTTCGCATTTTCGCAAGGCGCCGTGATCTGGGTCTATCTCTCGGAAGTCTTCCCCAACTCGGTTCGGGCAAAAGGTCAGAGCCTGGGCACCTTCTCGCATTGGTTTATGAACGCGTTGATATCTGCGATATTTCCTCTAATGGCCGCGTCTTCCGGTGCGTACCCGTTCGTCTTCTTTTCGGTAATGATGGTGCTGCAATTCTTCGTGGTTCTGTTTGTGTATCCGGAGACCAAAGGTCTCACCTTAGAGGAGATGCAGAAGGAACTGGCAACTACATAGCAAACTTTTATGGCAATGACAACGAACGTCCCAAACACGACGGCCACGACCACTGCGTCCTCAGGCAACTATAAGAGCGCCCTCGTGGTGGTCACGACGCTATTCTTCATGTGGGGATTTCTCACCTGCCTCAACGATATTCTGGTTCCTCACCTGAAGCCGATCTTCGATCTGAGCTATGCGAAGATCATGTTCATTCAGTTCGCATTTTTCTCCGCGTACTTTCTGTTTTCGGTTCCCATGGGAAAAATCGTTGAGTGGATCGGCTACAAGTGGACCATGGTAGCCGGCCTGTTCACCATGGGGGCGGGAGCCATTTTGTTCATACCCGCTGCCGCCGTGCCATCGTATCCCTTGTTCTTGGTCGCGTTGATGGTGCTCGCGGGAGGGATCACGGCCTTGCAGGTTGCGGCGAATCCCTACGTCGCGGTGTTGGGCCCGGCAAAGACCGCGTCCAGCCGGTTGAACCTGGCGCAGGCTTTCAATTCGCTGGGCACCACGATTGCTCCATACATAGGCGGTTTGTTTATCCTGAGCACCGCGCCGAAAAGCATGGACGAGATTCGTCAAATGTCGTCTGACGTGCTTCAAGCCTACCGATTGCAGCAGGCTTCGTCCATTAAGGGTCCATATCTTGCGCTGGGATTAATTGCTATCGCGCTAGGAATTGCGATTGCCGCATTTAAGCTTCCTCCGGTATCGGAAGCCGAGCGCCACACCGGAGACCGGTCGTCCCAGACCAGCTTGTGGAAATATCGGAGCCTCGTTCTCGGCGCAGTTGGAATCTTCGTATACGTTGGTGCGGAGGTCTCAATTGGCAGCTTTATGGTGAATTACCTGAGCCAACCCAACATCGGCCATCTCGCAGAAAAAGTCGCCGCCGGATACTTGTCCTTCTATTGGGGTGGCGCGATGGTCGGCCGGTTCATTGGTTCAGCGATTCTGCAAAAGGTACAAACTGGAATCGTCCTCGGCACAGCGGCAATCGTGGCGTGCCTTCTCGTCATCGTTTCCATGTTGAGTGTGGGACCGCTTGCGATGTGGAGTATTCTTCTGGTCGGATTTTTTAACTCCATCATGTTCCCCAGCATTTTTACTTTGGGCATCGCAAAGCTGGGGCCGCTCACCGGAGAAGGTTCCGGAATCATGATTATGGCGATTGTGGGTGGTGCCGTAGTGCCGGTTGTGGTTGGGGTCCTGGCAGATCGGATTGGAATCCACCACTCGTTTATTCTGCCGGCAATTTGCTATCTTTACATCGTTTACTACGGCTTCAGAGGATCCGTGCCCTTGCGCACAGCCTGACCTCTGGCCTGTTTTGCGGAAGAATCTCTCTAGCCCAGCGCACCGGGAATGCAGCCCGCAGCTGCGAGGGAACGGGGTACCGAACTAGGCAGCACAGAACTCAAGACCGTAACGAAAATTTGCCCCGCTCTGGTCCCTTTGGATTTTCGAAGAGGACCTGGGGCGGGATTTTTCATTCTGCCTGAGCGAACTTGCCCAACAAGAACAGGCTTCCGCAGATGGCCGCTGCAACCGACGCAGCCAGGGTTCCGATTTTGGACAGGTCTAGCAACGTCCCCTCTCCGAACGCCAAAGTCGCAATGAATAACGACATGGTGAAGCCAATGCCACATAGCCAACTTCCCCCGAAGATTTGCGCCCATGAGACCGCGTTCGGCTGAGTTGCGACCTTAGCCTTCGCGGCCAACCAGGCAAACATTGAGACTCCGATGGGTTTTCCTACAAACAGTCCGAGTGCGACGCCCAAGCTGACTGAATTTGTGGCTGCTGACGCGACCTTTCCGAGAATGTGTACACCGGCGTTTGAGAAGGCGAAGACCGGCATCACGAAAAAGGCAACCCACGGCTGAAGGCTGTGCTCGATACGATGCAACGGCGATTGAACCAGTTCACATTGAGTCTCGAGGGTGTGAATTGCCGCGTGCTCTTCAAAAGAGTCGTGGCGCGCAGCTTCGAACCGGTCCAGAAGCCAGCGGCCTTGCTTCACGAAATGAGCCCGATCGATGTAAGTGTGCGCCGGAATCGTGAATGCGAACAGAACTCCAGCTACGGTAGCGTGGACTCCAGACTTGAGCACCGCCGCCCAGACGCAAATCCCCAGAAATGCGTAGATCGCCGGCTTACGGACACCCAGCAGATTTAAACCGAACGACAGCGCCACTCCGGCGAGGCCCGCAGCGAGGCTAAGGAAGTTAATTCCAGCGGTATAAAAAACCGCGATTACCAGCACCGCGATGATGTCATCCACGATGGCAAGAGCGGTCACAAACACCTTCAGGGATACGGGAACACGGTCCCCGAGGAGAGCGAGCACACCCAAGGCAAACGCTATATCGGTCGCCATGGGAATACCCCATCCTCTTTGGGCAATGCCGGCGTGATTGAGCGATATATAAATGAGGGCCGGGACGACGGTCCCACCCAGAGCTGCGATCAACGGAAAGGCGGCCTGCTTTAAAGAAGACAATTCGCCGATCAGGACTTCCCGTTTGATTTCAAGGCCCACCATGAAAAAGAAAACGGCCATCAGCCCATCGTTGATCCATTCATGACGGGTTTCGGATAGAAAGAAGCGTCCAAAGCCGATATCGACCCTGGTCCTCCAGATCAGGTGGTAGTTCTGCTCCCACGGCGAGTTCGCCCACACGAGGGCGGCAAAAGTACTGACCAGAAGGAGGATGCCGCCGGCCGCCTCCATCCTCGCAAAGCGTGCGAATGGACTGGTAATCACTTCAATGGGCAGGGCGGTCCTCGAGGGGGGGCTATCGGCGGACATCACGCTTTTCGTATATCACCGGAGATTTGCCCAACGAACTATAACTTCTGCTAGTTCGATGCGCGTTTAGCGCGGAGTCCTAGCGAGACCGGCACTTTATGTAGACTAAGATGTCGCGAGTTTATGAGTCCCCTACTCACTCGAAGCAGATAAGACGTGGTCGAATCCGCAGTTTGGAATTCGGCCGACGTTTTTAGTACCACTCGTGAAATTCCCGTTGCCGGGTTACACGTAGTCAGTTGAGTCAGGAACATGCATAACTCGCTGAATCGACCTGCGCTTTGTGCATCAAGTGTTCATAGCAAATAACTTATTGGCTTCGTTTTCGCAAAATGGCTCCCCCAGGATCTTCTGGCTGCCCGCGGAAGGTGCAAGATAAAGCCACCCGCCGTTGTCGTCCGATTTAAGGCTTTTGCACTCGGGTAAGGCGTTCCCAGGTTACCGCAGTTCCTCTGATTGGTCCTTCTTCAACACGCGCACTCGCAGGACTTCGTTTTTCAAGGCTGGTAAACCAGGATCGATGCTGCTGCCCGGGTATGTGCAGCGTTCATTTCGACAGAGCATCGCACAATGGTTTATATCGTGTCGCGATATATTATCTATGGATTCGTAAACTGGAAGTTCTATTCGCGACAGACGTGGTCGGCGAGCACATCCAAACCGAGAGTTCGGCGACAAAAGGGTTGCCGAGGCAATAGTGATTTCTCCTGTGCGCCGCCCTCTAAGAAGCTTCCTGCCTCGCTTGTTGAGTGTGACTTCTCACCGCTCGTCGGCTTCTTCGCCTGCGGCGGGTTCTCAGGTGCGACCGCGGCAGCGGCAGGCTCAGGATCGTCCTCTTTTTCTGCCGACGGGGACGGCGAGAGCTTCTCCAGCTGTTCTAGATTTTTCTCTAGGGCCCGCTGACTGGCGGTGCGGTAGCGCTGGAAGTTCCCAACCGCCTTCGAATAAAAGATACCACGGTCCTCGAGAAACCTCGCCTCGTGGTTCAGTGCTTTCCCCTGACGCCAACACTCGACTATAACGGTTTGTATCCGCACGTCGGTTATAACATCTCCCGCACCATACCTGTCGTGAAGCTCGTCCCAAAGCTGGTGAAGGTCTTCGTTTATCGGCGTTCCGTCGGAACTGAACAGAACACTCTTGGCTAAGAGTCCGTGCTTTAGAGCGTTGCAACGACTGTATGCCTTGCCCTGCGCCGTTCTTGGCCCAGTGGATTTCTTAGCGTTTTCACGGTTCGCATGCAAGCGTGCCTCTGAGACAGACTCGGCGCCGTTACTGTGGTCTTGTGCCTCGGCTCTGGCGTCGCCTTCAGCGTTGTTGTTGTGGCGGTTCGTTCCGGAGTTGAGATCTGACCTGGAATTGCCCTCACCCTGCTAAGTCACACTCTCATTATTATTATTCACATATCTCTCCACAAAATCTTTCAGATCCTGTCACCATTCATATATCCGTCCCAAGAATTATTCATATATATCTGCCCACAGATAATCCCTGCGGAAAACGAACGAAGTATTGCGGAATTAGCGATTACGCTCCGTCGCGCCAGCTCCGAGCCAGAAGCCTGGGATCGTGCCCCCGACAATGCACAGACCTAAAGCCGGTCTCAGGTCGCCGCGTTCCCGGAGCGGTGGAAGAGGGCGGAAACAATTAAAGACAGCGCGAGTCGCTCAACTTAATTTTGCCTCTGATCTCGGATAATCTGAAGATTACGAGGGGTGGGGTACGATCGTAAGAGCATCGGCAGGTGAGAGGCTAGGCTCGCCGTGTGCCGCAAGAGGTTGATTATCTGAAATTCTAGTCCGGGCAGTGACTTTAGCATCCAACGCACCCACGGCAACTCGGTTTACTAATCGTTGTCGGGATTGTCGCCAAGGCCATCAACACCCTCTCAACCCTTCATAGGAGCTGGACGTTTTCTAAGTCAGTGGAAGGTTAGGACATCACTGGCTCTTCTCGGTTCGCGGTTTGGCCCATCTAGCATTTGCAGCTTTTTTAGCACTGGCGCTCCTTTCTTCTGGGGTTAGCTTGGCGGCTCTTCTTTTTCCACCCTTCGAACCTCCCATCTTTCCCAAGGCAACTGCGTGTGGATTCTTCTTTGGCATCTCACAACCTTTATGCCTCAACGTATCTGAGAAAAGCAACCGCCAGGAATAAAGATTGACAATGCGTAAGCGCCTACGCATAATAATCTATAATTGCGTAAGCGCCTACGCATACTTCGAGAATTCGATATGACCTGCAGAAAAAACGCAACTCATGAGAACGTGAGACTCGCGAAGCGGCGATGGGGAAGATTGCCGGCGACTGCACTCACAACGCTAAGGGAGCTAACTAGACATTATCGGCTGTCCGTTGCTTTGGGGGATTTGCTCTACCTTGATCAACGCTGGTACGTGAGCCACGCCGGTCTGCTGAGAATTGCTTACAAGAAACGATGCTCCGGCATCCAGTCGGAGTGTATCAACGAGTTCAGTGATCCGTCGTCGGCACGATGGGCATTCAAGGCGATCGTCTTCAAATCACCCGTCTGCAGAGGTTTCGTCGGCTACGGCGACGCTGACCCCTCCAACGTCTCTCCCCTCGTCCACGGTGCCGAGATGCGGGTTGCCGAAACTCGCGCCGTCAACCGGGCTCTGCGGAAAGCATATGGAATTGGCATCTGTTCAGTCGAGGAGATCGGATCTTTCGCGGGACACTCCGGCTCGACTGGCGAGTGCAAGAAGATTTCACAGCCTGCCAAAGGAAACTATGGCGGCCGCACCGTCCGCGATCGCCTCTGCCAACTGATTCGTCAGCATCAACTCGATGCCACCTTGGTCAAGTCGTATGCGACCGACTTCTGTGGCGTGAAGACCCTGCGCGACGCTACTCGCGAGCAAGTCGAAAACTTTGTCGTCTATCTCGCAGACTGGGCCCAGAAAGATCGCAATGCCCTGCTCTGCCAGCTCAACAGTTATCTCGGGAAGAAAGATTCAGGTGCCGCATGAGACGCCAGATCGCCGGTTTACATGCCGCCGACCGATGCGCCGCGGATCACGTTCCCGACGGCCTTTTCCTGGTCCGCATCCACCGCCTTCAGTTTCGTAGATACGCTCAGAAGCCCTACTACACGGTTGATCTGTCCATTCTTGAGCCACGCCGATTTGCCGATCACGTCATTTCCAGCCGGCTCTATTGCAGCCCAAAAGCCCTTTGGAAGCTCAACTGGTTCCTGCGCGACTTTGGCTACGACACCGAACTGCTGGGCCGTGATGAAGTCGATGAAAGTCAGCTTATCGGCCTAGCGGGTGTGGTCAAGATCAGCCACATCGTGTTCAACGGCACTTCTCTGCTTCGGCTCGACGGTTTTTCTCCCGCCAGCCGTTGGGAGGAATTGTCACCCACCAATCTGGACAGCCCGCAGGTGGCCTGATGACCTACAGCTACACCCAGATCAGCCAATACCTGAGCTGCCCCAGGCGGAATCGTCATCGTTATCTCGACGGCTGGAAAGAGAAAGATACCCGCGCGGCCATGCTCTTCGGCCGCGTCTTCGAACAAGCTCTGGGCGCCTACTTTCGCCGTGAAGATCCTGGAGACGTCCTCTTTCGCGAATGGTCAGTTTGTAAGGATCAAGATCTGCGCTTTTCGAATCATGACACTTGGGATCGCATGCTCGAGCAAGGCATCATGCTTCTGACCCGCTTCTGCCAGGACGACCGCGTCCAGGTTCCCCAGCCGCGGCGCAATCTGCAGATCAAATTCACAAAGGCGATCGAAAGAAACGAATTCGTCGCATATATCGACGGGATCGGGAACCTCGACGAGACACGGTGCCTGCTGGAATGGAAAACGTCCTCGAGCCGTTACTCCGAAGAGCCTGAGGGCCTGCTAGCACTTGATCCCCAACTGGTCTGCTATTCCTGGATAACCGGCATCTCCGATGTTGCTCAAGTGGTGTTCGTCCGCAAGCGACTGGTCGAGGTCCAGTACTTGCGCACCACGATCACGGACGCGCAGCGCCAGGAGTTTGCTCATCTTGTCGAGGACACAATCCGAAGAATCGAGGCCGCGGAGTTCCTGCCCCACAGCGGGATCCGTTTTCCGCAGAACCCCTGCAGCACCTGCCCATATCTTGGGCTTTGTCTTGGTCAGCAGCAGCTGGTCGCTACTAATCTGGTGCGCCGGCCGGGAGCAGACAGTCTTGATTGGCTTGACGAGCTTAATTACTAAGAATCCACCGATGCCGCCGAAATTCAATCGTCGCCGAGCGCTGTTTGTGCTGACCAAGATCGACGAGATCCTGGCCTGGGAGCAACAAAAAGAGGTGGAACGGGACACCAAGTTCGTGGAACTCGGGCGCTATCTATGCGAAGTGCGAGCGGGACAGTACTGGCGGGTGGACAACGTCAAGTCATTCGACGAGTTCCTGGAGCGGCGATTCCCGGAGTCGCGGAGAAAGGCATACTACCTCATGTCGATTCACGAACACCTGCCACCGCAGGCGAGAAAAGAGTTGAAGGAGGTAGGCTGGGCGAAAGGGCTCGAGCTGGCGAAACTGGCGCGGAGGGACAGACAGAACTTCGATTGTGCAACCTGGTTGCACAAGGCCCGGGAGATGCCGAAGGAACAGTTCCAGCAAGCGGTCGAACGGGAACTAACCGGGAAGGAGACGGAGCCGTGGGAGATTGTCACCTTCAAGCTGTATAAAAGCCAGATCCCGGTCATTGATCAAGCGATCGAGAAGGCAGCCTTGATGCTCGGAACCGACAAATCCCGCGGCTATTGCCTGGAGATGATCTGCGCGGATTTTCTGGCGGGCGCCAGCCTGGAAAACGGCAATCCAGGTGCAGTCGTCCAGTCGATCCTGCAATTGTTCAAGTTTCTGCCACAACAGGAAAAGCATGCATTTCTGCACCACGCGAACGAGAAGGCTTCGTGAATCGAATTGGCTCGAAGCAGCGACGCATACGACTCGAAGCAGAATCGTACGAAGAATTGCGGCAGCAGGTGTTGCGCCGTGATGGCTGGAGATGCCAATCCTGCGGAGTCATGTCGAACCTCGAGGTCCACCACCAAGAATTCCGAAGCCAGTCTGGTGACGATCGCGAAGAAAATCTAATCACCCTTTGCGCCGCATGCCACACCCGCCTACATCACCACTAAGAAGCTCGTGCCGATGCACCAAAATACAGAGAATTCAGGCGATAAGTCAATGAACTGGGGTCCGATGGTCAACGCGGTGCGGGTAATGGAGCGGACGAAGCGTCGGCCGGAATCGTAATCCAGACAAGACGATCTGCCAAGTGCCGACCAGTTGGGAATCGGTAGGATTCTGCGCGAGGGATAGTAAAGACGATGGGACAACAAGCGCGACGGCGAAAAGCAGCTTCATCGAGACTCCTTTCGACACATGATTTACTGAGTACTCGGCTGTCTCACTTCATACACAAACATAGAGCGATCCATCATCTGTAACGGTGGGTAGGATAGCAGCCAGCGATAGCTATTGGGGTCGGGCAGGACCTGCCCCGAGAGGCAGCTTGCGCCAATCACGACTCTACCGGTAACGCGTTCCTTAGGCGCAAGAGGGGTTGCGCGTACGCCATAAAGCGCGGGATTGATCGAGCCGAAGTAGGCGAGGTAAAGCTGCTCCCGCGGATGCTGCCATTCATAATCGCGAAGAGAGATGAGGCCTTGTCCCCAGTCGAGATTGCTGTCGGTGAGATAGCCCCAACTATTCGCCGGTTTCACGAGAATGTTGAAGTAGGTGAGATAGTCGGGCGCAACGCGGAGCGCGTCGGCCGCGTTGAGGGCAACGACAAGCAAGAGCGCGATGATGTTCAAGTTGATGGTGCGGACGCCCCACCACGTGTTGACGTCGAATCCGATCTTGGCTGGTAGGGCTTTGACATGCTCCCACATCGAGCCGGCGATCAGCAAAGCGAACGGATACAGCGGCAGAATATGGCGCTCACCAATGTCGTACTTTGATTGAATCGCAAAGGACAGAAACACAAGCGCGAAGGTGCACATGACGAGCAAATCGCCGGGCGCGCGACAGACTCGTCGAACGCCCATGAGCAGGCTGGCGAGAATAAGCGCTAGGAGAATCGTGGGCCACTTCAGAATGATTGCCGCCGGGTAGTAGAGCTTAACTCCTCCGGTGGGATATATCTTTCCGAAGAACCACGCCGGCGGGCCACGGTGGCTGAGGGCAACCTCGCGCAATCCTTCGAAAAATTCTCCTGCGGGCACGATCGTGTTGATGTGCAGCTGCGATTTCGTGGCCCAGGTTTTCAGGCCGCGATTGGGGAAGGTGGCGGTGACTTGTCCGTCAGCAACTTTGAAGTGCGAGACGTGGAAGAAATATCCCGCCCAAAGCGTGATGAGCGCAAGAACAAGCGCAACAACGGCTGGCCTCCAGTTCCACTGCGCGGGGCGTAGCGCGGCGCCTTCGGGTTTGAGCAGCAGCATCAACACGAGCGCCAGCAACACCAGCGGGGGCGCATAAAACTTAGCCAGAAGAAGTCCACCGAGGAAGATGCCGAGCGGTACGGTTTGCAGCCAATTCGGCTTGTGCCGCCATCGCACAAGTTGATACGCGACAAGAAAGATGAAGAACGTGCCCATGCCGTCGGTGTTCGCTACTGAATAGTGCGCGATCAGCGACGGTGTGAAGACGAATAGCGCTAGCGTGACGTTGGCCGCGCCCTCAGAGAACAATCGGCGCTCGGCGAACCAGAGTACGATTCCGAGGATGATGCCCAGTAAGGTCCCCATCGGACGGGTACGCGCGGCAATGTCTTCGGGACCGGGCTGGATGGATTCGACCCGGTAACCGTTGGGCAACTGTCGCCATACGAATTGACTGTCGAGGTTACGGATCGGCAGAGTGAACCAGAGGCGTGCGAGCGGAGGTTGGTCGTTCCAAAGCTCGAAGCGCCCATGACGCCATGCGTCGACACCAGCGATGATGTGCGCCGGTTCATCGTAGGTGAGCGACTGCGTCTGAACGAACCAGAACGACTGCATGACGAAGACGGCCAGCAGTACGAACGGAATTGCCGAGCGGGGATGGAGATTACCGCGGCGACCAAGGATTGATCTGGATCTTGTGGGTGCGTTCACGAGCAGTCTTCAACATACAGGAGTCTGCGCGTGAGACTCAACTGCCGAGATCAGCTTGGATTGGGAGTGGCTTGCGCGGCCGTGGGCGTGGCCTTAGACTTCACCCGGTCTATGCCCTTGCGCGCCTTCTCAGCATAAGGTCCGCTGGGAAGGATTTTGAGATAATCCTGACAATTCACGACCGCGGCGGCTGGCGCGAGTGTCGCCAATATTCTGTTTATGTTGGGCGCATCGTTTCTACTCGGTGGACTCGATCCCCCACGAATCAGCCCTTCGATCCCACTCGTAGAATTTGGTAGCAATTTGGTAGCAATTTGGTAGCAAATTGCGCCTTTTATGCTGGTTTTACCGGTTTATCCGGCCATCAACTGCTTTAGAATCAATGGCTGGCTCCCCTGATAGTTCCACACGGAAGAGGTCGTCGCTTCGATCCCGACCGGATCCACCATAAAATCAACAACTTACGAGAACCTCCTTTCTCCGATTGGTAGCATTTGGTAGCAAATTCTCAGAAGGTTTAGTCGGCTTGCACACCTTCCGGCTTTCTTCTGATCTCTGCATGAATCGCATTGATCGTTGCCTGAGCGCCCTCCGGAATCTCTTGCATGTACACACCTGTCGTCGCGGTGCGTGAATGCCGAAGCAGTCCCTGATCGTCCTTGACTATGCCTTTCTTTTGCGCCAGCGTCGCGATCGAACGCCGGATTACTTGGAAGGTCAGGTTGGGTAGCCCGAGGTCTCGTGCCAGATTATGCAACACCCGCTTCCGATAATTGCCGGTGTCCATAAACCCACTCTTCCCGTCGGGAAAGATGAAGGCATTGGGTGAAGAATCTGGGCACTCTTGCTCCTCCGGCAGTTCTTTCGGCAGATGAACCAGTAACGGACTCTTTCTGGTTTTGCCCCACGGCCTGATCGCGCCGTTGTACGCTGTTTCAAATACTCGCATTTTCGATTCAGCGTAACTGAAGCACTTCCACCGCAGAGCAAACAGTCCAGCGGGAAAGGCATTCGTCATGTCGAGTTCCAGCAAGACACGATCCCTGAGCGCGAGGTGCAAGAGTGCATCCCGCAGTTGCTCCCCAGCTGAGACTAGTTTTGTCCGTGTCCCTCAACTGCGAGGGGACAGATACCTTTCGAGCAGGATCTTTGGTGAGGAAGTCCTTTTCGACTGCCTCGGCAAAGATATCTCGGACGTAGGCCTTGATTTGAAGCACCCTGTCCTTTGACCTGGTTGTGGCCAACTGGTTCAGGTGAATCTGCAAGGCGAAGCGGTCGAAGTTCTCCAACGGAATTCCATCAAACGTTTCCATTAAATCCTTCTGGATAAATCAACCTTTTCACCTTTGCCGTCTCTGGCTTCCAGTTCGCTTCCTTCAACGGGAAAAATCGGTTGCGCACGAACCACCCGAACATCACAGAGCCATCGTTCATGACTCTGCTTCCCGAATCCATTCCCGTTTGCTTCGTTACCTCCTGCTCCAGCCATTCCCGTGCCTGAAACTGCGATGTGCACCGAACTATAACTTCTACTAGTTCGCCCCGGCCCTGTACAGACATTATCATCGTCCCCTTACTTAGCCGTAGGTGAGGTGCGAAGAGTCTAATATCGCTGGCAGCAGAAGGTATTTTCGGCCAAGCAGGTCAAGGTCAAAACAGCGAATGGGTTTGTGCTAGCGGGAATCGGCTTAGGTATGTCTTGTAGAAACGGTTGTGAGTCCATTTAGGACCATTTCTGAGTTGCGCAGTGCATCGGCAAGCTGGTCTCGCATGTTTCAAGATCGTTACGATCGCCAGCCTGCCTCATCGTGACGAGGTGTAGAGAGATGATATCCATACTTGAGGCACGGTCAATCTCACCGAAAGCCGCTCCTTTCCAATTCCAGTCGCTAAGTTTTCTTCGGCCGCAGACACTGCTTCCGCAAACCACCTATGTCGTTTTGTGTCTTGCCCTCGTGCTCCTTGTCGGCTGCGAAAGCAAGGAGCCGCCGCCAAAGCCAGGCCCTCCCAACGTGTTGGTTGCGGCGGTGGCTGAGCAAAATGTTCCCATCTTCACCGAATGGGTGGCGCAGCTTAACGGCCCTGTCAATGCCGATATCACGCCCAAAGTGCAAGGATATCTACTCAGGCAGGACTATCAGAACGGCTATTTCGTAACGAAAGGCCAGCTGATGTTTGAACTCGACCCGCGCCAATACCAGGCCGCCGTCGAAGAGGCCAAGGCAACGATGGAGAGGACGCAAGCCGAAGTCGGGCGCTTCCAGAACGACGTCACTCGCGATACACCTTTGGCTGCGCAGAACGCGATTCCTCAAAAACAGCTCGATAACGACATTGCCAGCCTGAATGCTTCCAAGGCCCAAATCCTTGCTGATAAGGCCACCCTGGACAACGCCAATCTGAATCTGGCGTGGACCAAGGTCTATTCCCCCGTCGACGGAATTGCCGGGGTATCGAATTCGCAGATTGGCGACCTAGTTGGTACGACGACCAAAATGACCGTTGTCTCCCAAGTCAACCCGATCTGGGCATATTTCAACATCAGCGAAAGTTCCTATCTCGCCAACGCCGAAAAAATCGCTCGATTCATTCGTGAAGGAAAGGGACCGACCATGCCGGTCACTTACATTCAAGCCAATGGTGAGGTCTATCCCGAAACCGGCCGAATTGTCTCGATCAATCGCCAGGTAGCGACAGGAACGGGCACTGTTCAGATCATCGCCGAATTCCCCAACAAGGACGCCCTCCTCCGCCCAGGCGGCTTTGGCAGCATCCGTATCCAGACCAGCGACAACAAGAGCGCGCTCCTCGTTCCGCAGCCCGCTGTTATCGAAGTGCAGTCGATGTACCAGGTAATCGTCGTCTCGCCCGACAACAAGGCGACCTTCCGCCCGGTAAAAGTAGGCGACAGGGTCGGGCCTAACTGGGTCATTACCGAAGGTCTGAAGCCTGGCGAACGCGTGGTCGCCGAAGGAATCTTGAAGGTTCAGCAGGCCGCTGCCGCGGCGCCGCAATTGATGAAAGAAGGAGGAGTTCCGGTTAGTGCGAAGCCCTACGAAGCACCCGCGTCCGCGGGCGGGAGCAACTGACCATGTCTAAATTCTTCATCAACCGGCCCATTGTCGCCATCGTCATTGCCATCCTGATGGTGATGGGCGGCCTCGTCGCGATGCTCGAACTGCCCATCGCTCAATTCCCCAACATCGCGGATCCCATGATCCAGGTGAAGGCCACCTATCCCGGTGCCGACGCCCAGACCATCGCAGAGTCCGTCGCCACCCCGATCGAGCAGCAGATGTCGGGCGTGAGTGGCATGAATTACATGTACTCCCTGAGTGCCAGCTCCGGCGGCGGCATGTCGCTCTACATCGACTTCCAGCTCGGAACTGACATTAATACCGACCAGATTCTGGCGCAAATGCGCAGCGGCCAGGCTAACTCGCAGTTACCTGCCGAAGTGAATCAGCAAGGCGTGATCGTCCAGCCCGGTACCACTGCGCCGTTCATGCTGCTCGACGTGTTTTCGCCGACCGGCGTGTACGACAACATTTTCCTGGCCAACTACGCCATCATCAACCTGCAATACGCCTTGACCCGCATCCAGGGCGTGGGCCAAGTGCAGATCTTCGGCGCCGGCCCCTACGCCATGCGTATCTGGGTTGATCCCGACAAGCTGGCTAACCTCGGCGTGACGGTGTCGGACATTATCAACGCCGTCAAAGCCCAGAACAAAGTCAATCCGGCAGGTCAGATCGGCGGTGAGCCAATGCCAAACGGGCAGCAGTTCACGTACAACGTCCGTGCTCCCGGGCGCCTCCCCACTTCCGCAGACTTCGACCAAATTGTGATTCGAGCTCAGGCTGACGGTTCGATCTTGCGCCTAAAAGACGTCGCTCGTGTCGACCTGGGATCGCAGTATTACTCGTATCAGGCCCGGCTTGGTAATGCAGACGAGAAGAAGCCCGCACAGCCAGCCGCGTTGATCGCTCTCTATCTCACCCCGGGCAGCAACGCGCTGGTGACCCGCGGCAATGTCCTGAAGATGATGGACGAGGCCAAAGGTCGCTTCCCGCAAGGCCTCGACTACATTACCGCTCTCGACACGACTCTGGCCGTCAGCGCTGGCATCAGCGAAATTGAGCACACGCTGTTTGAAGCCATCGTTCTCGTCATCATCGTCGTCTTCATCTTCCTACAGGGCTGGAAGGCCACGCTGATTCCGCTCATCGCCGTCCCGGTCT
>Ga0210403_10001207_pt1 | contig 25027 bp, 30 predicted proteins | sample IncBWC19MmetaG_FD_150863 | JGI IMG/M metagenome (GOLD analysis project Ga0210403, IMG submission 150863) | Forest soil microbial communities from Barre Woods Harvard Forest LTER site, Petersham, Massachusetts, United States - Inc-BW-C-19-M | ecosystem: Environmental > Terrestrial > Soil >... | reverse complement strand
GAAATCAAGGCGCATCCCGGCGAGAGGGCGGGCGGGCGCCGTCCTCGGGGATCTGGACGAGGGGAAGCATCACGAAAGAAAGGTCCCCCAAACCCCTCCTGCGGTACAAGTCGCTGGCGACCCTACGCTAATTGCGGGGGCTAGATTGATACACAAACCGCGACCGTGGACGGGCCCAGAAAGGCACTCTAGTCGACGCTTGCGGGACACCTGCCGCCGCAGAGCCGGTAGAACCTGCCTGGATCGTTGAACGAGCACAAAGCAGAGGAGGCGGCGTGGTGGACATAGAGTTCCTTTCGACCGTGGCGGTGATCGCACCCGATCCGCCCGCCAGTCGCAAGCTGTACGTTGACGCGCTTGGGCTGCCGCTAACGAGCGGCGGCGATGATGAGTATCACCACAGCGAGCAGATCGCCGGCTGCAAGTCCTTCGGCATCTGGCCGCTGTCCCAAGCCGCCGAGGCATGTTTCGGGACGCCGGAGTGGCCGGCGGAGCGGCCGGTGCCGCAGGTCAGCATCGAGTTCGACGTTGCGGACGCAGCGGCGGTCGGCCCGGCAGCTAGCGAGCTTGAGCAGGAGGCTACATGCTGCTTCACCCGCCGCGCGAGGAGCCCTGGGGCAGACAGTTGCCCGGCTGCAATCACCAGAGGGCGCGATCGTCGGGATCTCCTACTCCCCTGTGCTGCACGAGCAGGATTGACTTAGGCTCCTCGCAGGTCGTGGCCGCCCATCGTGCACGTGCGGACTCGGACGAGGCTTACGTTCTCGATCTGTGCGACGCGATCCTCGGCGAACCCGCGAGCCGTCAACACCGCTTCGATTGGCTGGTCGGCGACCCTGGACGGAATGGGCGGGGTCGCGCCTTGCCGGTGGATGCCTACTACGCGGCGCGTCGGCTCGTGATCGAGTATCGAGAGCGTCAGCACGACGAGCCGGTTGCGCATTTCGACAAGCCGGACGTGCTCACGGTCAGCGGCGTGCATCGCGGAATCCAGCGGCGGATATACGACGAGCGCCGGGCCGTCGAGATTCCCGCGCACGGGCTCCGATTGATCGTGGTCAGGCCGAGCCCTCTGGCCGCTGACCGTCGCGGGCGCCTCTTGCGCATTCGGGAGCCCGACTCGGCTGCGGTGCGCGCCTTGCTACTCGGAGAGACGGACTCGGCCACCGTCTAATCCCGCGGGTCCCAAAGGCGCGGCGCGCCGGACGGCCGCGATTAGTTTTCCGGCGCGGACGGGTCAATAGGCTTGAGAACGAACCTTGCGGCCATAGGCGGGCCGCCTACTGAGGAGTTCGCCGATGAGCAAGCTTAGGTGTCACATCTCGATCTCGCTGGACGGTTGCGTCGCCGGCCCGAACCAGAGTGAGGGTGACCCGCTCGGCGAGGGCGGCGAGCGACTTCACGAGTGGGTGTTCGGACTGGCCGCCTGGCGCGAGCTGCACGGCAAGCAGGGCGGCGAGGCGAACGAGAGCGCACGGATAGTCGAGGAATCGCGCGAGAACATCGGGGCCGGCGTGATGGGCCGAAACATGTTCGGGCCGATCGGCGGTGGTGCCTGGGACGACCAGCAGTGGACGGGCTGGTGGGGCAGCGACCCTCCCTACCACTACCCCGTGTTCATCGTCACCCATCACCCGCGCGATCCCGTGGAGATGGAGGGAGGGACCACGTTCCACTTCGTCACCGACGGCATCGAGTCCGCGGTCGAACAGGCAAGGGACGCCGCTGGCGGCAAAGACGTCATGCTCTGGGGCGGCGCCCAGGTCGCCAATCAGTACCTGGGGGCGGGACTGCTAGACGAGCTTGAGCTTCACGTCGTTCCGGTGCTGCTCGGCGACGGTGCTCGCCTATTCGACAACCTCGGGGACGCCGAGATTGAGCTTGAGCAGGTCCGGGCCGTCGAAGCTCCCGGCGTCACCCACATCAAGTACAGACGCACATGAAACAAAGCGGTCGCTGGCTACGCGCTGCTGCACCCCACCGCCACCACGTAAGGCGGGCCACGGCGCACAGCCGGGCGGCACTCCGCGAGTCAATTCAAGGAACATCCACGGCTTCTGCGAGGGCTGCGAGGGAGCCGACGACACGCTGCATAGCCTGACCGAGTGCCCCCTCGGCCTCTTGTACGGTGGCGGTTGCCCCGTCTGAACGGACCGCAAAACGGACCGCAACGGCGCTTCTGCGGTCCATCTGCGGTCCCAATCCCACAAACATCCCCGAACACAAGCGAACCCGCCCCCGCGATCCCCGGCGTTTCGCGGTTTCTCGCTCCTGTTCGCGGATCTTCGGGGTTCTTGAACCGGTGACTTTTATCGGGGCGCCCGGATTCGAACCGGGGACCTCGCCGACCCGAACGGCGCGCGCTACCAGGCTGCGCCACGCCCCGACGCGCATGGGAGTATTCCACACCGCTATCTTCGACCCGTGCCGGTGCCACTCAAGGACATCATCAGCGACCTGGATGAGCTGCTGCAGCCGGCGCGCTTCCAGGACTACTGCGTCAACGGCCTGCAGGTGCCGGGCGCGAGCGAGGTGGCCACCATCGCCACGGGCGTGTCTGCCAGCGCGGAGCTGTTCGAGCTGGCGGCGAACTTGCCCGCGCAGCTGCTGCTCGTGCACCACGGGCTGTTCTGGGGCTCCGGCGTGACCGCGGTGGACGCCGCGCTGAAGCGCCGCCTGCAGCTGCTGTTCGACGCCAACATGTCGCTCGCGGCCTACCACCTCCCGCTCGACGCGCACCCCGAGGTGGGCAACAACGCGCTGCTCGCAAGCGCGCTCGGCGCGGGCGCGCTGACCCGGTTCGCAGAGGTCAAAGGCGCGCCAATCGGCTTCCTTGCGCGCCTGCCGGGAGACGGGATCGCGGCGGGCGAGCTGTTCGCGCGGGTGCGCGCCGCCACCGGGCAGGAGCCACTGATCTTCGACGCGGGGGCAGCCACAGTGCGAACCGTGGCGATCGTGTCGGGCGCGGGCGCGGACTACATCCCCGACGCCGCAGCCGCGGGCGCGCAGGCGCTGCTCACCGGCGAAGCCTCCGAGCGCACCATGGCGCTGGCACGCGAGCACCAGATGCACCTGATCGCCGCGGGCCACTACGCCACCGAGACACTCGGCGTTCGCCGCCTCGGCGAGCACCTGGCCGAGCGCTTCGGCATCGCGCACACCTTCCTGGACGTGCCCAACCCGGTGTGATCGCAGCCGTCCCAAACCACCCGCAAGTCACTAACATCATTTGTCAACCTGACTCTCGAGGGAGGGAGATCTGATGGAGGCCACTGCCATGGCATCGACCACGGGTTCGCAGACCATTGCGAACCTGCTTCCGCACACGGTGGCGGCCCACAGCGAGCGAACCGCAGTGCGTTTCAAGCGCGACGGCGCCTGGCACGACGTCACCTACGCGGAGCTCTCCCAGATCGTTGAGGAGATCGGCCTCGGGCTGATCGACCTCGGGATCGAAGCCGGCGAGCGCGTGTCCATCCTCGCCAACACCCGCCCGGAGTGGAGCTACGTGGACATCGCGGCCACCTCTGCGGGCACGGTGGTGGTGCCCATCTACCAGACCAACTCGCCCGAGGAGTGCCACTGGGTGCTCTCCGACTCCGACGCCTGCGCTGTGGTGTGCGAGAACGCCGAGCAGCTCGCCAAGATCGCCGCCATCCGCGAGCGGCTTCCGCACCTGCGCACAATCATCGTGATGGACCCGCCCGCCGCCGCCGAGAGCAACGGCGCGGTCAACGGCTCGACTGCGAGCATCGCCTCGCTCGGCGCGATCACGCTTGATGAGGTGCGCGCCCGGGGACGCACCCGCGCCGCCGGGGAGCTCGAGGCGCGGCGCGTGGCCGTGCGTCCGGAGGAGCCCTTCACGTTCATCTACACCTCCGGCACCACCGGGCCGCCGAAGGGCTGCGTGCTAACCCACCGCAACTATCGCGCCATCATCGACATGATCTCCGAGGTCCGGGAGATCACCGAGGAGGAGGTCATCTACCTCTACCTGCCGCTGGCGCACTCCTACGCGCTGCTCGTGCAGCTCGCAGCGTTCTCGCTCGGCAGCACGCTCGCGTACTTCAGCGGCGACACCAAGCAGATCGTGCCGGAGCTGCTGGAGGTCAAACCCACCTACCTGCCCTCCGTGCCGCGCGTGTTCGAGAAGATCTACACGATCGCCCACGGCGCCATCGAGGCGCGACCGCCGGAGGAGCAGCGCAAGGCGCAGCTGGCCATCGAGCTCGGCGTGAAGGTCCGCGACATGACGATCCGCGGCGAGGCCATCCCCGAGGAGATGCAGGCGCAGTTCGACCAGGCCGAGGAGGAGCTGTACAAAAACGTGCGCGCAATCTTCGGCGGAAACGTGCGCCACGCCACCAGCGGCGCGGCCCCCATAGCGCACGAGATCCTCGAGTTCTTCTACGCCTGCGGCATCCCCGTGTTCGAGGGCTACGGGATGACCGAGACCGCAACCGCGGCCACCGTGTCCACTCTGGAGCACCACCGCTTCGGCACCGTGGGGCGGGCGCTGCCGGGCGTGGATCTGAAGATCGCAGAGGACGGCGAGATCCTCATCAAAGGGCCCAACATCTTCGACGGCTACCACAACCAGGCTTCCACGAGCTTCGGCGCTGTGGAGCAGGGCTGGCTGCACACGGGCGACCTGGGGTCGATCGATGAGGACGGCTACCTGTCGATCACGGGGCGCAAGAAGGACATCATCATCACTGCCGGCGGCAAGAACCTCACCCCGGCCAACATCGAGAACGACCTGAAGCAGAGCCGTTGGATCTCCCAGGCTGTGATGCACGGCGACCAGCGCCCATACCCGGTGGTGCTGATCACGCTCGATGAGGAAGAGATGCCGGCGTATGCGAGCGAGCACGGCCTGCCGCAGGACGTTCCCTCGCTGGCCAAGGATCCATCCGTGCACGCCCTGATCCAGGCCGAGATCGACCGCGCCAACTCCAAATACGCCCAGGTCGAGCAGGTCAAGAAGTTCGCCATCCTCGACCACGATCTCAGCCAGGCCACCGGCGAGCTGACCCCAACGCTGAAGGTGAAGCGCAACGTGGTCAACGCCAAGTACGCGGAGCTGCTTGACTCGCTTTACGCAAGCTGACCGTCCTCACGTCGGCCAGCTGCGAAGATGGATGGGAGATGCGCAGCGACCCATCCGATAACGGCGGGCTGTTCGTGGGGCGCCGGCCCGGCACCGCGCCGGTGCGCTTTCGCGCACTGCCCGAGCGCGGCAGTGCGCTGCGCCAGCGGGTGGACGGCTCTATGGCCAACGCGCTGCTCGCCGCCATCGCTCTGCTCAGCCTCATGTGCTGGGGGCCCATCCCGCTCGCGTGCCTATGGCTGGGCTCGGAGGCGGACTACCTGAGCGGTAGCGTCAGCTTCGGCATCCTGGTGTCATTCATCGGGCTGTTCGCGCTGCTGTTTGGGACGCTCGCGCTACTCCGCCGCCTCGACCAGGCATGGATCCTCGTACGGCGCGCCGCCGGCCATGACCAGCGCGCCGGCGCCCTCGGTCGCGTGTTCGCCGCCACCGCCGCGCTCTGCGCAGCCGTCTTCGTGGTGTGGTTCCTGATCATCCAAGGCCCCGGCTCGAGCGTGGTGTCGGGCGGCCGCTCGGGGCTGTGATGCGGGCAGGCACCCAGACGCCACGCCACCGCACCCCCGCGCTGCGAACCTGAGCGGGCACCGGCGCCGCTGCTAGAACGAGGCATACCGTGGGCCTGCTCGACTACTACCGGCAGTTTGAAGGGATGTCCGAGGAGGAGGTCAACGAGGGTCTGCGCGAGCAGGCCGCCGAGCGCAAGCGCAAAGCGCTCGCCCGCGTGGAGGCGCTGGACCTCTCGCAAACCACCTGGCCGGAGCTGCCGCATCCGCGCATCGCAAACGCGATCACCTTCGTGGCCCGCCGCGGCCTGCACCGCTACCCCCACCTGAGCGCCACCGAGCTGCGCGGACGGCTGGCGGACCGCCACGGCGTGGACCCTGCGCGCCTGATCCTCGGCAACGGCGCCGCGGAGCTCCTCGGTGCGGCCACCCGCGCCGTGATCTCGCCGGGGCAGCAGCTGCTCACTCCGTGGCCCTCCTATCCCCTCTATCCGATCATGGCCCGTCGAGCACACGGGCGCGCGGTGCGCGTCTCCGGCGGCGTGGACGCGCTACTGCAGGCCGCAGCGGAGGATCGCGAGGTCCGCGTGATCGCGCTGGCCAGCCCCAACGACCCGACCGGCGAGCTGCTGGCGACCGCAGAGCTCGAGCGGCTGCTCGAGGGTCTTCCGCCCCACGTGGCCGTGCTGCTCGATGAGGCGCTCGTGGAGTTCGCAGACGCTCAGCCCACCGGCGCCTCGCTGGCGCTGTTGGAGAGCCATCCGCGCCTGATCGTGTTCCGTAGCTTCTCAAAGGCCTGGGGCCTTGCGGGCCTGCGCATCGGCTACGCCATCGGTGGCCCCGGCTCCGCGGAGCTGCTTGCTGAGCTCGAGCCCGACCTCGGCGTCTCAGAGCTCTCCCAGGCGGGCGCGCTGGAGGCGCTGCGCAGTTGCTCGGACCTGGTCGAGCAGCGCCTGGCCACCATTCGCGTGGAGCGTCCGCTGGTGATCGCCGAGCTGCGTGCGCGGGGGTTCGAGGTCAGCAACAGCCAGGCCAACTTCGTGTGGGCCGCCCACCCCACGCTCGACGGCGGAGAGCTGGCCTCGCGCCTGGCGCGCGCGGGCGTGCTGGTGGCGGCGGGCCACGCGCTCGGCGAGCCGCGCCACGTGCGCATTGCGCTGCGCTCGCGAGTAGCCTCCGATCGGCTGCTCGAGGCCGTCGAGGCAGCGACCCTCTAGGCCACGGTCAGGCGCCGGAGCCGGCCTGGCGCAGCAGCGCGCCGGTGGTGCCCTCGAGGATCTTGCGCCAGGCGCTCACCTCGCCTGGCTCCTCGTCGAAATGCTCCACCACCTTGCGCACTCGTTTTGCCGAGATGTCCAGCCCGTGGCGCTCTGCGATCGCCTGGTAGCGCGCGTATTCCCCTGCGAGCTGCTTGGTCACCGACTCAAAGCCGTGGCGCGCGATCTCAACACGCGAGGTGAAGCTCATCATCGAGGTCTGGAACATCAGTTCGTCGTTGGGCTCGGGCTCGATCAGCACGATGTCCACGCCCGGATAGCGCTCCTCCCAGGTCTTGGCCAGTTCGTGCAGACGCTGGTGAGCCACGAGCTTGAACGCCTGGTAGCCGATCTGGGCGAAGCCCATGTCTGACACTTTGCGCGCGCGGCTTCCGCGGAGCGTCTTCACGGTGCCGGAGAAGTCGTTGATGAACGGCACGATCGGGTTGATCACCACCACGAGCTTGGCTCCCGCCTCCACCGCGATGTCGAGGTTGGTGGTGGAGACCATGCCGCCGTCGATCAGCTCTCGGTCGTTCACGCGAACCGGCGCGTAGACCATCGGCAGCGCGCCGGAGGCACGCACCGCGGTCGAGATCGGCACGTCCTCGTGGCCGTCCACCCCAAACACCACGCGCTCGCACGTGTCGAGGTCGGTCGCTGCGAGGTACAGCTCGCAAGGCAGTTCCGCGAAGTCGTCGGTGCGGCCCGGCTCGCTCAGCACCTCATGCAGGTAGCTCTCTATGCCCGCGCCCGTGTAGAGGCCCGAGGGCAGGTTGTCCGCCAGGCCCAAGATCACGTCCATCAGCGAGGTGCCGCCCGGCTGGGTGATCAGCTTGCGCGCCATCGCCGCCGCGCGGAACGGCATGAGTGCTCCCTTGCGCGCGAACTCGAGCAGGTTGGGGCGCAGCAGGTCGCCGATGTCGATGTCTTTGAAGGTGACTTTGCCCTGCCGTGTGACCACCCTCATCATCTCCTCGGGAGTCACGCCGTTGGCGGACAACGCCGCGATGAACGCCCCCGCGGAGGTGCCAACGTAGATGTCGAAGTTGTTCACCGTGCTGTTCACCGCGAGCAGGTCGAGAGCGCGCAGCGCGCCGATCTCATACACCCCGCCGGTGAAGCCACCGCCGCCGAGCACGAGCGCTGTCTTGTCGCGCCGGGGGCGCACACGGCGGTCCATCGAGGGCGCACGCCCAACCCCCCGGGCAGCCAGCCGTCGAGCGCGAGCGTTGTCCGAGGACTCGCCCTTCGACACCGGCTCGAGCTTGACAACCTTGCCCATCCCCGTACATTCTACGGAGGCGTGCCCCTGAATCTTTCTGCGCGGCTTGCAGTTCTACTCTGTGGGATCTCGCTCCTCGCGCTGGCGCCCGCACCGGCAGCGAGCGCGCTCGCGGCAGGCGGCGGGCTGGCCGAACTGCAAGCCGACCTCGGATCTCAGCTGACCCGGGCCGGCCCCCACGACGGCGCCTACGTGTACGACCTCACCACGCGCCAGCCGCTGTTCTCGCTGCGCGCCGGTGCGCTGCGCCCACCCGCGTCGGTGGAGAAGCTCTACACGGCCACCAGCGCACTCGAGCTGATGGGCCCCTCCAGCCGCCTGTCCACGAGCGTTCTCGGGGTCGGGCGGATGGCTCCCGGCGGGGTGTGGGAAGGGAGCCTCTACCTGCGCGGCGGCGGCGACCCCACGTTCGGCACGAGCGCATTCATCCGCAACAACTACGGCGGCGTGGGCGCGAGCGTGTCCCAACTCGTGAGCCAGCTGGTGGGGACGGACGGCATCCACCACATCACCGGCCAGATCCTGGGCGATGAGTCCTACTTCGACTCCGCGCGCGGCGAGCCCTCAAGCGGCTATGCGCCCGACCCCTTCCTCGAAGGCACGCTCAGCGGCGCGGCCTTCAACCGCGGCGCCCGCGGCTCAGCCGGCGGCGCCCATGCGCCCGCAGCCTACGCAGCGCGCGAGCTGTGGGCATGGCTGAAGGCCGACGGGGTCAGCATCCGCGGCGGCAGCAGCGCAGCGGTCACGCCCGCAGGCGCCACCCCGCTTGCACAGATCGCCTCGCCCACCATCGCCGAACTGCTCGGGCTGATGTTGCCCCCGTCAGACAACTTCTTCGCCGAGACGCTGATCAAGGACCTCGGCGCCGGCTACGGCGGAGCCGGCACCACCGCCGCCGGCGCAGCAGTGGTCTCGCGCACCATCGCCTCGCTGGTGGGCACGCACCCGCGCGTGGTGGACGGCTCGGGCCTCTCTCCCGCCGACCGCACCTCGCCCTACCAGGTCGCCTACATGCTCTCGCTGCTCGCCGGCACGCCGATCGGGGACGTGCTGCGCGAACACATGGCGATCGCCGGGCGCACCGGCACGCTGGCGCTGCGCATGCGCCACACCGGCGCCGCCGGGCGCTGCCAGGGCAAGACCGGCACGCTCACAGGCGTATCCAACCTGGCCGGCTACTGCATGTCGGCCAACGGCCACACGGTGGCCTTCGCAATCTTCACCGACGGCATCTCAACCGAAGCCGCGCACACCTTCCAGGATCACATGGCGATAACCATCGCCGACGCCACGCTCTAGCCCCCGGACGCTCATCCGGTGGCCGTCCACCCGGTTCAAGCGCGGCCGGGTTTGCGCCGAAGAAGTCCCATGCTCCATGCACGCCAAGGGCTCTGCGCGGTGCTGCTGCTGGCGCTCATTGCCGCGCCGGCGCTGTCGGGCTGCGGCGGCAGCGAACCAACCGTGGCGTCCGCCGTCGCGCACAGCGGCCTGCTTGGCGGACTCGTTGACGGGCTCAAACGCGAAGACGACGAAGCCGAAGCCAAGGAAATCCGCGAAGCCGCGCCGCAGACCCGGGAAGAACGCGAAGAAGCCCACGAACAGGCCGAACGCGCAACGATCGAATCCGCTCAGGCCCAGCAGGCTCAGGAACAGGAAGCCGGCTAGGCGCCCGCGTCGCCGTCGAGCAGCTTGCGCAGCGCTACTTCGTCGATCACCGCCACGCCCAAACGCTCGGCCTTCTCGAGCTTGGAGCCGGGACTCTCCCCGGCGACGACGTAGTCGGTCTTCTTCGACACCGACCCCGTCACCCGCCCGCCCGCCGCGAGGATCCGCTCGGTTGCCATCTCGCGCGACCACTGAGGCATGCTCCCGGTGAGCACCAGCGTCCTGCCCGCCAGGGGGCCCTCCGACGGCGGCGGCCCCTCCTCTGCGAAGCGCAGCCCAACGCCGCGCAGGTCTTCGATCAGGGCGCGCATGCGCTCGTCCTGGAGCTGTTCGCGGATCGAGCTGGCCATCTTCTCGCCGATGCCGGGGATCTCGGCGATCTCCTCCTCGGAGGCGGTGAGCAGGCGGTCGATGTCGCGGAAGCCCTGCGCCAGGTTGCGGCCTGTGACCTCACCCACCTCCTCAATCCCGAGCGCGAACAGAACGCGCGCGAACGGCCGCTGCTTTGAGGCCTCGATCGCCGCCAGCAGGTTCCTGGCGGACAGCTCGGCGAAGCCCTCAAGCTCGACCAGCTGCTGCTCTGAGAGGCGGTAGAAGTCCGCAGCCGTGCGCACCAGCCCGCGCTCCTGCAGCAGCGCCACCTGCTTCTCGCCCAGCCCATCGATGTCCATCGCACCGCGCGAGACGAAGTGCTTGAGCAGCTGCCACGCGCGCGCGGGGCAGTCGCGGTTGGGGCACACGGTGAACACGCTGTCGGCGGGCTTGACGGTGGCGGTGCCGCAGAAGGGGCACCGCGTGGGCGGGCGCGGACGGCGGGGACGGCCCTTCCGCTCGGCCACATGCGGCGCCGGCGAGACCACCTGCGGGATCACATCGCCCGCGCGCACCACGATCACCTCCTCGCCGGCGCGGAGGTCCTTGCGCACGATGTCCTCCTCGTTGTGCAACGTGGCGAGCTTGATCGTCACGCCACCCACAGCCACGGGGGCGAGCACCGCATAGGGGCGCAGGTCGCCGAACTTACCCACGTTCCACATCACCTTCTCAAGGCGCGTCACAGCGGTGGTGGGCGGGAACTTCCAGGCCACCGCCCAGCGCGGGTCACGGCCCACCGACCCCAGCCTGCGTTGCAGCTCGAGATCATCGATCTTGACCACCGCGCCGTCGATCTCGAAGTCCAGCTCCCCCCGGCGCCGCTCCCACTGCAGGCACTGCTCGATCACCTCATCGGCGCTGCCCAGCAGCTTGATGCCACGGTTCACGCGAAAGCCGTGGTCGCGCAGCCACTGCAGCGCCTGCGAGTGCGCCTGGAAGTGCAGGCCCTCGGTGACGCCCACCTGGTAGCACCAGATCGACAGCGGCCGCTTGGCCGCGTCCGCGGGATCGAGCTGGCGAATGGTGCCCGCGGCGGAGTTGCGCGGGTTCATGAACGTGGACTGCCCCGCTTCGGCCCTGCGCTCGTTCAGCGCGGTGAAGTCCCCCAGCGACATGTACAACTCGCCGCGCACCTCCAACAGCGGCGGCGCATCCGGCACGTGCAGCGGGATCGCGCCGATCGTGCGCAGGTTGTGGGTCACGTCCTCCCCCACCTCGCCGTTGCCGCGAGTGGCCCCGCGCACGAGCGCGCCATCGCGGTAGAGGAGGCTGATCGCGAGGCCGTCGATCTTCGGCTCCACCACGAACGTGAAGGAGGGGTCCAAGATGCCCTCGCGCGCGAGGTGGTTGCGCATCCGCTCGACCCACGCGCGCAGCTCCTCCTCCGAGCGCACGTTGCCCAGCGACAGCATGGGCTCCAGGTGCTGGACCTTCTCCAGGCGCGCCACCGGCTCGCCGCCCACGCGCTGCGTGGGCGAGTCCGGCGTGGCCAGCGACGGGTGGAGCCGCTCGATCTCGCGCAGCTCGTCGAGCAGCTTGTCGTACTCGTCGTCGCCGATCTCAGGGTCGTCGAGGACGTAGTAGCGGTGGGCGTGGTGTTCGAGCGCCTGCCGCAGCTCGGCCGCACGCGCGATCACCTCCTGGGCGGGGGCGCTCACGTCAGCGTGTCTTGTGCTGGCCGATCTCCGATCGGTGGCGCGAGCAGCTCCTCCAGGTCAAAGCGCCGTAGCGCCTCGAGGCTCGGTCGGTCGGTCAGGTCGAAGTGGATCGGGGTGACCGCGATCCGCCCCGCAGCCACCGCTGCCAGGTCGGTGCCCGGCTCGTCGTGGTAGCCGGGATCGGACCCGTAGATCCAGTAGCGGCGGCGGTGCTCTTCCTCGCGCTCGAGCTTCAGCTCGTCGCGGTAGATGCGCTTGCCGAGGCTCGTCACCTCCACGCCACTGGGCGCGCCGGCGGGCACGTTGACGTTCAGCAGTGTGCGCTCAGGCAGCGGCACGTCCTCGATGCGCTCAACCAGCCGCGCCACGAAGCTCGCCGCGGTCTCGAAACCGAAGCCACCGTCGAAGCGGTAGTCCAGGGCGCCCGCGCGCGACTGCTGGGACACCGCGATCGCCGGGAGCCCCAGCACCACGCCCTCGAGCGCCGCTGCCACGGTGCCGGAGTAGGTGATGTCGTCGCCCAGGTTGGCGCCGTGGTTGATGCCCGACACCACCAGGTCGGCGGAGAAGCCCTCCACCAGGCCGAGGCTCGCAAGCCGCACGCAGTCCACCGGTGTGCCGTCGGTGGCATAGCCGATGGTGCCATCGGTGAACGGCACCTCCTCCACCACCAGCGGCCTGCGCGTGGTAATCGAGCGCGCCATCGCCGAGCGGTTGCCGTCAGGGGCGATCACCGCCAGGCGCACGCCCTCCAGCTCGTGCAGCGCCGCGCGCATCGACTGCAGGCCCTCGGCCTCGATCCCGTCGTCGTTTGTCAGGAGCACGTTCAGCATGTCGCTCCGTCCAGCATAGGGGTCGCTTCGGCTCCAGCGCGTGACGATATGGCTCGACTCGTGGACCGCGGCGCGCCCCCAGCCTCCCGGTCACGCGTAGCTCACGCGCGCTAGCGCGAGCCCGTGCGCCGGCGCGGTTCGCCCCGCATGCGCGCGCGGGCGGCCCTGCAAAAGCTCGCGGAACTCCTCCACAGTGGTGCGCCCGCTGGCAACGTCGAGCATAGTGCCCACGAGCACGCGGTTCATGTGCCGCAGAAACATGTCCGCCTCGATCCAGAGCTCGAGCAGGTCGCCGTGCTCGCGCCATTCCGCGGAGAGCACGTTGCAGCGGAAGTAGGAGTGCTCGGTTTCGCTGGGCGTGAACGCGGTGAAGTCGTGCTTGCCCACGATCGCCTGTGCACACGCGTGCAGCGCGTGGCGGTCCACGCTGCCCGTCCACCAGAACGCGCGCTCTCGCTCGAACACGCTGCGGCTGCGGCGGGCGAGCACCCGGTAGCAGTAGGTGCGGCTGGTGGCGTCCCGGCGCGCGTCGAAGCCGGGCGCAGCGGGCTCGGCGGTGAGCACCGCGAGATCCTCGCCGAGCAGCCCGTTCAGGCGCAGGGGGTCCACCGCCTCGTGGGCGTAGCTTGCCACCTGCGCCCACGCGTGCACGCCGCGGTCGGTGCGCCCCGCCACCACCAGTTTCAGCGGCCGCCCGTCGTGGCCCTCCTCGCCGAGCACGGTGCGCAGCGCACGCTCGAGCTCCTCCTGCACGGTGCGCTCCTGCGGCTGGCGCGCCCAGCCTGCGAAGCCCCCTCCGTCATACTCGATCGTTAGCTTGGTGACCACGATCGCGGCCGCCCCGCCGCCTGCAGCGGCGCTCAGACGAGCTCGATGAGGACCATCTCGGTCGCGTCGCTCTTGCGCGGGCCGAGCTTGAGGATGCGCGTGTAGCCGCCCGGGCGATCCGCATAGCGCGGCGCTACCTCCACGAACAGCTTGTGCACCGCGAACTTGTCCTGCGCGAGGGTGGAGAGCGCCTGGCGGCGCGCGTGCAGGTCCCCGCGCTTGGCGAGCGTGATCAGCTTCTCGATCTCCGGCTTGACCGCCTTGGCCTTGGCCTGAGTCGTTTCGATCCGCTCGTGCTCGATGATCTCCTTGCTGAGGTTCATGAGCAGCGACTTGCGGTGCGCGGAGTCGCGGCTGAGCTTGTTGCGGGTCTTCTGGTGGCGCATGGTTGTGTGAGTCTAGGCGCTTGTCAGTCCGCGCGGAGGTTCAGGCCCCTCGCGTGCAGCGTCTCGATGACCTCGTCGATCGACTTTTTGCCGAAGTTGGGGATCGCGTTGAGCTCGGCCTCGGACTTCGAGATGAGGTCGCCCACAGTCTGGATGCCGGCACGCTTCAGACAGTTGTAAGAGCGCACGCCGAGCTCCAGCTCCTCGATCAGGATGCCGAACTCCTCCCCCTGTAGCGCGGCGGGCGCGCCGCCCGCGCCCACGGCCAGGCCGTGTCCGTCGAGCTGCCCGCCGGGGGTGGCACGCAGCTCCTGGATGCGGTCCGCGTCGGTGAAGATGGCCAGCTGTGAGATCAGCAGCTCGGCCGCCTCGCGCAGCGCGGCCTGCGGGTCGATGGAACCGTCGGTCTCGATGTCCAGTGTGAGCTTGTCGAAGTCGGTCTTCTGACCCACGCGAGCCTGCTCGACTGCGTAGGCCACGCGCCGCACGGGCGAGAAGATGGAGTCGATGGGGATCACGCCGATGGGCTGGTCGGCGGACTTGTTCTCCTCCGCAGGACGGTATCCGCGTCCGCGGCCGATCGTCATGTACAGCTCGAGCTTGGTTTTCTTCTCGAGCGTGGCCACGTGCAGATCCGGGTTGAGGATCTCCACGCCCGCAGGCAGGTCGATGTCCTTGGCGGTGATCTCGCCGGGGCCGGTGACCACGAGCGGAGCCTCCACCTCGCTGGCGTCGGAGTGCATCCTGCAAACCACGCCCTTGAGGTTGAGCACGATGTCGGTCACGTCCTCCTTCACGCCCTGGATCGTGGAGAACTCGTGCGCAACGCCCTCGATGCGAACGCTGGTGACGGCGGCGCCGGCGAGGGAGGAGAGCAATACGCGCCGCAGCGAGTTGCCGAACGTGTAGCCGAACCCGCGGTCTAGCGGCTCGATCGTGAACGTGCCACGGTTCTGCTCCACGGACTCGCTTGTGATCCGGGGGATTTGGAAGTCGAGCATGAGAGTCCTAACGTCGTTTTGGTGTCGCACCGGCGTCGCTGGACGCCGGCTTTAAAGCGCCAGCGCCCGGACGGGCGGCAGCGCGGGAAAAGTTCTGATTACTTCGAGTACAGCTCGATGATGAGCTGCTCCTGCACCGGGGCGGCCACCTCGCGGCGCTCCGGCTTGCGCAGCACCTTGGCGGTGAGCGACTCGTGATCGGCCTGGAGCCAGGCGGGTATCTGCCCGGTGAGCTCGGTGGCGTCGCGCACGACCTGCGTGGCCGACGTGTCCGCCTTGATGGCGATCACATCGCCCGCGCGCACCTGGTAGCTGGGGATGTCCACCCGCCGGCCGTTGACCGTCCAATGGCCGTGGCGGATGAGCTGGCGCGACTGGCGGCGGGAGGCCGCGAAGCCGAGCCGCACGAGCACGTTGTCCAGTCTGCACTCGAGCAGCGCGAGCAGGTTCTCACCCGTGATGCCCGGCTGGCGAGAGGCCTTGACGTAGTAGCCGTGGAACTGCTTCTCGAGTACGCCGTAGTAGCGGCGCGCCTTTTGCTTCTCGCGCAGCTGCACACGGTACTCGCTCTGTTTCATGCGCCCGCGGCCGTGCTCTCCAGGCGGGTATGAGCGGCGCTCTACGCCGCACTTGTCCGTCAAGCAGCGCTCGCCCTTGAGGAACAGCTTCTGCCCCTCGCGGCGGCACTGCTTGCACTGCGGGCTGGTATCGCGCGCCATGGCTAGACACGCCTCCGCTTGCGGGGGCGGCAGCCGTTGTGGGCCTGGGGCGTGACGTCCTTGACGCCGGTCACGTCGAGCCCGGCAGCCTGCAGCGAGCGGATCGCGGTCTCGCGCCCGGAGCCCGGGCCCTTGACGAACACCTCCACCTTCTGCAGTCCCTGCTCGAGACCCTTGCGGGCGGCCGCGTCGGCGGTCACCTGGGCGGCGAACGGAGTGGACTTGCGCGACCCCTTGAAGCCTGCGCCACCCGCGGACTCCCAGGCGATCACGTTGCCCTGGGTGTCGGTGAGCGAGACGATGGTGTTGTTGAACGACGTCTTGATGTGCGCCTGGCCGACGGGGATGTTCTTTTTGGGCTTGCGCCGGCCGCGCGCGCGTTTGGGAGCGGGGGGCATTACTTCTTGCCTGCCTTCTTCTTGCCCGCCACCTGCATGCGCTTGGGGCCCTTGCGGGTGCGCGCGTTGGTCTTGGTCTTCTGGCCTCGCACGGGCAGCCCACGACGGTGGCGCAGCCCGCGGTAGCAGCCGATCTCCTGCAGGCGCTTGATGTCGTTGACGCGCTCGCGCCGCAGGTCGCCCTCGACGGTCTGCGTGTCGTCGATCAGGTCACGCAGCTTGACCACCTCGTCCTCGGTGAGGTCACGCACGTAGGTGTCGGGGTTGATGCCCACCTGCGCCAGCAGCTTCGCGGAGGTGGAGCGGCCGATGCCGTAGATGTAGGTGAGCCCGATTTCCGAGCGCTTGTTGAGGGGCAGGTTGACGCCGGCGATGCGAGCCATCTAGCCCTGCCGCTGCTTGTGACGCTTGTTTTGGCAGATCACGAGCACCACGCCGTGGCGGCGAATGATCTTGCACTTCTCGCACATCGGCTTGACCGACGGTCTTACCTTCATGATCCCTTTCGGCGGCTGGGTTCCTGCGACTGGCTCTGGCTGCCGTTGCGGCTGCCGCTACCACGTCGTGGACGTGCCCTCGCGCACGCCATAGACGCGCACTCAGGCAGGACACCGCATAGTAGCAAGTGCGCCGCGCCCGCGCTCAGCCGGCGCTCGCCACGCCCTCCGCGAGCGGCTCGGATGGCTCGGCCGCAGCGCTCAGATGCCAGGGCGTGAGCACGCGGGGACCGTCGCCGGTGACTGCCACGGTGAACTCGAAGTGCGCGGCAGGCGAGCCGTCCTGGGAGAAGATGGCCCAGCCGTCGCCTGCCACGCGCACAGCGGGGCGCCCGGCTGTGGTCATCGGCTCGATCGCCAGCACCATGCCCTCCTCCAACAGGGGCCCCTTGCCGGGCCTGCCGCAGTTGGGCACCTGGGGATCCTCGTGCATGCTGCGCCCCACCCCGTGGCCCACGAGCGAGCGCACCACGGCGAGGCCCGCTCCCTCGGCCACCTGCTGGATGGCGTGTGAGACGTCGCCCAGGCGGTTGCCGGGGCAACATTGCGCCACGCCCGCGTGGAGCGACTCCTCGGTGGCGGCCAGCAGGTTCTGCTCGCGCGGGCCCACCTGTTCGACCGCGAAAGTGCGCGCGGCGTCGGCCACCCAGCCGCCGAGCGTGACACCCACGTCGATCGAGATGACATCGCCGCCCTTCAAGCGGTAGGGGCCGGGGATGCCGTGCACGATCATGGCGCCGGGCGAGGCGCAGATCGAGCCCGGAAACCCGCGATAGCCCTTGAAGGTGGGCGTTGCGCCGTTTGAGCGGATGAAGCGCTCGGCCGCCCTGTCGAGCTCGGCGGTGCTCACGCCGGGGCGAATCATGCCGGCGATCAGATCGAGCGTGGCCACCTGCACCTCGCCGGCGCGCGCCATCTTCTCGATCTCCTTTGGTGACTTCTTGATGATCACCAGGGGAGCTTAGCTCGCTGGACACTTCGGCTGAACGCGCGAGCGCTCAGTGTGGGACTCCCCGGCTAGAGCTGCTCCTCGAGGCGCAGCGTGGCCACGGTGGCGCGGATGTGGTCGTGGACCTCGTCGGGGCTGCGGCGGCCGTCGAAGCGGCGCAGCAGCCCGGCGCGGTCGTAGTAGCCCACCAGCGGCTCGGTCTGGGAGTGGTAGACCTCCAGGCGCCTGCGGATGGTCTCCTCACGGTCGTCGTCGCGCTGGATCAGCCGCGCACCGTCCTGGTCGCACACGCCCTCGTGCTTGGGCGGGTCGAAGTCCACGTGGTAGATGTGGCTCGAGTTCTTCACGCACACGCGACGGCCGGCCAGGCGGCGCACGACCTCCTCGTCGGGCACCTCGACCAGCAGCACGGCGGTGAGGCGCCGGTCGAGGCTCTGCAGCGCACCAGCAAGGGCGTCTGCCTGCTGCTCGTTGCGGGGGAAGCCGTCGAGCAGAAAGCCGTCGCGCGCGTCCCCGCGCCCCACGCGGTCGGTGATCATCCCGACGATCACCTCGTCGGGCACGAGCTCGCCGGCATCCATGTAGCCCTTGGCCTTCCTGCCCAGCTCGGTGCCCTCGGCCACCTGGGCGCGCAGGATGTCGCCGGTGGAGATATGCGGCAGCCCGAAGTCATCGCGCAGGCGATCGGCCTGGGTGCCCTTCCCGGCACCCGGCGGACCGAGGAGGATCAGGTTCAGCTCGGACAAGACGGCGTCAGCCTAATCGATAACCCCGGTGCGACGACGGCGCGGAGCGACGCCCAGTCGGGGTGGGCGGCCCGCGAGCGCGGGCCGCGGCGGGCAGCTACTTGAGGAACCCCTCGTAACTTCGCATCATCAGCTGCGCCTCGAGCTGCTTCATTGTTTCCAGCGCCACCCCGATCACGATCAGGATGGATGTTCCGCCGAAGAAGAAGTTCTGGTGGGTGCGCGCGATCAGGACCGCGGGCAGCGCAGCGACGGCGGCCAGGAACAGCGCCCCGGGGAAGGTGAGGCGGGCGAGGATGCGGTCGAGGAATTCGGCCGTGGGCCGCCCCGGGCGCACGCCGGGGATGAAGCCGCCGTACTTCTTCAGGTTCTCCGCCTGGTCCACCGGGTTGAAGGTGACCGCGGTGTAGAAGTAGGTGAACACGATGATGAAAAGCGACTCGCCCACCACGTAGTGCCAGCCGTTGGGCGTGAAGAAGTCCGAGAGGCTGCGGCCCCATTTGGTTTTCACGAGCTGGCCTACGGTGGGCGGGAAGGCCATGATGCTGGCGGCGAAGATCACCGGGATGACGCCGGCCATGTTGACGCGCAGCGGCAGGTATGTCTGCCCACCCTCGGTCATGCGCCGCCCGATCATGCGCTTTGCGTACTGCACGGGGATGCGCCGCTGGCCTTCCTGCACGAACACGATCCCCGCCACCACGGCGAGCACGAGGAACGGCATCATCACCTTGAACACCTGGTTCTGGGTGGTCCACCAGGCCTGGATGCCGGACGGCAGGCGCGCCACGATCGAGGCGAAGATGAGCAGAGAGATGCCGTTGCCGATGCCGCGCTGGGTGATCAGCTCGCCGATCCACATCAACAGGATGCAGCCGGTGGTGAGGCACACCACGATTAGGAACACATGGGGCACGTCGAAGTGCGTGACCACCGATTCGTTGGCTTTGGCCTGCAGCGAATGAAACAGGAACACGTAGCCGATCGATTGGGCGAAGGCGAGGCCCACGGTGAGGTAGCGCGTGTACTGCGTGATGCGTGCCTGCCCCACCTCGCCTTCCTTGGAGAGCTTCTCCAGGGATGGCACCGCCACCTGCAGCAGCTGCAGGATGATCGAGGAGGTGATGTAGGGCATGATGCCCAGCGCGAAGATGGCGATGCGCGAGAGCCCGCCACCGGAGAACAGGTTGAGCAGCCCCAGGATGTTGGAGCCGCCGAAGTTCTTCTGGATGTTGTTGACCGCGGTGAGGTTCACGCCCGGCACCGGGATGTGGGAGCCGAGGCGATAGATCAGCAGCATCCCCGCCGTGAAGGCGATCTTCTTGCGGATGTCCGCGACCTGGAAGGCGTTGAGGATTGTGGAGAGCATGGGCTTTCAGCGCGCCGCGGGCGAGCGTGGCGTTCGCGTGCTCCCCGCGGAGCGCCGGATTCTAGTCGATGCGAGTGCTGAGGCCGCCGGTCGCACGGCGGAAGCTGCGCTAGGAGCCGACGATGGTGCAGGTGCCGCCGGCGGCCTCGATGCGCTGGCGTGCGCTCGCGCTGAAGGCGTGGGCGTGCACCGTCAGGGCCTTGCTGAGCTCACCCTTGGCGAGCACCTTCACGGGCACGTCCCTGCGCGTTGCCAGGCCGTTGGCCTTCATCAGATCGATAGTCACCTCGGTGCCCGCCTCGAAGCGGCTCTCCAGCGAGGAGATGTTGACTGGCTGGGTGTGCGTGCGGAACGGCTCAAAGGGCATGGACTTCTTCATGTGCGGGCCGCGCAGCTTTCGCATGCGCATGTGGATCGGCATCTGCCCGCCCTCGAAGGCTGCACGGCGCTTGGAGCCCGAGCGCGAGCCCGCGCCCTTCTGGCCGCGGCCGGAGGTCTTGCCGGTGCCCGAGCCTTCGCCGCGGCCCACGCGCTTACGCGGCCGGCGGCTGCCTGGCGCGGGAGCGAGGTTGTGCAGCCCGATGCGCTCGGTGGCGGTGTCCTCGGAGGAGCTCACTTGCCCTCCTGCTTTTGCCCGTCAGGGTGGACCTCGACGAGGTGCCGGACCGCGTGGAGCATGCCCCGCGCCTGCACGCTGTCCTTGACCTCAACGGTGTGGCCAATGCGGCGCAGGCCGAGCGAGCGGAGCGTGTCGAGCTGCTTCTGGTTGGAGCCGTTGCTCGAGCGGCGCTGGGTCACGGTGAGGGCGCTCATCAGGCCGATGCCCCCTCGGCGGCCGCAGCGTCGAGCACGGGCTCAGCGCTCGCCACAACTCCGTCCGCGGCGCCGTTGGTCTGCTCGCCGCCCAGCCCGAGGACCTGGTTTACGCTCAGCCCGCGCAGCTCGGCGACTTCCTTGGGGGTGCGCAGCCCGCGCAGCCCCGCCACGGTGGCCTTGACGAGGTTGATGGGGTTCTGCGTGCCGAGGCTCTTGGAGAGGATGTCGTGGATGCCCGCGAGCTCGAGCACCGCGCGCACGCCGCCGCCGGCGATCACCCCGGTGCCAGGGGATGCGGGCTTCAGCAGCACGCTGCCCGAGCCGAACACGCCGGTGGTCTGGTGGGTGATGGTGCTGCCGTGCTTGGGCACGCGGAAGAGATCCTTCTTGGCGCGCTCCACGCCCTTCTGAATCGCCAGCGGCACCTCGTTGGCCTTGCCGTAGCCCACGCCCACCACGTCGCGTTCGTCGCCCACCACCACGAGCGCGGTGAAGGAGAAGCGGCGCCCGCCCTTTACCACCTTGGCCACGCGGTTGATCTCCACCACGCGCTCCTGGAGGTCCAGGCCGGCTGAGTTGACTGAGCGATCGACGGTTTTTGACATAAGCAGAGAGAGAGAGGGTAGCGGCAGGCGCCCGCTAGACGGTTATGCCGGCCTCGCGGATCGCTTCGGCGAACGTGCGCACATGCCCGTGATAGCGGTAGCCGCCGCGGTCGAACACGGCCTCGGCCACGCCCGCAGCCTTGGCGCGCTCGGCCAGAAGCTCGCCGGCGCGCTTGGCACGATCGGCTTTGCCCAGCGAGCGCAGCTCCGGCTCGAACCACGCCACCGCAGCCAGGGTGTGGCCACCCACGTCGTCCACCAGCTGCGCGGAGAGCCCGCGGTTGGAGCGGAACACCGAGATGCGCGGACGCGCCGCGGTCCCCGACACCTTCGCGCGCACCCTGCGACGCCGCTTGAGCCTGCGGTTCTCCTTGGTGAGGACGGTCATTGCTAGGCCCTCTTTCCGACCTTGCGCTGGACGTACTCGCCCTCGTAGCGAATGCCCTTGCCCTTGTAGGGCTCGGGCGGGCGCTGCTTGCGGATGATCGCAGCGGTCTCGCCGACGAGCTGCTTGGAGATGCCCCTGACGACCACGCGCGTGGGCTGGGGCACCTCGAACTCGATGCCGTCGGGCGCGGGGATCGGCACCGGGTGGGAGTAGCCCACGGCCAGCTCCAGGTTCTTGCCCTTGAGCTGGGCGCGGTAGCCCACGCCCTGGATCTCGAGGCGCTTCTCATAGCCCGCGGTCACGCCCTGGACCATGTTGGCCACCAGCGTGCGCGTGAGGCCGTGCAGCGCGCGGTGTTCGCCACGGTCGGTGGGCCGCGTGACCAGCAGTTGCTCGCCGTCCTGGGTCACGGCGATGTCGCGGTGGATACGCTCCATCAGCTCGCCCTTGGGTCCGTTCACGCGCACGGACTCGGGCTCGATCGAGACCGTCACGCCGGCGGGCACGGGGATGGGCTGTCTACCGATTCTCGACATCTCTCAACCTCACCACACCTGGGCGAGAACCTCGCCGCCCACGCCCGCAGCGCGAGCGTCGTGGCCGGTCATCACGCCGTGAGAGGTGGACACGATCGAAGTGCCCATGCCGCCGAGCACCTTGGGGATGTGCTTGGCGTCCACGTAGGTGCGCCGCCCTGGCCGCGACACGCGGCGCAGGCCCGAGATAGCCGAGCGACGGTCCTCGGTGTACTTCAGGCGGATCTCGATGACCTGCCCCGCGCCGCCCTCGGGCGCCGGCAGCACCGTCCAGGATTCGATGTAGCCCTGCTCGGTGAGGATCCGTGCAAGCTCGCCCTTGAGCTTGGACGCGGGCACCTCGACCGTCTCGTGCGCAGCGTGGATCGCATTGCGCACGCGCGTCAGGAAGTCGGCTATCGGATCGGTCATTGACATTGCTTGGCTCTCGCGTGGTTTCCAGTTGGAGGGAAGACCCCTACCAGGAGGACTTCGTCATCCCGGGGATCTGGCCGTTGTGGGCAAGCTCGCGAAGGCAGATACGGCACACCCCGAACTTGCGATAGACCGCGCGCGGCCGGCCACACCGGTTGCAGCGAGTATATGCACGTGTCTTGAACTTGGGGGTCCGCGCCTGCTTGACGCGCAAGGATGTCTTGGCCATCAGTCGGTGCTCTCTTTCTCGGCGCTGTCAGCGTCCTCGTGATCTGGGGCGTTCTCCTGCTCGCCACTCGCCTCGGGCTCGGCAGCGCCCACCGGCTCCTCCTGCGCAGCCTGCTCGGCCTCATCCGCCTCTGGCTCGGCCACAACGGCCTCCTCGGCGCCGGCCTCTGGCTCGGCGTCGGGCTCGGGCTCGGGGGCAGGCTCAGCCTCGGCAGCAGACTCCGGTTCGGCAGCAGACTCGACCTCTGGCTCGGCAGCGGCCTCTGGCTCGGTGGCAACCTCGGGCTCGGCGTCCGCTACGGGGGCCTCGGCGACCGCCTTCGCCTTGGCGGCTTTCTCTGCCAGCGCGTCCTGCTCGGCCTGTGCGTCGGCCTCGGGGTCATAGCCCTTGGGCCGTCCCTGGGCTGCGAACGGCATCCCCAGCGCGCTCAGCAGCGCATAGGCTTCGACGTCTGTGGCGGCTGAGGTTGTGATGGTGATGTCCAGGCCACGCACCTGGTCGATGCCGTCGTAGTCCACCTCGGGGAAGATCGTCTGCTCCTTGACACCCATCGAGTAGTTGCCGCGTCCATCGAAGGAGCGCGGGTTCAGGCCGCGGAAGTCGCGGATGCGGGGGATGGCGATCGACACCAACCGGTCGAGGAACTCGTAGCTGCGCTCAGCGCGCAGCGTGACCGACACGCCCACCGGCATGCCCTCGCGTAGTTTGAAGGCGGCGATGGACTTGCGCGCGCGGCGCACGCTCGGCTGCTGGCCGGCGATCGTGGCGAGTTGGTCGACTGCGGCCTTGAGCGCTTTGGAGTCCTGCTTGGCCATGCCCACGCCCATGTTCAGCGTGATCTTCTCGATCTTCGGCGCCTGCATCACCGAGGAGTGGCCGAAGCGGCTGATCAGCGCGGGGCGGATCTCCTCGAGATAGCGGATCTTCAGGCGTGCGGGCGGGGCCTCGTCGGTCGTGGTGGTGCTCATCGCGATCAGTCCATCCTCGCGCCGGTGGTCTTGGCCACGCGGAAGCGGCGGCCGTCCTCGCGCTCGATCTTCACGCGCGTGGGCTTGCCTTTGCCGTCCAGCAGCATCACGTTGGAGACGTGGATGGGCCCCTCGCGCTCGATCACGCCGCCTATCGCCTGCTCGGTGCTGGCGCCTGCGACCTGCTGGGGCTTGGTGTGGCGCTTGATCATGTTGAGATGCTCCACGAACACGCGCTCGCGCTTGGGGTCCACGCGCAGCACGCGACCTGTCTTCCCGCGGTCCTTGCCGGAGATCACCTTGACCTGATCGCCGGAGCGGATCTTGAGCGTGCGCCGCACGGGTGACGCCTTGGAGGGACGACGCGCCATCACAGCACCTCCGGCGCGAGCGAGACGATCTTCATGAAGTTGCGCTCACGAAGTTCCCTGGCCACAGGCCCGAACACGCGGGTGCCTCGTGGGTTGTTCTGGTCGTCGATGATCACCGCAGCGTTCTCGTCGAAGGCGATGTAGGTCCCGTCGTCGCGGCCGATCGGCTTCTTGGTGCGCACGATCACAGCGGTGACCACCTCGCCCTTCTTGACCGTGCCCTGTGGGTTGGCCTGCTTGACGGTGGCGGTGATCACGTCGCCCACGAACGCGTAGCGGCGCTTGGAGCCGCCCTTGACGCGGATGCAGAGGATCTCCCGCGCGCCGGAGTTGTCGGCCACGCGTAGCCTGGTCTCGTTCTGGATCATCGCGCACGCTCCAGCACGTCCACCAGCGCCCAGCGCTTGGTGCGCGAGAGCGGCCTGCTCTCGATCACGCGCACAACGTCGCCCTCGTGGGCGTCGTTGTTCTCGTCGTGTGCATGCACGGTGCTGGAGCTACGCACGATCTTCTCGTAGCGACGGTGCCTGCGCGCCACGTCGATGCGCACGGTGATGGTCTTCTCGGCCTTGTCCGACACGACGATGCCCTGACGCACACGGCGGGTTCCCTCGACTGGAGCGTGCACGGGCGCCAGCGGCTCCGGCGGCGGCGCGGTGGCGCGGCGCTCTGCGGCCTTGGCGCGTTCGCTCAGACGGCGTGCGCGACGGCTCACGGCCTTCTTGCGCCGCTCCGCCACGCGGTCTGCGTGGCGCTCCTCGGGCGTGCGCGACGGGCGCGCCTCACCGGTGTGCGCGGAGCGTTTGCGGCGCCTGCGCTCCTTGGGCGGCACATGCTCCACCGGCGCGGCGGGACTGGCCGCCTCGGTGGTGGGGGCCTCAGCCTCGGGCGCCTCGGCCGTTTCGGCCTCGGGGGCGTCGGGAGCCTCGGCCTCTGGCGCGGGGGTCTCTGCAGCCTCAGGCGCCTCAGCTTCCGGCGCAGGCGTCTCTGCTGCCTCGGGCGCGTCAGCCTCGCCGGCCTCGGGTTCGGGCGCCTTGGGCGCCTCAGTCTCGGGGGCCTGCACCGGCTGCTCGGCGGCAGCTTCGGCCTCGGGGGTGGCCGCGGCGGCGTTCTCGGGGGCGT
>Ga0210403_10001205_pt1 | contig 25051 bp, 22 predicted proteins | sample IncBWC19MmetaG_FD_150863 | JGI IMG/M metagenome (GOLD analysis project Ga0210403, IMG submission 150863) | Forest soil microbial communities from Barre Woods Harvard Forest LTER site, Petersham, Massachusetts, United States - Inc-BW-C-19-M | ecosystem: Environmental > Terrestrial > Soil >... | reverse complement strand
ATACACGCTTGCGCACCTGGGCGCCGAGCGACTCTGGCACCTGATGCATACAGACGCCTACGTCCCCGCTCTCGGTGCGGTCACCGGCAACCAAGCTATGGAAATGGTGCAGGCCGGCTTAAAGGCGATTTACGGCAGCGGATGGCAAGTTGCCGCCGACGCCAATACCGCGGGTGACGTTTATCCGGATCAGAGTCTTTACCCGTGCGATAGCGCTCCGGCACTGGTCCAGCGCATCAATCGCGCGCTGCTTCGCGCCGATCAAATTGAATCCTCCGAACGCAAAAAGAGCGGTACGTATTGGTTTGCGCCGATCGTCGCTGACGCCGAAGCGGGCTTCGGCGGCTCCCTCAATGCCTACGAACTGATGAAGTCGATGATCGAAGCCGGCGCCGCGGGCGTACATTTCGAGGATCAGCTCTCTTCCGCGAAAAAATGCGGACACCTTGGCGGCAAGGTCGTCGTCCCGATCCGCGAATTCATCGAGAAACTCTCCGCCGCCCGCCTGGCCGCGGACGTCTGCGGCGTTCCCACTATCCTGATCGCACGCACCGACGCCAATTCCGCCGGACTGCTGTTGTCCGACGCCGATCCCCGCGATCGCGAATTCATCCACGGAGAGCGCACGCCCGAAGGCTTCTATCAATTCCGCGGCGGCATCGACGCCGCCATCGCTCGCGGCCTGGCTTACGCTCCTTACGCCGACATGCTCTGGTGCGAAACCTCCACCCCCGACCTGGCCGAAGCGAGAAAATTCGCCGACGCCATTCACGCGAAATTCCCCGGCAAGCTGCTGGCCTACAACTGTTCCCCATCCTTCAATTGGAAGAAAAAACTCGACGATGCCACCATCGCCAATTTCCAGCACGAACTCGGCAAGATGGGCTACAAATTCCAGTTCGTGACGCTAGCGGGCTTCCACGCGCTCAACATGAGCATGTTCCATCTGGCGCGCGGCTACGCTCAATCGGGCATGACCGCGTACTCCAAGCTGCAGCAGGAGGAATTCGCGGCGCAGGAACTGGGTTACCGCGCAGTCACGCACCAGCGCTTCGTGGGCACCGGCTACTTCGACGAGATCGCCCAGGTCATCTCGGGCGGCAGTTCTTCGACCACGGCCTTGGCCGGGTCCACCGAAGCCGCGCAGTTCCACGGTGGGGATGACGCCCCCAAAGAGTCCACGAATGGGGCGAACGGTAGCATTCCCAAGCAGCCCGCGGCCTCTAACCTGGCGTTGTAGCTGTGTGCAGAAACAGCCTCTTTCTCGCCGGTGCCATCTTTATGAAAACGGGCCGCTTAGATGGCCCGTTTTCCCTTTCGGCCTACGCGAACCGGCCCCTAAGATTTGGTCTGCATCCCGATCAGTCCGGCCTTTGGGGTAACTATCAGGTACGCATTAGGACCCTCGTACCATTAAAGTTTTTGCTTACCCTGCCGATGATACGGCTATGCCCAACCTCTACTTCTGCCAGCCTCATGCCCAGAATCAAGGTATGCTCCGGGCAGTCTTAACGGTTGAGGACTGCAAGTACCTAGTGGCGCCTAGTTCGGCTGTGTACGTCGGGGAAGAATTTCCTACTATCGCCAACAAGCGCGACGCGGCCGCTGACTTCGCGGTCCTGCGCGTCAGCGCCGAAGAAGCCGATGGCGACTGGCGCTCCGGCTTTTACCGTTTCGACGCCGATCTCATGGAAATCAACGCCGTGCTCCTCAGGCTAGCCCGCTAGTCCGCCGGAAAACCTAGTGGTTTGTAGCGGCACTCGCCGAAGGAAACGCCCCAGCGACATCCCGAGCAGCGAGAATCGTATTCACATGTATGCGGACAGTGTCATCCACGTGGCGGGCATAGCCGCCCGCCAGCGTCGTCGCCACAGGAATATTGCGGCGGCGTGCCTCTTCAAAGACCCTGCGGTCGCGCTGCATCAGTCCCTTTTTTGTAAGCGAGAGTCCGCCGAGCTGATCCTCGCAATACGGATCTGCGCCGCCAACGTAAAAAACCATGTCGGGGCGAAATTCGTCGAGCGCCCTCTGTACCGTTGGAATCAGTGCGCCAAGGTACTCCTCGTCGTCCGCGCGGTCCATCATATTGAGATCGATGGTCGAAGGCGGCTTGTGCGCCGGATAGTTGTTTTCCTGGTGGATGGAGATCGTGAATACGGAGGCATCATCGCGAAAAATGGCGGCCGTGCCATTGCCATGATGCACGTCGGTGTCGACGACCATGGCCTTTTGGATCGCTCCATCGGCTTGCAACCGGCGGATGGCGACCGCCACATCGTGGATCGCACAAAATCCTTCCCCGTGGCTGGGATACGCGTGATGAAATCCGCCGCTAAGATTAGCGCCAAATCCGTCGCGCAGAGCGGATTGCGCGGCGAGGATGGTCCCACCGGCGGCCAGCCAGACCGCTTCCACGAGTTCCGGCGAGTACGGCACCTCGAGCTTCATTACGTCGCTGGCGGTCAGGGTGCCGGTCTTCAGCTTATTTACCCACTCGGGCATGTGTACGCGTAGGATGTCTTCGTCGCTGGCCGGACTGGGCCGCAAGAAGTCGTCTGGAACCGCGATTTCTTCGCGCAGCAACTGTTCGGCGACCAAGCGAAACTTTTGCGACGGGAACACGTGGGATCCCAAATTCAAGTCGTAGCGTTCGTGGTAGACCACCTTGAAGGGCAGCATGGCTTGCGGAACCGGCGACATTCTGGCGGCGAAGTTTCTGCGACAAGGGCGCAGATGCTGCACCCCTACTCGGCAAGATCGATGCGCTAGTTTTCGCGGTCCAAAATAAAGTCGGGCAGCGTCAGCAGCGCCCGCGCGTACTCCGAATCGTTGCGACCGTTGAGACACGCCTTTGCGCGCTGGGCGTATTCGCAAGCCAGGTTACGCGCCCGATCCAGTGCGCCCGACTCCTGCACCAGGGCCACTAGAGTTTCCGGGCGAACGGAGTCAAATTCCTTTTCCTTCAGCACCCGAGCCACTAGTTCGCGGGCGTCGCGGTGACCGTTCTCCATCGCATAAATCAGCGGCAGCGTGACTTTGCCCTCTTTCAGATCGCTCAAAACAGGCTTGCCCAACTGCTCCGCGGACGCCGTGAAATCGAGCAAATCATCCACTAACTGAAACGCCAAGCCCGCGTAGCGTCCATACTCCGCCAGAGCCAACTCGTCCGCACCTTCCCAACCGCCAAGCACCGCACCGAGCCTCGCACAGCCACTGAAGAGGCACGCCGTTTTGTGAGTCGCCAGCCGAATCGCGTCTTCCTCGGTAATATCGATGCGCCCGATCTTCGCCAACTGGATGAGTTCGCCTTCGACCATTTTCTGCGTGAGATCGATCAGAACATCCAGAATGCGAAAGTTGCGCTCTTCCAGCGCCATTTGGAAAGATTGCATGTACAACCAGTCGCCCGCCAAAACGCTGCGATGATTGCCCCACCGCGAATTCGCGGACGGGCGGCCGCGTCGGGTGTCCGCGCTGTCGATGACATCGTCATGAATTAGGGTCGCGCTGTGGAGCAACTCTACGACAGCCGCTAGCCGAATCGCCCCCGGGCCGCGGTTTCCGGCGTAGCGCGCCGAGAGCAGCAGCAGCGCAGGACGCAGCCGCTTCCCACCCCCACCCAATAGATAGCTGGTGATTTCGGAAACAGGCTCGAAGGCGGCCGCGGTCTGTCGCGTCAGTTCCTCTTCCACAAGGGCCAAGTCATCTCTGACGAGATCGAAAATCTCCCTCACTGTGAGCAGCGCGATGGCCTGCCTCCTGGCCTGCATCAAGAAGATCCCTGTGAGCGCAAGCGGATTAGTATCCTGTGTGACCGCAACGCCGTCAAGAACATATGCCGCCCGGCAAGCTCAAGTAGACCGTGAGCGGTCGCGAAACGCCAACTCATTTGGACTCCGTCACCCTGGACCCTGCCGTCGGTGTGAGACCAAAGAAACGTCGAAAATTGGCCGCGGTTGCCGACGCCACTTCTTCTGTGCGCAAGTTTCTCACATTCGCGATGGCCTTCGCTACTTCCGCGACGTAGGCCGGCTCGTTGCGCTTGCCGCGATAAGCTTGCGGCGCCAGATACGGAGCGTCCGTCTCGATCAAAATGTTTTCCAGGGGCAGCGCTTTCGCCACGTCGCGAAGGTTCTGAGTTTTCGGATAAGTTGAATTCCCCGCAAAAGAAATCAGAAACCCCATATCCAGCCCCCGCCGCGCGTCTTCCAGCGTGCTGGTGAAGCAATGCAGAATGCCGCCAAGCCCCGCCGGCCGCCAAACCTCATCGAGAACGTTAAGGCAATCGGACCAAGCATCGCGGCAATGAATGATGATCGGCAACTTGGCCTGGCGCGCCAGCGCAAGCTGGTCGCGAAACACGCGATCCTGAACCTCGCGAGGCGAATGATCGTAAAAATAATCGAGACCGATCTCGCCCCAAGCGATCACTTTCGGGTGCTGCGCAAGGGTCGCAAGTTGATCGAGATGCTCCTGCGTGACTTCCTTAGCTTCATGCGGATGAATGCCCACGGTAGCGAAAATCCAATCGTGCTGCTCGGCAAAAGGCAGCGCAGCATCGAGTTTCTCGGGACCAGGCCCGGTGCCGATGGCCAGCAGCGTCGACACTCCCGCAGCGCGCGCCCGTTCGAGCATGGCGTCGCGGTCCTCCGCGAATTGCGGGAAATCAATGTGCGCGTGTGAGTCGATCAGTTCCATGCGTTAGCGAATTGCGTAGCACAAGCACTCCTGCCTGTGCCCACCGCAGATGCGCCCGAGCTTAAGCACCGAGGCAGCACTGCCGGTAACACCGGCTACTTGAGCCTCGCCCCGACTTCGACATCTTCGGTGAAACTCGCGAGGACCGGGCGGCCTTCCGGACCGACGGTGGCGGCCACGATCATGCCGTTGGACTCGACGCCGCGAAGCTTGCGCGGCACGAGGTTGACCACCACAACGACTTTGCGGCCGATCAGCTTTTCCGGCTCGTAATACTGCGCAATGCCCGCGCAAATCTGGCGCACCTCGCTGCCAATATCGACGGTCAATTTCAAAAGTTTATCCGCGCCCACGATCCGCTCCGCGGTCTTGACCAGCCCCACGCGCATCTCCACTTTGGCGAAGTCTTCAATACCGATTTTTTCCGATATAGCGGGCGCGGCTGCCGCAGCGGCACTTCCCGCACCGGGCGTGCTCGCGGGTGCGTTCGAAGTCGCCGCCGGCACCGGTTGCTTCGGTGTCTCGTTTTCCATTGCTTCCATCCTCTCTATGGCTTCTGCTTTGTCGATCCTGGGGAACAGCGCCTGCGATTTGCCCAACGCCGCACCCGGTTGAATTTGTCCCCAGCGAAGTCCGTCCAAATTCAGCGAGCCAAGCTGACCTGGTTGCCCAAGAAGAATCCACACCTTCGCGGTACTCTCTGGCAAAACCGGATGCGCCAGCGCGGTGACGATGTGGAGCACTTCCGCCGTCGTGTAAAGAATTGTTGCGCGGCGCGCCTGATCCGCCTCCGTGTTGCCCAGCGACCACGGCTGCTCGGAGGTCAGATACTTGTCCGTGGCACCGATCAATGCCCAGATCTCTTCCAGCGCCCGCGAAAAAGTGAGCTTGTTGTAATGCTCCATGACTTCGCCGATAGCGTTTTGCGCCTGCTTGGCCAATGCCGTGTCTTGCGGCTGAAGGGCAGCGGGCTTCGGGATTTTCCCGCCACAATTCTTCTCGATCATCGCCGCCGTACGGCTGGCCAGGTTGCCAAGGCCGTTGGCTAGATCGCTGTTGTAGCGCTGAACCAAAGCATCGTAGCTAAAGTTGCCATCCTGGCCGAAAACAACCTCGCGCAAAAGAAAATAACGCATAGCGTCCATGCCAAGAACGTTGGCGATGGGACGCGGCAGCACCACATTTCCCTTGGACTTGCTCATCTTGGCGGCGTCCATCAGGAACCACCCGTGCGCCCACACTTGCTTCGGCAGCGGCAACATGGCGGCCATCAGAAACGCCGGCCAATACACGGTGTGAAAGCGAATAATGTCCTTGCCCACGAGATGCAGATCGGCCGGCCAGAATCCGCGGCGCTCGTATTCGGGACCTCCAACGGCGCTGAGATAAGCCGTCAGCGCGTCGAACCAAACGTAGAAAACGTGCGATTCCTCTGCGGGAACCGGGATGCCCCAGCGAACCGTAGTGCGCGTAATACTCAGATCTTTCAGCCCGCCTTCCACGAAGCTGATCATTTCGTTGCGCCGGCTTTCCGGCCGGATGAAATCAGGGTTTTTTTGGTAAAAGTCCAGCAGCGGCTTCTGAAAAGCCGAGAGCTTGAAAAAGTAGTTTTCCTCGGTGAGCGTCTCGGTCGGTCGCCCGCAGTCGGGGCAGTTTTCGCCGGGCTTAGCCTCCGTCACAAAAGCGTTGTCGTAAATGCAGTATTGGCCGGTATAGTGCCCGGGATAAATGTAGCCATTCTCGCGGCAGCGTTTGAAGAGCCACTGCACGGTGCGCGCGTGGCGGACCTCGGTGGTGCGAATGAATTCATCGGCCGGAACGCCGAGCTCATCCCACAAGGCCCGCCATGTCTCGGCCATGTTGGCCACGAATTCGGACTCGGGGACACCAGCATTCTTGGCGGCGCGCTCGACGTTGACGCCGTGCTCGTCCGTGCCGGTGGTCATTACCACCTCGTAGCCCAGCATGCGTTTGTAGCGGCGAATCGTGTCGGCCACCACCGTGGTGTAGGTGTGCCCGATATGCGGCAGGCCGTTCGTGTAGTAGATCGGCGTCGTCAGATAAAATTTTGGCTTTTCGTTAGGCATTGTTCTTTCGAGTTTTCCGCTCTCTTCCCTTTTCGTCAGGGCACGGCTTTACAGCCTGCGGAAAAAATAGCTCCTACAAACGAGTAAGTAGCACAGGCACTCTTGCCTGTGCCAACTGTAGCCGCGATACCGTTGATCCGTGAAGCGAGTCTTAAGCTTCGTCGCAATGCGGGTTTTCGGTTGCCGTTTGGCCCCTGAAAAAACAATCCTTGGGCATTTTCCCACACCTTGTTTTTACGAACCCCCTTCATAGCGGCGCAGCGCCTCGTTGATGACCCGCTGCAAAGGCACATTTTTTTCAACCGCCAGCTTGCGACAGTCGTCATATTCCGGCGCCACATGCAATATCCGCCCGTTCACCCGCGACAGCTTGACGCGCACGTCGCCGAAACTCGTAGAAACGCTAACATGCTCCCGCGGCAGCGTCCGCCGCTGCGCGCGGTAACTCCGCACCCCGAAAGTCGTCGTCTCGGCAAAAATCAGCGACATCAGCTCATTAGCATCGTGCGGCTTGCACAAGACCGTAAGCAGCGTGCCGGGACGATTCTTCTTCATTTGCACCGGCGTCGTGTACACGTCCAGCGCGCCTGCCCACAGCGCCTTCTCCAAAAAGTAGCCGTAAATCTGCGGATTCATGTCATCCAGATTGGCTTCGATCACGGCGATTTCTTCGTCGTAGCCAGGAACTGTTTTTTCCGCTGTCTCTCCAATCATGATGCGCACCACGTTGGGCTGCCCTTCCAGATCGGCGGTCCCCGCGCCGTAACCGATGGCGTTGACGGTCATCGGCGGCTGCGGGCCAAACGAATCGCAAAGCGTCGCCACAATCGCAGCCCCGGTTGGCGTGACCAACTCGCGCTGTACGCCGCTCGAATACGTAGGCTTCCCTTGCAATAGGTTGGCGGTGGCAGGGGCAGGCACGGGCAACACCCCGTGGGCCATCTTGGCGGTGCCTCCACCGACGTTCAGCGGCGAACACGCAAAGCGCTCAATTCCCAGTGCTTGGAAGCCGATGCAAGCGCCAACGATGTCCACGATGGCGTCTACGGCGCCGACTTCGTGGAAGTGAATCTTCTCCAGAGGCACATCGTGTACCCGAGCTTCGGCCTCACCAAGCTTCTGAAAAATAGCCGACGCGCGATCGCGCACCAGAGGCGTAAGTTGAGAATCCTTGAAGATCTGCAAAATCGCGCCCAACGACCGATGCTTCTGCTGCTCCTCCGCCTTCACGCGGACGTAGGTCGCAGCCATACCGTTCTTCCATACCTTTTCAGCGGAGATCTCCCACCCAGAAACCTGCAAGTAGCCCAGTCCAGCGCGCAGATGTTCGATCTCGCAGCCCGCATCCACCAGCGCGCCCAGCGTCATGTCTCCGCTAATGCCCGAAAAACAATCAAAATACGCAAGTTTCATGGGAATCCGCCCGCCGCGCGATGGAGACCTGGCGCCGCGAAAATGTCCGCCGGGAGCAGAATTGATAGTATCGGCGCTCTCCAGGGGTGTCAAACAGGCTGACCTGGCAGCGGGTCATCAGCCTGCGATAATCCGCGTGGTCCCAATGGTCGACGCAACACCAACTCGAAGCTACCTGCAGGTTCTCATGCTGGAAAGAGGGGCCTTTCGCCTCATCCTGCTTTGTGGCATAGTCCAGACGCTCCGGAGGTAACCATGCGTGTTCTTGCCCTCCTGCTAACGGTGATTGCTTGTTTGGGCTCCCAGAGCACTCCCGCCCAAGTGGAACCTCCCAATGTTCCCGGCGCCCGCCCACCGGGACAACCGCCACCCCACATCGAGGAGCTCTACGCCGAAGACGGGGGCGCTCGCGGCGGCATCCTCGAGAGCATCATCATCCCGCCGAAAGCGAAGGCGCCGTTTACTCTGGAATTGGAAACGGAGTGGGTGCGGGGCCTCTCGGACGGCGGCAATATCACCCTCACGAACAAACGCCGCATCGCGCGGGACTCCGAAGGACGCATCTATCAAGAGCGCTGGTTGCTGGTTCCGAAAACCGAAAAGGCGGAATCGCAGATGAACGTCATTCAGATCTCTGATCCCATCGCGCACACGCTCTATAACTGCTTTGTGCTCGATCATAGGAAACCATGCGAGCTGGTCACCTACACCCCGTCGCCGGAAACAATTTTTAATTTTCAAGGGCCGCCCACCGGCCCGCTTCCGGGGGGCACCGGCGATAGGGTCCACTTAGCCCTAGGCAAACAACTCGTCGCGGGTGTCGAGGCGATCGGCGAGCGCGACACGGTCAACTACAATCCTGGCGTTTTCGGCAACGACCGCAAGATGACCATCGAACGCGAATTCTGGTATTGCCCGAAGCTCGGCCTCAACCTGCTCTCCAGACGTTCCGACCCGCGCTTCGGCACGCAAACCTTCACAGCTACCAATCTCATCCTGTCCGATCCCGACCCCAAGTTGTTCGAGCTGCCCGAGGGATTCACGGTCGTCGACCGTCGCCAAACGGCCCCGCCTGAGAATTGATCAGATCCTTCTGACGGCACATTTGGGTCCCCATCCGGCAAATGCAGCTCCACCAGCGATTTTAAGTTAACACAATAGTACCTTATCAGTTATAATTGTGTAGTTGTCTAGATCGCGGAAGGAGCGAAGGAACTCCAGTGACCGCGTCACCCTCCCGGCAATTCCTGATTTGGTACCGCGGCAACCGTCCACCCTTTCCTCGCTTCGTTATTTCGTTACGTCATTGCATCGTCGCCATTTTGATCGTGCAAAGCGGCTCTTTGTTTTCAACAACTTCCGACATGCTAATTTGCAAGCCCTTTGCTTTGATATCGATCCAACATACCTCTGGAGTGGACAGCCAAGGAAAGAGCGACACGTCCGTCTTTCCTTGCGGCGCGATGCGCCAAGCGCTGTGGCGGAGGTCCTTGTTCTATACTGCGTGATTGGCTTTTGCGGGCTGGCTAGCTGAAAGAGGGCATGTGTACCTGACACTGACGAATCGATTGCGCGAGGCGCTGGGGCGCCACATCCGGGAGAAGTACGATGTGGAAGTGATCGCCGTGCTGGAGCGGCCGCCGAAGATCGAAATGGGAGAGGCGGCTTCGCCCGTCTGTTTTGATTTGGCGAAACGGTTGAAGCGCGCGCCGCGGCAGATTGCCCAGGAGATCGCGGTCCAACTGGGTCCTGTGGAAGGGATTGGCGGGCTGGAGGTGGCGGGCGCCGGGTATCTGAATGCGTTCTTTGACCGCGGGGCGTTCTGGGGGAGCGTCCAGCGGGAGGCAGCTGGGAGTGCGGCGGAACACAAGCCGGAAAAGATCATCGTCGAGCATACCAGCATCAATCCGAACAAGGCGGCGCACATTGGGCACGTGCGCAACGCGGTGTTGGGCGACACGCTGGCGCGGACCTTGCGGCACGCCGGCTACAACGTGCAGGTGCAAAACTACATCGACAATACCGGCGTGCAAGTGGCCGACGTGGTCATCGGTTTTCTGCGGATGGAGGGCAAGGTTCCCGCTGACGTGAAGCATCTAACGAACCAACCTCGGTTCGATTACCACTGCTGGGATCTGTACGCGAAGGCCACCCAGTTTTTCGCCGCCGACAAGGAACAGGCTGCGAAATGGCGCGGCGAAACCTTGAAAGCGATGGAAGAAGGGCGTGGCGAGCAGGCCGAGGTCGGACGGGTAGTGGCTGATGCGATTGTGGGGTGTCACCTGCGGACCATGGCGCGGCTGGGAATCACCTACGAATTGCTGGCGCAGGAAAGCGAGATTCTGCACCTGCATTTTTGGGATGCGGCGTTTGCGAAACTAAAGGAGTCAGGCGCGATTCAGTTGGCGACCAGCGGGAAGATGGCGGGCTGCTGGATCATGCCGTGGAAGGAAAAAGAAGATTCAAGAATTAACACAGAGGACGCCGAGAGCACAGAGGGCACAGAGAAAACGGAGGACGAGAAAACTCAGGACAAAATCATTGTGCGGTCCAACGGAACGGTTACGTATGTGGGCAAGGACATTGCGTATCAACTGTGGAAGTTTGGGCTACTGGGAAAGGATTTTCGCTACGCGCAGTGGCCGAACGCTCCGGAAGGCCGAACGCTATGGATTACGACCAGCGAGGCGAGCGATCCCGCCGCGCCACATTTTGGCGAGCCGGCTAAGACCGTCTATAACGTGATTGATACCCGGCAGGCGTACGTGCAGGACGTTGTGGCGCAAGGCTTACGCGGGTTGGGCCATGCTGAGGCGGCGGAGAATTCGATTCATTTGTGGTACGAGAGGCTGGTGCTTACTCCGCGCTGCGCGGCGGAGATGGGATACGAGTTGACGCCTGAGGAGACCAAGAAGCCGTACGTAGAGGTGAGCGGGCGCAAGGGCCATGGCGTTAAGGCAGACGACCTGCTTGACCGGCTAGAGGCGGCGGCGCTGGTAGAAGTGCAGCAGCGGCACGCGGAGATGGCCGAGGACGAGCAGCGGCGGACGGCCCATGCAATTGCGGTGGGGGCTTTGCGGTTTTTTCTGCTGAAGGTCACGCGCGGCTCGATCATCGCGTTTGATTTCAAGGATGCGCTGAGTTTTGAGGGCGAGACCGGGCCGTATTGCCAATACGCGGTGGTGCGGATTCGCGGCATTCGGCGCAAGGCAGTGGAGGCCGGAGCGACGCAGGTGCAAGTGACCCCGGCGACGGTGCAGGAAGTGCTGAGCGGGCCGGAAGGACTGGGTTTGTGGGAGCTGCTACTTCTGGCGGGATCGCTAGACCACGCAGTGGACGCAACAATTGCAGCGCAAGAACCAGCGTTCCTGGCGAAATACGCGTTCCAGTTGGCGCAGGAGTTGAGCAACTTTTATCACAAGCACCACATTTTGTCGGAAGCGGACGAGCAGAAGCGCGGGTTCTTGTTGGCACTGACAGAATTGGTGGAGGCGCAGCTAGTGCAGGCGCTAAGGTTGTTGGGGATCGAAGACCAGAAAGAATGTAGCAGCATGCCATCGGGCTGAGCGCCAAGCTGTAGCCGCCCTCTTGAGAGGGCGGGGTTTAGATGCCAATGGTAACCATGCTGTCTAATCGGCAGGACGGCCACCCGACGGCAGGCCGGCGGCGTTGCTACTCAGTACGACATGACGAGGTTGATCAAAGTCCGCAGGGCGACGCCGGTGGGGCCTTTGGCTAGCCAGGGCTTGGCATCGTCGTTCCAAGCGGTGCCAGCGATGTCGAGGTGAATCCAGGGCGAGTCGCCGGCAAACTCGCGGATGAACCAGGCGCCGGTGATCGAGCCGCCCCCTTTGCCGCTGCCGATATTCTGGATGTCAGCGAAACTGCCCTTGATGAACTCGCGGTATTCGTCGTCCATGGGCATCTGCCACATCTTTTCGCCGGCGGCCTTGGCGCTGGCCAGGAGTTTGTCGGTCCAGGGCTGATCAGAACCGAAGACGCCCACATTGATGTTGGCGAGGGCCACCACGATAGCGCCGGTAAGCGTAGCGGCATCAACAAGATGCGTAGCACCGAGCTGCTTGATGTAGGTGACGCCGTCGGCCAGGATCAATCGGCCCTCGGCGTCGGTGTTCAGAACTTCGATGGTCTTGCCGGACATGGCAGTCTGGATGTCGCCGGGCTTTTGGGCCGCGCCGCCAACGACGTTCTCGGTGCTGGGCACCACGCAAATGACTTTGACGTTGGGCTTGAGGGCCGCAACAGCGCGCATGACCCCGAGCATGGTGGCGCCGCCAGCCATGTCGTACTTCATTTTTTCCATGCCTTCCGCGGGCTTGATGGAGACGCCGCCGGTATCGAAGGTAACCGCCTTACCGATGAGGCCGATGACCGGAGCTCCCGGCTTCGGATTGGCGGGAGTATAGGTCACCACCATGACGCGGGGCGGCTCGGGCCCCCCTTGCGCAACGCTGAGCAGGGCGCCCATCTTAAGGTCGGCTATCTTCTTTTCGTCGAGAATCTCGACGGCCAGGCCGGCTTCCTTGGCCATGGCCTCGGCCCTTTCCGCCAAGATCTTTGGAGTCAGCTTGTTGGAGGGTTCGTTGACCAGGTCGCGCGTGAAATTCTGGGCATCGGCGATAATGCGGCCCCGCGAGAGCCCTTTTTCCCCGATGGCACGTTCTTTGTCGGAGTAGCCGGCCAGCAGGACGGTGTCGACGGATTTGTCGTTCTTCTTGTCCGTCTTGTACTTGTCGGTCTCAAAATTGGCGGCCAGGGCGCCTTCGGCAATGGCTTGCGCGGCGTCCTCGGTCACTTCCCCTTCCCGGACCAGGAAGGCGATATTCTTGACCGAGCGGGCTTTGAGGTAGCGCAGCGCGGCGCCGGCGATCTTGCGGAGCGTGGCGCCGTCGAATTTGTCGCGCTTCCCGGCTCCCACCAGCAACAGACGGGCAGCCTTCAGCCCGGCGGGGGCGTGAATAAGGGTCATTTCGAGAGATTTGCCGGTCAGTTCGCCGCTCTTGGCGAGTCTGCGCAGGAGGCCGTTGGCGGCTTGGTCGACTTCGGAAACGCGGCCTTGAACGGGGTCGGCATCGTCAAAGAGGTACGAGACGAGCGCATCGGTCTCGAGAGTAGCGTACGGCTTGGTTTCCAGCGTGATCTGCATGTCGAGTCTATCGCCTCCGGTTGCGATACATAGCTTGATCGGCTTCCCTGCGGGCTTCCTTGTCGCGCTCGCCCTGGCGGCGGTCCCAGGTTTTCTTGCCCTGGGCCACTGCGATTTCGCACTTGGCGATGCCGTCGCGGAAGTATATGCGCAGGGGAATGACGGTCAAACCCTTAGCCTGGGTACGAGCGGCCAACTTGTAAATCTCGTTTTGGTGCAGCAGCAGCTTGCGAGAGCCCAAGGGCTCATGGTTCCAAGGGCCGCCGGGCAGGTATTGGGCGATGTGGGCGTTGACCAGCCAGGCGCCGGAGGGCTTGAAATCGACGAAGGCGTCGCGGATATTCGCCTTTCCTTGGCGCAAGGCCTTAACCTCGGTGCCGTGAAGGACCAAGCCAGCCTCGAATTTCTCCATCAGAATATAGTTATAGGAGGCGGCGCGGTTCTGCGCGACCACCAACTCTTTGGGCTTCTCAGACTTTTGGGATGGCTTGGCCACGCGGTCCAATCTTATGTGACTGCGACATTAAATGTTAGTGGGGAGGGGGTAACATATGCAAGACAGCCAACCTTCCATTGCTTGTCCCGCCTCTAACCCGATGCTAGACTTCGACCGATTCGTGCCCAAGCCTTGGAGAGTGCATGCGAGCGTGGAGTAAGCTAATTGTTTGTGTGAGTTGCGGGTTGCTCGCGGCGGGCTGCCCGAAGGGCAAACCTGACTACCAGCAGGGACGCAAGGCGGAAACGCTGCAGGACTACGACGCGGCATTCGAGTTCTATCAAAAGGCGCTCAAAAGCGAGCCTGGAAACGCTGAATATCTGATCAAGTTCAACCAGGCACGGTTTGAGGCCGGAGCGCTTCACGTAAAACAAGGTGTCAAGCTGCGCGAGCGAGGCGATCTGCAAGGGGCCGCGGGGGAATTTCAGAGGGCGGAAGCCATCGACCCGTCCAGCCCGGTCGCCGAGCAGGAACTACGCAAGACCGCGGAAATGATTGGGGAGAAGAATCGCGCGGCCGATGCCGCCGCCGAGCCACCTCCGGATCCCCACGAGCAAACGCTGGCGTCCGCACCGCCGGAAATCAAGCCGCTATCGCGTGCGGCGATCAACCTGAAGATGTCGAACGAAGCTAAAGTTGTGTTCGACACCATAGGCAAGCTGGCAGGTCTCACGATCATTTACGACCCGGACTTTCCCGCCCGCCGGATCACCACCGAGCTGAACAACGTGACCCTGGAACAGGCGCTGGAAATTGTGTCGCTGGAGAGCAAGGCCTTTGTGAAGCCGGTGACAGAAAATATCATTTTCGTGATACCCGACCAGCCACAGAAGCGCCGGGATTATGAAGAGCAGGTCGTCCGCACATTTTATCTGTCGAATACGGTGCAAGCGCAGGACCTGACGGAAATTGTAACGGGACTGCGGCAGTTGCTGGATTTGAAGCGCATTCAACAGGTCAACTCGCAGAACGCTATCATTGTGCGGGACACGCCCGATAAGTTGGCGATTGCCGAGAAGATGATCCGGGACATCGACAAGGCCAAGCCGGAAGTGGTCATCGAGGTACAAGTTCTAGAGGCGCGCGTCGATAAGATACGCAATCTGGGCATTCTTCCTGGGCAATCGGCATCCATCAACATAGTGCCGCCAGGCACCACGACCACGACGAGTGGTACTCCTACGACAAACACTACGACCAATATCCTGACCTTACAAAACCTGACGCATCTTACCGGCGCTGACTACAGCGTTACGCTCCCGAGCTTCACCGCCAATGCGCTGTTGAACGATTCGACCACCAAGATTATCCAGAATCCAGAGATTCGCTCGGTAGATGGCCAGCCTGCCAAGCTGCGCATCGGCGACCGGGTTCCAGTGGCCACCGGCAGCTTCCAGGCGGGTGTCGGAGTGGGCTCGACTGGCGGCGCGGGCTTTGTCAATCCGCTAGTAAATACGCAATTCCAGTACATCGATGTGGGCGTGAACGTGGACATCACCCCGCGCGTGCATCCCAACCACGAAGTGAGCATGAAGGTCCAGTTGGAAGTTTCTTCGGTTACAGGGCAGTCCAACATTGGCGGGATTCAGCAGCCGATCATCAGTCAGCGCAAGATCGAGCACGATATCCGGCTGAAAGAGGGCGAGGCCAGCGTCCTGGGAGGATTGATTCAACGGACGGATACCAAGAGTTTGAACGGCTGGCCGGGCGCCGCCCACGTTCCGCTGTTGCGTTATTTGTTTTCCGAAGACACCAAGAATTTTGAAGACGACGAGATTCTCATCATTCTGACGCCGCGCATCGTACGACTTCCGGAATGGACGCGGGCCAATCTGCGGCCCTTGTTCTCGGGCACCGAAACGAACGTGCAAGTGAAACGCGAGCACGAAGTGCAGGCGCCCAATACGCAGCTGGCCGCGCCGGCGCCGGAAGGTCCCGCGAATCCGGGAGCAGCGCCAACCGCGCCTGGCGCAGCAGCCCCGGCGCAAGGCGGGCAGTCCGCACAACTGCGGCTCGAGCCGCGGAGTCTGTCGTTGAAAGCGGGACAACAAGCGACCATCGGAGTGGTGGTCGACAACGTGAACGATCTGTTCTCGATTCCCTTCCTGCTGCAGTACAACCCCGCGGTGATTAGCGTGGAAGAAGTGCAGCATGGCGGATTCTTACAGGGCGGGAACCAGGAGATCGCCATCGTGCAACGCGTCGACAAGGAGCACGGACAGGCGATTATTTCGGCCACGCGCCAGCCCAATACCGCGGGCGTCAACGGCACCGGAACGATCATGGGCATCGTCGTCAAGGCGCTCGCTCCGGGCACCTCCAACCTGACTATCGTGCAGGTCAACGCCAAAGATTCGCAGCAAAGGCCGATTCCGCTGGTCACCAGCGAGGCAACGCTGCAAGTTCAACCCTAGTCCAATCAAGAGAAACCGATGTCGCTCAGGATTCGCTCTCGCCGCCAGGAACTTTCGAGCCAAGCCGGGATGACCCTTCTCGAGCTGATCCTGGCGTCCGCCATTCTCTTGATACTGTCTTCCGCAGCGATGCCGATTGTGCGCTATACGCTGGTGCACAAGAAGGAAGCCCTGCTGCACTACGAGTTGCGGCAAATGCGCGACGCCATCGACCGCTACAAGGACTTGGCCGACCGCAACCTGATCCGCGTGGAAGTGGGCAGCGAGGGCTATCCGCCCGACCTGGAAACGCTGGTAAAAGGCGTGCAACTGGGCGCCGGAAACGACCGCAAAATCCGTTTTCTGAGAAGCGTTCCCAAGGATCCGATCACCGGCCGGGCCGAATGGGGGCTACGTGCCGTTCAGGACGATGCGGATTCGACAAGTTGGGGCGGGAAGAATGTATTCGACGTATACTCAAAATCTCAAGGCACGGCCAGCGACGGAACCCGCTATGTGGACTGGTAACGGAAGCAAGGACGCCGGAATGAATGGACTGAGTCTCGGACAAAGGAATGGGTCGGGGTGGAAGCGGAAGCGCCGAGGAGTTGCCTTCGGCGCCGGCTTTACGTTGATCGAATTGATGCTGGTCATCACCATCATCTTCATCCTGCTGGGTATTGCCGCAATGCGCTACGATCGCGCGGTGCAGCACGCGCGGGAAGCTACGTTGAAAAGCGATTTGCAGGTCATGCGGCAGGCCATCGACAATTACACGCTGGACAAAGAGGCCGCGCCGCAGTCGCTCGAGGATCTGACCAACCCGCAAGCGCCCTACTTGCGTGAGGTTCCCACCGATCCGATAACGCGTGCGAAGGATTGGCACGTGGACTTCGGGGACCTGGTGCTGAGTCCGGACCAGACCAACAGCGGAATCGTCGACGTGCATTCCAGCTCCGATCAAATTTCACCGTTCGACGGAAACCCCTACAGCACCTGGTAGTTTCGTCTTCCTTTTCCAACTTCAAGTGCCACGCTGCGCACCCGTCGGCGCCGATTTGACGGAACACCCCGCGTCCGCTATAGTCTCTGTGCGGGGTGGAGCAGCCTGGTAGCTCGTCGGGCTCATAACCCGAAGGTCGTCAGTTCAAATCTGACCCCCGCAACCATGGGCGCTTAAGAGGAAAATCCTCTAAGCGCCCTTCTTGTTTAGAGTTACGAGTCGAGCCGTAATAATTCCTTCGCCTAATTTAGCGCCGTAAAGTTGTTCCTGTTCTCGATATTGGGAACAACTGGGAACAAATCGCCGTAGATTGCCCGTTCTAGAGCGATTGCAGCGCCGCGTTCCGCTTCCGCAGAAGTGTGCGTGTAAATGTCTGCGGTCATCTTGATTGTGGAGTGCCCGAGGAACTTTTGCGCCAGCTTCAGGTTTCCCGTCTGCTCGTTAACGATACTCGCAGCCGAATGCCTGAATGTATGAAAGCCTGACGCGCCCTTCTTTCGCGGAATCCCTAGCCTGTCCAAAATTGGGTAGAGGGTGTCCTTTCGAAGCACGTCCGGATCTAGCGCTGACCCGTCCTTCTTGCAAAACACGAAGTCATCCGGCCCACCATGCAACGAGTTCTCACGGTGATTCCTAAGAGTCTCGTTTAGGGCACTTCCCAAAGGGATGTCTCGCGTGCTTGCCGTTGTCTTGGGCGAGAGAAGCTGGCCCCGCCATAGACTATGTTCGATTCGGAGTATTCTTCGCTCCAAATCAACGTGCTTCCATTTCAACGCCAATACCTCACCCAATCTAGTTCCGGTTAAGGCCACACAATCGAAAAATGCTCGGAGACCCGTTGGAGCCGCGCTCAGAATATTCAGCAATTGAGCGGGAGACCAAATCGGCTTCTCGTGTTTATCGACTGTTGGTTTGTGTCTATTCCGAATCGGCGAACGATCGATCAAGTCATTGTCCAATGCGAGCGACATGATTCCCTGTAAGACCAAAAGCAAGTTGCGGACAGTCTTTCCCGAAAGCCCACTCTCAACTTTTGTTTGAATGAATCTCTCGATGTGCAGTGGGACGACCTCGTCAATGCGAAGTTCACCGAAGACAGGCAAGATGTGCAGCTCCAAGATCGAATCATAGTTTCTTTTCGTGGATGGCTTCACACCTTTGCGCTGCAAGTAAGGCTTCCACCAGGCATCTACGAAAGCCTTCAGGTTCAAGTCCGAACCTTCAGGCTTGGCGAAGGATGCCCCGCGGATTCGTTCCTCCAAGACAGCACGAGCTGCTTTCTTACCCGAAAGCCCGTACAACGTCTCGGCTCTTTGATTCCACTTCCCATCAGCCGACTTCACCCGATAGCGTATTTTGAAGACGGTACCGGACCGGGTTGGGATCGGCTTTGACACATAGCCTTGCTGATATGATTGACGGCGAGTCACTGTTTTTTCTCCTTTCGTTTCTGTGACCCGTCTTTGCCTCTCAACTTGATATAGAGCATCCCTCCATTCCGCAGAACCGAAGCAACGGATTCCCCCAGGTCGCGAGCCTTGCGCGAAAAGAATGCCGTCTCGCGGGGCGATAGTCTGAGTGGAAACAATTTGCTGCGTCGGTCGTGATGCGTTATGCGAGGCCTGCCCATATCAATCGTAAATGTATATACACTTACGATTGAGGTCAAGGAATTCTGAAGCATCCCCTGCCCGCTCGGAGAAAGCGCATTGCTCTGCGTTGTCATCATCGTCCCAACCGCTCTAGGACTCTAGGCCATGAGAACCGTAGATACTTCCCAAGACGGTACCCTCCAATCGCGTCGGCGTGGTTGTAGACCCAATTGCGGCTGACCGAAAGGCGTGCCGCCACTTCATCGACTGTTAGGAGTTGGTCCTCTGCTCTCTTCTCCTCCCCTGTGGCCGCTGTGGATTCGCTCAGCGGCAAGTCAAATACTTTTAGAGTGGGTATTCGCGACTCGGTTGCTGCGGCTTCGTTCTCAACCAATTCGGAGTCATCAAGTGTTTCAGATACTGCGCTCATCGAAGCGCGCGAGGCATGCCGTCTTGACGACGCTGTGTTCTCGCGCATGTCGAGTTGTGTTGGTGCGTCCTTCATTTGTGTTACGCGGTCTCTTTGAGCCCGCCTCCCTTGAGTTCGTGAATCTTTCCGTCGCTATGCTGTTGGCCTAGCCAGGCTTTGAATTCGTCATCGCGTTTGAACAGCACTTTTAGTGCTTCCGTGATGACGTAAGACGGGGTCGAATCAATGAATTTTGCATACTGATCGAGCTGTTCTTTCACCGACTCTTCGACGCGAGCCTGAACCGTCACCGACTTTGGTTGTTTGGGCGGTGCCTTAATGATTGCCATGCTGCGCTTCTCATCCTCCTATCTCGTTTGTCTTACGTCCTTCATTACGCCTTGCATTCTCCGACTCCTGCACGCGGCCAAAACACGGTCACCGTTCCTCAGTGACGGGCGGGAGCGACCCCACAGAACTTTGGGCGGCTGAAAGCCGTCAAAAGTGGGGTCGCTCCCGCCCATCCTAGTGTTCTGGCCGCGTGCATCTGTCACCTCCTTCGCTTACGTATCTGCCGTTCTCTGAAGACTTTGAATTAGTGTTCCGGGTGACTTGGAAGGTGAACTTCCCCCTGACGTACCCTGTATCTGCCAGCCGTCACTCCATCTCCTCATGCTGTTGCCGAAAATCCCGTCGTGGCCGGGTACAGTGATCGCTCGGAAAAGAATTTTCTGAGCGGGCAGCGTTGAGACTGCGTCCGTTTGCAGATCCTTCGGCAACTGGTTTCTCTTCCACAGGTAGTAGAGAGTGCCGATGCTCTCACCAGTAAAACGCTTCCTGCCTTCACTCATGAAAATCACATCTTGCTCTGAAAGGAGTCGGTATTGCTTGTTGTCCCATTTGGTCTGGAGATCGAAATAGCGCGTCAAACCGGCAAGTCCCTTTGCTTCTGTGAACAGCGCAAACAATTCCGCAGCCTCTTTCTGCTGGCCCTCGGCGGTCGAAACATAGAGAAACTGAAAGCTCGGAAGCTGCCGGAACAAAGGCCGGTACATACGTAGGTGCGCGATAAATGCCTCAAGATTTTTGCGCTCCGAATCGATGTAAGTGAAGGTGACCACGGGCATGAGTTCGGGTGAAGGATAAGAAACACAGAGCGGGAAACGGTCGGCAAAAGTGATTGTTCCGCCGTTTTCTTTTGTCGGGAGAAAGAGATTCTCAGACACCTTGAATCTCCGAATGAAGTACTCCCGCTTGGCTTCTGCGGTCTCGAAATAATCGTCATTCGGGTAAGCGAGGATGAAATCGAGTGCGAAGAGTCTGGCTTTGATGTAGCGAAGTTCATGGCCTCGTCGGTTGCGGAGATCGCCTTTGCCAATCGCGTCATAGATCGGACGTGAGTGGAGATGGTAGACAAGGCTCCTCCGTCGATATCGCTGGGCGCTGACGTGCCCCAAAGCGAAGAGTTTTTCGACGAGGCGGGCATTGCGTTTCCCGCTCTTGGCTTTGGCGAATTCGAGGAACTGTCGCACTGTGAAATAGCCGGAATGCGTTGCCACAAGGTAGAGGAAACGGGCCTCGACTTCTGTGAAGCCGAAGGCGCGAAGTGGGACGAGTTGGGATTCTTGGATGCTCATAGGTCACAAGCTGTAGATCGCCGCCGTCAGTTCCCGCTCATCCCGGATGCGTCGCAAACGGCTGGTATCCTCTGGTCTGGCATAAATCTGGAAGCCGGCACGGGCCTTTTCCGAGAGACCCTGCGGACGATAGTGATTTGTCGCCAATTCCAGGTCGCGGTGCTGAATCTGGTTGTCGTTTTCGTTGAGGTACTCGATGCGAAGATCGGGAATCGGAATCTTCCCCGACACCACTTTGAGGTGGTAACGCTCGGCTACCTCCCCTCCGACTGCCTCTGGTTTTCTTCCCCTGTCCTTTGCGGTGCGAGCAATGCGTGAGTAGAGTTCGTCCTTGATTTCGTAATCGAGCCTCACGCGAAGCACCTTCCCGCCTCGCGATTCAATCTCATCGCTGACCTTGTTATAGAGGCGGTAGAGGTCTGCATCATGGGCCGCTTCCCTAGGCTTCTTGAGGCCGTGATAGGTCGCTTGGTCGCGGCTAACGACTTGGCCCCGCGACAGCATCCGGTGACCTTCCTTCGTGAGGGTCACAACTTCAGTGGGGTTGTACTCAATATTGGGAATGGTTGTGACATTCGCGAGTTCCTGCCGTACCAGATGTTCGACATCGTTTTCCATCCGGTCACGGTCGCCGTTGTAGGCGAATTCAGCCAAGTCGTTCTTACTAACAACACGGAACTTCCCCACTTCCGAGAGCGTGTGAATCTCCGAATCCCGAAGCGAGTAGGACTTGTTTCTGTCCGTGTAGTTGGTTCGTGTCCGCTGCTGAACAAGCCCCCGCACGCGTTCTTCGCGTGGCACAGGCGGGCGTTCTCTGCCAGATCGCTGTTGTCCGTCACGAGCGAGAGCGTCGCTACGCTCCTCTTCTCTATGCATGTTCTGACGTTCTCTCCACTTGTCCCAGGACGAATTCGAACCGCCACCCATGCCGCGCTCGGAACCGGAATCAGAGCCGCGAAAATCATCAATATCGAAACTATCGAAGCCTCGTGACATGGAAAGGCGCTCCTAACGATGCTGGGGATCAAATCGATTGAGAGAAAACGAATACACGGAGACATCGGGAGCCAGTTGCCAAAGGTTGGAAGGAGATGAGGCAAGGAATAGCGTGTAATTCATGGTCGTGTCTGTTTCTGGGTTAGAGATTCAGATTGCTCTCCGCTGATGATTCGCTTTCTGGGTAGAGAAATACTTCTTCTACGGTCTTGCCAAAGATGCGAGCAATCTTGAAAGCAAGGGGCAGACTCGGATCGTATTTCCCAGTTTCAATGGCGTTGATGGTACCGCGAGCGACTCCCACATGCGCGGCAAGCTCGGCTTGCGACCATTCCTTCTCTGCCCGTAACACGCGCAATCGGGTCTTCATCGGTACCGCCACGAGTACAAGATCAATCCGAGACTCCACAAACAAATCATCAAGGCAGGGATGCCAAGCCAAGGCACGGAATGAAATCCAAACATTTGCAGGAAGCCGATGGCGGCAGAGAAAACTAGAGTTCCCGTAAAGGCAAACGTCAGTGCGCGGTAGTTGATCTGCTGCTCGCGTTCGTCATTCGAACGTAAGAAGTGCAATAGACAAACGATCGCCAATCCAGCTCCCACGACTGCTATAGCAAGCAGCGGCGAGCGGAAAGACGGCAGCTTTTCGGTCAGGACGACTGCGAGGAAGGAGAAAACGACACCAAGATAGAAGTACAAGAGCGTGGAACGGCGGTGGCCGACTACTTCATCTCGAAAGGGTGGACGAGGCAATGTGGACCTCCGCAAAGGCATCGCTATGGTATGCTAAAGCGTTCTACATGTCAAGTATTAGATACTTATTATACGCCATCAGGTGCTTTAACGTCTGGGGACCGCGACCCCAATAAGGGCTACAAGCCAGAAAGGACGGTCCCCGGACGCAGCGGGTCGAGCGAAACAACGGGCGCGAGGCAGCGTTACGCGGCCAGTGCGTCCGAGGCAGCGCGGGCTTGAGCCACTTTGTTCTTGGGCTTTGGTTTGGGCAGGCGGCTCTTGGGTTTTGGAGTAGTGTCCTTCAGAGCTTGCTTGAGGACCACGTTCTCCTTTTCCTGTTTCGGCTTTAAGAACTGGACCAGAGGAGGTTCCCCCATTTTCTTCCGTTGGTCCTCAAGGAAGCGCACGAGTTTGTAAATCTCCTCGTTGTCCAAGGGATCATCAGAGAGCCAGCGATTAAATTCTTCTTCGAAGAATGAGGCGTTGTCCTCTTCCTGGCCGCTCATCTCGTGCATGAACTGACCGTTGATCAGCGCCCGGCGGCGTTCCAGTCCGGCGACAGACTTGTAGTAGACCTCCCTGAACGCATGGGGTGCCTTCTTCAATCGCTGCACTCCGCGAACGGCTTCGTCAATCCCGTGATTCACCAAGTACAGAGCTTCATAGAGATGTGCTTTCTGCATGAGCAAATATCCTTTCTTCGGCGCGATGGCCGCGAGTTCGGAAGTTGAAGTGGCGTCGGGACACACATCTCCGACGGAGCCTAAGGCCGACTCGGTTGGACGTAACATATGCAGCTAGACGGGACTACGGCGGCGGATGTGCGACACGTTGCGGGATGGAGCGCGCGATGGAAACGAAAAGGGGATAGGTGGGTTGCACCCAAAGGGCGAACCCGATACTTTTTATTGTAGCCATCGTTGCCTCTAACCCAGGCGACTTGGTTAGGGGCGCGTTGGTGCTAGTAACACCTGCGCGTCCCGTTTGCTATGCGCTCTGAAGCTGTTCTTATGCTTGAAGCGCAGCAAGCACGAGACTAACTCTTTTAACGCAATGTTGTCAAGGGCCGCTCATTGGCGGAATTGGTGCCTGCCCGGTACAATCCAACCCATGGACCCCAACACGATTTCGAAAGTCATGCAGGCGATGGGCCGCAAAGGTGGCAAGAAGGGCGGGAAAAAGGGAGCCAGAATGCGGGCTGAAGCCCTCACTCCTGAGCGGCGGAGCCAGATTGCGCGAAAGGCAGCAAAGACTCGGTGGGCTAAAGCGAAGAAAAAGCGTTGAAGCTACCGCTGGATGGCGCGATTAAAGTGGTTTTCAAGCTTCCTTTAATAGCGGGTTCGCTTATTAAAAGATAAGCCGCTTTGTTTTAATAGGTGTCTATACGAAGTTGTCCAGGGCAAGATTCCTGGTTGGGAAGTGTAAGTCCTCAAACTTCAAAATGTCGGGCATCTTGGCCGTCTTTCGCATTGGCGCTGAGCGCATCTTGTCAGCGGGTCCTGACGATCTGGCTCACACTTTTATGTCTTCTATGTCGGCTTTAAGCTCTGAAATCCGCTCAAGCGTCCACCCGCCCGCAGGAGCCCACCCCATCTCCACAACCGGATGCGTTAGCCATTTTTCGAAGAACCCTCTATTCACTGTGCTCTTCTCCGCTAGCCCATATTCCAAGAACGTTTTGCGGAGACGCGTCAGTTCGGGAAAGTAGTTGTTCGCGATATGCGTTGCTCGAATTGTCCGCTTATGGAATTCAACCGCTGCTCGGACTTCTCTCTGCTCTTCCTTTTTTGAACGCTTTCCCTCCAAATCTTGTTCGTCTGGGGCATGTTCCTTTAGCACGATCTCAAAGTGGGTGGGTCGATAGACCCGATATACTCCGGGCTCAGGCACCTTGTATCGTGCCCTCAAACGCCCCAACAAAGCTGGATCTATCGCTCCACAAAGAATTATGAGAATCGGGTTCTTCTTAGGTTCCAAGGATTCGATTTGACCAACCAACCGATCGAGGACGGCCTTTGACAGAAAGTTTCTTTTGATTTCAAGAAAAACCTCCGATTTTCGGAGAGCACCTACCTGCCGAACGTAGATGTCTACGGTCGTCCCAAGGTGACGAAATTCCCGCTCAACCTTTGCATTCTCGAGATGCTCACGCAAGCAAGCAATGAGCGAATTGCGGTACTTCAATTCGCTCGGTAATGGCTCGCACTTCCACTCTTTCACCAACTTGAGTACATTCTCAAACGCTGACATCCCTTTACGCCTCTCGTACGTTCATTTTCCTTTTGCAAGATCGATCTGAAACTGAATAGCCTCATCGACAGCGGAAATGTGTTCATTAATGAATTCTTCTTTTGACACAAACTCTTCGTTCAAACCCCAATAGCTTGCAAGCACTTGCGAGGCATGTTGCGAATTAAGCTTC
>Ga0210403_10001204_pt1 | contig 25073 bp, 22 predicted proteins | sample IncBWC19MmetaG_FD_150863 | JGI IMG/M metagenome (GOLD analysis project Ga0210403, IMG submission 150863) | Forest soil microbial communities from Barre Woods Harvard Forest LTER site, Petersham, Massachusetts, United States - Inc-BW-C-19-M | ecosystem: Environmental > Terrestrial > Soil >... | reverse complement strand
TGTGCGGAACATACCAAAGCTTCCGAGAAACAGGGAGCACTATGAACTCCGCGCGCCGTCAGTTTCTTCGACTCTCCCGAGTGATGCCGTTACCGCATCTGCGCAACGAACAACTCGGACAACGAAGCCCGGGTGGAGGCGGTTCCCGCAATACCGAGATCGTCCCAACGCACAGCGCCCCGCGTGCGCTAGACGTCCCGTCGCGCAGACTAAAAACACATGCAACGTCGTCGACAAACCGTCCTCGGGGCCAGGACGAACTGGAAAACGTCGCGCAGGAATCCACGCGCACCATCGACATCGACCAGTTCGTAGCGCGGGACGAGATCGATCCCCGTTACATCATTCGTCCCTATTATCTTGTGCCCGGACGCTTCTCGCGGTGATCCGCGAAACCATCCGGGCCATGGACAAGGTCGCCATCGCCCGCGTTGTCCTTCACCGACCGCGAGCACATCATCGCGCTGGATGCGCGGGTGGGTGCGGCAGGGTTACTTGAAATCGTGCCGGTCGGTTGCTTTCCAGGTACAGATGCTTCGGCCGAAAAACGGCTTGGCGCGACCGGCCGCTTCTGGCGCAAAGCGGTCGATGGATGTGGGCCAACCTGACCGAGCATCGTATTGAGTGATAGCCAAATTCCCTGTTAGGCTAAGAAAATTCCCTGTTGCTCGAATAGTTTTCCCTGTTAGCCAGCCTAGGGAAATGCCTCCCAAGCACCTGCAATATCGTCCTTTTCTGTGATCGCATCCGCCTCTCGAGGCCTCGAATCGTCAGTTTCCCTGATAAATTCCCTGTTAGCAGGGAATTTATCTGGAGACAGGTGCGATCAGCACTGCCGCCCCAGCCAGTCACTTCGCCGCACCTTGCCGCAGCCACTTGCGAAATGACCGAATGACAAGTATATGTAGTAAATCGAGTTTCGGCCGAACGACTTGGCCTCGCCGCAGATAGCGCGCCTGACTGACGACCCTCTCTCCCAGAACCCGATTTAGCTTGCTGCGCTCTCGAGCGTAGTTCCGAACATATCTACCTTGAAGGACGACCTCCCATGAGCACGGGAACTGTGAAGTGGTTTAACAGCCAAAAGGGTTTCGGCTTCATTCAGCCGGACCAGGGAAGCCAGGATGTTTTCGTTCATATCAGTGCGGTTGAACGCGCCGGCATGAGCACCCTCAACGAGGGACAGAAGGTTTCTTTTGACGTCGTTGCAGACCGCCGGACTGGCAAATCTGCAGCGGAAAATCTGCGCGCCGTTTAAGCGGTCGCAATCGGTGCCATGCTGCTTTGACCACGGATGTACTGGCAGAGCCATTGGTTTCGCGACCCCGCGACTGGTTTACCGGCCGCGGGGTATTTTTTGTAACTTCGCCGCACGAAGTGCCTGCCAAGACCAAACCTTGCGCCGTCTGTTGGCCGCGTTGAAACAACTGAGGTCGTGAGCGTGTCCACCAATATCGATTCAGACCACGACGACATCATGTATCCGGATATCGTCCCGTTTTTAGCGGTCCACGCAGGCTGCGTTGCGGCGATCTGGTCGGGCGTCACATGGCAGGCGATTGCAATTTGCGGCGCTCTGTATTGGTTGCGCATGTTTGCGGTCACTGCCGGGTATCATCGGTACTTCTCGCATCGGGCCTATTCAACAAGCCGGGTGTTTCAATTCATCCTTGCGTTCCTCGCGCAAAGCACCGCTCAAAAGAGCGTGCTGTGGTGGGCCGCGAAACATCGACATCATCATTTGCATTCAGATACCGAACAGGATGTGCATTCACCTGGGCATAAGGGCTTCGTCTACAGTCATGTCGGCTGGATGTTCTATCGACGGCACGACGCCACCGATCTGGTGAAGGTTTCGGATTTTGCGTCGTATCCCGAGTTGATGTGGCTGCACAAATTCGAGATCTTGCCGGCGGTCATGGTCGGGGCGCTCTGCGTCCTCATTGCCGGATGGGCCGGGCTCGTGGTCGGCTTCTTCTGGAGCACCGTGCTGCTGTATCACGCAACATTCTGCATCAATTCTCTCGCGCATGTTCGCGGAAGCAGGCGGTATGTTACCGGCGATGATTCACGCAACAATTGGCTGCTGGCTCTGTTCACGATGGGTGAGGGTTGGCACAACAATCATCACGCCTGCCAAAGCAGTGCGCGACAGGGCTTCCGCTGGTGGGAGGTGGACCTGACCTATTACATTCTCGTGGTCCTGTCCTGGCTCGGGATTGTCTGGAATTTGAAGGCGCCGTCAGAGCAGTTTCTGCGCGATGAGCAGCGGTTGGGATCACGCGTGGTAAGGCGAACGGCGGAGCAACTCGCCGGGCGTTTCAATCCCGAACACATTGCCCTTGCGATCAAGTCGTCGGTCCATGAGTCCGAATTGTCGTCGGTTCGTGACACGCTTCTGCTGCTGCGGCATCGGGCTGATTTGCTCTGGAATTGGCATCTGCCGAACATGCCGACTCGGGACCTGCTCCTGGCCGAAGCAAGGAAGATGTTCCCGAAGACGGTATCCCTGGACGACATCGTCGACCGTGCCTATCAGCTTCTTGTCGAGGCAGTCGGCTCTCTGTTGGTCGTTCAACCTTTATGGGCCACGGCAAATCCGACGCCCCGGGCGTGACCGCCACCCGGTCTTTTTTGCTGCAATGGCCGGATCAGGCGACCATCGCCGCTTCGTCGACGATGCTCTTGATAACCGAATGCGCCTGCCGGATTTCCATCAACTCGATGAATTTCGTGTAAGGCAGCGGCGGGGAGACGATATAGCCCTGGCCCTCCTGGACGCCGCAGGCGAGCAGCGACTGCATCTGTTGCTCGGTCTCGATGCCCTCGGCGACGACCGTCATCTGCAGGTCCTTTGCGAGCCGCACCAGCGTTTCGACGATCCGCGACGTCGACTCGTCCTTGATGGTGTCGACAAAGAATTTGTCGATCTTCATGGTGTTGGCGCCGAGCGCCTTCAGGTGCGAAAGCCCGCTGTGGCCGACGCCGACGTCGTCGATCGCGACCTTGAACCCGAGTTCGCGCAGATCTCTCACGACCTGTGCTGCCTTTTCCAGATCCTGCAGCTCATCGCGCTCGGTGATCTCGAGCACGATCTGGCGCGCGGAGACTCTCGCTTCGGATACGATCTTGCGCAGCGTGTCGACAAAGCCCTCGCTCATCAGATGGCTCGGCACCACGTTGAAGGAAAGCTTGAACTCCTTGTTTTGCCGCAGATGTGCGTTCAGATCCCTCAGCGCAATGGCGAGGATCTGCCAGGTCATGGCGCGGATGCGTCCGCTCTGCTCCGCAAGCGGGATGAATTTCATCGGAGGCACGATGCTGCCGTCCTCGCGGATCCATCGCGCCAGCATCTCGCAGCCGAGAATCTCGCCGGTGGTCAGGTGGAAGATCGGCTGGAAGAACGGCCTGAACTCGCCGCGCGCCAGCGCGCGATCGAGATCCGCGACGGGTCCTTCGGCGCGCCGCGCCCGGACCAGCAGCATGCCGAAGGCGAGGCCGAGGCCGAGTGCGGCGAGCATCGCCGGCCAATAGCCCCGGCCAGAGGCCCTGGCGAGCGCGCTGCGTTCGACGCGAATCGTCGCGTGCAGCGGATAGCGGCTCGAGGTCCTGGTGATCTCGACGGGGTTGACGAGCTCGATGTCTTCCAGCGAGAATTGCGCCAACTGCTGCCTGTTGTTGAGGTCCAGCAGGACTTCGCTGCGCGCGCGAAGTTCCGCCGGCATGATGTCGAACAGGAAGGAGTTGATGCCGACGATCGCGACCAGCGACCGCTTGGCATCGACATCGCGCATGACGCCGAGTGCGTCGCCGCCGAACTGCTCGACACGGAACAGGCGCAAGGTGGGATCGCTGGTCGGCAGCATCTCCGAGCGATCGATCCAGACCTTGTCGAATTCGAGGGTTTCCGAATAGGCCGAACAGACGATCGAGCCGTCGTGATTGACCAGACGCACGTCCTTCACCGCGGAGCGCTGGTAGACATGGAGACGGAAGGTCTGCAGCGAGGACGGATCGCAGTCGAGGCGGCCGCTGCGCGCGATCTCGTCGACGCTCGCCGCGCCGAAATCGACCGCGACCTCGGATCGGCGCAGCGAGATGTCGGTGAGTTCCTGCAACCGCTGCTGCTGCTGGCCTTCGATGATGGCCTTCGCCGCAAAATGGCCGAAGGCCGCAAACACGGCCATGCTGGCGACGACAGTCGCAATAGATGACAGGCTCGAACGGTGGAGCTTCATCGGACACGCTGGCGTTGAGTTAAAAGTAAAATTACGCCGACGGTAGCGGGTAGCCTATAATTTTCGGTTTAAGACTGGCTTGCGGAACCGACAAGTATTTGTGACGAAGGGCAAATTTACGATGCGGTAAGGTTACGTGCCGTTCAGGTTCCCCGCCTTCCCTGCGCTTCGAGGTGACGGCTGTAGCGCGACATCGCAAAGCAGAAGGCGAAATAAATTACCGCGACGAAGATGTAGACTTCGACGCTGAAAGCCTGCCAGGCGGGATCGATGATCGCGGTCTTCGCCGTGGTGAGAAGATCGAAGATGCCGATGATCAGCACGAGGCTGGTGTCCTTGAAGAAGGCGATGAAGGTGTTGACCAGCGGCGGGATCACATGGCGGATCGCCTGCGGCAAAATGATCAACCGATGCTTCTGCCAATAGGAGAGGCCGAGCGCGTCGGCGGCCTCATGCTGTCCGCGGGGCACGGCCTGCAGGCCGCCGCGCACGACTTCGGCGAGATACGCGCCGGCGTAGAGCACGACCGCGATCTGGGCGCGCAGCAATTTGTCGATGTTGACGCCGTCCGGCATGAACAGCGGGAACATCACGCTCGCCATAAACAAGAGGCTGATCAGGGGTACGCCGCGGATCAGCTCCACATAGAGCACGCAGAGCGAGCGGATTGCCGGCAGTTTGGAGCCGCGGCCAAGCGCAACGAGAATACCGAGCGGAAAGCCGAAGGCGAGCCCGAAGGTGGCGAGGATCAGCGTCACTGGCAATCCGCCCCAGCGCTCCTGCGAGACAAAGGGCAGGCCGGGTACGCCGCCCCACATCAGAAGGCCGATCAGGGAAAGCATCACGGCCCAGATCAATACCAGTTCACGCCGCCAGAAACGGCGCAGGCACGAGACGTAGAACAGCGCGATGAAGAGCAGCGTCGCCAGCGCCGGCCGCCATTGCTGGTCGTAAGGGTAGGTGCCGAACAGGATGAAGCGATATTTTTCCGGGATCACCGCCCAGCATGCGCCGATGCCGCGCGCCGCGCGGCAAGCGCTGGTGTCGTTGCCTGGAACGGTCCACACCGCGTCCCAGGTGCCCCACTGCGCGAAGCTCGCGATCATTTTCACAAACAGTGCGAGCAAGAGAAGCGTGATGATCGAGGAGGGGATCGACGAAAACAGGTTGGCACGCAGCCAGCGCAGGACGGGATTGGCGTCCATGCCCGAACGCGGGCGGCGCGAGGGACGTGGCGCTTCTGCAGCCGTCGTCATGGCTCAGCGCTCCACAAGCGCGATATGCGCGTTGTACCAGTTCATGAAGAGGCTGATGCCGAGGCTGATGGTGAGGAACACGGCCATGATCAGCGCGATCGATTCGATGGCCTGGCCGGTCTGGTTCAGCGTGGTGTTGGCGATCGAGACGATGTCCTGGTAGCCGATTGCGACAGCGAGCGACGAATTCTTGGTGAGGTTCAGGTACTGGCTCGTCATGGGCGGGATGATGACGCGCAGCGCCTGCGGCAGCACGATCTGCTTCAGGACAAAGCTGCGGCGCAGGCCGAGCGCGACCGCGGCGTCCCATTGTCCCCTGGGTACGGCCTGGATGCCGCTCCGCACGATCTCGGCAATGAAGGCCGAGGTGTAGGTCACGAGCGCGATCAGCAGCGCGAAATATTCCGGCGCAAAGGTCCAGCCGCCGACGAAGTTGAAGCCGCGCAATTCCGGCAGGGTCACGGTCCAGGTGACGCCAAGCAGCCATGACAGCAGCGCCGGCGCGGCGATCACGAGCAGCAGTCCGTAAGGCCAGCTGCGGCACGGGCGGCCGTCGTGTATTTGCAGCGCGATCAATCTGCGGCGCAGCATATAGAACAGGACAAAGCCGAGCACCGCGCTGCCGATCACCCAGAGCTGGCCGCCGTCGAGCGGTATTGATGGAACGATCAGCCCGCGATTGGAGATAAATACGCCGTCGATCGGCGTCCAGGCGGTGCGCGCCAGCGGCAGCCCCTGCATCAGCACGTACCAGAACAACAACTGCAGCAGCGGCGGGATGTCGCGCAGCACTTCGACGTAGATCGCCGCAAGCCGCGACAAGAGCCAGTTGGACGAAAGCCGCGCGATGCCGACCAGTGTGCCGACGATGGTCGCGAGCACGATGCCGATCACGGCGATGCGCAGCGTGTTGACGATGCCGACCATGAAGGCACGCAGATACGTGTCCTTCGGAGTGTAGGCGAGCCATGTATCGACGATGGGCATGCCGGCTTCGCGGCCGAGGAAGGCAAAGCCGGTCGAGATGCGGCGCACCGACAGATTGTGGACCGCGTTGGACCAGAGCCAGGCGACCACCGCGACGGCGATCGCGACCACCGCGATCTGCCACAACAATCCCCTGAACTGCTCGTTCTGCAGGGAGAATCGCATCCGCTGGCGGGGAGGGCGTTTGGGCGTCGATGTCGTCACAGCACAAGATTCCCGTTCGCGGGCGGCAGGCTCGGCGGCGCGTTTCATATGTTGCATCGATTAGAGAGATATGCAACGTTTGTTTCATGGCCGAGCAGCCCTCGAAATCCTCGCCCTTGAATGAGCTCTGCAGCGCCTTGCCCTCGCTGCCGATGCGGCTGCAGGAAGTCGGCCGCTTCGTCGCCGCCAACGATTATGACGCCACGACGCGCTCGATGCGCGAGCTCGCCGCCGTCGCCGGCGCGGACCCAGCGTCTTTCACGCGTCTTGCCAAGGCACTCGGCTATTCCGGCTGGGACGAATTGCGCGCGGCGCTGACGGAAGCGCGAAGGCCCGCGCAATCCTCGCCATTCTCCGGTCGTGCGCGCAGACGGCGCCAGGGCCCCAATGCCGAATTGTCGCTGATCTCCGACAAGCTCGAAGCGGAAGCCGCGGGTCTTTCGCGCATCTCGCCGGACACAGTCGCGAAAGCGGCGCGGGCGCTTCATGCGGCGCGGCGGATCTGGATCGCGGGTTTTCGCAGCTGCCGCAGCGTGGCCGAACTGCTCAATTACGAGCTTCGCCTGTTCCGGCCCGACGACGTGCAACTTGTCGGCGGCTCGGGACCGGAAGATCTCGACTTCGGCGCGTTCCGGCCCAGCGACGCGGTCGTGGTGATCGGCTTCAACCCGTATTCGACCGCGAGCGTGTTGTCGGCGCGCGCTGCGCATCGCGCCGGTGCAAGCCTGGTCGCGATCGCGGATTCCGTTACCGCGCCGATGGCGGAGGGCGCCGATCATCTGCTGCTCTATGAAGCCGCATCCTCGCCGGGATTCTTCCCGAGCCTGACCGGCGCGATTGCGATCGCGCAATCGCTGGCCGCGGTCACATTTTCCCTGGGCGGCGCGGGTGCGAAAAAACGCCTCGAAGATACCGAAGCCCGACTTGCGGCACTTTCGCAATACGTTACCGAGAAAGGTTGAACATCATGGCCAGAAGCCGCGTGCTGCACCGAAGCCTGCGCGAGACGCCGCCGAGGGCGATTGGTGGCGAGGGCATCTGGCTGTTTGGCGAGGACGGCCGGAAGGTGCTGGATGCCTCCGGCGGCGCCGCGGTGTCCTGCCTTGGCCACCAGCACCCGCGCATCATCGAGGCGATGGCAAGGCAGGCTTCAAAACTTGCTTATGCCCACACGGCCTTCTTCTCGTCCGAAGCCGCCGAGACGCTCGCCGATCATCTGGTCGGCCACGAGCCCGGCGGGCTCGCTTACGTCTATTTCGTCAGCGGCGGCTCGGAGGCGGTCGAATCCGCGATCAAGATCGCGCGGCAATATTTCCTGGAGGCCGGGCAGCCGAAGCGTCAGCGCTTCATCGCGCGGCGGCAGAGCTATCACGGCAACACGCTCGGCGCGCTGTCGGCCGGCGGCAATGCCTGGCGACGCGAGCCCTACGCACCGCTGCTGTCGCCGTCGTTCAGCCATGTGACGCCGGCGTTTGCCTATCACGAGAAGCGCGACAATGAATCCGAGGCGGATTTCGTCGCGCGGCTGGCGGCGGAGCTGGAGGCCGAATTCCAGCGGCTCGGTCCCGACACGGTCGCCGCCTTCATCGCCGAGCCCGTGGTCGGCGCGACCGCGGGTGCTGTCACCGCGCCGGAAGGTTATTTCCGCGCGGTTCGCGAGATCTGCAACAGGCACGGCGCGCTGTTGATCCTCGACGAGGTCATGTGCGGCATGGGCCGCACCGGCACCACCCATGCGTGGGAGCAGGAAGGCGTGGCGCCCGACATCCAGGCGATCGCCAAGGGGTTGGGCGGCGGCTATCAGCCGATCGGCGCGATGCTCGCAACCAGCGTCATCGTGGATACGATCCGGCAGGGCTCGGGCGCGTTCCAGCACGGCCATACCTATTTGGCGCATCCGCTCGCCTGTGCAGCCGCGCTCGAAGTGCAGCGCGTGATCGGCGAGGAGAAACTGCTCGATCGGGTGAAAGAGCTCGGCAGGCATCTGGAGAAACGGTTGACCGAGCGCTTCGGCAATCACCGCCATGTCGGGGATATCCGCGGCCGTGGCCTGTTCCAGGCAATCGAGCTGGTGGAGGATCGCGCCACCAAGAAGCCGTTCGATCCGGCTCTCAAGCTCAACCAGAAGATCAAGGCCGCGGCGTTCGAGGGCGGCCTCGGTTGTTATCCCTCCGGCGGCACGGCTGATGGCAAGAACGGCGATCATGTGCTGCTCGCGCCACCCTACATCTGCACAACAGACGATATTGACATGATCGTCGACCGGCTCGGCGCGGCGGTCGACAACGCGTTGAAAAGTGTTGGTCACTAGGAGGAGAGTGCAATGAAGAGGGGAGTACTTGTTGCAGCGTTGCTTGCCGTCGGCGTCTCAAGCGCCTCGGCCGCAACGCTCGATACCGTCAAGCAGCGCGGCACGCTGGTGTGCGGCGTCTCCACCGGCTTTGCCGGTTTCTCGATGCCGGATTCGCAAGGCAATTTCAAGGGGCTCGACGTCGACTATTGCAAAGCGCTTGCCGCCGGCGTGCTCGGCGACGCCAGCAAGGTGCGCTATGCCGCGCTTACCGCGCAGAACCGCTTCACCGCGCTGCAGTCGGGCGAGATCGATGTGCTCTACCGCAACTCGACCCAGACTTTCTTGCGCGGCACTACCTTGGGACTGCGGCAAGGGCCGGTCAATTTTTATGACGGCCAAGGCTTTGTGGTGAAAAAGGACACCGGCGTCAAGGAACTGAAAGATCTGAAAGGCGCCACCGTTTGCGTCGCGCAGGGTACCACGCATGAGGTCACGCTCGGCGACTACGGCCGCGCCAACGGCATCGACTGGAAGCCGCTGGTGTTCGACCGCGTCGACACCATGTACCAGACTTTCTTTGGCGGCCGATGCGATGTCATGACCCAGGACGCTTCCGCGCTCGCCGGCGCGGTTGCGACCGCGGCACCAAATCCGGCCGACTATCTCGTGCTCCCGACCACCATCAGCAAGGAGCCGCTCGGTCCGTTCACGCGCAACGGCGATGAGGTCTGGAGCGACATCATCACCTGGCTGCATTACGGCCTGGTCGAGGCGGAAGAGCTCGGCGTCACCCAGGCCAATGTCGACGAGATGGCAAAGTCCTCCGCGCCCACCGTGCAGCGTCTGCTCGGTGTATCCGGCGATCTCGGCTCGCGTCTCGGCCTCGACAACAAGTGGATGCAGCAGGCGCTCAAGGCGACCGGCAATTACGGCGAGATCTTTGAGCGCAATGTCGGTCAGGCGAGCCCGCTCAAACTCGAACGCGGCCTCAACGCGTCCTGGACCAAGGGCGGCTTGATGTACGCCGTCCCGTTCAAGTAGAACACTGGTTCACCTCTCCCTGCTTGCGGGGAGAGGGAGCGGAAAGAGCGACCCGACCTCATGCGCATCACCCTGGTTCATGCCTTAAAACATTCGATCGTGCCGATCGAAGCCTCCTTCGCAAAATTGTGGCCGGAGGCGCGGCTGATGAATCTGCTCGACGATAGCCTGTCGGCTGATCTCGCCCGCGACGGCAAGCTGACGGATGCGATGACCGATCGTTTCCTTTCAATTGGCCGCTATGCGGCGAGCACCGGCGCCAACGGCATCTTGTTTACCTGTTCGGCCTTCGGGCCCTGCATCGAGGCGGTGGCTGGTGAGCAGGCGCTGATTCCCGTGCTCAAGCCGAACGAAGCGATGATCGAGCAGGCCGCGAAAAGCGGCCGCAAGGTCGGGCTGTTGTCGTCCTTTCCGCCCACGTTGGCGTCGATGCCTCGGGAATTTCCGGCGTCCGTCGAGCTTGTGCCGAAGCTCGCCGAAGGCGCGCTTGCCGCGCTCGATCGGGGCGATCGCGCGGAGCATGACCGTCTCGTCGTGGAAGCCTCAAAGGATCTGCGCGATTGCGACGTCATCGCGCTCGCCCAGTACAGCATGGCGCCGGCGGCCGAGCAGGTCGCGCAGGCGACGGGCAAGTCGGTGCTGACCACGCCGGATAGCGCCGTGATGAAATTGAAGGCAATGCTCGGCGCGTAGGTGTGCCCAGAATGACCTCACCCTCCACCGCCGACCACCCATCCCGAAACGCGCATTGTGCAGCGCAGCAGGGGCGGTAAAAAGGCAGCCTCCTCATGAGGTTGCTTTGTGACTGAAATCAATGCCGACGCCTTTGTCTCTTCGGGCCACCGCCCGATGGGCTTTCCTGAATTCGTTGTGGTAATCGCCGCCATCATGGCGCTGAACCCGCTGGCCATGGACATGATGCTGCCGGCGCTGCCGAACATCCGCGATGCCTTTCACATCGCGGACCCCAACCATCCGCAACTCGTGCTGTCGATGTTCCTGGTCGGCTTCGGCGTCGGCCAATTCCTGATGGGCCCGCTGTCGGATCGCTTCGGCCGCCGGCCGGTGCTGCTCGGCGGCATGGTGCTTTATGCTGTCGCGAGCCTGCTTGCGGTCGCCGCTCCATCCTTCGAAACCCTGCTGCTGGCCCGCGCGCTGCAAGGTCTTGGCACGTCGGCGACGCGCGTGATTGCCACCTCGATCGTGCGCGACTGCTACGCCGGCCGGCGCATGGCGAGCGTGATGTCGCTTGCGATGATGGTCTTCATCGCCGTGCCCGTGGTTGCGCCGTCCTTCGGCCAGGCGGTGCTCTTGACCGCGCAGTGGCGCGGCATCTTCATCGTGCTGATGCTTTATGGCGTGGTGGCGCTGATCTGGAGCGCGCTGCGCATGCCGGAAACCTTGCCCTCCGGAATGCGCAAATCGCTCGCGCTCCCCGACGTGTTCGGCGCTTACAGGCAGACCGTCACCAACCGCCAGACGCTGGGCTATGCGCTCGCGGCCGGCGGCGTTTGGGGCGCGATGTTCGCCTTCGTGTTTTCCTCGCAGCAGGTGTTCACCGAGATCTACAAGCTCGGCCATTACTTCCCGCTGGCGTTTGCCGCCATTGCCATCGGCGTCGCGCTCGCGGGCTTCTTCAATTCCCGCTTTGTCGGACGTCTCGGCATGCGCGTGATCTCTCATGGCGCTCTCGTCACCTTTGCGCTCGTTGCCGTGATCCTGCTGGTCGCGGAGAAAATGCAAATGCTGCCATTGCCATTGTTCATGGCGCTGTCGGCGGTGATGATGTTTGCGTTCGGGCTGATGATGGCGAACTTCACCGCGCTTGCCATGGAGCCGCACGGCCACATCGCCGGTACCGCGTCATCGCTGTACGGATCGATCACGACGCTGCTCGGCATCGGCGTCGGCATGGCGATCGGCCAGAGCTATGACGGTACGCTGCTGCCGTTTTCGATCGGCTTCTGCATCTGCGCGCTGGCGGCGCTGGGCATCGCGGCGGTGACCGAAAAGGGCCGGCTGTTCCGGCCGCATCACGCGCCGAGCAGGTAAACCCCTTAAGGTGCGCTCATAGGCGGCTAACTGTCGCGGATTGTTGAGTTGACGATTTCGCGGCTGCTGACATTTTGGCATTTTCAATTTTGGACCAAACCGATGTTTGGCTGCAGGATTGGCCTTTATTTAATTTCAGTTTTACTGCCGCTGGCGGCACAGGCCTCGGAGGTAAATCCCTTCACCTTCATCGCCGCCGACTTCGCTGAGCTCGATCGGAGCCAGGGCATCGTTCCCGCGGTCGTCAAAGCGCAAGTCCTGCTCGATCGCGCCAACATTTCCTCGGGCGAGATCGACGGCAAGATTTCGCCGCGGCTGGACGAGGCGGTCGCAGCCTTCGCGGAAATTCACAATCTGCCGGCCGACACCAGATGGAGCCGCGCCTTCTGGAATGAGCTGACCTCCGAGGCCACCGTTCCCGTCCTGACCGAATATTCCATCTCCAGCGACGACCTGAAAGGACCGTTCGTGCGGCTTCCAGCCAAAATGGAAGACATGACGTCCCTCAAGACGCTCGGTTACGCCAATATCCGCGAAGCGCTCGCGGAAAAATTCCACATGAGCACGGAGTTGCTTTCGAAGCTCAATCCGGACGCGTCATTCTCGGAAGCCGGCGAAGTGATCATCGTCGCGAACGTGCTGAACGCGAACAAATCAGCGAACGCATCCCGTATCGATGTCGACAAGGACCATCAGACGGTCAAGGTGTACTCAAGCAGGAACGAGTTGATCGCGTCCTTTCCGGCGTCCATCGGCAGCGACGACAAGCCGACGCCTTCAGGAATGCTGAAGGTGACGGCGATCAATTCGGAGCCGACGTTCCACTACAATCCAAAATATCAGTTCAAGGAAGTCGAGACCCAGAAGCCGTTCGACCTGTCGCCGGGGCCGAACAATCCGCTTGGCTCGACCTGGATCGCACTGTCGAAGCCGAGCTACGGCATCCACGGCACGCCGGAGCCGTCGCTGGTCGGCAGGGCCGCCTCGCACGGCTGCGTGCGGCTGACCAATTGGGACGCGCAGCGTCTGGCTGCGATGCTGTCGCGCGGCGTTGCCGTCAACTTCATCGAAAAGCCTGACCTGAATTTCGTTGCGTATTGACAGGCGGGTCGGCTTCAGGAACTGACCGCGTTGCGCGCAATCACATTGCGATAGAAAGACACACTCAGCTTCGGAATCCGCTTCTGCGTTTCGAAATCGACCCGATACAATCCGAAGCGTTTTTCAAATCCAAAGATCCACTCGAAATTGTCCATCAGACTCCAGAGGAAATAGCCGCGCACCGGCGCGCCCTCCGCAATCGCGCGCTGCAGCTGGACGAGGTAGTTGCGCAGGTACATGACGCGGTCGAGATCGTAGACATTGCCGTCGGCCGAAATCTTGTCCTCCGATGAGGTGCCGTTCTCGCTGATGAAGATGGTATCGACGTTCCAGACCTTTGCGGTCAGACGCGGTACCCAATAGGCGGTTTCCGGGCCGATGCGGAGCCAATCCGAATTCATGTGCGGGAAGGAGGCAGGGAAGGGTAACACGTCGAAGCCCGGCTTCTTGTCCTTCGGCACGATGTAGAATTGCGGGGCGTAGATGTTGAGGCCGACGAAATCGATCTTCGTGCCGATGATTTTCAGTTCATCGGCGGTGAATTTCGGCGCGTCCTTGCCGGCATAGTCGAGATAGCCTTCGGTGTATTTGCCTTCGAGGATCACGCCCAGAATGCCGGCGTTGAGTTCGCGCGTGGCAATTTCGGTGGCGTGAACATGTTCCGGCGTGTCGATGGCCGGTACGCACGCCGCAATGTTCTCGGCAAGGCCCACCCGCGTGCCGGGGCGCGCCTTGGCGCGGATCGCCTGCACGGCGAGCCCGTGACCCAGCACGACGTTGTGACGCGCCTGGTTCAATTCGCCCGTGGGCAGCTTGAGGCCGGGCGCATCGATGGCCCAGCCATAGCCGAAGTTGAGGAAACGTCCGGCCTCGTTGAGGGTGAAGAAGCTTTTGACGCGATCGCTCAGGCGTTCCACGACGTAGCCGGCATAGTCGCCAAACGCCTTCGAAGTGTCGCTCGACTGCCATCCGCCGACGCGGTCCTGCAGCGATTGCGGCAGGTCCCAGTGATAAAGCGTGGCATACGGCTCGATACCGTTGGCGAGCAACTCGTCCACGAGGCGATTGTAGAAATCGAGGCCTTTCGGGTTCGCAGGCCCGTCGCCGTTCGGAAACACCCGCGGCCAGGCGATCGAGAAGCGATAGGCCTTGGCGCCGAGATTCTTGATGAGGCCGACATCCTCTTTATAGAGGTGATAATGATCGTTGGCGCGATCGGCGTTGGTGCTGTCCTCGATCTTGCCGGGCGTGTGGCTGAAGGTGTCCCAGATCGACACCCCGCGGCCATCCTCATGAACGGCGCCTTCGATCTGGTAGGCCGACGTCGCCGTGCCCCAGATGAAGCCGCTCGGGAAGCTGGCGGGCGCGCGACCGTCGGGTTCCGTGCCGACCGCACTGTCCTGCGCCAGCGCGGGCGGTGTCATCAGGCCAAGGCCGGCAAGCCCCGCGAGCTTTGCAAAGTTGCGCCGTGAGAACTTACCGGGCATCGACGTCCCCTGTCAGGCTTGCCTTGATCGGCATCGCCCCTTGTTGCGATTTGTCAGGCTGGTTCGGATCGATCTGATAGGCCGAGACCCGGTCGATCTGGAATTCCACCATCTGCGGCGTCTCGCCGTCGACGACACCGACGCCGCCGAACCATTTCGAGCCCATCGCGAGGTTGATGATCATGTACATGGGATCGTCGAAGCCGACGGGGACCTTGATGTCGGACACGGGCTTGCGATCGATGAAATAGATGATCCGGTCCGGCAGCCACAGGACGCCGTAGTCGTGAAAAACGAGCGCGGCGTCGGGCAACTGGAAATCGAACCCACAGGACTCGATTTTCTGCGTGGTCGGAATGCGCCAATGCGTGGTCATCACGAGGTCGCCGGGATGCTGGCCGCGGCCTTCCATCACGTCGATCTCCGGCGGCCAGCCGCCGTCATTGGCGAGCATCCAGAACGCCGGCCAGACGCCGGTGCCGACCGGGATCTTCGAGCGGATTTCGAAGTAGCCGTATTTTTGCGAAAACGAGGCTTGTGTGGTCAGGATGCCCGAGATGTAGGGATTGTCGAACAGCGCCGCCTGCAGCTCGGGCGGCGTGCGGCTCGCAATGATCGACAGCACACCGTTGCGGACCCGGAACGGGTCGAGGTCGAGCGGCCGCAGCGCGAGGCCCCGGTAATGCGGGTCCACATAGATCTGCTGCTCGCCGTTATATTTGGTTTGGCGCTTGAGCTGGGAGCCGGCACCGCCCCAATATTGCGCCTCCGGCCAGGCCGCGCCGCCGGAGTAATGAGGCACCCAGAGGCCATGCTTGAGCGGATGCTCGTCGAAATCATCGTGGAAGGTCCGATGCATCGAGACCGATGCGAGACCGGCGGCATCCATCTTGTCGACGCGCCGGCATTGTTCGCCCGCGGGGTCGCGCGTGGCCGACAACGTCAGCTGCTCCGGCGCGGCCTGGAGATGATCCTGCGCGAAACAAGGTGCGACCGGTACGAGACAGCCGATCAGGGCCAGAACTTTCGGGTTCAATGCGGTATTCCCAAATTCATGGTCGATGGTCGTAAGTACATCCCGAGCTTAGGCCGATTTGAAGGCGCGATAGACGCCGCGCTCGAACTGCCGGTAAACTTTCAGCGCGCGCTCGTCGGCAAAGGGCAACATCTGCATCATGATGACGCCGGCTATGCCGGAAGCGGGATCGATCCAGTAATAGGTGTTGAGCAGGCCGGCCCAGGTCAAGCTGCCGGCCTTGCGGCCGTCTTTTACAGGGTCGAGCGTGATCATGTGCCCGAAACCCCAGCGCTTGCGGACACCGGGAAAGAAATCGACGTCGCTCGACAGCGACGGATTCGTCGTTTTCATGATGCCGGCCTCCAGATCGCCGATCTGGTTTTGGGACATCAGCGCCACGGTTTCCGGCCGCAGGATGGTGGTGCCGCGCAGGCTCCCGCCGTTCAAAAGCGCCTGCAGCAGGGTCAGATAGTCGGGCGCGGTGGAGTAGATGCCGCCGCCACCCGAAAACATTTTCGTGACCGTGGGCTTTTCCGGCGGCTCAGGTTTGAAGCTGCCATCCGCCTGGCGCCGATGCACGCTGGCCTCTCGCGCCCGCTGGCTTGCAGTCAAGTTGACGACGGTATTGTGCATCTCGAGCGGGCCCGTGATGTGCTCATGGAAATAGCGCTCGAGCGGCATGCCGCTCGCGATCTCCACCAGCCGGCCGACCCTGTCGATGCTGCCACCATAGGACCATTTCGCGTCCGGGTCGAAAGCCAGTGGCTTGCGCGGCAGCTTCCTGTTGGTCTGGCAGCATTTGAGATAGCGCACGACATTGGGGTCCCACAGCGGATAGCTGAACCCGGAGGTATGCGTGAGCAGATTGTGCAGGGTGAGCGGCGTTCGCGCGGAACGCATTTGCGGCGCGCCCTTGGCGTCGAAGCCATCGAGGACGGGGACAGAAGCAAGCTCGGGATCGATCTTTTCCGCGGGCTCATCCAGCCTGAGCTTGTCGCGTTCGACGAGCTGCAGAGCTGCGACCGACGTGAGCAGCTTCACCATTGAGGCGATGCGAAAGGTGGTATCGGTCGTCATCTTCGCCGGCGCGCCATGGCAGCGCAGGCCGAAGGCGCCTTCATAGAGAATGGATTGATCGGTCGCGGCCATCGCCACCACGCCGGGTGCATGCCCGCTGTGGACGGCTGCCTGCAACACACCGTCGAGCTCGTGATTGGGAGGCGAGGCGGCTGCGCGTGCAGAGGAGACGCCGGCAATTGCACTGGCGCCGGCCAGTGCCAGGGTCTGCAACGCGTCGCGGCGGGTGAGCTGCGCCGTCATTGGCATTCGCTCGAGGGTTGGTGATGCTCTTTCGAATATACGACTTTTCGGGCGCGTTTGTCTGCCCTTCCTGGGGCGTGACCCTCTGGTTTCGCTGATTTGTGACGGCTTCAAAATCCCGGGCCGTGGAGCGGCCCGGGATTTTCCGAACGGCAAACGCGATGTTGCTCAGTGCGCGCCGCCGCCCGCTGCCGCAGCCTTTGGCTTTCGCGTCATCAGGATCGCGGCGGCCGAGAGCAGCAGCACGACGCCGAGCACCATGAAGGTGTCGCTAAAGCCCAGCACCAGCGCCTGGCGCTTCACCAGCTTGCCCAGGGCAACGATGGCCTGCGCGTGCGCGGTGGTGGGATCGGCCACGCCGTGGCTAAGGAAGTAGTTGGTCAGTCCCGCGATCCGGCTGCGCACTTCCTCGCGGCCGAGGTCGACCGACTGGCCGATGATGTTGGAGTGGAACTGCTCGCGCTTGGTGACGATGGTGGCAAGTACGGCGGTGCCGATCGCGCCGCCGAGGTTGCGCATCATGTTGGAGATGCCGGACGCGGCTGCCGCATCCTGCGGCGCGACGCTGCCGAGCGAGACGTTGCTCAAGGGGGCCAGCGTCAGCGCCTGGCCGATGGCGCGGATGATGTTGGGAATCCAGAACTGGTCACCGGAATAATCCAGCGACATTGTCGTGTTCATGAACGAGCTGTAGGCGAACAGCATCAGCCCCAAGGCGGCGAGATAGCGGGCGTCGATCCGCTGCATCAGCTTCGGCACCAACGGGATCAGGATCAGCTGCGGCAGGCCGGTCCAGGCCAGCACATTGCCGATCTGCTCTGCATTGTAGCCTTGCACCTGGCCGAGATAGGCCGGCAGCAGGTAGATCGAGCCGAACAGGCCGAAGCCCAGGAAGACCGCGGCGATCGTGCCCATGCCGAAATTGCGGTTGGTCAACAGCCGCAGCCGCAGCAGCGGTTTTTCCACGATCAGCTCATTGGCGATGAAGAGCGACAGGCTGATCGCGGCGGTGATGGCCAACTTGACGATGAAGGGCGAGCCGAACCAGTCGTCCTTGTTGCCTTCTTCCAGCACCGCTTGCAGCGCAGACAGGCCGACCGCCATGGTGACGATCCCGAACCAGTCGCCTTCGGCGAGCAGCTTGAGCTGCATCGGCTGACGTTCCAGCGTGAAGAAGAGCGTCGTGACCATGACCGCTGTCGGGATCACGTTGACGAAGAAGATGGTCTGCCAGCCGTAATTCTCGGTGAGATAGCCGCCGATGGTGGGGCCAATGGCAGGCGCAAAGGTCACCGCGAGCGCGAACATGGCAAGACCAATCGGCTGCTGGCCCTTGGGCAGCTTGGTGAAAACCAGCGTGAAGGCCATCGGAATCAGCACGCCGCCGAAATAGCCCTGCAGGCCGCGCATCGCGATCATCGAAGGCAGGTCGTGGGTGAAGGCACAGGCGACCGAAAAGATCGCGAACAGCGTGGCATGCACGAGCATGATCTTGCGGAACGAGAACACGCGGCTGAGATAGTCGGTCAACGGAATGACCACGATCTCGCCGATCAGGTAGGAGGTCGAGATCCAGGAGCCGTTGTCGACGCCGGTGCCGATGCCGCCCTCGATGTTGAGCAGCGAGGCGTTGGTGATCTGGATGTTGAGGATCGCCATGAAGGCGCCGATCATCGCCGCAACGATGGATATCCATACCACCGGGCTGGCGCGATCGGGATTTTGCGGGGCCGCCGGTGCAGCGGCCCGTGGGACAGATGCAGGGGATGAAAGGGCGAGCGCACTCATGGCATCACCTCTGGGCCGCAGCGTAAGCGATCTTTGACGTTTCGGGCGCCCTGGCGAGAATAGGCTGGCGTGCCTGCGTCTCGATGGTCGGGGTCACGGACATGCCGGGGCGCAGCTCGATCGGGGCGCCGCCTTCAAGCGCGATCTTCACGGGGATGCGCTGCACCACTTTGGTGAAATTGCCGGTGGCGTTGTCTGGCGGCAGCAGCGCGAACTCCTGGCCGCTCGCCGGCGCCAGGCTGTCGACGTGACCATGCACGACCTTGCCGGGGAACATGTCGACCTCGACGTCGACCTTCTGGCCCTCATGCACGTTGGTGAGCTGGGTTTCCTTGTAGTTCGCGATGATGTAGGCGCCGGTCGCCGGCACCAGCGACATCAGTTGCGTGCCGGCCTGCACGTACTGGCCGGTGCGCAGCGTCCGGTTGCCGACCACGCCGTCGATCGGAGCTGTAATGGTGGTGTAGCCGAGATTGAGCTCGGCCTGGTGCTGCTGGGCGGTGGCGCGCGCGGAAGCGGCAACGGCCTGCGCAAGTTCGGCCTTGATCAGGTCGACCTGCTTCAGCGCGGAGACCAGGTTGGCCTGGTCGCGCAGGATCGCTGCTTCGGCGCCGGCGTTGCGCGATTGCGCGGCCTGTGCGTTCTGCACGCTGCCATAGCCAGTCGAGGCGAGATCGGTGTAGCGCTTGTTTTCCTGGCCCGCAAAAGTCCTGGTGGCGGTATCGACCTCGATGGTCGCCTTGGCGGCCGCGATAACGGACTGCTGCACGTCGAGCTGCGCCTGCTTGCTGGCAATCGTTGCCGTCGCCGCCGCGACGTCGGCCTTGGCCTGGTCGAGTGCCACGACGAAATCGCGGTCATCGATCCGTGCCAGCACTTGTCCGGCCTTGACGCGCTCGTTGTCGCCGACCAGCACCGCGCTCAGGTAACCCGAGACTTTCGGCGCGATGGTGGTGTTGTCGGCCTTTACATAGGCGTCGTCGGTGGAGACCTGGAAGCGGCCGACGGTCCAGTAGTTCCAGCCGTACCAGACGGCGCCCGACAGCACGGCGACCGCAGCGCCCGCCAGCAGCAGGCGGCGCAGCTGACCCCTGATGTTGCGGGCCTTGGGGGCTGCGACCGCGACCACATTGTCGTGATCGCTGGCATCGCCCTTCGCTAGCCCCTCGATGGACCCGGCCGTAACCTGCTGTTCGGCCTCGAACGCGGTGGAATGACGACTCATGGTAGCCCTCCGTTTGATTTAACCCCTTGCAAATGAACGGAAATCCAATTCCGTGAGGCGAGGGGCCTATTTAGGAAACTTGACGTTTTCCAAAATAGACCCTAGATTGGGGCTGTCAATAGGATGACAGGCATCATGCAAAAGCATGGCTCGATGGCATGACAATTCCGAAGGCGGACCATGACAAACGTGAAGGCAAACAACGTGAGCGAGGGCGGCGGCGCGGCGGATGAGCCGCGGCGTGGCCGCGGACGGCCGCAACAGCGCTCCGACGAGGAGACGCGGACGATCATCGCCGAAGCGGCGAGGACTGAGTTCGCTCATTCCGGCTATGCGGCGACCACCATGGAAAACGTGGCGCGGTGCGCCGGCGTTTCCACCAAGACGATGTATCGCCTGTTTCCGAACAAGGCCGCGGTGTTCGAAGCGATGGTGACGGAGCGGATCGATACCTTTGTATCGGTCGTGAAATTGCGCGCCTGCAACGGCAGCGATGTCGAGGCTGCGCTGACGGAGGCGCTGCAGGTCTGCGCCGAGCTGATGCTCGACGGCGACGTGATCGCACTTCAGCGCGTCATCCTCGGCGACAGCGACAAGTTTCCCGATGTCGCGGAGACGTTCTTTCACAAGGCGATCACGCCGACCCAGAATGCGCTGGCGAACTGGCTGCGGGCGCAGCAGAAGCGTGGCATCATTGAGATCGACGATGCGGACACCGCCGCCGGGATGTTGCTCGGCATGCTTGCCATGCAACCGGTGCGCTCCGTCATGTTCGGCCACCGGCCGCCGCCGTCGCCGGAAGAGCGGGCGCAGCGCGCCAGGACCTGCGCCAGATTGTTCTTGAGCGGATGCCGCCGCTGATCACGTTTGCGACGCACGGATGACAATCGACGGCGCGGTGTTCTGCGCCTGGACTAAGGCACGCGAACCGATCCGGAAGGTGGCGTCATGCGTGGCTTCCCGCAGCTCATCATTGCCTTGATCGCCCTCGCATGGCTGATGCCGCGGGAAGCTTTGGCCGAAATCCAGTGCGAAGGCCATGAATTGCTGTCGACGCCGCGGCTGGAAGGCAGCTGCGCGACCACGCTCGTGAAAAGATACGCGTCGCCCGACAAGAAGCTGCACGTGACCGTGCTTCCGGCCGACATCAGCCTCTCGCGGCGGCGTTCGACACGCTCAAGCCGAACTAGCGCATGATCCGGAAAAGTGGGCACCCGGTTTTCCCTCGCGACAAACGCGTAGCGTTTGCGCGGAGATCATGCGCAAACAAGGATCAGTCGCGCTCAGAACCGCGACGCCGCGATCAGGAGGATGGCGGCCTCGCCGATCTGCTCCATCGCGCCCAGCACGTCGCCGGTCTGGCCGCCGAACTCTCTTGTGGCGGCCCGCGCCAGCAGGAATCCCACAAGCGCCAGTATCAGGAGCGCAACGACGGTCCCGGTCAGGCCGAAGCTGAACAGCAGGCAGAGTGCACCCAGGAGCAGCGCCGCAGCCACGCTCGACCCGGGCGGCGATCCGGCGCCGCTCGAAAGCCCGTCCGATCGGGCCAGTGGCACAAGATGCATGAAGGCCGGCAGGCAGGCGCGCGCCGCCACATGCGCCGAGATCAGCGCCAGCGCCACATAGCGCGGTTCGGCGATGTCGGCAATCGTGCTCCAGCGCAGCAACAGCGAGATCGCGAGCGCGCAGGCGCCGAACGTGCCGATCCGGCTGTCGCGCATGATCTCGAGTTTCTGCTCCCGCGTCCTGCCCCCGAGACCGTCGGCGGTATCCGCAAGGCCATCCTCGTGCATCGCGCCGGTCAGCAGCAGTGTTGTCGCCAGCGTCAAGGCCGCCGCAGACGGCGGCGCCACGTTGAGGCGGATCGCCAGCCAATACACCAGCGTGCCGGCAAGGCCGACCAGGAGCCCCGCGATCGGAAAGGTCCAGCTCGCCCTTGCCACATCGCCTTCGCCGACCGGAGCGGCCGGTCCGAGCGGCAGGCGGGTGCACAACGAAAGGCCGATCCTCAGATCGGCGATCAGCTTTTGCAGCGTGTCGGCGTAATCGTTCATGGGCTACTTTACCCGCATCGGTATTCCGGCGACGACGAGTTCCACTTCGTCGGCCACGCGCGCGATCATTTGATTGAGGATTCCGGCAGCATCGCGGAATCGGCGCGCCAGCGCATTTGCCGGTACGATGCCGAGTCCTACTTCGTTGGTGACCAGCACGACTGGGCCGTTCTGCCGGCCAAGCGCCTCCGCGAGCAGCACTGCCTCTCTCTCCCAGTCGCGTTCGGCGAGCATCAGATTTGTCAGCCACAATGTCAGGCAATCGACCAAACGCGCGCCGCCGCCGTCCGTTGCGTCGAGCGCGGCGACCAGCTCCAGCGGCGTCTCGCGTTCCAGCCAGTCGCTGCCGCGCCGCGCGCGATGTTTGGCGATGCGTTCGCGCATCTCGGAATCGAGCGCCTCGGCGGTTGCGATGTAAACGGGCTGGCCCGGCAATTCGCGCGCGCGCGCTTCCGCCCGCGTGCTCTTGCCCGATCGCGCTCCCCCGGTGATGAGGATGATGCCCATACTGTCCCCACTTCCAGCCCCGCACTAACCATCAATTGCGGACGATGACAAACGGCTAAATCATTAGAAGAGGGCTTGCGCGCAGGCCGCATTGTCCCGCATCAGGGGGAGTGGAGGATTTTGCGTGGCTTTTGCGGGAGCGATGGCGGTGGCGATGGTCATGGACGCCCTGGTGGGCTGGCCCGGCGCGCTGCTTGCCCGCATCGGCCACCCCGTCACCTGGCTCGGCCGATTGATCGCCGCCCTGGACACGCAATGGAACCGCGAGATGGACGCGCCTTCGCTTCGTCGCACGACCGGCATCGCCGCAGCGCTGCTCGTGATCGCGCTGGCGGCGGGATTCGCCTGGATCGTGCAACGAATGATTCCCGCCGGACTGATCGGCATCGTGATACTCGGAATCCTGGCCTGGCCGTTTGTCGCGTTCCGCTCGCTCTACGACCACGTCGCTGCCGTCCGCGATCCCCTGCGCGCCGGCGATGTCGAAGCCGCGCGCAAGCAGGTCGCGATGATCGTGGGCCGTGATCCCTCGAAACTCGACGAGGCCGGCATCGCGCGCGCCGCAATCGAAAGCCTCTCCGAAAATGCCTCCGACGGCATCGTCGCGCCGATCTTCTGGGGCGCGCTGTTCGGACTGCCCGGCATCGTCGGCTACAAGGCCATCAACACACTCGATTCCATGATCGGCCATCGCAGCGAGCGGCATAGATTCTTCGGCTGGGCCGCCGCGCGCATCGACGATGTCGCGAATTTCTTGCCGGCGCGCCTGACGGGGCTGCTGTTTGTGGTGCTCGCCGGAAGCACCCAGCGCTCGCAAGCATTGTCCTGCATGTGGCAGGAGGCGCGCCACCATCGCTCGATCAATGCCGGCTGGCCGGAGGCCGCGATGGCGGGCGCTCTTGGCGTGCGCCTGTGCGGTCCGCGCTTCTATGATGACGAGCTCGCCGATGAGCCTTGGCTGAACGGCGCTGCGGGCGATCCGGCCGCCGCCGATATCACGAAGGCACTGGAGCTCTATGTTGCCGCGATGTTCGCGCTTACTTTGCTTCTTGTCGTGCTCGCCGTCGTCTAGGATCGATCGATGCAGGACCACGGCGGAAATCTCGATGTCGCGTGCAGGCGTTTCGGCGGACGCCCGGAAGACTGGATCGATCTCTCCACCGGCATCAACCGGCAGCCTTATCCGGTTGGCGATTTGCAGTCGCGGCATTGGACTGCGCTGCCCTCGCGCGCGGAGACCGAGGCCCTGCACGAGGCGGCGCGAAGCGCGTACGAAACGACCGCGCCCGTGCTTGCCGTTGCTGGCGCGCAAGCCGCAATCCAGCTGCTGCCGCGGCTGGCGCCGCCCGGCGCCGTAGCGATTTTAACTCCTACCTATAATGAGTATGCGCCGACCTTCGCCGCCGCAGGCTGGCGAGTCGGGGAGGTCGGCGATCTCTCGGCGCTGGCTGATGCCGATCTCGCCATTGTCGTCAATCCCAACAATCCCGATGCGCGGCAGCACGATCCCGCCAAACTGCTGGAGCTATTGCCACGAATAGGCCGCCTCGTCATCGACGAGAGCTTTGCCGATGCCGCGCCCGGCCTGTCGCTGGCGGCAGAGGCGGGGAGGCTGGGGCTTCTGATCCTGCGCTCCTTCGGCAAATTCTACGGGCTCGCCGGTTTGCGGCTCGGTTTTGTGCTCGGCCACGAAGCGGACGTTGCCGCCTTGGCCGCTATGGCCGGCCCCTGGCCGATCTCCGGCGCGGCGATCGAGATCGGACGGCGCGCATTGCTCGATCGCGATTGGGCCGATGCGACAAGAGCACGCCTGGCGCGCGAGGCCCAGCGGCTTGATGATCTTGCGAAGGGTGCGGGGTGGAAGCTGATCGGCGGCACGCCGCTGTTCCGGCTCTACGAGACCGGTAACGCCGTTGCGGCGCAGGAGCGGCTCGCGCGTGCAAAAGTCTGGTCGCGCATCTTCAGCTGCAAGCCGGGATGGCTGCGCCTGGGTCTGCCCGGCGACGAGGCCGAATGGGCGCGCCTCGCCAACGCGCTGTCAGCGCGCTAGCGCGAGCAGGCCTTCGACATCGAGATGTTTCTCGACGTGCTCTGCGAGCGCATCGAGTGCGCCTTCTACTTTTGCGCCATAGCCTTCATTGGAGGCGGCGACGCCGAGCTGCGCGAGGAAAGCACGGCGGAAATCGTCCGACGTAAATAGCCCGTGCAGGTAACTGCCATGCACGCGTTCATCCGCGGAGATCGCACCCTCAGGCGCACCGTCGACGAACGCGAAGGGACGGGCGCGATCCTTCCCTTCGGTGCGGCCGATGTGGATCTCGTAGGCCTCGATGGTCTGCTTCGTCCCTGCGTGCGTAGCGCGAACGCGCGTGAGACTCTTCTCGGGGCTCATGACGGTGGTGACATCGAGCAACCCGAGCCCCGGCGTCTCTCCGGCCGGTCCCTCGATGCCATCGGGATCGGCAACGCTTTGGCCCAGCATCTGATAGCCGCCGCAGAGTC
>Ga0210403_10001202_pt1 | contig 25097 bp, 15 predicted proteins | sample IncBWC19MmetaG_FD_150863 | JGI IMG/M metagenome (GOLD analysis project Ga0210403, IMG submission 150863) | Forest soil microbial communities from Barre Woods Harvard Forest LTER site, Petersham, Massachusetts, United States - Inc-BW-C-19-M | ecosystem: Environmental > Terrestrial > Soil >... | reverse complement strand
GGTCGAGCGCACCACTCCCAGAATCCTGGGATTGGCCTGATACAACGCCTCGATGTTGCGCTGCGCCGCGGCAAAATCCTTTTTGCTCTCATAAAAGCGCACCAGCGCGTAGAGAAGCTGGATTCGCGTGACAGGGTCGGTAGCAAGTGCGGCCTGCTTCTCGAGCGCTTTCTGCCGCACGGACTCGAGGGAACGCTGCTGGGCGATCGATTCGATTTCCGAAGCTTGTTCGATAGTTTCGGCGTGGTCCAGCGCCGCGGCAAGAAATGCGGCCATTTGTGGTGCCTGGTTCGCCGCTTCCAATACACGCACGCGTAGATTGACGGCGGGCATCGCATAGTGGGAATCCACGGCCAGCTTTTCGGTGGTGTCGTTCACAAGGTCGCGGAGCTTCGGACGGCGCGCCAGCTCGACGAGGCGGCTCAACGCGGGCGAGTTTTCAGTTGTCCCATCCGCTGCGCCGGGCGGCAAAGCGCTATCCACCGCAGCGTCAGCGTATTCGCGGACAGCTCTGGCGTAATCCTTTTGCGTCTCGTAAATCGCGCCCTCTTCATATCCGTAAAGGGTCGGGTTGCCCAATTTTTTTCGGCCCTCATTCATAAGCCGAAGCGCATTGCTGAAATCGAAATAGTCCCAATAAATCGTCGCCGCTTCCAGGTAGCCATCGGGTTGCCCCGGAGCCACTTTCGGAATGCGCTCCCAATACGGCGCAGCTTGCTGCAAGAGATCGCGGTCGGCATAAATGTCGCCGATGCGGCCGAGAATATCCTTACTGCCGGGATTAGCTGCGAGAAGGTTTTCTTCAATATGCACGGCCACAGCTGTCTTTGCAGGATCGAAATAGGCGAGCGAGCGGAATACCGACGAGGCCGTGCGGTCCAGCTCCTGTTCGGCAGGATACACTTCGGCCAGACCTTTCAAAACCGGAGCGCCTTCTTCGAAATGGGAGCGCCAGATTTCAGCATCGGCTAGTTCCGTCGCTGCCGCGGGGTTTTTCTTCGCGAATTCGGACCAGGCTTGGGCGTCGGATGAAGGCGCGGACTGGCGTAACGCGCTCAACTCCTGTTCCAACAGGTGGTTCGAAGAAAGATACTCAAAGTATTGGCTTCGCAGCCCGGCGTCTTCAAACCAGTGCTGTCGGATAAGCGCGAGCCAGGCCGCTTGGTCGTAGGTCGGCCTGGAGTGATAAGCCTGCAACAGATTGCGAACGAAATAGAGATTGTGCGAGAATCGCGCGTTGGCAAACTGATTTAATCGCACGTACATCGCAGGCGTGCTTCCGCCGACGGACGCAAAGTAGGTTTGAAGCACGCTGCCATCGAATTGCTTCACGGCATCTTGCGTCAATTGCTCGAGCGCAGTGTATTTCCGATAGCGCAGATAGAGGCGCGCCAGCTTGCTGTACCAGGAGGGATCGGAAAAGCGCGCGAAAGCACGCCGGTAGACTTCCTCCTCTTCCTGGCTCAGATTGTTTTGCTGCAGAAAATTCGCGAGGCGTTCGTACAGACCCGGATCGTCAGGGTTATGATCAATTTCTCGACGAAGAACACCGAGCGCCTGGGGAACCTCTTTCAATTGCACGAGCCGCGCCAAATAGCGCTCGAGCACACGCGAATACTCAGGCGAACGCGGGCCAGCTTCCTGCGTCTCGGGATTCTGTCCAACCTGAAACGCCGCGCTTGGCACTTGGGAACGGGCCGACACTCCTTCCTCGGCTTCAGCCCCAGCCTCTCCTTCCGCGCCTTCGCTCGCAGGCTGCTGAAAGCGCTGGTAGCCTTGCGGCCCCCTGAAGTTCGCGGTGTCTACCACGCGGCTGCCCAGCGGAATTTTGCCGGCTTGGGAGGCAAGCTCCTGGAGAATTGCGTCATAAATCGCGAATTCGTCTTGCGCTTTTTCGAGCCTGGCATCCGCGTCTGCCATCAAAAGCGCAACGCGTGTGCGGTCAGGTGACTTTGGAAACGAGGCGAGAAATTCTTTCCCGCCCTGCAATACAGCTTCGCTCTGGCCGCCACTCGAATAAAATTCGAGCAGCTTGACGTGCAACTCCGAGCGGCCTGCAGCGTTTGGAAAACTCTTGTCCAAGAGTGCCAGCAACTCAGCTGCGCGTGAGCGGTGGAAATAGGAAGACGCTCGCCGCTCTTCCTCGGGGTACGCCCTGTCCGGAGAAGTCGTATTCAAAATAAGCGAGAGAATGCCGTTGAAATAGCCGGGACCTTGGTCCAGCGTGGCGATGTCCTTATACATGGACAATTCCCCGCTGCCTAGCCGGATTGGTGCTTCCGGTGATGTCAGGAGCATGTCGGTCAGCCGCGTAAGAGCGCGCTCCTGGGAATCAACTGCGCCCTTGCTGTTGTAAAGCGCGAAATAGTAGCGTGCGGCTTCTGGATACGAATGAATGTCTTCGAGCAGGCGTCCGCAAATGTACAGTTCTTGCGGCGTCCAGGCGGAGTTTGCCGCCTCTTTGTGCATCCGCAGGTTCGTGATGGCCCGCTCCGCTTCGTCCAACTTGCCTTGTTGCTGGTAGTAATAGAAAACGCGAGCGGCCGCATTGAGGTCTTCGGGATTCTTGCTAAGAGCGGCGCGTGCCGCATCCAGAAACTTGCGCAAGCCTTGCGTTTGCGCCAACAGGTCGAAATAGCCCTTCACAAGCTCCGGCTGCCAGAGCGGCTGAAAACTCTTCTCGTAAACGGCCAAGCCCTGCTGAATGGAGCTCTGCCTGTACTCCACCAGGGCTTTGGCTTTAACCGGAAAGATTTCGTCGGTGGGAAATTGTTTCTGATAAGCGGCAATCAATTGGTTGGCAGCGTCGAACTCTTTCTGCGTCACAAGATAGTCCAGGAATCGGACGTAAAGCTGTTCCTCCAACGGATAACGGGAAATCCACGCGCGATAGGTCGCGATAGTGGATTCTTTGGGGAGGCCTTGCGCTTGAATGACACCCAGAATACGCTCGAAGGCATTCCAGGAAGTCTGCTGATTGGGAGGAGTGAGCTTTTCGCTGGAGAGTGTCGGCGAATCGCCAATGGTTCGCAGAGTTGAAATCTCGTCTTGCGGTCGCAAGCGGCGGTGGTAAAAGTCAGCAAGATCTCCTCGCGCAGCCGCTTTGTTTGCCGCCTTCTCGGCATACAACTTCCAGTCACGCTCCGCCGCGGCGAAATCGAGCTGCCGCTCATCTTCGAGTGCGCGCAGCGAATACAAGTCCACATTCGAGGGTTGTTGCTGAGTCAAATCTCCCAGTGCGGTACGGGTTTCGGCCGGTGGTCTGCGAAAAAGGACGTCTCCGTACGGCAATTGCATCGCGCGAAAGAAGGCGCGCTCTACTTCCGTCTTTGCCTCGATGTTGTAGATCCAGGCCGGCAGCTCGCCTTTGGCGGTCAGCGCGAACATACCAATGCCGAAAAGAAGGACGGCTGCGCCGATACTCCAGCCGCCATTGGGCGCGAAATCACGGAACGATTTCAATGTCCACCCCCTGAGAACCCATGTTGTGCGCGATGTCTTCTGCCGTGACTGTCAGATGGTAGACTCCAGGAATCATCTGCTCGGGAATGAACACTTCCGTGGTGTTCGCGTTGGCTTTCGCATCCCAATGCAAACTCACGGGTGCAACGCCTTCGATACGCGCGACGAGTGTCCGCGTGTTTTGCGACGCTGAAACCTTCAAGTCCAGCGTTTCGCCGCGCCGATAGCGCGTTTTTGGCAGCTTGATTTGCACCGCCGGCGATTTGCTGGCGATTAGGAAGGTTTTCGATTCACGGTAGGTTTGCCCGGAACGGTCACGCATCACCAAGCGTACCGGATACGTTCCATCCGCCAGGTCCGTAGGGACCAGGAAGCGCGTTTGCCAGGTATCTTCGCCGGGCAAATACCTCAGTGGTTTCACAAGTCCAAACGGAAACAGGGCCACGACCGATACAATCGCAGGGTCGGTCTTCACTCGAATAACCGGATCTCCTGGGCGGATCACGCGCGGCCGTAGCAGCGCCCGCGGCACAGCCAGGAACGAAGTGTAGGGCGTCACAAATTTGTATTGGCGCGACAGCCGGATAATTTCGTCAATGGAAGCCGCGTCTTCGCCTTCGCGCTCGATTTTCTCCAGCAATGCATCCACACGAGCGCGCGCCCACAGTCTGGGTAATTGTGGATGCTCGGCGGATTCGCTCGGCAAATTCGCCTTCGACGACATGGACAGAGGCGTCCCGTCTCTCACCCCGCGAACGATAAAGCCGACGTCTTGTGCTGCATTTTGATAACGGCCGACCCAGGCTGCCCGCGAACCGGCGAATGCCGCTTCTTGCAACGGATAAACAGAATCCACCGCGGAGTCCGGCGAAACCGCGAGTGCCAGTTGGCCGACCGGGCTGCGCCCAATCTTCGAAAGGAAGGAATTCAGCTTGAATTCGATCGGCTCTGTCGAAAGAACATTTTCCAGAACGCCATCTTCGCGCGCCAGCAGCTTGAATAGCGGCAAGTTCGCGTCGTCGCCCACGCCAAAGATGTAGGTCTTGGGGCGGCTCGCTTCAGGCAGGCGCTTCCAATCTGCTTCGTACGAAGCAGCCAGTCTGGCGTTTTTGATCTGTCCCTCGGTGGCGCCGCCGTCGCTCAGCAGAACCAGATACGGGTTGCCTCCGGAAGCTGCGGATTCGCGCAGCGCTTCTTGGAGGGCTTTCTGAAGATCGGTGCCGCCACGCAAACGGCTGGCGCGCACGAAATCGAGGGCCTGCTGCACGTTGTTGCTGCCGGCAGCGACCGGCGCCTGTTGAAATGGCTGAACCCGGTTATTGAAGAGAATCAGATTGAACTTGTCTTCGGCCTTTAACGCGTGGAGCAGGGTCTCCAGCGCCTGGTAACTGCGTTCGAGCTTTTCCCACTGCATGGACAACGACGTATCGAACAAAATCAAAACCGTCTTGGTTGGCGCAGCACCCGCTGACGAATCTTTCGTCGCCCCACTATTTGGTCCAAAACCTAAGAGCGCATCCACCGCGAAAAATCCTGGTTCGTTTGTGTGCCGAACCGGCGCTGTCTCGGTGGGCGAGGGCTGCCCGCTTAGAGGATTCCTGTGCGTGATGACCGCCAGGGTGTCGCTTCCCCCTTTATCCAGATCAAACGTGGCCACGAAATCCTCGGTCAGGTTGACGTTCTCCCCTTCAAATTGTCCGCGTACAACCTGAGGCGTATTCTGCGCGAGTTGCAGCGGGTAAGTCTTTGCGGGCGTTTGAAAGTTGTTCAGACCGTGAGCGGATCGCAATTCAAAATTGATTTTGAGGTGGCGCGCCATTTGCGCATGATAGGCGTCGGGACGGAGAGGAATCGCAAAGTACGATTTGAGATTCTCAACGGGGATTGTTTCGTGGTATTGAAATTCGAGACGCTTCGTGCCAAACGCCGGAATAGGAACAATCCGCGCGCTGAAAATGGCGCTCCGTTTGGCCTCCTCGGTGCCGCGTTCCCCCATCTGCAGCAATCCAGGGTCAATGGATTGTTGCTTCAGTTCGTTGTAAATCTCGCCCGCTCGTTTGCGTTCCAGAATGACGGCAGGAATGCGCACTGGTCCATCCCATACGGCGAAGTCGGAAACCGTGGCGCGGCTGGGCAAAGCGAAAACGTAATTGCCTTCCTGAATGCCAGCGGTGTGGTTGGCGAAGATTTGGCGTACAAAAACGCGGGCATCGCCATTGTCAATCTCGACGGTAATCTCCATCTCCTCGAGAGAAAGAATTGCAGGATCGGGCTGGGATTTGTCTCGTGGAATCAGCACGCCGCCGTCCGAAAAGCCAGGCAACGGTGCCAAGAACAAAAGCAAAAGAATGCTCAACGTTCGATTCATGGCTAAAATCTGCTCTCCTCAATGCGCACCAGGCCGTTGTCCGTGCCGACGTAGATGTAACCGTTGCCTTCGGCGAGCGCGGTCACATTCGCGGAAGGCAAACCGTCCGTAACGACCGTCCAGCGTTCCTTCTGGCGGTCGTAAACATAGAGTCCTCGATCGAGACTTCCAGCAAACACATGGTCCTTAGTTACCAGCATCGCGTTCGGATTGATCTCGGTCGAGGTGGTCGCGGTTTGAAAGGCGTGGAACTTTCCTGCGCTGTCGAGCTCCAAGACGCCGCTTCCATAAGTTCCGATCATCCATTCGTCGCCGACGCGAGTCACAGCGGTAATCCAGTTCTGCTTCAATCCAGAATTTCCTGCGGTGAAATTTGCTCTCACGAATCCCTTTTCGACTGCGGAAAGGCCTCCTAGTGTCCCCACCATCAGGTCGTCATTGGAAACTCCCAGTGCATACACATGGTTGTTAACAAGGCCGTGAAAGCTGTACATGCTGCGCGCGCCTTCCGCGTCCAGAAACGTGAGACCGGCAGGAGTCGCAATGGCTAATCCATCGTGGTAAGGTGCCACGTCCGTAACATGCTCGGCTATCAAACCGTCCGCTTTGCCCAAAACCTGTTCGGGCTTCCCGCTTGCACCGAAACGCACCAAACCATTGGCAGTCGCCACTTCCACATCGCTGCCTTTCGCATTTGCCAAAATTCGATTGACGCAAAAAACGTGTTCATTCTCGACGTGCGTCGTGCGCGCTGGGCCGTCCGGCAGAATGTCGAGGCCGTGGTCGAAATAACCCACCCACAGTTGTCCATTGGTGTCGTGCGCCAGGGCGGATATGTTTCGGTCACTTAGAACCGCGGCCCGCGGCATGAGCACTTCCTGCCACCCAAAGCCATTCGCCTTGACCTGAAAAATGCGATTGCGCGTGAGGACCATCACCCCTTGGTCGGTCCCCTGAATTTGCCGCACCTCTTCCGGGCCTAGGCCCGCGCTGTTCTGCGACGCTGCATGCCGAAGATTTGAAGTAAGCGGCACGCGAAGGACACCTTGATCCTCCGAACCAACCCACAACACATCGCCCTCAACATGGAGACTGGTCACCAGGACTCCGCTCGCCAACACGCGTGAAAAGCGGCCTTGGTCAAACTCCGCTACACCTAGCGGCGTTCCGACATAGGATTTATCCCCAACCAGCGTGATAGCTTGGACCTGGCGATCCGGTAGCCCCTGTTCCTCTGCAAATACATCTGTTGTACCTGCATGCCAGTGCCGGACGCCCTGATCAAGCGTCCCAACCCACAAGTCCAGGTCGGAGCCCGCGAATGCCTGTACATACAGATGGTCCAACGTGGGATGCAACTCCTGGATCGTCTTTCCGTCATAAACCAACACGCCGCGTTTCTTCGTGCCGATGAGCAGGTGTCCGCTTGCGACCGGCAGGATAGCGGTCAGAGCGCGCACATCCGGGTCAGCGGGATAGATTTGGCGGAACTTCTGTCCATCGAACAGCAAAATGCCTTGGTCGGCAGTGGCGAGGATCAGTTCTGGTTGCGTTGCCTCTGCGAGTTGTCCGACCGCCATGGAAACCAAAGGTGAGCCGGGCAGGTCCCGGCCGACGGAGAATTCACGAAGAAGATTGCCGCGCAAATCGTATTGGAATAAGCCAGCTGGTCCCGCGACATACAGGCTGTCCTGGAAATATACTACCTGCGCGAAAACTTCAGGCGAGCGCAGCGTTTCAAAATGGAGATTTGGGTTCGGTGAAAACGGCCGCAGCGCAAATCCGAACTCGCGTTCTGCTCGGAATTCCTGCTTAGAAAGCTTGAGGGCCTGCGATGCCTTCCACATGACAACGCCGCCCAGAAAACCAGCGGCAACTATTGCTGATCCAGCTATCCTCCACCATCGCCGCCCGCCATAAGGGACCATGATTCCTCTTCGAGTTGCCAACATTGGAACGCCAGTTCCGATAAAAATCTTGCACGAAGAGTTCCGTTTGCTTTCTTCGAAGTTTAACTACATCTTGCTTGAATCTTAGGCGGGCAATCGTGTTCACGTAGAAACACTGTGTCTTAAAACTTACACAAGTAACCCGAACGCATCTGGATTGCGACACGATTTCGGCTACATCGATCTGGAGGAAAAAACTCTGGAACCCCTCAACAACCGTTTTGGCCCAAAAGTGTTACCTATGTAGTCGGTACGTTCTGTTACCCATCTGTCCGGGTCGGACCCCTGGAGTTATGGAGCGGGCGATGGGAATCGAACCCACGTCCGAAGCTTGGGAAGCTTCTATACTGCCATTGTACGACGCCCGCTCAAGTTGTTAAGTTAGCAAATCATTTTAGGCTCCGCAAGAGGCGGGGGCGCGAATAAATTAGATGTTTACGCGGCCTGCGCTATCATTGGCAACCTATTCCCGGGCTTCCAATTTGAGGGAGTTCGCCATGAACAAGAATGCGAAGCATCCGAAGAAGCGCCTCTGCAAGGGAGTTTCCCAGCAACAGGTGGCTTGCGAAGCTCCCGCCCAGCGGCGTTGCACTCAGTGCGGCTTGTGGTTTTGCAGGATTCATTTTCAGGATCCGGATTGGCATCACTGCGCTCCCGACCAAGGCACTGGCTAAATTTCTCGCGTTGTCCTTATAGTTCGACCACGTCGGGCCGTTGGCGATTGCACAGCAGCCGTTGCGCGATTTCTTGACGGCGGAGCGTGCCTCCGTTAGCGTCGAAGTGCAGGAAGTAGCGTGCTACTTCGTGGCGCGCGGTGCGCACGCCAAACCCCAGGCGGGAGATTCCAGTGTCTAATGCCATCATTACTTTGACTACAGATTACGGAACCGATGACCATCTCGTCGGGACTCTGAAAGGAGTCATCCTCAAGATCAATCCCGAAGTGACTATCGTTGATATTACGCATCATGTGACGCCGTTTGATTTGCTCGATGGCGCGCTGGCCATCGGCGCAGCGTATGAGTACTTTCCGCCCAAGACCATTCATATCGTGATCGTCGACCCGGGCGTCGGAACGGAGCGCCGTCCTCTCTTGGTGAGTGGACAGAATCATTATTTCATCGCCCCAGACAACGGCGTTTTATCGCTTGTCTACGAACGCGAACAAAACGTGGTGGTGCGGCATGCCACCGCGGAACACTATTTCCTACAGCCGCTCAGCAAAACTTTTCACGGACGCGATGTATTTGCGCCGGTTGCGGCGTGGCTCTCCAAAGGCTGGCAAACCGCCAGCATGGGTGAAGAAATTCAAGATTACAAAAAAATGGCTCTTCCACGGCCCAAGCCAGGCGCCGGTGGTCTCAAAGGATTAGTCCTGAAAATCGATGCATTTGGAAACCTGGTAACCAATTTTCGCGCTGAAGATTTGTCTGCGGAAGCGCAAAACGGCGGCGGCCTGAAAATGCTGGTGGGAACTCACGCGGTCAATCGCCTGGTGGATACGTTTGCGCGCGGCAACGCAGGCGAAGCAGTTGCCTACTTTGGATCCAGCGGATATCTGGAAATCGCGATCAACAAAGGCAACGCTTCACGCACTTTGAGTATTGGGCGAGGAGCGCCCGTTATTCTTTCCGAGAAGTAGATTTACAAAAATCAGCTTCGGAACTTGTCCGGCTCGCACGCGTATACCGCGACTCCTCCATCGCCGCCAGCGCGGATAATACAACGATATGCCGGCATCGAAAAAAGTGGCCGCGAGCACCGACTGGACAGCCACCATGCGTTACGAATGAAGAGTCCTTAGGCAGCGGCTGGGTTCGGTTGCTTCCGCCTTTGCCAGTAACCCAATGCCGCGAACAGAAGAACGGCAGGCACGCCGGTCAGTCCGCAAATGATAAAGAAAGTGCCGTAGGCGTGAATGAGGCCGTGTGTGTGGCTAAGGCTTTGGACCATTGCACCGGAAAAACCCTTCAAGATCTTTCCCAGCCAGGCGTAGGTTGAACTCAAGAGCGCATACTGCGTGGCGGTGTATCCCAGACTGGTGAGACTCGACATGTACGCGACCAGTGCAACGCCGGCGAAGGCGAAGCTGAAATTGTCGCCTGCCATGACGCACGCGAAGAGACGAATGCTCATACCCCAGAAAGCGAGAGTCGCAAATGCGGCAGTCGCAATTGCCTGCAAAATACCCCCGATGATGAGAGCTCGCATGTAGCCAAGCTTTAATGAGCAGAATCCGCCGGCTGCGATTCCACAAAACGTGGCGATGAGCCCGATGGAGCCGCGTATCGCTCCGACCGTTGGCTTCGCTAGACCGAGATCGATGTAGTAAGGGTTCGCCATCGGCCCCATCATGAAGTCCGGCAAGCGGTAGAGGCTGATGGCCGCCAACATTACAAGTGCAAGCCAGCCATGCGCTCGGAAGAAAGCGATGAACGGTCCAACTATGGCGTCGAAGAAGCCGCGCGGCGTCCAGAATTGCCCTGCGCGTTCTCTTTCACCCATCAACGCATTCGCGCGCTCGGGTTCTTTCGCATACCACACGGCAATAATTCCAATGGCCATGCCCGCGCCGTAGATACCGTAGGACATTCGCCAGCCCACGGCCGCCGCCACAATCAGGATGAGGGAATCCGTAGCCAAGAGAGCCAGTCGGTAGCTGAACTGATAGGCAGACGCGAGGAGCCCTTGCTCTTCTCCGTCATCTGCCGATTCTATTCTCCACGCATCAACCACAATGTCTTGTGTCGCTGCAGCAAAAGCTACGATGAGCGCAAATGCACCGAGACGGCCGAGCCCAGCTTTCGTGCCGGTTCCGCCCATGGCGATGAGCGCCATCCCGACAACAATCTGCGAGAACATCATCCATCCGCGCCGGTGTCCAAGCCGCTTAAATAGCGGCAAGTCGACACGATCCATCAATGGCGCCCAGAGGAATTTCAGCGAAAAGGCAATGCCCACCCAGGAAAGAAAGCCGATCGCAGTCAGGGAGGTGTGTTCATCGCGCAGCCAGTAGCCGAACGTATTGCCGACCAAATAGAAGGGAAGGCCTGAAGAAAACCCGAGCAACAACATGGAAAGCGTTTTGGGCCGGAGGTAATCGGTGATCCGATGCTTGTGGGGATTCACGCATTCAGTTTCTACGGGACTCTTACGATCCTCAACGCTCATGCCACCGAACCTTGTCCATCCTGACACTCTACCGAGTGTCAGCAATCGTCCTGATAACACACCCTCCGACAGCACACCCGGGCGTCTGGCCGTGGCGATAAGCAGGGAAACATCCCGGAAGGAATGGCAACGACGGCGAAGACCATCAGCGCAAAAACATGCCAGAGCCAGCGTCGTGGGACCAGAATGCGCTGGAAAAAATGGCGCGCCATTCGTTGGATTTGCCTAGGAATCCGCTGCTACAACTTTTGCGCTGTTCGCAGTTTTCTCTAGGCTGGCTTGAGGTTCCGCGGCGCGATCTTCATCAGGGGCCGGCCGCACACGCTGAATTTTCACCCGGGCGACTCGCCGGCCGTCCATTTCGACGACGGTGAACCGAAACTGGCCGAACTCGAAGCTTTCTCCGCCCCGGGGGATGAATCCAAGCTGATCCAGGACGAACCCTCCGACGGTTGCATACGCAGGGTCTTCCGGCAAAGTGATGTTGTACTGCGTATCCAAATCCCGCACGTTGAGCGCGGCATCAAAAATGACCGCACCGTCGGCAAGCGTAAGGGGACGTTCCACCACATCGAACTCATCATGAATCTCGCCGATCACTTGCTCCATGATGTCTTCCAGAGTTACTAGGCCCAGAATGCTGCCAAATTCGTCGACAACCATGGACATCCCGATGTGCCTGGTTCGCAGATCCTGAAGCAGTTCGCTAGCAGGTTTCGTTTCTGGCACGATCAGAACTTCGCGCAGCACACGCCGCAAATCGAACGGCGGAGGCGGCAGATTTTCTTCCAACCGGCGCTCGCGATCCAGCAGAATCCACAGCATGTCTTTGATGTGAACGAAGCCAAGGATGTGATCGTGTGAACCGCGATACACGGGAATTCGCGAGCGCTGCGAGGTGGCAAACACACGCATGACCTCGTCCATCGTGGCTTCCACGGGAAGAGTGTGCATATCGGGCCGCGGCACCATGATCTCGCGCACCTGAACTTGCCCCAGTTCGATGGCGCTCACGATGAATTTTTCTTCCCCGGGAGCAATCAAGCCACGTTCCCGAGCTTGCTGGATTTGGATTTGAAGCTCTTCGGTCGAATGCGCTGCCCCGTGACTTTGCGGCGACGAGACCCCCATGGCTTTTACGATGACACCGGACATGCCATCGAGCAGGTCGATGGCCCACCGAAACGTGTGCAGAAACCACTGAAAAGGCAGCGCAATGAGCAGAGCGACGCGTTCCGCCTTCGCAAGGCTCACTGTCTTTGGCACCAATTCCCCAAGCACGACGTGCATCGCGCTTAGCAACGCAAACGCACATGCTAAAGCCACGGCATGGGCGACAAACGCCGTCCGCGTGCCTTGTGTGCCATGCCAGATTTGCTGGAGTGCCGTTGCAAAAGTAGCTTCGCCGAGCGCACCTATGGCCAAGCTGGTTAGCGTGATTCCTACTTGTACGCCGGAAACGACGCGGTGGAGATCCGCCAGCAATCGTTCGACGACACGAGCGCGGATGTCACCTTTGGCTACAAGCTGGCGAACCCGGGAAAGTCGCACAGCCACAAGGGAAAACTCCGCGGCGGCAAAAAAGCCGTTGAGAGCGACGAGCGCGAGCACACCGATCAACCGCACGGCGAACATGGTTTCTCAGTTGTCCCCTAGCTGCATTGTATCAGCACGCGCTTGAAACGCGGGACGCGCGTTCCATCTCTACATACGCGTAATGGTGACAAAAATGTCTTCACCGCTCAGTGCCAGCTTGACGCCGCCGTTCTGCGCGCTGCTTTTTTCCAGCCGCTCGGCGAGCAGTTCGTTGCGAAGGAACGCCTCGTGCGCGGTGATAGCTTCAGAAATACGCGGCGAAGCGGAGTAACTGACAACGATTCGGTCGGAAATGTCGAGGTTCAGAGCCTTGCGCTGGTCCTGCAACATGCGGTTAAAGTCTCTTGCGAGACCTTCTTGCAAGAGTTCCGGCGTCAGCGTTGTGTCCAGCGCGAGGAAAGTTCCCTGCTCCACGTTGCCCTTCAAGGCTTCCGGCGCTGCAATAGCCTCCCAACCTAGAAACTCAAATTCGATCTTAATCTCGTCCGGCGCTATGTCGAAGGTCTGATCAGCTACCTGCACGGAGTACGACTCGTCCCGTAGCATAGCGGCAGGGTCAGCCGCCGCCAAAGCTATTCCGATTTCCTTCAAATATCGCCCTGCTCGCGGGCCAATCTTTTTCGCGTCGGGCTTTAAGCGCATCGCTTTCAGCGCCTTATCCTCGTCAATCAAGACGAGATGCTTCACGTTCGTCTCTTCGAGAATTTGCGCGACGTAGTCGGCGTTTTCCAGCACCCGCCGGTCCGCTTGATCCTTCGGGCGCACGTAGAGCGTGCTTAGAGGCTGGCGAATCTTTACTTTGCTTTGCGTGCGCAGCCCCAGCGCCAGATTTTTGATGCGGATTACCGCTTCGATGCTGTGCTCCAGCGCTTCGTCAATCAGGGAGGCCTGAACCTGGGGATACATCGTCAAGTGAACAGACCCGGGCGCCGCGGGATCCACCGAGCGGACGAGATTTTGGTAGATGTCCTCCGTCAAGAAAGGTAGCGCCGGAGCCATAACACGGGTAACGGTCGTCAGGACGGCATAAAGAGTTTGGTAGGCATCCGCTTCGCTCTTCCAAAAACGACGACGCGAGCGCCGCAAATACCAGTTCGAGAACTCCTCGTCAAAAGCCTGGAAAGCCTCAATGAGCTTGTAATGCTCAAAATTCTGGAAAGCGTTGTTCGCCTCGGCCACCAGACGCTGCAGTTTGCTCAAAACCCAACGATCCAACTCATTGGTTACCGGAAGCGCGGCACCACCAGGCTTCCATCCGTCCGCTCCAGCGTACATCACGAAGAAGCTGTAACAATTCCAGAACGTTAGCAGCTTGCGCCGCGCGTCGCCATCGATCGTCTGGCCCACGTTGCCCGTCGGGTGAAGATCGGGAAAGTTCAGATTCTGCGCGGTCTTCTGTTCTGTATAGATGTAGCGCATCACTTCGGCGCCCAGCGCTTCCGCCGCCTCATCGAACGCGATCGAGTTGCCCTTGGACTTGTGCATCTCCTCGCCGCGCGCATCGCGCACCAGCGCATGGCCCAGCAACGCTTTGAAGGGAGCGCGTCCATCGATCATCGCGCTCATTGCCAGCATGGAATAAAACCAGTTGCGGAATTGCCCCGGAAAACTTTCCAGCACCAAGTCCGCGGGAAACCATTTCTCCCAGTAGGCTTTGTCGGTCGAAAAGCGCATGGTGCTGAACGGGACGATCCCCGCATCCAGCCAGGGATTGCCCACGTCTTCGATGCGCTGCGCCAAACCGCCGCACTTTTCGCAGCGAATCTTCACCGCATCGATATAAGGCCGGTGCGGCGAATTCCCTTCGAACACATTCCAGCCTTCGACCGCTTTTTCTCTCAGCTCTTCTTTGCTCCCGATCACGACAAAGTGGCTGCACTCGGCGCAAACCCAAATCGGGAGGGCGAGTCCCCAAAAACGCTTCTTGGAGATCATCCAGTCGCTCATATTGCGAAGCCAGTCCATCTCGCGCGCTTCGCCGTCCGCGGGAATCCACTTGATGGTCGGCACGACGTTCTGAATGCGGTCCCGCCAATCCATGCGAATGAACCACTCGTCAACCGGGCGGAACACAAGCTCTTCCTTGCAGCGCCAGCAGTGCGGATAAACGTGGGGATATTTCTCGCGCGCCACGAGCATCCCATTCAACTTCAACGCGGCAATCACATCATCAGCCACTTCGTTGGCATTTCGATTCGTGAATGGTCCGAAGCCTTCGATGAAAACCGAGCTATCGTCCAGCGGCGCGATGAAAGGAATCCCGTTCTCTTTGCCAAGTTGCTGGTCTTCCGCGCCGCACCCCGGCGCGATGTGGACAAGCCCGGTACCTTCGGCTTCGCTGATCTCTTTCCACCCAATCACGCGATGGGCTTCCGCGGCGCTCTTGCCGCCTCCCGTTTCGCCGTAAGGGAAAACGCCACCTGATGTTTTCTGGGCCGGAAGTTCGTCAAACGGTCCTTGATAGGTAAGGCCAATCAAATCTTTGCCTGGAAGTTCTTCGACAACTTCGACCCCGCCGCTTCCTTTTAGGATCGTCCGGATCGACGGCAGCTTGTGTGTCTCGTGCTTCCCTTCCACCTGCAGATCCTGCACGCGATCGTGCTCGAAGTTTCCTTTCGCCACGTAATAAAACCAGTCGCCATGCTTGACCTTGAGATAGGTCATCTCCGGATTCACAGCCACGGCCACATTCGAAGTCAGCGTCCACGGCGTCGTCGTCCAAATAAGCAGAGCGGTTCGTTCCTTGCCCCTGATCGGAAAACGCACAAAAACCGAAGTGTGCGTTGTGATCTTGCGGCCTTCCGCCACTTCCATCTGCGACAGGCCCGTTCCACATCGTCCGCACCATGGCATCACGTCATGCCCGCGGTAAATAAAACCTTCCGTATGGCATTTCTTCAGGAACGACCAAATCGTGTAATTGTTCTCGTCCGAAAACGTGAAGTAACTTCCGCCGTATTCCGCCGACCCAAGCTTCCGCACAATTTCGCTAGCTCGCGCTGTTTCCGTCTCCCCGCTCGGCAGCTTCGCCGTCACCACGCTGTCGCCGTCAGCCATTGCGTCGCGCAAGGCGATCAAAACCTTGGGATCATCCCAATCGCACCAATAGCCCAACCGAATCGACTGCTCCGTCTGCCGCGCCGCAAACGTCAGCACGCGTTCTTTGCACGCGCGCACAAACTTCTCAATCCCAAACTCGCGAATCTCGCGTTTCGTCTTGAGCCCCATGCTCTTCTCGACTTCCACTTCCACCCAAAGGCCCTGGCAGTCGAACCCGTTCTGATACCGCAGTTCGCATCCGCGCATCGAGTTGTAGCGCTGGTACATGTCTTTCAGCGAGCGCCCCCAAGCATGGTGCACGCCCATGGGATTATTTGCGGTAATCGGGCCGTCCAGGAAGGACCATCGCGGACCGCCGGCATTCTTCTGGCGCAGCTTCTGAAAAATCCCGTTCTCCTCCCAGAAACGCAGAATCTCACGTTCCATCGCAGGGAAATCGGGTACTCGCGGCACTGGCTTGTACAGGCTCATAGTTGTATCCAACTAGGTTATCACAGCGCGCAAACCACCCGAGCGCGCTCGGCCTGTAGAACATTGCAGACATCACCGCAACAGAGAGGACAACATTCGAAAGAATTCTGCGGGCGTAGCAATACGGAGACCGGTCCGCTTTGCGACCGCCTGCGTAAAATGTTTCGTATTGTGCGTCAGCAGCCAGTCCGGCTTGCTAGCCATCGCGGAAAAGAGAACCGGCACATCCGCTCCGTGACGGATTAGATGTCGATTTGATCGGACCACCGCCGCGTCCGGGCGCGCGACAATCTCGGGATCCACCAGCTTTAGTAGCCGTTGATACCCATCCAGCAATTCGTTAGCTTTCAAAACTGGTTGGCTTTCTGCCCACAGCAGCAGGTTTTCCTCCACTTCCTCCCGCACAACCTCGGCCAGCACCAATTTGCACAGCCGCGCTGCGCACATGGATAAAACCGCCTTATCCAAACCCCACCTCGAGAGCACACCCGAAGCGATTACATTCGAATCCAGAAACAATCGAGTTCGCGACCTGGCGCTCACTTCGATCGACGAGTCGAACGCTTGCGAGTAGCCTTTTGCGAAGAATCCCGGAGCTTATAGTGCCTGTCATAGACACGTTTCCGTGCATCTGGCAGCGTCTTCAAAAACTCTTCCTTATTCACCCCGGCATTCCTCAACGCGGCGCTTATATCCTCACAAAGCCGTTCAAACCGCATCTGCTCCGGCAAGAGAACTAGCCCATCGCCCAAGCGCAAAACCGCAAAAGGCGCGCCATTTCCCAAGCCCAGATCCTTGCGGAACTGCTTCGGCACCGTCAGCTGCCCCTTTTCACCAATCTTCGTAGTCGTCAGATATTCAAGTGTCGCTTGTCGGTTAGCCATGTAATCTCCAGGTAGGAATATCCTACCACCCCTGTCGAGCAGCGGCCACGCCAATGGAGACTCAGTTTCGCACTCCCTATCCTTTCAGCCTATTTGTCGCCGCCAATCTGTCGAGCCTAAGTTGCGCGTTCCCATCCCCTCCACTAAACTCAAGTTTTACCCCCAGCGGCCTGGAGACTGCTTGCGAACCATCCTTCGGTATTTCATCTGGACGCTTCTGACCCTTGGTCTCATCGCATGCGCCATTTCTTGGTACTTCATCTACCGGCCACTGCCCCAACTCGATGGCTCCATTTCCCTTCCCGGCCTGCAAAAAGAAGTCACTGTTGAGCGCGACAACTGGGGAGTCCCCCACGTTCGCGCCGCCTCACTGGTGGATGCCGTCGAAGCCCAGGGTTACGTCATGGCCCAGGACCGCCTCTGGCAACTCGACTTGATGCGCCGGGTCTCCCGCGGCCAACTTTCCGAGATTGTCGGGCCGCTCGCCCTCAAGTCCGACAAGCAATTTCGCATGTTCGGCTTTTCCCGCGCCGCGGAACGCGATTACGCCGCGATGGATAAAGACTCCCGCGCCTTGATGGAGGCCTATGCACGCGGCGTAAACGTCTTCATTGAACAGCATCAAAAGAATTTGCCTTTGGAATTTTCACTGCTCAAATACAAGCCCCAGCCGTGGCAGCCTACCGATTCCCTCGTCATCGCCGGATACATGTACCAAACTTTGACCGACACCTGGGAACGCGAGTTGGACCGTGCCAAAGTTGAAGCGCGCGTCGGCGATGATCGTTCCAAGGATTTGTTTGCGGCAGACGCCCCGATGGACCATTTTGTCGTCGGCGATCCCGATGTCCCGAACGATGGCTCGCAAGCTTCACGCGTCGACCCTGACGACGAAGACGATGACGATGACATGCCCACAGACGATGTCCTGAAAGCTTCGGCCCGCCCCGCCGGCAGTGTACGCACCCCAGAGACTTACGCTGATCTTACTTCCACGCTCTGGCCCTCCGTCGTAGGCTACCTCGAAGAAACTCAGAACGAAATTCGCAAAGGCCTCGGCAGCAACAACTGGGTCGTCAGCGGTTCCCACACTGCGACCGGCAAGCCGCTTCTGGCCAACGATACGCATCTCGAACTCTCCATTCCGCCGATCTGGTATGAAATTCATCTCACTGCGCCAGGATTCAACGCCAAGGGATTCACCCTCCCCGGCGCGCCGCTCATCGTGATCGGCCACAACGACCACATCGCCTGGGGCTTCACCAACAATGGCGCGGACGTGCAGGACCTTTTCATCGAAAAGTTCAATCCCGCTGCGTCCGATGAATATCAAGTGAACGGGAAATGGATGAAGGCGCAGATTTTTGACGAAGTCATTCACGTCAAAGGACAGGCCGACGAGCATTTGAAAGTCGTCGTAACGCGGCACGGCCCGATCGTTCATCAAGAAGGGGACAAGGTCTACGCCTTGCGATGGACCGCTCTCGAACCCGGCGGCCTCGGCAACACCTATAACTGGCTATCCAAAGCCAAGAACTGGCACGAATTCCGCGAAATCATGAAGAACGTTTGGGGCCCCGGCCAAAACGCGGTCTACGCAGATGTGGACGGCAATATTGGCTACATCATGGCCGCTCGCGTCCCGTTGCGAAAAAAGGGACACGGTGAAGTTCCGGTCCCTGGCGACACCGACGAGTACGAGTGGACCGGTTACATCCCGTTCGAACAACTTCCCCAGGCGCTCAACCCCGATAGCGGCCTGATCGTCACCGCCAACGCGCGTGTCGTCGGTCCCAATTACAAGCCGTATCTCACCGACCGTTGGGAAGAGCCCTACCGTACCGCCCGGATCTATGATCTTCTGCACGATAAAACTGATCTCCGCCCCATCGACATGCTCAAAGTCGAAACCGACACTTACAGCTTTCCGCACGCTTTCCTCGCCGACCAAATGTCTGCCGCCGCAAAAAAAGTGCAGCCCAAAGATCCGCGAGCGCAAAAATTGGTCGTCGCTCTCAGTGACTGGAACGGAATCGCCGACGCCGATTCTTCGCTTGTCTCATTCGTAGTCATTTCCCGCCGCGCCGCCCTGGATTTGCTCCTTGAGCGCTATCTTGGAAAAGACACGAACCTCTATAGCTGGCGTAGCACGGCGTTCCTCCAAAAAATCCTCACAGACCGCCCCGCAAAATGGCTCCCGCCGGCTTACAAGAATTACGATGAACTCCTCGCCGCAGTCGCCGATCGGGCCGTCTCCATGCTCGTGGAACAAACAAAAAGCGAGCGAGTCAATGACTGGCAGTGGAAGGAACTCAACTCTCTCGACATGCTCCATCCCATCGGCCGCGAAGGCTTCCTGAAGTGGCTGCTCAGCATTACCGGCAAACCGCAATCCGGCACCAGCTACAGCGTCCGCGCCGCCACAAAACGCCATGGGCCTTCGATGCGCTTCATCGCCAATCTGGCCAATTGGGATGACTCCATCCTGTTGATTCCCGCCGGCGAGTCCGGTCAGGTCGGCAGCGGCCACTACACCGATCAATTTTCCTATTGGTACGAAGGAAAACCGATCGTTGCGCCGTTCAGCGATGCGGCCGAAGCAAAGGTTCGCAAGCACACGCTGAAATTCACACCATTCTGGTGATTCGAAGCGCTCCAATTCCAATATGCCCGAACTCCCCGAAGTAGAAGCCGTCGCGCAAACTCTTCGTCCTTTGATTGAACGCCGTCGCATACGCTGCGTTCACGTCTTGCACGGCATTGCCACAAAGCCCCAAGACCCTTCGCAAATCGCGCGCCTCGCGGAAGGTCAACGAATCCAATCCGTCCGGCGAAAGGGAAAGTATCTCTGGCTGGAACTAGAGCGAGGTATCGTTACGCTGCATTTCAAGCTGGATGGCCAACTGCTTTGGTTTTCCAACGCCAAAAAGATGTTTGAAGTCGCCAATCAGAAAGAAACCGGCGTCCATGTTGACGTTGCTTTCGAATTGAAGAATGGCGTCTTAGGCTTCGCCGACGGCCGACACTTCGGCCGCGTCCTCGTTTATGAATCCGCAGAAGCCTGCCCCGCTCTCGCTCGACTGGGCGTAGACGCTATCTCGCCCGACTTCACACCGGCTCGCTTTATCGAAATGCTTGCCGGTTCACGTCGTCCACTGAAAGAATTCCTGCTCGAGCAATCCCACGTCGCCGGCATCGGCAACATCTACTCCTGCGAATCTCTATGGCACGCGAAACTCGACCCTCGCCGCCGCGCAAATTCTCTGAATGCCGCCGAAGCTCGTCGGCTTCACAAAGCGATTGTTTCCGTTCTCGCGCGTGCCTTAGAATGCTGTCTGCATCCGCCGCCTGATTTTCGCGATGCCAACTGGTGGTTTCAGGGCCTGGAAAAGATCCTTCGCGCCTACGACCGCGAAGGAAGACCATGCCGCCGTTGCGGAAACGAAATCAAACGCATCGCGCAAGGCGGCCGTTCCACTTACTTTTGTGCGCACTGCCAAAAATAAATCGCAAGGACACAGGCCGACAGCGTGAATTCACCCGCCCCAAAAAAACCCGAACCGCCCAAGAAGCCGGACTTTGAGCGCTCCCTCGCGCGTCTTGAAGAAGTCGTCCGCCGCCTCGAAAGCCCCCAACTGTCTCTCGATGATGCTATGAAGCTCTTCGAAGAAGGCGTCGCTCTCTCCCGGGAATGCCAAAAGCAATTGGAAGAAGCCGAAGGACGCGTCGAAATCCTCCTCAAAAAAGCCGACGGCAAACTCGCCGCCGAACCCTTCGACCCCGAAAGCGAGTCCGAGTCGTGACCGTAGCTACTTCCAGGATGAGCTCGCTCCTCCCGTGACAATGAAGCTCCCCCTTTTTTTTGAGGAAGACCGTGTGGAAGTCGACGCGTCCCTCGACCGCCTCATGCCCGCGGAAAGTGCCGCTCCTCCCTCCATTCACCAAGCCATGCGTTACAGCGTCTTCGCCGGCGGCAAACGCATCCGCCCCATTCTCTGCATCGAAACTGCCCGCATCTTTGATCCAAACGTCGCTCCCGCTCACTTTCCCGCCTGCGCCATCGAATTTATCCACACCTACTCCCTCATTCACGACGACCTCCCCGCCCTCGACAACGACGACCTCCGCCGCGGCAAACCCACCTCCCACAAAAAATTCGGCGAAGCTGCCGCCATTCTCGCGGGTGATGCACTTTTAACGCTCGCCTTTGAAACCATCGCCGCCACTCCCGTCGACGCCGCTCGTCGCGTCGCCATGCTCACCGAAATCTCCACCGCCGCAGGCAGCATCAACGGCATGGTCGGTGGCCAAGTCGCCGACCTCGAAGCCGAAGGCAAGCGCATCACGCCGGAAATGCTCGAATACATCCACCGCTCCAAAACCGCCGCGCTCATCCGCGCCTCCATCACTTCCGGTGCTTTATGCGCCGGTGCCTCCACTGAAGACATAACCCGCCTTCGTAGTTTCGGCGAATCCCTCGGCCTCCTCTTTCAAGTCACCGACGACATTCTCGACGTCGAAGAAACCTCCGCCGCCCTCGGAAAAACAGCCGGTAAAGACGTTGCCCAGCAAAAGGCCACCTATCCAGCCGTCCACGGCCTCGAGCGATCGCACGAAATCGCGAATGAGCTAGCTAGTAAGGCCGTCGCTGAACTCGCCCTCTATGGTGACCGCGCCTCGCGGCTCCGCGAAATCGCCGAATATTTAGTGCAACGCCGCGCGTAACTCGCCCACTCATCTCTCGGCTCTCCGTGTCCTCTGCGGCCTCTGTGTTAAAATCCGCACTAGCCACTCGCAACCCTTGCCAATCCGCATGAAATCCAAATCCACGCGCACACGTTTGGACATAGCCCTGGTAGAGCGCGGTCTCGCCGATTCCCAACAAAAAGCCCAGGCTATGATCCTCGCCGGCGAAGTTCGAGTGGATCGCGTCCCCGCGCAGAAAGCAGGAATGCCCGTCGCCAACGACGCACAACTCGAAGTCACTCGCCCAAAATACGCGAGCCGCGGCGGCTTAAAACTGGAAGGCGCCCTCGAAGACTTCGCAATAAATCCAACCGGGCAAGTCTGCCTCGACGTCGGCAGCTCCACTGGCGGGTTCACGGATTGCTTACTGCAGCATGGCGCCGCTCAGGTTTACGCCGTCGACGTGAACCTCGCCCAACTCGACTGGAAACTGCAGCGAGACCCGCGTGTGATCGCCATCGAGCGCAACGCACGCGAACTAAAGCCCGATGATATTCCCGAACTCCTAGACCTCGTCGTCGCGGACGTTTCCTTCATTTCCGTTTGCAAAATACTCGGCCCCGCCTCCGCGTCCGCGAAACCAGGCGCCACCTTTCTCATTCTCATCAAACCCCAATTCGAATTGCCCCGCGCAGACGTAGCCACTGGGGGAATCGTTACCGACGTTCGCCTCCACGAAAAAGCCATCGCCAGCGTCCGAAAATGCGCTGAAGCCGCGGGCCTAACGAACCTAAATGTCCTGCCCAGCCGCTTGACCGGCGCCGAAGGCAATCAAGAGTATTTTCTCCACGCTCGCAAAGGGCTCCTGAAGTAGAATCCCACAATCATGCCGCCAACTCCGAGCTTCAAGACCATCGGCGTCATCTCTCGCCCCCGCCGCGCCAATCTCTCCGCCGTTGTCCCGAATCTCCTCCAATGGCTCGAAGGTCGCGGCCTCCGTGTGCTCTACGACGAAGAAACCGCCTCCGCTCTCCCCAAACCCAGCAAAGCCTTCACGCGCGATGAACTTGCCGACCAATCGGAAATCCTTCTGGTGCTCGGGGGCGACGGTACCCTCCTGGCGGCCGCCCGCGTCGCCGCATCGCGCTGCATCCCGATTCTCCCCATCAACATGGGCAGTCTGGGTTTCTTAACGAGCTTTACAGTGGAAGAACTCTATCCCGCACTCGAAGAAACCCTGGCAGGCCGTTCCTCCATGAGCGAGCGCGTCATGCTTCAAGTCGAACTTGTCCGCTCCGGCGCACCCATCGATCGCCAGCACGTTCTAAACGACGCCGTTGTCAACAAAAGCGCCCTCGCCCGCATGATCGAGCTCGAACTCTCGATCGACGGCGATTTCGTCTGCCGCTACCGCGCCGACGGCCTCGTCCTCGCCACTCCCACAGGTTCCACCGCCTACTCACTCTCCGCCGGCGGTCCAATCGTTCACCCCGCCGTAGAAGCCTTCGTCATTACACCGATTTGTCCCCACACACTGACCGATCGCCCCGTCGTGGTCCGCGATTCTTCCAATATCGAAGTCAAGCTCGCGGGGGACGCCGAATCGGCTTTCCTGACCTTGGACGGACAAAAAGGCATTCCCATGGAATCGGAAGATCGCGTTCGAATCACGCGTTCCCCCCAATGCCTCAAACTCATCCAGCCCCCCAAAAAATCCTATTTCGAAATCCTCCGCAACAAACTCAAATGGGGCGAGGTGTAGTTCCACACTTCGTCTGCACACAGGCATTATTAATCTTCAGGGAGTAGGTACAGCGAGGAGTCGAACGGCTCGTTAAGCAAGTGCCAGATTCAGATTCTCAATCGCCTCATCAATCTCTGCAGTGTTCTTGTAACCGACGGTAACGCAATCCACGCCGGCGTTTCTGAAGGCAAACCTCATTGCGGCCTTGCGGTCCTCGCGGCTGAACGTACCCTCTCCCACGAGCTTCATGCTTATGACGCCCATTCCTGCTTTGTGTGTCTGCTGGACGTGTGTCACAACTTCAGGGACGTTGCCGAGTCCGTCGGTGTCGTAATCCTCGGCGTCCATTCGAACGCCCTTGTGATTCATACGGATCATAGCGACGTCGAGCCACTTGTTTCCGGGCACTTGACGCAATGCGGGAAGTCCGTGGACCGATGCCCCGTGACTCACAATCGCTTTCCGCGACTGCGCCTCCAAAATCCCATCCTGCCACCGGCTCGTGTCTGCCGGCCAAGTCGCCGCATGTTGCCAGTGCAGCAGCATGATGTCGAAGTATTCGGTGTTCGCAAGTTTGCGCAGCTCATCGAATTTCTCCTGCGGATTCGAGTTGTGGAACGTCGTCACCTTCGACATAATCCGGTAGCTGTCCCGTGGAATCCCCTTCAACGCCACTCCCAGCATTCTGTGCATCTCGTTGTAGGACTCCGCCGTTTCGAAAAAGCGAATGCCATTGTCGTAGGCATAGCGCACCAGCCTCGTAAACCCGTCTTGCCCCAAGTCCCGCTGTACTTGCCCGCTGAAGCTGCCACAGCCAAACGCCAAGCGCGTCACCTTCACTCCCGATTTGCCCAGCGTCACCCAATCCGTCGCGCTCTGCCGCGCTGCGCGCAGCTGGACGCCTCCCGTAAGCGCCAGAGCTCCGGCGGCAAGTCCGGATTTAAGAAATTCACGTCTAGTTGAGTGAGTCACGACTGCACCTCGAATCAGGCGAAGGATTGCACGAGTGCGATGGACTGGAGATGCCGTTTCGGCGGCGGCCACATGGGTGTCCAGAACCCATGACCGGACAATCGTATTACGAAAATCGTAGATCCGGTATACCCAAATCTCTGTAGCGCAAGCTGTCCCAATTCTCTGGTGTCATCACCAGCGAGGAGCAACGAGCTTTTTTATTCAAAGACTCGCCCACCAATTTGTTATCCTGCGTCGCGTGAGACTTCCCTTTCTAATTGATACCGACACCGCTTCGGATGACGCAGTTGCTTTGATCATGGCGCTCCGCGCTCCCCACATTCAGGTTCTCGCCATTACCACCGTTGCGGGAAACGTGGATGTTCATCAAGCCAGCCGTAATGCGCTCTATACGTCGGAACTCTGCGATTCGCACGTCCCCGTGTTCCCCGGCGCGGAGCATCCACTGAATCGCCCGCATATAAGCGCCTCTTGGTTTCACGGCCGCGACGGCCTCGGCGATCACGGCTATCCGCCCCCGCGCCGCTCCACGGAAAAACAGCCCGCCGTCGACGCTATTATCGCCACCATCGAAGCGCACCCCGGCCTGGTCATGGTCACTCTCGGCCCGCTCACCAATATCGCGCTCGCCTTGCAAAAAAAACCCGGCATCGCCGCGAACGTAAGCCGCTGGGTGGTCATGGGTGGCGCGCCCTGCTGCGAGGGCAACGTGACTCCCGCGGCCGAATACA
>Ga0210403_10001201_pt1 | contig 25100 bp, 24 predicted proteins | sample IncBWC19MmetaG_FD_150863 | JGI IMG/M metagenome (GOLD analysis project Ga0210403, IMG submission 150863) | Forest soil microbial communities from Barre Woods Harvard Forest LTER site, Petersham, Massachusetts, United States - Inc-BW-C-19-M | ecosystem: Environmental > Terrestrial > Soil >... | reverse complement strand
GCATTTTCGCCAGGTGCTTGTGGAACAGCCCGCGCTTCAGGAATTCCGCGAGCGTGGCCTGCGCCAGTTGATCCGTGTGAAGGTCGGTCATCTGTTTCACCAAGCGCAGCCGTTCGATGGCCGCCGGCGGCGCCACGATCCAGCCCACGCGCAATCCGGGGAATGCCACCTTCGCAAAACTGTCAATGTGAATGACCAGATTCCCGCGATCCAGTTGTTTCAGGGAAGGAATGCGCTCGTCCTGCGCGGTCAGCCGAGCGTAAATGTGGTCTTCCACCACCGGTACCTGATAGCGTCCGGCCATTTCCATCACCCGCCGCCGCGAAGCCAGCGGCATCGAAGTTCCGGTGGGATTCTGAAAGTCTGGCGTCAGCACCAGCAGCTTCACGCGGTTCGCCGCCAACGTGGCTTCAAGCGCTTCGAGATCAATTCCCAGCGCACTGCCCGGCTCCGCGTGCGTCCGCACCGGCACTCCCAGGCAGCGCGCGCGCACTCCGCGAAATACCATCGAGGCGCCGGGATACGTCGGATTTTCCATCACCACGGTGTCGCCGGGGCGCACAAACGCCTTTGCGATCAAATCCAGGGCTTGCTGGCAGCCAGCTGTGACCAGCAGCGTTTCGTCCTTCACGGGGATTCCGTCCTGCCGCAACAGTTCGAGCAACGCTTCCTTCAGCGGAGCGTAGCCGTCCGAAGCGCCCAGGTTCAAGATCTCCTGGCCTTCACGCCGCAGCGCCGCTTGCGAGCAGGCCTGCAACTCTTCCACTGGAAAAAATTCTGGATCGGGCCGTGCCATCACGAAGGACAAGGAATTCACTGGCGCTTCGGCCGTCAGCCGGCTCAGAATCTCTTCGCTGCGCTCGTCCGCAAACAGCAGCTCCCAGCGCAGCCCATCGCCGTTCGACAAACTCGCGGGCGGGGGCGGCGTAATCTTCAGTCCATTTCCGTTGTTGCGAATGAAGGTGCCGCGGCCCACGTGCCCTTGGATCAAACCTTCCGATTCCAGTTCAGCGTAGGCGTTTGCGACCGTGGTGCGATGGACGCCGAGCATCTGCGCCAGTTCCCGGCTGGCGGGAATGCGGTCGCCGGGGCGCAAATCGCCCGCATGGACCAGGGAGCGCAGTTGGTCGCGCAATTGAATGTAGAGGGGAATGTGACTTTCGGGCTGAAGGTGTAATGGCAGCATTGTCTCTCACCCCAGCCTAATTCTACCATAAATTGGCCTAGTAAAAGAGCCAATTTGTCTTCCGGCAGCGGCATCAATCGGGGCGAATGCCACCCGTGCCGTTCTTCTCGCCCACCTTCAGATCGCGGATACACAGCTTGGTCCAATCCGCCGCGTTGCACTGGTAAATCTCCTTCAACGGCAAATCCTCGTCCTGCAGCTCGTACGACCCGAACTGCATGTCTTCGCTATCATCGGTCGAGGCCACAACTGCAGGACTTCCCTCCCGCACTCGCAAGCGGAACTGCTTTGTTGCCGGCTCGTAATTCGAATACAGGAAACAGTGGCCAACGCACGCGCGATCGACCACGTGCAGCGTCACCATCCGATAGTCTGACGGCTCAAAAACAGTCGCGATCACGCGCGTGCCCGGCGGCAATTCGCGAGTAATTCTCTGCGCGTTTTGTTCCAACTGGTTCGCCAGTCGCGTGTCCTGATAAACAAACGCGAAATACACCGCCGCGCAGATAGCCAGCGCGAAGAAATGCCACTTCCGTGGCCGCAGCGTCCCCAGCCAGCAGAAAATGAAGATGGCGCTGACCAGGGTCAACCGCGTGACCAGCAGCCCAATCCAGCCCGCGTTTTCGTCGGGACGCAGATTCTCCGGCAGCAGTGACGTCAGGCAAAACGCGACGGCATAAAATTCCGGGAACAACCTCCGCTCCTTGCCACTTCCGTTTTCTTGCCGCCACGAAAGTAAATCGAGCAATGTCGCCGCCGCTACAAACACAATCATCGCCAGCATCACGTATCGCGTCTCTGCCCGGAAGACCCAGAACTGATCCGCGCCATTCCACTGAAAAAATGGCTTGTCCGGCCAATCGGGCTGAAATTGCGGATGCCTCGCCAGTACCCACCGCACCACCAGTCCAATTCCGATCGCTGCCGCGGGCGGAAGCCACTCCGCCCAGCCGCGCATGCGGGGCCAGAGCAACCGGTACGCCCCAGCAGCCACCAGCCACAGGAATCCCAGCGGATGCGCCAACAAGGTCAGCGGCGCCAGAACCACCGCAACTAAAATTCCTCGCCGTTCGCCATGCCAAAGCGCCGCCAATCCAAAACACGCCAACCCCAAAGACAGGTAGTAATTCATGAACCCCATGTAAAACACATACCCGTACGCCAGCATCGCCAATCCCGGCACCAGCAACCATGGCCGCTTTCGCGTTGCCACGCTGATCAGCGCGAACACTCCCCAGAAAAACACCAGAACGCAGAGCGAAACCGCGATCTTCTCCGCCGCGACAAATCCAAAAAGCTTGCCCAGTTTTAGAAGCATCAAGTCAAACAACACATTCTGCCACTGCCCCACCACGTAAACGCCCGGCGCCTTGCCGTCTGCCACCAACTGCGCCAGCCAGGCGTTGTAGACGTGGCTTGCCAGGTCTCCCGCCTGAATGTGCCGCTGCCAGAAACACGGAATCAGCATCACCGCCGACACCAGCAACACCGGTCCCAACTCCGCTATTCGTTGAATTTTCGAAGGAGAAACTTGTTCCGCCCGCGGCAAAGCTTCGCCCGGAAGCTCGCCCGTCACACCCGCCTCAATTCGCATGGGCCGTATTGTATCGTTTCCCGCCGCCCATCCAGAAACGCGCGGACCTCCACTTTGGCCTCACGAGCCACCTCAAAAAGGCGTTGTCATTCTGAGGGCATCCGACAAAGATGCCCGAACAACCTCAGCTTCAGCAGTGTTACTCAATTTATGGTTCGGAGTCAGAACGGGACAAAAAGTCGAGACCGCGCTATCGCATCGGCTGCGCTTCGCCCAACTTCTTCAGCCGGTCGCGCAATTTCCGCTGCAGCGGGTTCGGGGTGTTCGGATTAAACGCCACCAGGTACCACAGTGGCTGCGTCTTGTCCTTGCTCAGATAGGTCAGCGTATTCGCATCGGCATTCGGGTGTCTCGCCACGTTTTCACGAATCGCGCCGTATGGGTGCTTCGCCAGCTTGCTCAAAGTCTTCGCATTCGTTCGCGGATGCTCGCTGATCAGCCGGAGCATGTAATAGTCTTCGTCCGGAGCCTGTTTCACCAGTTTTTCCAGCATTTCCGGTTTCGCTTCCGCGCTCAACACTAAGCCAATCTTCTCATCCCAGGCCGTGTTGATCTGGTTCAATTCCCGCGTCCGCGCGTGGATCAACTCTTCCAGAACTCGCCGCTCCTGCTGCATCCGCGCGATCGGCAACGAGGTCCCTTCCAGCGAATCCAGCACCCGCAAAAGGTGCTGGCGCTCCCCGAACACGATCTGCGAAGTGCGATCGATCCGGCCGTTTTCCTTTTCTTTGTGCTGCACAAGGTCCGAACGTCGCATGTTTGGATGCTCCCAATTCCCACCAGGCCTGTCACCGAATGGAACGAATTCTTTGCCGGCCTGCTTTTGAAGGCTCATAAATGTAGCGCTGCTTTCTGGTCGTGGCTGCGGCTCAATTGGATTATCTTCCGGCCATGGGGTAGGGTAAAGATTCCTGCCTCGGCCCTGTGCCCGAAGTGCAACGCCCGATAATTCGCCGGAGGTGGGCCAATTCTGGCTTTTGGAAGAAGGAGTCCTCATGTCGGCTTTTCAGGAGCATCACGACGAACTCGCGCACTCCGAGCAGCGCTTCGGGCGCGACCGGGGACGCCTGGCGGTCTCTTTAGACCGCATCACCAATGCGCTGGTTCTTGTCGGCCAGCACGGAGTCTACTGCACCAGCCAGCGCAACCCCACCGTCCCCGCGATGGACCTCCGTATGGTGACGACGGAACTCACCCATGCCAAGGAACTCATCCAATCGGTGATGGAAGAACTCCGCAAAGCTCGGGAGTCGAACCCCATCGCCGGCCCCTCTCGCTAAATTGTCTGTGGATTGGTTCCGTGCTGTCCCAGTCCGTGACCTGTCGCGCTTACTTCAAAAACGGATTCATTTCCTTTTCCAGCCCGATCGTCGTCGATCCTCCGTGGCCAGGGTGCACCAGCGTGTCATCCGGGAGCTGCATCAGCTTGTCGCGCAGCGACTCCATAATCTGCTCCATCGAGCCGCCCCACAAATCCGTCCGCCCGATGCTCCCCGCAAACAGCGTGTCCCCCGCAAACAGTTGCGGCTTCGCCAGCTTCACACTCCCGCAATCTTTCGGCATATACAGTGACACACTCCCCGGCGTGTGGCCCGGCGTATGAATCACGCTGGCGTGAAAGCCTCCCCACGGCAGCGTATCGCCTTCTTTCAACAGCTGATCGACTTCCGTCAGCTCGGGCGTAACCATTCCAAGGAAAGCTGCCTGTTCTTCCATCCCGTGATACAAAGGCAAATCCTCGCCGTGCATCATCACCGGCGCGCCCGTGTACATGTGGAGTTTCGCGAGGCCGCCCACATGATCAATGTGCGCATGTGTGCTGATGATGGCCTTCACGCTCAGCTTGTAGCGCCCCAACATGCCCAGAATGCGTTCCACCTCGTCACCGGGGTCGATCACGATCGCTTCCAGGGTTTTCGGGTCACCGATGATCTGGCAGTTGCACTGAAGCAGCCCCACCGGGATCTTCATGTAAATCATGTCCGGGTGCGCCGCGTCCGAGACCTGCGCCCTTTTGTGAGTCGCGTCCATGCCAGCAGTATATCCACTTTCCCTGGATTTTCTCGAAGTCCCTCAATTCTAGCGCACAGCCTCAGCCAGGACTGTCGCATAAGGGGCAGTTCTACATGGCGCTGCCACCGCTGCCTGTCTCGCGCTTCCCACGAGGCACGGGACCTTGAATTTTCGGCCCACAGAACGGGCACCACGAATCCCGCTTCCACCTCTCACATTTGCTAAACTGGAAGCTTAGAAAGGAACAACTTTGGAATCCCCCACCCAAGTCCTCTCCACACCTCTCGCCGCCTTCCAAGCCCAATCCGACGCGCAACTCGCCACATGGTTCGGGTGCTCCGTGCCCGACCACTTTGGCGACTGGCTCGCGGAATACCGGCACCTTCACGAGAGCGTCGCCCTTCTCGATAAAAACTACCGAGCCTATCTTGAGTTCACCGGCCCCGATCGCGTCCGCTACCTGAACGCTATCCTGACCAACAACATCAAAGACTTGCGCGAAAATCACGGCGCCGTCTCGCTCTTCCTGAATCCGCAAGGACGCATCCTCGCCGAAATCGAAACCCAGGCGCTGCCCGAAAAACTTTTCTGCATTTCCTACGCCAGCATCCGCGAATCGCTGATCGCCGCGCTGGACAAGTACATCATCATGGATGACGTCACCCTCACCGACCGCAGGAATGATTTCGCGTCGCTGGCGCTCGAAGGCCCCAAGGCCGCTCTGCTCGCCGAAGAGCTCACCGGTGTGGATCCGGCCGATCTCGCCGAACTCGAAACACGCCTCGTCTCCGTGCAGCGCATTCCCTGCCGCCTCGGCAAACGGTCCCCCGGCGGCACCGCCAGCGCCGAATTCCTGGTCGATCGAGCCCACGATGAATCGCTCTGGAAGATTCTTCTCGAAACCGTGCGCAAACACAGCGGCGGCCCTGCCGGCTATCAGGCGCTTAGCGCCACGCGCCTCGAGCAAGGCATTCCCTGGTTCAGCTACGACTTCGGCGAAAAGCAAATTCCCCACGAAGCCGGACTGCAGGATTCGCACATCAGCTATACCAAGGGCTGCTACACGGGCCAGGAAATCGTCGAACGCGTGCGTTCCCGCGGCCAGGTCAATCGCGTCCGCGTCACCCTGAAATACGAGGCGCCGCGACCTCCCGCGCCTGGCACGCTGCTTCTCTCCGAGGGCAAAGAAGCCGGCTACACGACGCGAGCCGCTTTTTCTCCGGCGCTAAACGCTGCGATTGGGATGGGCTACCTCCGCCGCGAAAAATCCACGCCCGGCTCGGTCGTCGATCTACCCTACGCCGCGGGATCCGCAACCGTCATAGTCACGCCAATTGCCTAATCCCATAGCCTTGGAATAAACTGGCCGAACCATGTTCGAGCGTTACACCGAAAAAGCTCGCCGCGTCATTTTCTTTGCGCGCTTCGAGGCCAGCCAGTACGGGAGTCCGTATATAGAATCGGAGCATCTGCTCCTCGGGCTTGTACGCGAAGATCATAGAACGGTGAAACACCTTTTACCGGAGCTGACGTCGGTGGGGTATCTTCGACAGCAAATCGAGGCTCGCATTACACCTGGGCAAAGATTTTCAACCGCCGTGGAAGTACCTCTTTCCGCCGAGTGCAAAGATGCGCTAAAACTTGCTGCACGAGAAGCTGAAAACTGGGGACATCGCCACATTGGGACTGAGCACCTTTTGATCGGCCTACTGCAGGTCCCGACGAGTCTCGCTGCGACAGTTCTGAAGGCAGAAGAAATTGACCTGGGGAAAGTTCGGCAAAAATTGCAGGGAATCAATGCCTCGGGTTATTCTCGTTCTGACCTGCGCCCATCGGTATCCGACCAGGGAGAGAAACTAGCAGCTCAACAGTTCCTGGTTTTCTTGCGCGAAGGAAACTGGAGCGACCTCGCCGCTTTCTTCGCCAACAACGCATCTCTTATAGATGGGAACGGAAAATTATGGGCCGGAAGCAAGGAAATCGTCTGCAACCTCGGTGCTTTGCTAGCCCCATTTGCAACGAAGAATGCGAAACATCATCTCGAGAAAGAGGTTTGCCGCACCGCCGAACTATGGGTGGGAACCATGCGGTGGGACGCGGTTCATCTGCCCACTCACACCTTTCCGCAGAGTGTTCGCATGACGCTAGTTTTCGGGAATGACGCGGGACAGTGGTTGCTTTTTCTCCTTCAAATCACGGCTATCAATGAAGAGCAGGCCGGAAAACCAGCAGCCACTTAGCCCGCCGCTGAGGTCGTTAAATCCCGGATTTGACGGACGAGTCTGCTGCGGTCCTCCGGATCCATCGCGATGAACTGCACGGCGATCCCGTAGTGCTCCTGATGACGCCGCACCACACCTCGGCCGCGCACCTGTCCCAATGGCATATCCAGCAGGACTTGGACCAGACTTCGTAGCGCCACTTTTTTCTTGGTTCGCAAAAAAACCCCGCCGAGCGCGAGGCTCTCCACATACGAAACGTCCCGCTGCATCCCCGACCGCCATGCACCCAGAACGCTAGTCGGGGGCTTAATCCGCGGGTAGGCCCTCTGTTCAGCGAAACTCATCGGCCCCGTCCCTACAGGCGGGAGAGTTTACCTATGGCTGGGGGCTACGTCCAGAAAAACTTCAGTCAAACTCGCGTTTCGGCGGGGTCTGCTCCGGCCCCACGCGCCCGGTGGCAATATCAGCTTTGAAGTAGCTTTCGCCCTTCATCGGGAACCCCACCAGCCGCCGCAACATGGCGAGCTGCCCGACATGGTTCAGGGCGTCCGCCACCGGTCCCTGGAACAGCTTCTCCGGCGAGGCGTGCAGCGCCTCATCGCCTTCCAGATACTCGTCAAAGCGTTTTAGGGTCGCGAAAAACCGCTCCACTTCCATGGGCCACGGCAGCGGCTGCGAATCTTTCCACGCCGTCTCACCCTTGGCTATCGAAAGTGCCCAGTCAAACAAGTCGCCGATGTGCGCCAGGATCTGCTCCGGGGTCCGTGCTTTTTCAGGTGGCTGGAATTTGGCGAACGATTCAGGAACGTCGCGGAGCACCTTGCCGCCGCGATACGCGATCGTTGCCAAACAGTGCCGAAGTAAATCCCGCGCACTCACAGTTTGAGGAATGGGTGATGCCATAAGAACCTCCGAAGCGAGGTTTCTAGTTTGCGTTACCAAGTAGCAGTTGACTGTTGACTGTCGGCTGTTGGCTATTCCTCACGCCAGATTCAACGCCCGCTTGAACGAGCCCTTCTCCGCATCAATCTTTTTCTGCAGCTGCAGAATTGCGTACAGTACCGCTTCCGGCCGCGGCGGGCATCCCGGCACGTACACGTCCACGGGAATTACCTGGTTGCAACCCTGCACAATCGCGTAATTGTTGAACACGCCGCCCGATGTGGCGCACGCCCCCATCGAAATCACCCACTTCGGCTCCGGCATTTGATCATAGAGCTGCCGGATCACCGGCGCCATTTTCTGCGAAAGCCGCCCCGCCACAATCATCAGGTCCGCTTGCCGCGGCGACGGCCGGAACACTTCCGCGCCGAACCGCGCCAGGTCAAACCGCGAAGCCGCCATGGACATCATCTCAATCGCGCAGCATGCCAAACCAAATCCCAGCGGCCAGATGGAGCTGCGCCGCGCCCAGTTCACGGCTTTGTCGAGCTGCGTGAAGATAATTCCTTCATCCTGCAGCAGCTTCCCGAAATCGTCCGGTTTGGTAAGCGTGACGTGTTTGGCCAGAGTGGTTTCCATGGCTCCCTCGGTTACCTGCCTATTTTCGCACATCGCCCCAGCCCGCACAATCGGCTCTCCTGAGCGGTCACCACTGATTGCTTTCGCGCGTTCATCGAAGAAGACGTAAAATTACTCCCCCTATAACCCGCGTGATAGATCTTTCGACTCTTCGTCGAACATGCTTTTGCCAAGCTACTTGACACCACGGACATCCCTGCCGCTACGATGGTGTATCAGCCTAACATTTTTTGGGAGACCACCGGGCCATGGCCAGTGACGAAACAAAACGCGCGGCGCAGGAATTCCTGGCCGCACAATTCACCGAGGCGGTTCAGATTGAAGAAGAGCGGCTCAACAGCCAGGCCGCAATTGCTCTAGCGCCCAAAGTCTGGAAGCGCGTTGCCGAAACCTTTGTGGCGCAATGCGAGGCGTGGAACGCGATCACCAAGACGGAATCACTCACCTGCAAGGAAACCATCCTCGGCGATCTGCGCGTCCGCTGCGCCGGCAAGCCCGATATCATCACCGTCCACTACGATTCTAAAAAGCTTCAGGTGATCGTGAGGAACACCGCCCGCCTCGAGCACGAGGGCGACTCAACCTTTTTCATTCAGGGCTACAACGGCGGCACGGAAGCCGACCTCTCCCGCAACAACCAGCGCGCAAATCTGGACATCGTAGTCCTCGGCGAACTCCGCGTCCTAGCCGGCATCGGCCGCACCGCCAAGTAGAAGTAGCACAGGCTTCAGCATGTGTTCTTCTCTGTGCCCTTCCCCTCTCACCTCAGTGCCCTCTGTGTTAACTTTTTTCTCTTCTTCACTCGACGCGCAATACCACTTTTCCAAACTGTTTCGCATTCTCCAGATAATTATGCGCCGCCATGCAATCGCACAAATCAAACACCTTGTCAACCGTCGGCTTCAACCTGCCCTGCGCCACTAACTTCAGCACCGTCCGCAATTCCGCCTTCGTCCCCATATACGACCCCATGATCGAAAGCTGCCGCGTAAACAAAAACCGCAAATCGAGTTTCGCGTCGTAACCCGTCGTGGCGCCGCAGGTCACCAACCGCCCGCCCGTCGCCAGACTCTTCACGCTGTTCTCCCACGTCGCCACACCCACATGCTCCACCACCACGTCCACCCCGCGGCTGTGCGTCAGTCGCCTCACCTCTTTCGCGATCGGCATAATGCCGTGGTGAATCACCTCGTCGGCGCCCAACTCCTTCGCCTTGGCCAATTTTTCATCGTTGCCCGCCGTGGCGATCACCCGCGCTCCGAAAAACTTCGCAATCTGCAGCGCGGCGGTGCCCACGCCGCTTCCCGCAGCCAGCACCAGCACTTCTTCCCCCGGCTGTAGCTGCGCGCGATTCACCAGCATGTGCCACGCCGTCTGAAACACCAGCGGCACCGCCGCCGCGTGCACCCAATCCAGATTCTCCGGATACGGCATCACGTTCACTTCGGGAGCGCGCACATACTCCGCGCATCCCCCGTCAATCATGTAACCCAGATTCGTAAAGTCTCGGCATCGGTTGTCGTTCCCCGAAATGCACGCCGCGCATTTACCACACGTCACACCGGGCGCCAGCACCACCTTTTGCCCAATGTGCACCGTCGTCACTTCCGAGCCCAGCTTCACAACTTCGCCCGCCACGTCGCTCCCTGGAATATGTGGCAGCGGAAACGGCACGCCGGGTATTCCTCGCCGCACCCACAAATCCAGGTGGTTGAGCGCGCAGGCATGCACGCGCACCAGCACTTCGTTCGCGCGTACATGCGGCTCCGGCACCTCCGTGTAGTGCAAAACCGATGGATCCCCATGGTGGTGAATCACAACTGCGTTCATGACGTCCTCCAGGACGCAACTTGTTCCGTGTTCCACGATTCTATCGCATCACGATACGAATTGCGCGAAGGCAGTCTTTTGGCAGCGGGAATAATTACCAGCACAGCAAGGCGAACCGCCTTGCCGGAAAATTCCCAGCAAGACGGTTTGCCTTGTTCGTTCCGCTTTCCGATTCTCCGCGAAGGCCGCCTCAGCGGGCGTTCGCTGACCCGCTTGCTTGCCCTCCCTGGTCTCGGGTTACTTCACCTCGACTTTCAGGCGCATCCACGGATGGATGCAGCACTGAAACTCATGTTCGCCCTTCGACAAGCCCGTGACCTGCAACTGGCTGCCCTGAAGGATTCGCGTCCGAGCAACCGCGACGTTCGCAAAACCGCCGTTGCATTCAGGCGCCGTGGTCTCTCCCGGAGTATTTAGGGGCGGAATAAACCCGCCACCAAAATGCGCGACCTCCGTGAACGTGTGCGGCTCGCCGCCCTGGTCAACCACATTCACGGTCGTCCCTTCCTTGATCCTCAGCGTATCGGGTTCAAAATCCCAACCCGGATCCGGCGTGCCGGCCTGCGCCTTCGAAAACAGGTCGCTCAGCACGGTGAACGCTCCCAGTGTCACGTTCTTGCAGAAATCCGGCCCAAGCGCGGCATTAAACGTCGTCGGATCGCATTCGTCCAACGCCACAACCTGCACCGAAGCCGGAGCTGGCGCCAGCTCTTCATGCGCCGCGCCGGCAAATACCAGGCCGGCGGCCACTAAACCGACTTTTATCAAACTATATTTCGTCATATTTTCTCCCCTTCTGTTCAGCAATTCGGCGGGACTTGGCGACAGTCTCCGTCCGATGCCGTGCATAGTGCGTGATCCAAGAGCCGCCGACAATGGTGAGCGCCTGAAATTTGCCTTAAATTCTCATGCGCTCCGTATCCACGGAGAAATAAGGTATTTGCGTCAACGGCAGGGTTATAATGCCGGGCAGATTTCGTTTGGCCAGGCCCTCGAATGACCCCGAACGTACTGAAACTTGCAGACGATCTGGAACTGGATCGCGGCGCGTATGAGCTGCGCCGCTCCGGCACACCGCTGCGCCTTTCCCGCATCCCGATGGAGTTGCTGCTCCTGCTGGTGGAACGCCGCGGCGACCTGGTAACCCGCGAAGAAATCGTGCAACGCATCTGGGGCAAGGACGTGTTCCTGGACACGGACAACAGCATCAACGCGGCGATTCGAAAATTACGCCAGGTGCTCGACGATGATCCCGAACAACCTCAGTTCATCCACACAGTCACGGGCAGGGGATATCGTTTTGTAGCTGCGATCAGCGAACTCAAGCCCGCCGCGCAAAACCCGGTAGCGCATTCCGAGCCGCGAACCAGCAATCTCCCCGTATCGCGCACGGGCTTCGTCGGCCGAGAGAAAGAAACCGCAGCAGCGGCAGATCTCCTGCTGCGGCCGGAGGTGCGCCTGGTGACGGTCACCGGACCCGGCGGTATCGGCAAAACGCGACTCGGCGTGGAAGTGGCCAGCGCCCTTGGCGAAAAATTTCCCGGCGGCGTCCATTTTGTTCCGCTTTCCCCGCTCAGCGATCCCGCGCTGATCGCCGCCGTGATCGCGCAGGCGCTGGGAATCCGCGGCGCGGCGGGCCAGTCGCCGCTCGAAACGCTGAAGGAAAATTTACGCGATCCTTCTGGCGCGCCGATACTGCTCCTGCTCGATAATTTCGAACACCTGCTTTCGGCGGCATCCCTCGTGGCCGAACTCCTGGCCATGGGTCCCCACCTGAAAATTCTGGTTACCAGCCGGGCCGCGCTGCACCTTTACGGCGAACACGAATTCCCCGTTCCGCCGCTCGCGCTGCCGGATCCACTGCAAGTGCCGCCGGTCGAAGATTTGTCGCGCTACCCCGCCGTCGCGCTGTTCGTCCAGCGCGCCGTGGCAGCCAAGCCGGACTTTGAGCTGAACCGTGAAAACGCCGCAGCCGTTGCCGAAATTTGCGCGCGACTCGATGGACTGCCCCTGGCCATCGAACTCGCCGCCGCCAGGGTAAAGGTTCTTCCGCCAGCTTCCCTGCTGTCCCGGCTCGCCAGCCGGTTGCAATTGCTGACCGGCGGGGCGCGCGACCTCCCGGAGCGCCAGCAAACGCTCCGTGCAGCCATGGATTGGAGCTACGACCTGCTGAATCCCGCCGAGCAAAAACTCTTCCGGCGTCTCTCGGTCTTCGTTGGCGGCTGCAATCTGGAGGGCGTCGAAGCGGTTTGCGACACCAGGAGCGATCTCGATCTGGACTTGCTCGACGGTATGACCTCGATGCTCAATAAAAGCCTGGTGCTGCAGGCTCTGCCGGCGAATGGAGAAGCCCGCTTCGCGATGCTGGAAACAATTCGCGAGTACGCCCTGGAAAAACTGGCGGTGAACGGCGAAGAATCCGCAACCAAACGCGCGCATGCCGCCTACTGCCTGGTGTTGGCGGAGGAATCGCCCGAGCAGCAGACCGGCACTCACGCAGCGGAGCAAATGGAACGCTTCGTCACGGAGCATGGCAATTTTCGCGCGGCCCTCGAGTGGCTGACGGATACCGGCGACGCGGAGTGGGGCTTGCGTCTCGGTGCGGCGTTGTTTCGCTTCTGGGAGACGCGCGAATATCTCACCGAAGGCAGGGCTCGCCTCGGCAAGCTGCTGAAGCTCCCGCGCGCCGCCGCTCCTACCAAGTTCCGTGCACGGGCCCTGTTTGCCGCGGGTGTGCTTGCCGGCGCGCAGGGAGATTACGCGGCTGCGGATGCGCTGGTTGGGGAAAGCCTGGCGATCGCGCGCCGACTGGATGACGGCCAGGGCATCGCTGTCTCGCTGAACGCGCGGGCGGTGCTGGCGCAGGATCGTGGCGACATTGCCGCCGCGCACGCGCTGTTCGAAGAAAGCCTGGAAGTGTGGAGAGAGTTGGGCGACTCGAGGGACGTTGCGCGGGCCTTGAGCAACCTCGCAAATGTCGCCACCCTGCAAGGTGACCACGCCCGCGCGAGTTCTTTATACGAAGAATGTCTGGCGATTTTTCAGGGGTTGGGAGATCGCACCGGAGTGGCATGGTCGCTGAACTCTCAGGGCGATGTCGCGCGCGATCGCGGTGACACACTGGCCGCGCGGGAGTTATACGGAAAGGGGCTGGCAATTTTTCGTGAACTCGGCGACCGCTGGGGAATTGCCGGCACGCTGGCCGATCTGGGCAACATGGCCCGGGAAGAGCGGGATTTTTCCGCCGCGCATACACTGTACCGGGAAAGCCTGAAACTTTTCCAGGAATTGGAGCACAAACGCGGCATTGCGCGATTGCTCGAATGTTTCGCGTGCGCCGCTGCGTCTCAGTCCCATTCCGAACGGGCGTTGCGGCTGGCGGGTGCAGCGGCGGCGTTGCGGCAAAAAATTGGCGCGCCGCTGACGCCCGCGGAAAAAGCCAAGCTCGACAGCAATCTGCAATGCGCGCGGCCCGGATTAAGCGACGCGTCAACTACCGCGGCCTGGTTGGAAGGTTGGGAACTGCCGTTCGAACGAGCGATTGAAGAGGCGCTCTTGCGCGAGGCCACATCTTCCTCCTGAAGATTCGGCATTGGTGTGAATTGACTTCTCCTTGTACGCGCCGTAGGCTTGGTTTCGGACCCAAACATGGACCTCTTTGAAGAAATCGTGCGCATGCGGCGCGCCGGACAGCGCGGCGCCCTCGCCACGATTGTCCACACCAACGGCTCCATCCCCAGCTATGAGAGCTCGCGCATGCTTGTGCGCGAAGACGGCTCTTCCCTGGGTACGATTGGCGGCGGCTGCGTGGAAGCCGACGTCTGGGCCGCGGCTCGCGAAGTGATGAACAAGGAAGCTCCGCGCAAGCTCGTCTTCCATCTCAACAACGAAGCCACGTATGACAACGGCCTTATCTGCGGCGGCACCGTTGAGATTTTCATCGAACCCATTCTCCCGCAGCCGATCCTCTATCTCTTTGGCGCCGGGCATGTCTCGACCGCAGTTGCCAAAGCCGCGCAAGCCGTCGGCTTCGGCGTGGGCGTGATTGATGACCGCGAAGCGTTTGCCAATTCGCGGCGATTTCCCATGGCTCAGGAAATTATCACCAGTTACGAGGATGCGTTCGCCAAGCTTCAACCCAATCCGTCTTCGTATCTCGTCATCGTCACCCGCGGCCACAAGGAAGACATGCGCGTCCTTGCCTGGGCTGTTCGTACATCCGCGCGCTACGTCGGTATGATCGGCAGCCGCCGCAAAGTGCTCAGCGTTTACAAGGCTCTCGAAAAAGAGGGCTATGCCATGGAAGAGTTCGAGCGCGTTTATGCACCGATGGGCGTCGATATCGGTGCGCTCTCACCCGAAGAAATCGCCGTCAGCATCGTTGCGGAACTTGTGGCCGTGCGCCGCAATGCGGAATCCGCCGCGCATAAGAAACTGAAGCTAGCTGCCGCGGACCCGGTCGAGACCAAGTAGCATCCGGAGTATTCATGCTCGCCGCTGTTATCCTCTCCGGCGGAGCCTCTCAGCGCATGGGCTCCCCAAAGGCGCTTCTTCCCTACCAGGGCCGCCCGTTCCTTGAGCATCTGCTCGACGTCACGCGCCATCCGAAAATCACCGTCCGGCGCGTTGTGCTGGGCGTTCATGCCGAGCCCATCGCCAAAACCATCCACCTGGCCGCGGACGAAGTGGTGATCAACGCTGACTGGGAAAAGGGCCAGCTCAGTTCGGTTCAAGCGGCGCTCAAAAGCCTCCCCGACGGCCTCGACGGCATGCTTCTTTGCCTGGTGGATCACCCGCTAATCAGCGCGAATCTAGTCGGCGATCTGATCGCGCTGTTTTATTCTTCGCACGCGCCAATCGTCGTGCCGCTCTTTGAAGGCCGCCGGGGCCACCCGGTGATTTTTTCCGCCAAACTCTTCCCGGAACTCAACGCCGCGCCGCTCGACGTTGGCGCCCGCGCCGTAGTCTGGGCCCACCGCGCTGAAATTTGCCAATTCCCCACCAACGAAGAAGGCTGCGTCCTCAACCTCAACGACCCCGAAACCTTCGCCCGCGTAACCCGCTCCTCCGACTGAATACCGCGCTTCGCCCTTGCGGCAGACATTCCTTGCTGTGCTCTTGAGTTTCTCCTCCTTGGCCTGTCGTCTCGACCGGAGTGGCCGGTTTTCTCTTGCGCACCGCATTTTGGTGTGCCGGCCACGGAGCGGAGGGACCGTGGCAAGATGTAAAGCACTTCCAAAACTCGTTCCGTCCAACTCCTCTTCTCTGCGTCCACTCAGCGCTCTCTGCGTCTCTGCCTTATTTTTTTCTCTATCCGCAGATCTTTCCCAGAATCGTCTGCAGCCCATCCTCCGCCAACTGCGCAGCATGAAAGGATGCGGGCGGCAACCCACCCAACTCCGCTGCAACCTCCACCGCATGCATCTCCTTCAATTCGCCAACCGTCCGCCCCTTCATCTTCTCCGTCAGCACCGACGCGCTGGCAATCGAAGCCGTGCATCCTCTGCACAGAAATCGAGCCTCTCGCACCACCCCGCCCTCCACAATTACCGCCAACCGCAAGACATCCCCACAAACGGGATTGCTCACCTCAACGACTGCCGTCGCTCCAGCAAGCTCCCCCGCATTCCGCGGCCGCTGAAAATGTTCCAACACCATCTCACTAAACATGAGCCCCATTCCCGTCAGCGTCATCTTTACTCTTACTGATTTCCTTCGACGAACCCTGCTCCTTTCTGCTATTTTCGACTTTCCCTCTTCTATTTTCGTTTTTCCCGCTCTACCTCTTCGCTGGCAGATACTTCTTCTCCACCGACGCCACCACCACATAATTCGGATCCACCATCTCCGTCAAATGCAGCTTCCCCACCTTCGAAAACAATTCATACGCGTCCAGTTCCGACAATCCGTAATCACGATGCATCCAATGCACGATCTCCACGACCGCGATCCGCACCGCGTCATCCACGGGACGGTAGATTCCGGTCGTCATGATCTCGTGTTCGTTTTCGAACCGTGGCCAGCCGGTGCTCTTTCCCTTCACAACTTCGAGCCGGAACTTCGCGCGCATCGGCACTTCCACGGCGCTGCCCGCCACTTCCCCGTCGCCCATCGCCGCGTGCCCATCGCCAAAGTAAAAGAGCGCGCCCTTCACATTTACCGGCAAATACAACGTATTCCCCGGCGAAACCTCCGGCGCGTCCATGTTTCCGCCAAACTCCGCCGGCACAATCGAACTCCGCGCCTCTCCATTCGCCGGCGCCACGCCGATGCATCCCAAAAACGGCTTCAACGGAAACTGCACCTTGAAATCCGAGTCCGTCGCCTGAAATGTAATCAGTTTTTTCTCCGCGTCAATTGGGTAGTACCAGGCCCGCTCCGGTAGCGGCTTTGTTTCCAGCATCGGCGTGTAGTGCGTCGCATTCGTCGCGCCAAATCCCGGCGCGAACGTACCCACTCCCTGCTTGCTGTCCACCTGCAGATCCAGGATGTGCACCACCAGCGTGTCGCCCGGCTCCGCGCCATCAATAAAAAACGGCCCAGTCAGCGGATTATCAATCTTGATCAGCGAAAACGGATCGCCCGGCTTCTGGAGCACGTTCCCAAAACAATCGAGCGAGTTCGCCTCCAGCACGCCGCCTGCCTTCACATGTGCCACAGGCTCCGCCGGCCCAAACGTAGCCTTCACATTCTCCATCGTGCCCTTGAACCGCACCGCGTCCCCATCCGACGCCTGCGCCCACACCGCCGCCGGCCACATTGCCAACACCATTCCCGCCAAACTCCCCAATATTTTCACGCGCATCCTCCGATCCTCATCCTCGAACTCCATCACACCCACCATCTCAGGTCAATCTCTTTGGAATGCTGGTTGCCCGAATCCTGTTAACAATCGGACCACTCTACTTTGCCAACATCAAGTCGTAGGAAAGCAAGATGTCCTCGGGCTAATATTGGACGCGTTCGGGAAGGTAAATTTCCGCTCAGTCAGATATCGGGAAGAAGCGACACATATTTCGGCAAGGAGCCTTGTACGCGATGACCTCAAAATATTTTCTCGTCCTTCTCGGTGTCCTTAACTTTGCGAGCTTCTCCTGGTCCCAAGATTTGGGTGAATGGACCGATTCCTATGTAAAGGGCCTCGCTCCCGCCAAGCACTTTCGCGGGACCATCGTTGCCGAGCAGAACGGTCACGTCGTCTTCGAGAAAAGCTACGGTACGGCTGTCGAGGAATGGCAGATCCCCAACTCCCCCGCGACGAAATTCGAGATCGCATCCTTGAGCAAGCAATTCACGGCAGCAGCAATTCTGCAACTGGCTGACAGCGGCAAACTGAACGTCGAAGACCCGGTCAGCAAGTACTACCCGGAAGCTCCCTCAAGCTGGAAGGGTATGACGATCCATCACCTTTTAACACACACATCTGGCCTACCAGAGGACGAATGGGAAAACTTCTTCAAGGGTAGATGCGCACCCTACACTACTGATGATCAAGTCAAGACGTTTCGCGACCGTCCTCTGGGGTTCCCGCCGGGGAGCTCATGGAAATACCGGAACACGGAATACTACCTGCTCGCCTACGTCATTGAAAAGCTTTCTGGAGAGTCGTATGCCGCGTATTTAGTCCATCATATTTTCGAGCCCCTGAAGATGACTCATTCGGGATTTGCGACGATGGCGGCCATCGTGCCGGAAATGGCGGAAGGATACACTCGTGAGGGCGGCACTCTGCGTCACAGGGATTATTTTGACCGCAGTATGGAGGCTGGAGCCGGAGGAATCTATACGAACGCAGAAGATCTAGTCCGCTGGAACCACGCTCTGGATTCTCAGAAGTTATTAAGTGCCCACGCGCTTGAGTTAATGTTCACAGCCCACCCGCCCGGTAACTACGGCTATGGCTGGTTTGTTGAAACATCTCCGCGACGAAAGATTTATCACGAAGGCTGGGATCCCGGATTCGCGGCTTTCGAGGCGCGCTATCCCGATCAGCACGTCGTCATCATCGTCCTGGCGAACGAAGAGGATTCTCCCGTCAGGGACATTGCGGATGCATTGGCCAAACATGTTTTGGGCGACTGAAATAGCGTCGCCGTGGTTTGTGGAGCACCCTGATCCTTCTCTTGTCTTCGTTGATTCGTTGCTTCGTTACGTTATAGCTTCTAAAATCATCATCCGTCATGCTCCACGTCGTCGCCGCCGTTATCGAACGTTCCGACCGCCGCATCCTCATCGGCCAGCGCCGCCGCGACGACACTGCTCCCCTTAAATGGGAGTTCCCCGGCGGCAAAGTCCGCACCGGCGAAACTTTCGAACGAGCCCTGGCCCGCGAGCTCCGGGAAGAACTCGGCGTCACCCTCAGCAAATCCGTCGAAATCGCCAGCGTCCGCCACCACTACGCCGCCACTCCCGAACAACTCGAAATCCATTTTTTCGTCGCCCAATTTGTCGAATCCGATGTCTCCCCGCGCACGTTCGAGCAAATCGCCTGGGTCCTCCCCAGCGAACTCTCCCAGTACGATTTCCTCATGGCCAATCGAGAACTAATCGCGAATCTCGCCGCCGGCCGCATTAAACCGGCTCAACTCCTCGCCGAGGCTAGATGAGCAGATAGGTTCAACGGTGGTTCAGCGATGCTCCGCCGGCCCAAAATACCGGTAATGTCCGGTAATCTTCCAACTAAAGAGCACATCTTCCATTTTCGGCCCTGCTCCAATGTTGTGCACTACAAGGAACCTTCCGGTCTGCGCCGACTTGCGGTCGACGACGATTCCAATATGCGGCACGCCACCGCCCAAGTCCCACGTCACCAACTCGCCCGGCTCGTAGTTCTCACCGCGCGTTGAAATGGGCAGCGAAATTCCTTTCCGGCTGAAGAACACCATCAGATTCGGTACCCGCCGGTGATCAATATTCGAATCTGGATGCGCCAACATCCACCGCCGCTGATTCGGATAGGCGGAGAAATTCGCGGCAATGTCTTCGTGCACTTCTTTCTGCAAGTCAACTCCCAGCGCGCGATACGCGCGAATCACTTCGTCGCTGCACACACCCGTATCTGAAAGAACATCCCCTCCAGGGTACGGTATGCGCACATATTTTGGGTCGTAACGAACGTCGTGGTGGGTCCGCTCAGTAGCCGCGGCGGACAACTTCTCCAAAAATACCTGTTGATTGGTTTGACTGACCCGACTGGTTTGAACGAACCGGGCCTCGACAGCAAAGCCCGAGGCAATCGTCAAAAGCACAAGCGCAAGGCCAAAGCGACCTCGAAATAACATTTCGTGTCCACCTAACCCGCCGCAAACTTCTTATCCAGAGCGCAACCGATAAGGATGCGCACAACTCGGTTACGAAATCACCGGGTTCGGCTTATCCGGATGGATGCCCAAATCCTTGATCGCATTCTGCACCGTCGCCTCGCCCACCAGTCCCTCTTGGGCAAGCTCGTGCAGCGCCGCAAGAACCACGAAACGCGAATCCACCTCAAAGAACTCGCGCAGCGACGTACGTCCTTCGCTGCGGCCGAATCCATCCGTGCCGAGAATCGCCATTCGGCGCGGCAGCCACTTCGAAATCATCGCCGGCAATGTCTTCAGGTAATCCGAAGCCGCCACAAACACGCCCTGCTCATCGCCCAGGCACTGCTTTGCGTATGGCACCTTCGGCGTTTCGTCCGGATGCAGCCGGTTCCACCGCTCCGTCTCAACCCCGTCCGTGTACAGGCATTTGTAACTCGTCACGCTCCATACATCTGCGGCCACGCCATAATTCTTCTCCAGAATCTCCTGCGCCCGCAGCACCTCGTTCAGGATCGCACCGCTTCCAAGCAACTGCGCGCGCAGCTTGGCTTTCTTGTTCGACGCCGGCTTGTATTTATATATGCCCTTCAGGATGCCGTCCTTCACGTCGCCCGGCATGTGCGGCATCACGTATGGCTCGTTCATCACCGTAATGTAATAAAAGATGCTTTCGCCCTCTTTGTACATCCGGCGAATGCCTTCATCGACGATCACCGCGATCTCATACGCAAACGCGGGATCGTACGCCAGGAGGTTCGGCACCGGCATCGCCAGCACGTGGCTGTTGCCGTCCTGGTGCTGCAGGCCTTCGCCCGATAGCGTGGTGCGTCCCGACGTGCCGCCGAGCAGGAACCCGCGCGTGCGCATATCCGCCGCGGCCCAGATGAAGTCTGCAATCCGCTGGAACCCGAACATCGAGTAGTAAATGAAAAACGGAATCGTGTTGATTCCGTGCGTCGCGTACGCCGAGCCCGCCGCAATAAACGACGCCATCGAGCCCGCTTCCGTAATTCCCTCTTCCAGAATCTGCCCGTCTTTCGCTTCCTTGTAATAGAGCAGCGTGTTCACATCCACCGGCTCGTACTTCTGCCCCACGCTGGAGTAAATTCCCACCGTCCGGAACAGTGACTCCATGCCAAACGTGCGCGCTTCATCCGGAACAATCGGCACCACCAGCTTGCCGATTTCCGGATCCTTCAGCATCTTGCGGAGCATGGCCACGAAGGCCATTGTGGTCGAAACTTCGCGCCCTTCGCTGCCCTCCAGAAATTCCTTGAACAGCTCCGTGTGCCCGCCCGAGAGCGCCACCGACCGCGCCTTCCGCTGCGGCACATACCCGCCCAACGCCTCGCGCCGCGCCCGCAGATAGCGAGTCTCTTCGCTGTCCTCTGCCGGCCGATAAAACGGCACCTTGGCGATTTCGTCATCGCCCATCGGAATTCCAAAGCGCGAACGAAATTCCCGCAACTCTTCCTCGTTCAATTTTTTCTGCTGGTGGGTGACGTTCTTTCCTTCGCCTGCCTCGCCCAAGCCGTATCCCTTGATGGTGCGTGCCAGAATCACCGTCGGCCCGCCCTTGAACTCCGTCGCCGCCTTGTACGCCGCGTACACCTTGCGCGGATCGTGCCCGCCCAGCCGCAAGCGCCGCAGCGCCTCGTCCGGCAGCGGTTCCACCAGCTTCAGTAGCCTGGGATCGCTGCCAAAGAAAAATTGCCGCACATACGCACCGCTTGAAACCACCAGCTTCTGGTATTCGCCGTCCACCATCTCGCCCATGCGTTTTACCAGCAGGCCTTCGGTGTCGCGCTCCAGAATCGGATCCCACTCGCTGCCCCACAAAACCTTGATGACGTTCCAGCGCGCGCCGCGGAACGCCGACTCCAGCTCCTGAATAATCTGCCCGTTCCCGCGCACCGGCCCGTCGAGGCGCTGCAAATTGCAGTTGATCACAAAAATCAGATTGTCGAGCTTTTCGCGCGAAGCGAGCGTAATCGCGCCCAGCGATTCCGGCTCGTCGGTTTCGCCGTCGCCCAGGAACGCCCAAACTTTCGCGTCCGTCGCCGGCTTCAACCCGCGATTTTCCAGATAACGGTTGTAGCGCGCCTGGTAAATCGCCATCAGTGGGCTCAAACCCATCGACACCGTCGGAAATTCCCAGAAGTCCGGCATCAGCCACGGATGCGGATATGAAGACAGCCCGCCGCCCGGCTTCAGCTCCCGCCGGAAATTTTCCAGTTTCTCCGTGCTCAGCCGGCCTTCCAAAAACGCGCGCGCGTAGATACCTGGCGCCGCGTGCCCCTGAAAGTACACGGTGTCGCCTTCAAAATTTTCGCTTCGGGCACGGAAAAAGTGGTTAAACCCCACTTCATAGAGCGTCGCCGCCGAAGCGTACGTCGAAATGTGCCCGCCGATGTTGTGCTCCACCTTGTTGGCGCGCACCACCATCGCCAGCGCGTTCCACCGGATCAGCGACTTGATGCGCCGCTCCAGTTGCTGGTCGCCGGGAAACAGCGGCTCCAGCCGCGCCGGAATTGTGTTCGCGTACGGCGTGTTCGCCGTGAACGGCAAATCAATCCCGTTCACCGTCGCGTGCGCCCGCAACCGTTCCAGAATTTCCCGCGCGACTTCCGGCCCGCTCGACTCCAGCACCGAGTCCAGCGATTCCAGCCACTCCTGAATCTCTACGTCTTCCATATTCCGCTGTGCGAAGGTTTCCTGGTCCATGAGAGCGATGGCCTTTCTGTTTTTCCCGCCGGGGCTCACCGGCCGCCAGCACATTCATTATGTTTGCGTCTAACCATCTAGAATACACCCTAGCCGCATCACTCGCATCCCACCGCCCCACAATTTTTCCCACGACTTCCCGCGGTGGGCCCACTCTATGAGTTGTAAGCCGTAAGCTGTGAGCCATAAGCTAAAAACTGTCGGCTCTAGGCTGTCGGTTTATGGTTTATGACTTATCGCTTATGAATAAAAACTTTCTTCTTACAATGTCCTTCCGCCATCCACTACCAAAACCTGTCCGGTCACAAATTCCGCGCCGATAAGATACATCACGGCATCCGCAATCTCTTCCGGCCGGCCCGTTCTCTTCAACGGCGCGCGTCGGATAAAATCCGCCTGCCACTCCGGCGGATCCCCTGTCATAGTAATCGTCCCCGGCGCAATTGCATTCACGCGCACCGCCGGCCCCAACTCTTTAGCCAAAATTCGCGTCAACATAATTACGCCCGCCTTCGATATCGAATGCGGCAAAAATTCCGTCCATCCCAGCAACCCGCCGATGTCCGCAAAATTGATAATCACGCCGCGCCCGCTTTTCGCCAGATGCGGCGCCGCCGCCTGCGCGCAGAAAAATGGCGCCTTCAGATTTGTGTCCAGAGAAGCGTCCCAGGTCGCCTCGTTCGTTTCGCCAAAGTTCGTCTCCAAGAAATTCGCCGCACAGTTCACCAGAATATCCAGCCGCGCAAATCGCGACGCCACGCCCTGCACCAATTTCTGGATCGCGGCGACATCTGTCAATTCCGCCGAGAACGCCGCGCCACGCCGTCCCAACTTCTCAATTTCCGCCACCACCTCCCACGCCTCGGCCTCCGACTTCCCATAATGCACCGCCACATCGGCGCCCTCGCTCGCCAGCCGCAGCGCCACCGCGCGCCCCAAACGCTTCCCCGCGCCCGTAACCAGCGCCACTCGCCCCGTCAATTTTTTCTCGTCGCTCATCCCGCCAACTTAACACATTCCTCGAATTTCCCCAGCGTCGGGAGGCGTGGCAGACGTCAGCTCAGGGCGCCTGCCCGGAGTGAAGCCGAAGGGTAAGCTCTGGGATCACACCCCGAGACACCACGCCCCGGAGGGACGACAGATTCTTCTCCGAAGTTCGAGTCCGGATTTAATTCGCCGACACCTGCGCCATGCCAATTGCCCCAATTGGAAAATTACCACTCCAAAAAAACCAATCCTTACCAAATTTTCCGGCACCTATTGCTGCGATGGAACCATTTCCGAATGTTTAATTCTGTAGTACCTTTCCACCCACAAGGTTCTTCCCTCGGCTAGCGGAAATCATCGCCGGCACTCTCCCTCTTCAACGAACCGGAGCCACTCCGGGCGAGAGGGAGGGCGCGGGTTTGTCCTACAAAATGGTAAGTAGTCGGTCTGTTCGCAAGAACTATGTTTTCGCTGCCCCTGCACGGCGTCGCTTCCGCACTCCGATGCTACAATTCCGGGGACTCATCCGAGGCATCTCCATGAAACTCGACATTCTCGCCATCGCCGCGCACCCCGACGACGTCGAACTCACTTGTGGCGGTACGCTGATCAAAATGGCTGAAAAAGGATACAAGACCGGCATTCTCGATCTCACTGCCGGAGAAATGGGCACGCGCGGCACTCCGGAAACCCGCGCGAAAGAAGCGGCGCTCGCCGCCAAACTCCTGAAAGTTTCGTGGCGTGGAAATCTGGGAGCTCCGGATTCCGATGTGCAGCCCACCCGCCAGAACAAGATGCGCCTCGCGCAAGTGATCCGCGATCTGCGCCCCCACACGGTAATCCTTCCTTACTGGGAGGCGCGTCATCCAGACCACTATCACGCTTCCACGCTCGGCTACGAAGGTTGCTTCCTCGCTGGACTCAAACAGCTTTCTCTCACCGGTGAACCGCACCGCCCATTCAAAATTCTGTATGCCACTTCCTTCGAGGGGATGCCGCCCACCTTCATCGTGGACATCACCAAACAGTATGCGCAGCGCCGCAAAGCCGTCCTCGCCTACGGCTCCCAATTTCGCCCCGCCAAAAGCGAACGCAAGCAGCGCGTCTTCCTCGCGATCGACGAACTTGATCACCGCATGGATTTGCTGGCTCGCCACCACGGCCAACTCATTGGCGTCAAATACGGCGAGCCTTTCCTCCAAAAAGAGCCCATGTCCACCGACGATATCGTCGCGCTGCCCGTCCGCTCGATTTGATTTGGCCACAAAAAAAAGGCCCCGCCTCGCGGGACCTAGTCACGATCTGAAAGATCGGAATCGTTTGTGTCTTACACCGAATCGTCCTCCACCGCCGGCACAAACCCCGGCAAGCCCTGCCCTTCCGGTGTCCGCTCGGCTTTTACCCGCACCAGATCCTCGCCCTCCGACCCCGATTTTCTCAGCACCACAAATGTGCTCAGCGCCTCGTTGTATACCCGGGTCACCAGAAACGTGTCCCCGGTGTCCTTTTTCTTCCAAAGCTGCCCTATCTGAATTTTCCGTGCGGCCATAGTCTGATTATTGACTCTATGTACCCTATCTCCGACTGTCAACTGTCCAAACATCCATCCGCCTCCAACTTCCTCGAAACCTTAGGAAACCTTCCCCACTCCGCCTACATCCTACAACAAAGAGAACCCCCACACCGCGCATGGGTGTATACTCACAGGTGGACCCGGGAGG
>Ga0210403_10001200_pt1 | contig 25111 bp, 20 predicted proteins | sample IncBWC19MmetaG_FD_150863 | JGI IMG/M metagenome (GOLD analysis project Ga0210403, IMG submission 150863) | Forest soil microbial communities from Barre Woods Harvard Forest LTER site, Petersham, Massachusetts, United States - Inc-BW-C-19-M | ecosystem: Environmental > Terrestrial > Soil >... | reverse complement strand
TCGAAGACTACGACTTTGATAGGCTGGAGGTAGAAGCGCAGCAATGCGTGAAGCTGACCAGTACTAATCGCCCGTTCGGCTTAATCATAAAACTTTCTCATTTCGTCTTTGGCTCCCCCAAGGAGCCTCAGAAATACGAGAGAGATAAGAGAAGATCGCCTTCTCTTTCGCAGTATGTTCGACCCCGAGTCGAACCTGTAAAATTGCCAGCCTAATGTGAGGCCGCCTATGCGGCCACGCAAATTCTGTTGTCGCCATCGCTCCCCGGGAGCGCCGATATCCTTATCGGCGGTTCTCTGGGTCGCGAAGGCCAAAAAAGTTTGCAGTCGTGGTTGGATCTTGAAGGTCTTTTTGACCATCAACTTTCGACTTTCGACTTCTTAAAAGTTTCCTGGTGATCATACCGCGAGGGTCACACCCGTTCCCATCCCGAACACGGAAGTTAAGCCTCGCCGGGCCGATGATACTGCACGGGCAACTGTGTGGGAACGTAGGTCGTCGCCGGGGATTAAATTACAAAAGGCCGTCTTGAGCAATCAAGCCGGCCTTTTTTCTTTTCCAAGGTGTAAATGTAGCGCCGTGGCTTTAGCCCGGCTCTTTGTTTTCCAAGGTGTGGATGCAGCGCCGTGGCTTTAGCCCGGCAATCGGCCGCCGCCCCTTGCATCCTGCTCTTCCCCGCCCCTTGGCATCTAACTCTTCCCTGCGCTCAAAGATACCGTTATAGTAATAAGTATTGTCGGTAAATCCAGCCAACCACCCTTTCGCCGCGCGAACATCCGCCTCCCGGCAGAGAATTATCTCGGCCGGCGAATGTACTTTCTGACTCTATGCTTCGACGGTCGAAGACCGTTCGGAAAGAACCCGCGCGTCGCTTCCTGGCTGATTGAGCGCCTGAGAGCCCACGCGGCGAGCAGCGGCTTTTTCGTCCACGCCTATTGTGTGATGCCGGATCACCTGCATGCTTTCGTGTGCGCCGCGTCCGCAGCCAGTGATCTTATGGCGTTCGTCGAGCAATACAAACAGCAGACCGGCTTCGTGTTTGCGCAGCGCACCCGCCGCAAACTGTGGCAATTCAAATACTACGACCGCATCCTCCGCAATTCGGATTCGGCGGAAGCCGTGGCGTGGTACGTCTGGCTGAATCCAGTGCGCAAGGGACTGTGCCGCACGCCATTCGAGTACCCTTTCGTGGGCTCCTTCACCGATATCGGCGCAAAAATCCTCAAAGGATCGCAATCCCCGCAGTGGAAGCCCTCCTGGAAGCCGTAAGAATCTACCGCCGTCTCTGAGGTGTTAATGTAGCGCCATCCCTTCAGGGTGGCAGGGGTTGCTTCAAGGTGGCATGCGTATCCTGACCGCCGCAGCGCTCGCAAAACCCAGCCGCCAACCCAAACACACCTGCCGGGCTGAAGCCGCGGCGCTACATCCAAACCAAACGAAAAGTCCGGCGCAGCAAGCGTTAATCTCCGGAAAGATTTAAATGTAGCGCCATCCCTTCAGGGTGGCAGATGTTGCCATCCTTTAATGCTGGCAGACGTCGCCTGAACAAGGAGGCAAGACGTCGTCCAGCGCGATGCGCGTGAACGGAACCCGGCCCATCACGATCGCTCGGGATGACAAATTTGGGGGTTCACCCGATCGTACCCGTCAGCGCTTCTTTCTCTTTCTCTGAGGAACATCCCTCACCCGCGGTCGATCACTACCGCCCTGATTCGCGTCCCATCCGGCAAGTCTTTGGTCTGCCGCCAAATATCCGCCAGCAGCGAGTAATGCACGGACAGTTTTGTCGGCGAAACATTCTCCACCACATATTTCCCGCCCAGAATCGGCGGAATCTTGTACCCATAGCATTGGCCGTCGGAGAGCGTGAGCCCGGCGGCCACGCACTGATCCACCAGAGGGATCATCAGCCAGTGGTTGGCATTGTCGCCCGCATCGATGCGCGCCGCGAACTCGTCGCGGCTATCCGCCAGGCGCTGCATCACGCCGGTTCCCACATCCAGCATGTGCACCGAACCGTCTTCGAAAACGGCGAACACGTCGCCAAAGCGGTTCACCAGCCACACCGTAAACGACGCCGGCAGAACACCCAACCAGCCCGGCAGAAGTTCAGCCCAATCCTTTCCGCTCTGCTCAATCAGATAGTCCTGAATGTTCATGGACCGAATCCCCCAAACGCGCTCGGTAACTCCACTATACCGGACGATCTTGCCTCCATTCTCTCCCACCCCGCTTGTCATCATGGGCGAAGTGAAAGATCAAGCCTTAATTGCGTAGTATTCTGGTAAAATCGCATTATCACTCAGTATGTGAAGAAACTGATTGAATAATGGCAAGGAAAGTTAAACCGCTGCGTTCGCCGACAGTGAAAGGCGTGCAACGTATTGAGCTTGAGTCTTGGCGCGAGTTCTATCCCCTAATCAACGAAACTCTACCTAATCCACAAGACCATATCTTTCGCGGCCAGCGGATGTCTTCTTGGAAACTGGAGAGCTCGCTTGATAGAGCTCTGAGGGATTTGGGGCAGCACGCTAACGCTGCCCGAATCGCTACCCGGCATCTCGATGAGTTTCGCCTCGCGATAAGAGGACGTCGGGGTGCGAACCCCAAGAAGCTTCGAGAGAAAGAGCAGTGGGCGCTGGGCCAGCATTATGGCCTGTGGACGCCATTACTGGATTGGACAGAATCTCCATTTGTAGCACTTTACTTCGCCTTCGAGGAGCCTAGTAAGACAGGGAAGAGCGAGCGGGCCGTCTTTGCCCTCCATCGGTCCCTTGTTCAGTCAAAGTCGATGAGCATAGCCCAAAAACAGGTGGACAGCGCCGCCCGACCTGACATTATGGAAATCATTACGCCTATGACGGACGAAAACGCAAGACTAGTGAGTCAGGGCGGACTATTTACAAGAGGCACATTAGGTGTCGACGTCGAGAGATGGGTTGGGAACCATTTCGGAGGCACCAGCGCAGGCACGGCTTTGATAAAAATCCTCGTCCCTGAGAGGGAAGGTGATCGGCCTGAAATACTCCGGGCCCTTAATAGGATGAACATCAACCACCGTTCTCTTTTCCCTGACATTTCCGGATCAGGCAAATTCTGTAACATACGCCTTTCCGTCACAGGATACTAAACGTAGCATCACAGGGGATCGTCATGGCCGACCGAGTTAAATGGCAAGGAGAATCCGGCAAGCAGTACGATTACTGGGTGTACCCTATCAGCACGACTTTCAAGGACGAGCCGGGCAACTACATCTACGCGAAGCGCAATGCCGCGGGAAACTGGCAACCAGTCTACATTGGCCAAACGTCCAGCCTGAGCCAGCGCCTAGCGAGCCATGAAAAGGAAGAGTCAGTCATTCGTCGCGGCGGGGCAACGCACATACTCGCCCATCTTTCTGCGAATTCCCTAGCCCGGAGAATCGAAGAAGCAGACCTAATTAAGCGCTACCTTCCTCCATTCAATGAGACGATTTGAGGTGGGGTGGCCGGCTTAAGAACACAATCGCGTGCCGTACGGCCTTCCACGTCGAGGCTGTGGGCTCTGGGAAACATGGGGACGGGAAACATGGGGACAGACGGGAAGTTTCCGAATCATTTTGCCTCAACCTGTGGCTGAGTTCGAGTACTGGTTATCCGACGTTGGGAAAACGTTCGTCTGTCCCCGGTTTTCCGGAGTGAAAAATGTAGTAGATTCGATGGCCTTGTGACAAACCACGAGAAGGAAGACCTAACATCCAACCTGCGGGATTGGCTGCAACGAGAAGGCTATCCGTTCGAGATGCGCGTGGCACGAGCTTTTGCGAAAGCAGGCTTTGACATCCAGCAGTCAGACTACTATGACGACCCAGAAACCGGTAGCCCTCGTGAGGTTGATGTGGTTGCAAGCGTACAGTCTTCAGCGAAGTTTGACCTAATCTTCCGAATAATCTTCTTAATCGAATGTAAGAGCTCATTGGATAAGCCGTGGCTGCTGTTCTGCACTCCAGGCGATGACTTGCCGAAACCAGGAAAAGTGGCTCAAAGGATTTCAAGCAGGGCCGGAGTTCCAGTTTTAAGTGGACTAGCTCGAGATAAGAATGTGCAGGACCTCACCCTATTCAAGTTACGCGCTCCCGTCGGTTACGGCCTGAAGCAAGCGTTCACGAAGGAGAAGGACATCGCCTACGCTGCGATGTTCAGCGTCGGAAGTGCTGCAAAGGCTGGGGCGCTGTATTGGACCAAGCATCCCCACGAATCCCGCGTCGTTGAGCTGATATTCCCTGTGATCGTAATTGACGGGCGACTGTTCGAGTGTTGGCTGGATGAGGCAGACGTTATCTCACTCACCGAGGCTACTTCCGGCACCCTTCTATGGCGCAATCGGTTCGGCCACTTAGGGCATACGATAATCGATGTGCAGACTGCGTCATCGATTGGACAATTTGCGACCGATTCATACAAATCAGCCGTCACCCTGGTTAGGAACCACTACGAAGCTGCTCGCAAAATATTGGCAGAGAGTCAGAACGCACGCCGTTCTTGAGGATTTGCAATGAGAACTATGAACCCGCATTTCGAGCAAGATTTCGACTCCGCATTTGATTTTCGGGTGACACTTACCCCAGAGACTGATCGCGGATGCGCTTTGATGGCCGCGGCGTACCTAGATAGCCGACTGTCCGATTGCCTCGCCCTGTACTTCGTGGATGACTCGCAGGCGGTGGAGTCCCTGCTCGGTCCCGACAGGGCACTGTCCACTTTTTCGTCGCGTATCGACGCCGCTTATTTACTCGGTTTAATCTCTCCAGACCACAAGAGAGCATTGCATCTAATTCGTAAAATCAGAAACGAATTTGGTCATGATCCAAAACCTCTGTCGTTCGATGACCAAGCAATCGCGGGAAGATGTAAGAATCTGGAGGACCTAGGTTTCTCCAAGAGAGAAACGCACAGAGCGATGTTCACAGGAGCGGTGATGATAGTTTTAGCGGGCCTGAATGTGCGGCTGAGGACCATAAAACATTGCGAGCCTCAGCCAAACGTAAATGTCACCAAGCGAATAGAAGAAGATCCAGACTTAATGTTGTTTAAGGCTTTGACGGACCTTATAATCGCCACGCCTGAGGAAAAAAACCGAGCAACCGGGGACCTACAGGCAGCTTGTGAGACCATCCTGGGAGGCGAGGACCGAAAAGAGCTTGCCGAAAAGATAGTCGCGCGCGTGGCGAAGCGCATATCGGAACTAAACCCATAACAAGGCGCTCGCCGCAAACCCCACCTCTACCCCTAAATCCGTCCCCGTTTCTATCCTCTGTGAACTCTGTGTCTCGCGTTCAGCGGGCAGCCGCAATCTTGGAAGAGCACTTCGCCACCCTTCCACCCGCACAAGAAAAAAAGCTCGGAAAGAACTGCACGACCTCGCTAGCCGCGCTTCCCGCCGTGCACGCGCAAGTATTTCGTAGGCTCCGCTTCCCTCTACTCACTACTCACCATTCACTACTCACTGTTTTCTCAGTCTGCTTGTTTTCAGGGTGCGGGTTTTGACTTTTCCCCCGCTAGGCCTATCCAAATTCTTCCGGCCATTCCCGGGCGGCGTGAAGAACCGCGAGAATCCGCACTTCTTTCTTCTCTATCCGGTAAGCGATGAGGAACGGCGTCCCTGAAATCACCAGCTCCCGTGTACCCAACACGCGCCCGTCTCTGCCCGCCATAGGGTGTCGTGCTAGTAGCTGTGTGCTTTCCCAGACTTGATCGGCAGTCCGAACCGCCGCGGCGCGATTTTCCTCGGCGATATATTCAAACGCGCGAACGAACTGTTCCCTGGCCGGGGTCGTCCAGCGCACTCGCATTGCCGCACGCTACTTTGCTCGCCGCATTCGGAAAATCAGCTTTTTCATCTCCGCGTCTGGCACAAAATCTCCTCTTTCTGCCGCACGCAGCCCCTTCCGGATCAGCTTGATGTGATGCTCGTTGAGTCGCAGGTAATTTTCCACCGCCTCGTTCAGCACATGGCTGCGATCGCGATCCATGCTTTCGGCCAGCTCATCCAGCGACTCCACCGTATCGGTCGGAATCCGAAAACTGATTGTTTTTACCGCACTCATGATTCGGCTCCCATAATACGAGATAATACGCCGCATTACGCCACATTGCAATGCAGAGTTCGCCGCACCTCGCCCCGCTTGCCACCCCATGTTGCTCTTTCTCCTCGTGAGCGCCGTAGGCGCGTCACACGTTAACCCAGCCTGCAAAGGCTGGGAAGCGTCGAACCCCAGCCCCGAGCACAGTAGGTGCGGCACAAATCTCCTGTCCTCAAAGCGTTTATGTGATGAGTTCTACCCACGACTCACCATTCACTACTCACTGTCTTTTCCCGTCTCACCAAACTACAAAATTCCCGCCAACCCCTTCCATCCACTCCACTTCCCCGTCTCACGTTCGAATGATAAATAATAGTACCATTACCTTGACAGTAATCGAAATCCGTGCTACCATTCCTCATGTTTATCCTGCTTGCCCTGAGAAGCGAAGGGAGCGTAGTCGAAGGGTCGACTCTCAACTGTCTTTCGCTGAGTCCTTTGCCTGCTGTGAGCTGTAAGCTGTAAGCTGTCAGCTGTTAGCTACCGCGCCTCCGCCCCTATCCCCTTTAGAATCCGCACTTACGCAAAATGCACCCGCAACCCCTGTAGAATGAACACTTCCAAAAACAAAGGACTTAAAACTCTTTAGAATCAACACTTACAAAAAAATCGGGGAGGGGTACTACACCAGGCTCCAGACGAAGGACTAGCAGAGAGACGAAACGATTTGAGAGAACGATCAGCCGACGGCTCGGCTCTTGCCGATCAGGCGTGGGTAGCTGGAATGACGAGACCATCCAGGCACAAAGACGAAGCTTGTGGCGCTGGCGTCAGACTCGCAGCAACGGCGCCGGACATAACGTGGTGGAAGGCTTCCTGGAAGCGCTCCATTTCGGATTGCGTGCCAACGGTGATGCGCACATGCGTGGGCCAAACCGGCCACTGGCGGCCGATGAACACATTTTGCGCGGCCATCGCGGCGATCGCTTCCTTGGCGGGGCGCTTGGCGTCGAGCATGAAGCAGTTGGATTGCGATGGCACAAAAGAATAGCCATTTTTCGAGAGCCATTGAAACGTGGCTTCGCGGACCGTTGTATTGATGTGCTTGCGATCGGGGACGAGGCGCGGATCCTTCAAGCTCGCTGCTGCCGCGGCCACCGCGGTGATGGGCATGGCGCTCCAGCCAGAGAATGCTCCCATTTTTTCGAGAAGGTCTGGCCGGCCGATGGCAAAGCCGCAGCGTAATCCGGCCATGCCGTAGATTTTTGAAAAAGTGCGCAGGACGATCACGTCCTTGTCGGCTTTCACGAGATCGAGCGCCGAAGTGGCGTCGGAGAAATGGATGTACGCCTCATCGACCAGGAGGATGGAGTCCTTGGGTTTGTTGGCGAGAAGAAATTCGATATCCGAATGGCTGGTGAGCGTGCCAGTGGGATTGTTCGGCGTACAAATATAAAACACGCCCGCGTCCGGAGCGGCCGCCAGCATGGCTTTCACGTCGTGCGCGTAAGTGCTGGTCAGCGGGACTTTTACGACGCGCGCGCCGGAGATTTTCGCGGCGTGTGCGCCGGCTTCGTAACCGGGATCGGCCGTGACGTAGCTCTTCGCGGGAGACGTGAAGGCCAGCACGGAGTAATGCAGCGGACCGCTGGAGCCCGCGAAAGCGCGAACGTACTCGGGCTTAATGCCCTCAGCGGACGCAAAAATTTTGATGAGATCGCCGGTCATCCAATCCGAGTAGCGGCCGCCTTGCGAAGCGACACCGTTCACGGCATCGCAAGCCACGCCGCAGGGACCGAGCGGATTTTCGTTGGCGTTAATAAGGACGGCGTCCTTGGGATATGGCGCGGGATAAGGAACCGACCCGGCATGCGCCAGCATCGGCTCAGTGACGATGCGATAGCCAACGGCTACGGCCGCAGCAGCTGCGGAAACTTGCAAAAAGGAGCGACGGGTACGACAGGCGGGATTTTCTTCCAATGTCATGGGCTAACCTCCAAAACGACTCTCGCGCAGGGCGAATAGTCTGGAGACAAGCTACCACGTTATTCGCCATGCGCGCGTGCAAATTGCATTCATTTTCTGGATGGATCGGATTCGCAACAGTGGGCGCTGATTCTAAGATGATAGGAAATCCCGGAGAAGAAAAGGGGAAGAGGGATGAAGCTTAAAGCGCGCGGAACACGCTAAAGCCTTTGTGTTCAAGCAAGTAGCAGGCATCGCGCAAGGTATTCGTCCAGTTCTAGAAAAGTTCCCGTGGCTGCCAGTAAATGCAAAGCAAATTGAAAAATTGTGAAAGTACTATTGACTGCTCCCCTGCGGGGATTAAGATTGGGTTTTGCTGGACCCGGCCAACTAGGTAACTCCACTCGCTGCGAGGCAGGCATGGCCACCGAAACCGTTGCAAACACTATCAACATCCCTGCAGGCAAAGAACTTGAAGAGAGATGGGAAAAGTTGCGCACCCATCGGCGCGTAGTCTCTCGAGTAAAATTTCAGGTGGAATGGGAAGAGGGCGCTATACGGCAGAAAGCCAACGCCGTCACCGTAGACATAAGCAAATCCGGCTGTCTGGCTGTTGTCGGCGCTGGACTACCGCTGCGCAAGCGGGTGCGGCTCATCAATCCCACGAGCGGAAAAACCGCAGAAGCGCACGTTGTGTGGCGCGATCATGAAGCCTGGGACGTAGGGCTGGAGTTGGTGAAGCCCGATCCATCGTTCTGGGGCGTTAAGTTTTAATTCGGCCACTTTTCTTTAGGCAAACTCTTCTTTATGGTTTCCAAGTTTTGGAAACCGTCTTTGATCACCGTTTGCTTCACGTTGTCCTTCGTCACTACAACAGGGCTTAGATAGATCGCTTGAACGGATTTTGTTCCATTGGCAATGGAAACGGCATTTTTCACGGGATTTCCAGTCGCCAGATTCACCGCCGCTTCCGCCGCCAATTTCGCTTGCGCGCTCAGCGGCTTGTAAACGGTCATGCTTTGCGTGCCGTCCAAAATCCGGATGATGGCGGCGAGATCCGCATCTTGTCCAGAGACCAGAACTTTTCCCGCGAGTTGATGTTCCTGTAAGGCCTGAATCGCGCCGCCTGCGGTTCCGTCGTTGGAAGCAATGACAGCGGCTACGTCGCCATTCGTCGCGCTAATCGCGCTGGACATTAAGGCGTACGCTTCGGCTGGGTCCCAATCTTTTGCCCAACCGTCGCCGACGATTATGATGTCGCCGCGATCCACGAACGGCTTCAGGACTCGCAACTGGCCATCGCGCAAGACCCTGGCATTGGCGTCCGCTGGCGAGCCACCGATCAGAACGTAGTTTCCTTTGGGCGCAAGCCGCGCAAGTGTGGAAGCTTGCAGCTCGCCGATCACTTCAGCGTTGGTGCCGACAAAGAAATCGACGTCGCTATTGCGCACGAGGCGTTCATAGCAAATCACGGGGACGTGCCGCGCTTTGGCGGCGCTCACAATGCGTGCGGCTTTGTCCGTGTCGTGCGGCACGAGAACGAGAACTTTGACGCCGGAGTCCATCAGTTTTTGGGATTGCTGCAATTGCAAATCGTCATTGCCTTCGGCGGTTTCGACGAGCACTTCGGCACCCAGCTCCTTTGCGCGTTTTTTAAAGGTATCGAGATCGGTTTGCCAGCGCTCGATTTTGAGAGTGTCCATCAGATAGCCGATTTTGACAGGAGGGGCTTGTCCTCGGGCTACTTGCTCTTTTGACAGAGTAAAGAGAGAGACCGACAGCGCGACGATCGATAGGGAGAGTAAGAATCGACGTTGCAAATGCATCATATTTTTTACCACCAAGTACTTTAACCGTAGCACTGACCAGCGTGCGCCACAATGCGGGAGCGGTTGTGAGCGGACCAATAGTAAAGGGGAAGAGCGTGAGAGTGACCGCTTTCGCGACAGTTCATCCCTGGAGCGGCCAGGAATCGTGCGCGCGCCTACGCGACGAGCTTGCCTAAGAGCTCATCCGCCAGGTACGTACAGGGTTTTGGCGGATGGCCTCTTCTTTGCTGGCTTATGGATGTAGACAATCTACATGCTGTGGGTGTAGAACATCTACAGCCTGAGGTGAATATGAGTCCACGCTACCAGAACCGAATCGAATTGCTGCAAGGGACGCTCGACCTGCTGATCCTGCAAACACTGCGCTGGGGGCCGCAGCATGGCTACGGCATCAGCCACGCAATTCGCAGTAACTCGGGAGACATTTTGCAGGTGGATACAGGCTCGCTGTATCCGGCGCTGCACCGGCTGGAGCGGCAGAAATGGATTAGCGCGGACTGGAAAGTTTCGGAAAACAAGCAGCGCGTGCGAGTTTACCGGCTGACGGCCAAGGGCAAGAAGCAACTGGAATCCGAGCGCTCGCGGTGGGCGCAGGTTTCCGATGCGATCGCCGGCGTGCTCAATCCCGCGAAGAGGGGGAGCGAGGCGTGACATTTTCTTTCTGGCATCGTCAAAAACGTGAGAGCGAACTGGACGAAGAACTACAGAGCCATTTGCAAATGGCAGCGCAGGATCGTGCGGACCGCGGCGAAACGCCAGAGCAGGCGCGCCGCGGCGCGCGACGGGAATTGGGCAACGTGGGCTTGATCAAGGAGGTTACACGGGAGATGTGGGGCTGGGCTTCGTTCGAGCGGCTGGTGCAAGATCTGCGTTTCGGGATGCGCATGCTTATGAAGTCACCCGGCTTTGCGGTCGTGGCGATTCTGACGCTGGCGCTTGGAATTGGAGTGAACACCGCGTTGTTTTCGGTAGTGAATGGCGTTTTGCTCAAGCCGCTGCCCTACCCGCAACCGGAAAAACTCGTATGGCTGGCCGAGAGCAAACCCAATTTTGCTACTGGTTCCATTTCCTTTCCGAATTTTCGCGATTGGCAGAAAGACAACCACACGTTTTCCGGCATGGCCATCTACCGGTCCTACAATTTCAATATTCTAGGTTTGGGCGACGCGGAGCAGGTGCATGCCCGGTTCATTACATCTGACTTTTTCAGCGTGCTGGGTGTGAACCCGATCATCGGCCGGACATTCGCTGCGGGCGAAGATGACATCGGCCGCGCGCCGATCGTAATGATAAGCGAAGGACTGTGGAGGCGTAAGTTCAACTCCGCATCGGACGTGCTTGGAAAAAGTATCAACCTCGATGGCACCGGCTACACGATTGTCGGCGTTACTCCTGCCAGCTTCGATTTTTCAGGACTTTTCCGGGACATTGATATTTACGCACCTGCCGGCCAATGGACGAATCCGTTGCTTTCGAAGCGCGGCGCCGGCCTGGGAATGCACGGCGTTGGCCGTATGAATCCGGACGTGACCATCGAGCAAGCGCGCGCAGATATGGATCGCATCTCGAGCAATCTTGCCGCGGCTTATCCGGACACCAATAAGGGCATCAGCGCAGCGCTTCGGCCATTGAAGCAAACGATGGTCGGCGAAGTTCGCGTATTGCTGCTGGTTCTGCTTGCCGCAGTCGGATTTGTGCTTTTGATCGCGTGCGTCAACGTTGCGAACTTGATGCTTGCCCGGGCGGCGGCGCGCACCCGCGAATTCGCGATTCGCGCGGCGATGGGCGCAGGCCAGGCAAGACTCGTACGCCAGCTCCTGACGGAAAGTCTGCTGCTGGCGATTACCGCGGGGGCTCTGGGTTTGTTGCTGGCTGCCTGGGGAACACGGGCCGCGTTGCAATTCCTGGCGCAGGGCCTCCCTCGCGCGAGCGAAGTTCATCTGGACGTGCGCGTACTTCTCTTTACCGTGTTGATTTCGTTGGGCTGCGGGATTTTCTTTGGGTTGGCGCCCGCGCTGAAAAGCCGGAGCCGCAACCTGCACGATACGCTGAAGGAAGGCGGACGCGGAGAGAGCGGCGTTCGTCACCGCGCGCAAGGCCTTTTGGTCGTCGTGGAAATGGCGATGGCGCTGGTCTTGTTAATTTCGGCGGGGCTCATGTTGCGGAGCCTCGCAGCGCTCTGGAACGTCAACCCAGGGTTTGACTCGCATAACGTGCTCGCTTTCGGCGTGGCTCTCCCGCCATCCATGCACAACGCCAGCGCCGTCGAGATCCGCGCGACTCTTCGCAACGTGGATCGGCAGCTCGCCGCCGTTCCGGGAGTGAAGTCCATCTCTCTTTCGTGGGCAGCCGTGCCACTCAGCAGCGACGACGAGGATCTTTTCTGGATAGAAGGGAAACCGCAGCCGCAAACCGACGACGAGAAGAGCTGGTCGCTCAGTTATGTCGTGGAAGAAGACTATCTCAAGGTGATGGGCATCCCTCTTCAGCGCGGACGTTTTTTCACGGCACAAGATAATGAGAACTCTTCCCACGTGATCGTGGTGGACGATGTTTTCGCGAAGAAATATTTTCCAGATACCGATCCCATCGGCCAGCACGTCTTTCTTGATAACAAAGGAGGGCGCGCGGAAATCATTGGAATCGTCAGCCACGTCAAGCAGTGGGGACTGGACTCCGACGACAAAGAGACGTTACGCGCGGAACTCTACTTTCCGTTCATGCAGCTTCCGGACCAGGCCATGCAGCTTTCGGGGAGCGGAACTGGCGTCATGGTGCACTATGACCCGCGAGCCGTAACCATCGGCGATTCGCTGCGCGCAGCCGTCAAAGGCATCAGCGCGGAGCATGTGATGTCCAAGGCGCAAACCATGGACGAGATTATTTCCGATTCACTAGCCGCGCAGCGTTTTTCCATGGCGGTGTTCGGGATTTTTGCCGTGCTGGCGCTGGCGCTCGCGACCGTTGGTATCTATGGCGTCATTTCTTATCTTGTGCAGCAGCGCACGCAAGAGATTGGCGTCCGTGTGGCTCTCGGAGCGAAGCGAACCGACGTGCTTCGTCTGGTTCTTGGCGATGGAATGAAAATGGTTGGAGTCGGCGTAGCGATTGGCCTTATGGCGGCATTCGGATTGACGCGCCTTATGGCTAGTCTGCTTTACGGCGTGAGCGCGACCGATCCGTTGACATTTGGTGTGGTGGCGGTTCTGCTTGCGATTGTTGCGCTCGCGGCATGTTACATCCCGGCGCGGCGGGCTATGCGGGTCGATCCGATGGTCGCGCTGCGATATGAATGAAGAGCCGAGGAACGGAATTTAGGCAGGAGCTTACCCCAGAGAAGCGATCCAAGCGTCAATGCGGGGCGAGACGATGGTGCAGATACGGGCGACGCAGAGTGCCGCGAGGAGTCCTGTAAATACGTCCATTGTGTAATGAGCGCGCAGGATGAGCACGGTGGCAATCTCGAGGACAACAATTCCAACCGCTACGATGGTGAGCCAAGGCTTGCCGAGGCGCGCCAATTCGATTCCGCCAAAGACGGCAATGGCCGTATGACCGGAAAAGAAAAAATCGTTGCCGACATTGTAGGTGACGAGCGCAGAAGGGAATCCGGGATAGTGCCAGATCATGTTCGGAGGCGCGGGGAGAGCGCAGAGGGCTTGCATGATTTGGCGCAGGCCGAGCAAAAGCACAAGTCCGAGGAAGGGCCGAACACTTGGACCGAAGAGCCAGCGCAAGAGGAGGAAGATTCCAAGTCCGTCGATGAGAGCGGAGCTAAAAATGAGGAGAGCGTTGGCGGCGGCTGGCGAATGGTAGAAGTATGAGTTTAGGCCGGCCGTCATTGTGTGAAGCGCGTCGCCAATACCCGAAGCGGGCAGAGCGCGTTTTGCGAGCAGCGATTGCGTCCAGAACCAAATCACCAGGGCGATGGCGGTGAGAGCTATCCTGCGGATCAGGCGACGCCAATTAAGCGTGCTTACAGCCGTTGTCATTTGCGGGGAATTCCCGCTTTGGAGTGCACCGCTTGCGCGTAACCGCTCATGCCTGCTTCACGACTTCGAGGGCGAGTTCGCGAGCCTTGCGCAAGTCGAGTTTGCCTGTACCGAGGTAGGGCAATTTTTCGACATGAAGAAATTGGTCAGGCCGGGGCCGCCAGAGCGCGGGCAAGTCGCATTTGGCAAGAAGTTCGAGAGTTTCTTTCAACTTATCTTCGGTGAGCGTGTGCAGCACCATCAGGCGCTCGCCTTTTCGTTCGTCGGGAACGGCAGTCACCACGAACATTTGCTCCGTAGCGTGCGCCAGTTCGTGCAACTTGTCCTCGACTTTGATGTGAGGAACCATCTCGCCGCCGATTTTGCTGAAGCGGCTTAAGCGATCGGTGACGCGGAGAAAACCATCTTCATCGAGCATGGCGATGTCGCCGGTGTTGTACCAACCATCTTGCAAAACAGCGGCGGTTTTTTCCGGTTGATTCAAGTAACCCTGCATCACGTTTGGTCCACGAACGAGCAGCAATCCGGGCTGATTAATGGGTAGAGTTTGCAGAGTTTCAGGGTCGATAATTTTTACCGACATTCCAGGCAGAGGGTGTCCGATGCTGCCTCGCTTGGCTCCCACTTGGCGGAAGGAAGCCGCACGAAAGTCGATCGTATTCACAGTGACGGCGGGCGAGCACTCCGTGCAGCCGTAACCTTCGAGAGGGCGGAGGCCGAAGCGGTCTTCAAACGCCTGGGAAATTCGCTCGGGCAGCTTTTCGGCTCCGGCCATCACGAAGCGCAGGCTGCCAAACTGCTCCGGTTCGCAGCGTCGCGTGTAGGCGTTGAGAAAAGTGGGCGTGGCGAGAAGCATGGTGACCGCATATTTGTTGACGAGCGCGCCGATGACGCGGGAATCGAGCGGATTCGGGTGAAACACAACGCCGATGCCGGTTGCGGCGGGAAGGCAGAGCGTGCCAGTGAAGCCGAAGGAATGAAAGAAGGGAAGAATGCCCATGATGCGATCGTTGGAGTGAAGCAGGAAAACCTGGTTGAGCTGTTCGACGTTCGAGGCGACATTGTAATGGGTCAGCACTACACCCTTGGGATCTCCGGTGGACCCGCTGGAAAAAATGATCGTGGCGATGTCTTCGAGTGTCGTCTTTCGCTCGGCTCCGGCATATTTTTCGACGAGCCGCGCTGGGAGGAAAAACGCGATGGCGGCACCGAGGCGTTCGCCGAAACGCGGCTTCTGCGCGAGGTCTTCCAGGAAAACCGTCTCGGCGGGCGGCGTCACGTGAACGCGCTCGAGAAAAGCGCGGGCGGTGATCACCGTTTTCAGATTGCACTGTTTCGCGCAGGATTCCAGCGTTTCATTCGATGCTGTGTAGTTCAGGTTGACGGGAACTTTGCCCATCAGCATCGCCGCGAAATTGACTAACGCGCCGGGAATCGAAGGCGGGAGCAAGATGCCAACCATTTCCTGGCCCTGCCAGGTTTTGCGCAAGCGGCGGGCGAGGAAGAGCGTTCTTGCGAGCACGGCGAAGAAAGTCAGTTTCGGAGTTTGGCCGTCTGCCATGGCAAAGCGAAACGGATGGCGGCGCGCGGTGTAGAGAAATGTTCGCGGCAGCGGCTTCATGTGGCGCTTGCGACGCTCGAACGCTTCGGCTCCGAGGTCTTGAACGGCTTGCCGCGCTTCCTGCGCTGTCGCTGTGGAAGGCAGCGGCGCTCCAAACGTCACGCGCACTGGATATGGCAGATGGCGCGGCAATTTCCAGAGGAAACGCCCGCCTGCAAAACTGAAGATCGAGCCCCACACACCGTCGAGGTTCACGGGGATGATCGGAACGTCCACGCCCTTGATGATGCGTTCCATGCCGCGGCGGAAGGGCATCATCTGGCCGATGCGCGTCATTTGTCCTTCGGGGAAAATGCAGACCAGTTCGCCGTCTTGCAATGCCTGGGTGGCACGGCGCAGGGAATGAATCATTTCGCGCGGACCTTGATCCGAAGAGATCGGAATCACGCCCAATATTTTGGCGAACGGCTTTACGAGCGGATGATCGTACGAGCCTTTGAACATCAAGAAGCGCACGGGACGGTCGAGGGAAGCGATCAGCAGCACGGCGTCGGCCATGGACACATGATTGGGCACGAGAAGTGCTCCGCCGCGCGCGGGCACGCGTTCGCGGCCTGCAACGTCGAGCCGGTAAAGAGTGTGCGTTAGCACCACCAGCAGAAGCCTAATCAACGAATCCGGCAGCAGCCACAGAACATAAACCGTCGCCCCAAGGGACATAAAAGCAGTCCAAATGAAGAAGGACTGCAATCCGACGTGCAAATAATGAGTAAATCCGGAGTAGATCGCCGACGCGCCGATCACTCCGACAAAGGAGAGAAAATTTGCGAACGCAATGACACTGCCTTTGTGTTCTTCCGCGGGCCGATGCTGGATCAGCGCATTGATGGGCACGACAAAGAAGCCGCCCGAAAAGCCGAGTGCGGCCAACAGCGCCACTACCTGCAAGAACGTCAATCCATGCAGGGAAAGAGCGAAAGCGAACAACGACATGCCAACAGCGCCCAGAGGGATGAGCCCATACTCGATCTTCCCAGCGGAGAGAAGCCCTGCGGCGTAGCTGCCGATGCCGATCCCGATGGCAAGCGCGGCCTGCAAGTACCCGCCGTGCGTCTCATCAATATGCAAGACTTCGCGGCCATAGAACACAATCACAAATTGGAGTAGCGCACCGAGAAACCAGAAATAAGTATTGCCGACAACGGCGAGGTGCAGCGTGCGATCGGGCCGGACAATCTGAACTTGCTTGATCAGATCGCCAAAAATATTGACGCGGAATTTCCGGGAAGGATCAGCGGCGGGGACACGCGAAATCGTGAAACTCGTTGCCAGTCCAATGAACGTGCAAGCGCCAAAAATCAGGCCTGCATACAGTTCCCTTCCATGAAAGCGCTGGGCCAGTAAAGGGCCGACCACGGCGCCCGCGATGATCGCGATGAAGGTCGTGAGCTCAAGAATCCCGTTGCCCCAGGAGAGAAGTTCGTCCGGAAGCACCTCAGGAAGCAAGCCGTATTTGGAGGGACCGAAGAACGCCGCTTGCGTGCTCGCCAGAAAGATGACTGCAAACGCCATGCGCGTGCTGCCGTTCGCGAATGCATAGATTGCGAAAAGCATGGCGAATATTTCGAAGATTTTTGTGGCAATGGTGACGCTGCGCTTGCTGAAACGGTCCGCCAGGTAGCCGCCCGCCATGGAGAACAAAAGGAAAGGCACGGCAAAGAGATTTCCGACGAAGAAAACCAGGAGATCCTTCTGTGAATCGGTTGGATTGGTTCCGAGAATGAGAAAAATAACGAAGAATTTCAGGCCATTGTCATTGAACGCGCCCTGAAATTGCGTGGCGATCAGGCTCCAAAAACCGAGACGCCACTTTCTGTTTGGTGCTCGCTTCAAAGGACTTCCGTCTTCTGACATGCAGGCACACCCACGCAATGCAGTGGAAGCTACAAGGATAGAACGATTGTAGCAAGTCTTCTTGCACGTAAATGCGCCGCGGCGGCAGGCTGTGCCGCAAACGAGACGCCGGTTTGTAAGGTGCTACTGGCTAAGGCTTTGCCGCCGCAGGTTCGGCTTTGGCCTTTACCGGAGCGGGTGTCTTTCGACCCGCGTTGAGGTGGTCGAAATTCAGGGCGGCATTGAGCAGGAGCATGAAACTTCCCTGCGTCTCCTGACGCCACATGGGATTCGTCGCGAATAGAACGACGTGGCCGCGGCCCAACGGCACGTCAACGATGGCGGGAGTTTCTGCGAGCTCAGAGCCACCTGCGAGCATTCCGCTGACCCACAGATCCTTCTCCGGGGCAAAGCGCAAGACCACGCGGGGGAACAGCGAAGCCGGCGGGAGAACGCTGCTCAAATCTCCCCGCGCCGCGGGATTGACGTAAAGCTCCTGCTCCGCCTTACTGCGGTGCACGGGTGGTTCTGGATCCGTCCACGGCCGGCCTTGCGGAATGTCAGGGTCCGTTGCAGAACCGCGGCCGCTGGTGCGTCCTGCGGGGCCGGCGTCTGCGAAAAATCTGCCGAAGCGGCCGGCCACGGACACGCTGAACACCGGCCCTTGGTTGAAGTAGACACCGACGCTGTCGTCATAGCCGTACGTGATCGGGCTGGTTTTGTCTTCCACGTTTGCCCGCGCGATCATGCCGCGGGCTTGCAGTTGATGCGTTTCGGAAATCGAAACCGTGTCGGACATTCCCAGTTCAATGGGCAGTACCGAGCTGTTGGAGATGGGAATGAATAGTCCGCCGTCTTCGACAAATTTCTTGATGTGCGCCGCTCCTTCGAATCCGAGCCCGCCTCGAATGTCTGCGGTTTCGTCCACTCCGCCGAAATTCGGTGTCGTCGATGAGGTCTGGAAGGGAATCGGGCCGGAGTCGCTGCCATCCGGCAAAGTGCGCTTGGGGACGCCATTCAAAATTTGCTGAAGGCCATAAAATGTTGGGGGAAACAGAATGACGTCGTACTTCTCGCGCAGATTTGGCGTGGTGCGCACTGTGGTGTCGGAGATATACGCATAGGGCACGCCGGATTCTTCCAGACCCAGGCGGAACCATCCTTCATTCTGCGTGTCCGTCCAGTTGTGCATCACGGCGATGCGCGGAACACCGATTTCGTGGCGCGCTACGTCCGGCACAGACTCCGCGCTGATCACGCGGACGCCTAATTCGCGCGCGGCCGTGTTCAACCGCAAATCGATGTCCGCAGGGTTGCCCTCCATGGGCAGAATGAACGAGCCCGCGACGAACTTTTGTCCCGCGGTTTCGAAGCCTTCTTCCGCGGCGAAAAACTTTGCGTCTTTCAACCGGAATCGCAATGCCGCTAGGCTCGGCTCTCCAGAGGCGTTGATCACGTAGCACTTGGTTGCCGGTGCTTTGCCATTCTTAGGCGTGTGTGGCGGGATCACGCCGCCGCCATCGAATTTTGCGTTCGCGTCCACTAGTGTCATGGGAGCTTTCAGAATGGTCGCGTCCGTGATGCGCTGTGTTTTTACGTTTCGCAGCGGCCCGAGGGTCCAGCCCGTGTCGTCGTAAGGCCGAGGATCATTAGTCGAGTAATACTGCGTGTCCAGCAGCATGTCGGCCATGCGGCTGTAGGGCTGGTCCATTCGAATGATGTAGCTTCCCAGCGGAATTTTTGTCGTCTTCGCTTCTTCCGGCTTTTTTGCTCCCGCTTCGGGCTTGCTCTCGGGCTTGCTCTCGGGTTTTGCTTCCGCGGTCTTTGCTGCTGGTGCTGCCTTCTCCTTCACGTCAAAATCCTGTTCGAGCTTCTGCACTTCCACGCCTTGGCGTTGCAACAGGTTTGCCAACTGCGCAGCCAGCGCGGGGCGTCTCCCATCGTTCACAATGGCCCACGCCGCCGGGCCTTCAGTAGTGGCCTTCGCTACGGAGCGCTTGCTCTTCTCGTAGAAATCTTTCAGAAGTTCCTGGCCGTGGTCAGCGGTATACCCCAGCGCGAGCAGCACGCCGCTCTCCTGCAAGTTTGTATTGTTGCGCAAAGACCACTTCACTTTCGTCAGCGGCGGATTTGGCCGGAACCAAGTGCGGCTCGTCGAGGCCGCTGGCAACTCCGCTTCCTTCGTCTCCGGAGTCCCATTCCCATACGTTTCATAAAACCGCCCGATCGAATTATGGCCGTTCGCCACGTAGAACATATAGTTCGCGGCCCAGCCGTCGTAGAAGCCGTGCGTCCACACGCCGGGAACGCCTCGCTCCGTCATCCCTTGTATGTCGTTGTACGCCAGCTTTTGCCACTCGTTGATCACGATGGGGTCGAGCCACGCGTTATACGGCCCCGTGCCGGTGGAGACATAGAGATACGGCACCGATTCGTGCAGATCGTGGAGCACTTGCGGATGCCAATAAAGGAAGTTTTGCATCATCACTTGCGAAAGCTTCAGCCCCATGCCGATGCCGTCGCGGTTGTTGTCGTGCTGGACGTAGTGTCCCCAATAAACGAGGCCCGGCTGTGGCTTATCGGGGTTCGCTTTTTTGTAATTCCAGGAATCCACCACGCGGTCGTGGCCGTCCACTTCAACGATGGGCGTTATCAGGAAGATGGCGTTCTTGCGGATATTCTGGATGTACGGCGAATCTTCCACGGCGAGGCGGTAGGCGAGTTCCATCAACATTTCCGGCGAGCCTGTTTCCGGCGAGTGGATCGAACCGGACGCCCAGTAGAACGGCTTGCCACCGGCAATAAGTTGCTTCGCATCGGCATCGCTGATTTTCCGCGGGTCGGCGAGTTTGGCGGTGACGTCGCGAAACTTATCGAGCTGAGCGATGTTGGCTTCGTCGCTTACGGCGACGAGCAGGAAGTCGCGCCCCTCCTCTGTTTTGCCGACGCGATAGACTTTGACTCGTGGTGTGGCTTTCGCGAGTTCGTCGTAATAGTGGTAGATGTCCTTCGAATACGTAAGAAAGTCTGGCGCGCCGACGATGTGGCCAAGAATCTTGTCGGGTGAAGGCACGGTCGAGGAAGCTGGGAGATGATCGACAAGGTCGGTGAGGAAATAGGGTTCGGTCGTGAACTCGTGAATCTTCTTGCCGTACTCTTCATCGTTTGCAGCGCTTTGCGCACTCGCTAGTGTGGCCGTCATGCCGATAAAGAGAAACGCTGCAACTGCCAGCAGCTGAATTCGCCGCAAGAGCTCTCGCCCTGCCTGGGCATACTCACACAAATTTCCACTCGGAATTCTCATCATCGCCTCACTTTTTATTTTCCTGGCACCCGACCGCTGCTGGTCCATGTGACGGGCCGTTCGCAACATACGTTTCAGTCGTTTTGCGGGATGCCCGCCCCAGGTAGAACCGGGGTAGCATAATGCTTCCTTAGCTTGGAGGGAAGAATGGCGAACGGAGCAGGGCAACAAAAATCCGTGCTGATTACCGGCGCAACGGATGGCTTGGGCAAAGCCACGGCGATCCTGCTGGCGCAACGCGGCTATCGCGTTTTCGCCGCCGGACGTTCAGCGGAAAAACGCGCCCAGCTCGATGTATTGGCGCGAGAAAAGAACCTGTCGCTTGAGACTCTGGAACTCGATGTCTGCGATGACGCTTCCGTCCAACAAGCCGTCGGCGCCGTTCTCGCGAAGGCCGGCGCGATCGATGTCCTCTTTAACAATGCCGGCGTCAACTTCTCCGCCGCCGTCGAAGACTTGCGCATGGAAGACTGGCACCGCCAGTTCGAAACGAACTTCTTCGGTGTGCTGCGCGTCACGCAAGCGGTCGTGCCGCACATGCGCGAACGAAAGCAAGGCCGCATCGTGATGATGAGTTCCGTCTCGGGCTTCGTTACCGCGCCGACGCAAGGCGCCTATAGCAGCAGCAAATTCGCCCTCGAAGCCATGAGCAACGCTCTGCGCCTCGAACTCTATCCCTTTGGCATCCGAGTAATCTTGATTGAGCCGGGTTACATCATCACAGGCATCCAGCAAGCCGCGATGGAACTCTCCAAGCCTTATCTGGACAAAATGAGCAACGGCCCTTACGCCCCGCTCTATGCGCGATTTCTCGCCAGCGTCACTGGCGCTCGCGCCAAATCTCATACCACGCCCGAAGATTGCGCGCGTATCGTTCTGCAGGCGATCGAAGCGCCGAATCCGAAAATTCGCTACCTTGTGACGGGGTTGGCTGTTGTCGCGAAATGGTGCAAGCGCTTGCTGTCCGACAGAATGGTGGACTCCGTTTTCCGGCGCCGCTTCGGCATCGTTCGGGGAAACTAAGCTCTACGGATTCGAAATCTGGAACGACAGGCTGTTCTCCCGCAACTCCTGCCATTTCTTGGACCAAGCCTCGTGTACCGGGCTCTCCGAATAGTCGGCCGCCGCTTCCGCGCTTGTGAACTCAATCGCATATATGCCGCTGAAATCCTTAATCTGGTTGCGCTCGGTTTTGATCCAGATATTCTTGATCCCTGGAATTTTTCCCGCCATATCCTTGATCCCGTTGATGGCCACTTCGCGGTCATTGTTCGAAGTTGCGTCCTTGAATTTGTAGATCACCACATGCAGCACCGTTTTCGGCTGCCCGAACTTGTTTTGTCCCGCCACGCTCCGCGCATGCAGCGATCCTGCCGCGATTCCCGCAACAAACAATCCCGCTCCCAAAGCGATTTGCGCCATCCGTTTCTTCGTTGATGTCACGTCATCCTCCCGTCGTTGCTACTTAGCCAGTCTATGGAATGCGATGGGGCGAGGCAACCAGCCTAGTCCTTCTCCAAGGGCCGTGGCCCCCAAACGGTTTGACGCGCCCGCGGCGCGACCGTTACGCTGCCAACGTGCATTCTCGAGGTTCGAATGGACGTTCCGCCCAACGAATCATCAGGGCAACAAATGCAGCCGCAGACGCTGCCGCGGCTCCCGCAATTGTGGGCCGGCTATCTTCTCGGACTCGCAACTGTCGTCGCGGAACTCATCGAAGGTTCGAACCGCGCTTCAGACCCGCCCCCCACCGACTTCCCCATTCCCAATTTGTATCTTTTCCTTCTCATGTTCGTCGGCGGAGTCTACTGGCTCGTCTGCGTTTACAGCTATCACGTGGTGATGCAGCACGTGCCCGGCTGGAAGCATCCCATCTCTCCCGCGCGCGCTGTCGGCTTCCATCTCATCCCCTTCTACAACCTCTATTGGGTATTCAAATGGCCGCAAGAAATAGCTCGCTTCGTCAACTGGAGATTCGCCCAGCCCGTGATGAAGCCTCAAATGGTAGGCCTCATGGTCTTCGCTGCCTTCGTGATGCGTTTCTTGTTTGACCCAGGGCTTGGCCTGATCCTGCTGTTCCTCGCCGCCTCTTACGTCTCCGGTTGCCTTCGCAGAGCGTTTGTTTTGCCACCAATGCCCCCCGAGAAACCGTCACCTCTCACCGGATGAATTCGCCTCAAAAAGCAGAGAGCCCTTCACGTGCAGCCAGATTCGCTTAGGTGCCCGCATACAAAGAAAAACGGCCCGGTGAAGTTATCTCCACCGGGCCGTTTCCTTCGTTTGCAGAATCTAGTTGTTTGGTTTGGGGGTGTCGCCGGCTTTCGGATCGGCTTGCACGCTCGCCGCGATCGGCTTGCCTGCGTCTGTACCGAAGCGCGTCAGATAAGGCATAAACGGTGTCACTTCAAACGGCATCTTTTCCCGTTCGGCAACCGTTCCCACTGGCTTGCTCTTGATCAGCGACAGCGTATCGTTCCACGGATCCAGCTTCACGCGTCCGCCAATCGGCAGCGCTACAATCATCTGCGGATTCTGCTTCTGATCCACGGGCGTCGAAGCCTTCAGGTCGCCGATCACCGGCACGCGATTTCCCAAGTGCGGGCTCACGAGGTTCGGAACTTCCTTTTCGCGCGCGGCGAGCGCCGAAAGGAAGAGTCCCGCATTGCCCAACTGCCCCTTGTAAGGCGAGTTGTTCAGCAATTTGATGGCTTCCGTATTGGCGGCATTCTCTTCGTCCTTCGTTCGCGCAAACCCAAAGTGGCGGAAGGTTTCCTTGTCGTCGACCAGCAATTGGTCGAAGAAGGCATACGTCGAATCGAGGCGATGGCCGAGGATGATGTGGCTCAATTCGTGCGCCACCATCGTTGCCAGGCTGGCTTCGTCGGGAAGCACATCGATCAAGCCTCGGCTCAGCACAATCGTGTGGCCCACAGTGTACGACTCGAGCGTCGAGGTCATCATCACGCGGCACCGCACTTCCGGCTCCACGTCGATGTTGTTGGTCACTTCCAGGTTGTTCACGACCGTGTCGAGCACTTTGTCGATCTCGCCCTTGGGCGCGACCAATCCAATGCGCTCCAGCCGGTCAATCACGTTGTCTTCTGCCTGATGGTCCCAAGACCGCTGCGCCTGGATCGGCGACAGGTCATTGGCCGTCTTGGTGTCGTCGTTAACCGGCGTCTCGACCAGAATCTTGCTCAGCTCTTGTTCCTGCTGCGAATGGCCGAGGTTATATCCCCACAGCCGCGTCTGCGCCTTGAAGTCCAGCTTCTTGCTCATGGCGTAATGCAGATCTTTTTCTTCGCTGTAGACAAACGAAGGCATCCACAGTCCCGGCTGCACGTTGCTCCGCCAGCTGTCGAAGTGGAAGTACCAACTCGAATGTCCGCCGCCGCTGTACGCGCCCTTGACGCGCACGACGTTGTAGTCCTGGTCCTCGACCCAGATGCGCCCGAGGAACCGCCCCTTGCCCGACTTCTCCTGAGGAGAGACGTCGAACACCAGGCAGCGCACTTCGCCGAGAAATTCGCGCCGCACGTAATCAAACTTGTAGTGCTGTTTGTCGAATCCGTTCGTGTCGATAAAAATCATCTGCAGGAAGCCGTCCGGCAGAAATTGCATCGCGAACGAAAAGAAGTTTCCCACCGACCCGAAAATCTTCTTGCCCTTGCTCTCCGCGTTGCTCAAGGACACCAGTTGCACGCCCTTCGCGAAGTCCGCGCGGCCCAGGAAATACTTGTCTCCCGCGGGAACGTAACCCAGATCCTTGTCGGGCTTCAAGTTCTGGATGTACGTCTCCACCAGCGGTGAATACTGCCGGATCTGCTGGTCGAGACGGTTTTCGTTCGTGATCACGCGGTCGACCACTTGATCCATCGTCCGCGCTTGCTGCGCGCTGGCGATGGCCCCGGACCCTCCCAAGACGAATCCGAGGACAACTGTAGCTAGCTTACGCATTTCTCTCTCCCCTCAATAGGCCATGCGGAACTCAATCCGCACGCGTGCCGGAAAATCTACCGGCTGGCCATCGCGTTTTGCTGGTTTAAACTTGATCGTTTGGGCCGCACGGACCGCAGCCTCATCGAGGCCGTGGCCCAATCCGCTTACAACGTGATTGATTTGCATGGTGCCGTTCGAGAGGAACACCACGTCAATCACCACGTCGCCTTCTAACTTAAGATTACGCCCTTCCGCCGTATACTCCGGTTTGGGCTTTTCCAATATGTCAACAGGCGTGTCTGCCGGCCCCGCTGCTGCCACCTTTTTCTTCGGTGCGTCCGCGGCCGCTTGATCCCCGAATCCCGAAGACTGAACTTTTCCTTGTTTGCCGCCGCTTGGCGGCGGGTTTGCGATTCCGTTTCCGAATCCTGTGCTCGCGACTGTTCCTCTAATTCCTTTGTCGCCGCCGGTTCCGTTGCCATAACCAGGACCACCAGGCAGCGCCGGCGAACCTTGCCGGTTCACATTCGTTGCGTGTTGCGGATCGCCTTTCCCTGGCATTCCGTT
>Ga0210403_10001198_pt1 | contig 25127 bp, 24 predicted proteins | sample IncBWC19MmetaG_FD_150863 | JGI IMG/M metagenome (GOLD analysis project Ga0210403, IMG submission 150863) | Forest soil microbial communities from Barre Woods Harvard Forest LTER site, Petersham, Massachusetts, United States - Inc-BW-C-19-M | ecosystem: Environmental > Terrestrial > Soil >... | reverse complement strand
CAGGGCTGGCTCATCTATCGCCTAAGTCATTCAGCGTTCTTGCTCGCTCTGGATCAGTTTCTCGGCGGCATTCCCATCTTCCTGTTCTCGCTGATCGGGGGCGTGGTGGCCGACCGCATCGAGCGCAGGAAGATTCTGCTCGTCTCTCAATACATGCAGATGGGGAGCGCGACGCTGCTCACGATCCTGGTGGCGACCGGAGTTGTCCACGTATGGCATATTCTCTGTCTTTCGTTCGTCTCCGGATTGGCCCAGGCTTTCGGCGGGCCCGCGTACCAGGCGCTGATTCCTACCCTGGTTGACCGGGAGGACATGCCGAACGCCATTGCCCTGAATTCGATCCAGTTCAACATGGCCGTAACGATTGGGCCCGCGCTCGCCGGTCAGGCTTTGGCGAAATTGGGTGAGAAATGGTGCTTTGGGCTGAATGCGGTTTCTTTCCTGGCTCCGATCATTTCGCTTTCTATTATCACCACCCGATTCCTGCCGGTGAGTACTGGCGAATCGATGTTCAGCAGCCTGAAGGAGGGCATCAAATTCCTTCGCAAACAGAACTCCATGGAGGCGCTGATCGTGCTGGCGTTCTGCATGACTGCTTTGAGCATGCCCATGCGGACATATATGCCTGTGTTCGTCAAAGACATCTTTCATCGCGGCCCGGAAACCTACGGCAACCTGCTTTCGCTGATGGGACTCGGTTCGATCTGCGGTTCACTCTTCGTCGCGGAGCGGGGAAACATACGGCACAAGGGCCGGTTCGCGATCAGTGTGCTCATCTGTCTGGGAGTGGGGATTTCAGGGTTTTCGTTTTCGAAGTCCTTGCCCTTGAGCTATGCCATGCTGGTGCTCGTGGGCGCTTCGATGATGGCCGTCTTCGCCACGGTGACTTCGCTAGTGCAGTTGATCACGACCAACGAAATGCGCGGGCGCGTGATGAGCGTATACACCTGTGCGTTCCGCGGGGGCATGCCTATGGGAAACCTTTTGTCAGGATGGCTCGTTCCCTTGTTTACGGCACCAGTGGTTTTGGGCGTGAACGGATTGCTGCTGATTCTGGTGGCTTTGTACTTCCTGCTGGTGCAACGGCGAGTCGCTATGCTTTGATCGGCTACTGAATTACCTTCCTCGGAACTGGATGATTTTTCGGCGATCACGCTTCGATGGTCGGCCCACGGGCAACTCTTCGAATTGCCTTGTCGCCTTACGCTCAGCTGCCACCTTGAGGCGCAGCTCTTGGCTCGCCTCCGTCTCGCGGTAGAGAGTTTGGGCAACCGGAGCGGGGCCACGCACTTCGCTGAGAATCAACACCTCCACCTGAAATGCTCCGCCATCGTTTGTCACTTGCAACATGTCGCCAACATGAACCTCTCGTGCAGCCTTGGCGGGCTGCCCATTGGATTGAATCCTGCCAAGTTCACAGGCTCGTGCAGCCAAGCTGCGCGTCTTAAAAAATCTGGCAGCCCACAACCACTTGTCGATCCGAATGCCGGCCATGATCTATCTTAAATTGCGCGGTTGAAAAATGTGGTTGTGTCCTGCAAGCTACTTAACATGCCGGAACTGCCGGATATCGCCGCCTACATCAGCGCGCTTGAGCCACGAATCCTGGGACAGCCGATCGAACACGCACGGTTGGCGAGTCCCTTTCTGCTTCGCACCGCACAACCACCGCTTACGGATGTCGAAGGCCGCATTGTGCGCGAACTGCGGCGGATCGGCAAGCGAATTGCGATTGGTGTAGAAGGCAATCTCTGGCTGGTGCTGCACTTGATGATTGCCGGCCGGTTGCACTGGCGGCCGCGAGGAGCAAAGCTTGCCGGGCGCCGAAGCCTGGCAGCTTTCGATTTTCCCAACAGCTCTCTCGTGCTCACGGAAGCCGGTACAAAGCATCGCGCGTCGCTCTATGTCGTCAGCGGCGAGGCGGGTTTGCAATCAATGGATCCTGGAGGAATCGACATCTTGAGCAGCAATCTGGGATCGTTTCGTGACGCGCTGACCGCCGAAAACCGCACTCTCAAGCGGGCCCTCACCGATCCACGGATACTGAGCGGCATCGGCAATGCGTATTCGGACGAGATCCTGCACGCTGCCCAATTGTCTCCTATCGCGCTAACGCAAAAGCTCAAACCGGGTGAATGGGAGCGCCTGTTCGCTGCAACCCAAGAAACTCTGACGCTCTGGATAAACCGGCTGCGCGTAGAAGCGGAAGCTGGCTTTCCGGAAAAGGTGACAGCGTTTCGCAAGGATATGGCCGTTCACGGACGCTATGGCGAATCGTGCCCGAGGTGTGGCGAAAAGATTCAGCGGATTCGCTACGCTGACAACGAAACCAACTACTGTGCCCGCTGCCAAACCGCTGGAAAAGTTCTCGCTGATCGCAGTTTGTCCCGCCTGTTGCGCTCGGACTGGCCGCGCACTCTGGATGAGCTCGAGGCTCTTAAGCGCCGGTAGCCTTTGCCGTCAGTCCAAACCTGCGGACGCCCTCCACGCAGCAATGGCATTTCGGATTCCAGTACGAACTTCCGCTACAGAGCGTGCTCGACATCTCGTACGCTGGCTCGTACGGGAGCAACCTCTATAACTATTACAACGGCAATCAAGCGGTGCCGGACGCGACGTTTTGCCTCACTCCGCCGAACACAGCGGGCAATTGCCCGACCGCTCCACGCCGCCCCGCAAAGATTTGCGATAACTCGGTGTTTCCACCGAACTGCAATGGAGTATTCGACACCGCCATCAACCAGCTACGCTCCGACGGCTACTCCAACTACAATTCTTTGCAAGTGAGCTGGCAAAAAAACTTTTCCCACGGCATACAGTTTCAAGCCTCCTACACTTACGCGCACGCGATGGATGACGCTTCCAGTGCGAACCTGGGATCGCTCAACAACGGCGATTTTCGCGACCAGAGATATCCCTATCTCGAGTATGGCAACTCTGACTTCGATGTGCGCCATCGCTTCGTATTCAGCTACATCTACCAACTTCCCTTCGGCAACGGAAAGAAGTTTGGCGGAGGCGCGACCGGCGTGCTCAACCAAGTCATCGGGAATTGGCAAGTCTCCGGTATCGTAACCGCGCAGACGGGCAATTGGTTCACGATTACCGATTTCCTGACCGATGTCTCCACCAGGGACGGCGGAGGAGGGGTTGGATTTTATGAGGTGCGGCCGAACATCGTCGGCAATCAGAACGGGAAACCCTGCATCCCGGGAACGATCTTCAACACCTGCGCCTTTGTGGACAATACCATCCCCTTCACCTTTGGCAATGCGGGACGCAACATCGTTCGCGGGCCAGGACTCCAGAACTGGGATTTCTCCGTCTTCAAGATGTTCCCCATTCACGAACAGATTCGCCTGGAGTTTCGCTCGGAGTTCTTCAACATTTGGAATCACGTGAACCCGGTATTCGAGCCGGTCGGCCTGATCGGAGCAGAACCGCAGCCGCTTGAATTCGGAACTTCGCAATTTGGGTTTCCGCAAGGCGCTCGTGATCCGCGCTTCATTCAGTTTGCGATGAAGTTTTATTTCTAAACTGCTTTCGATAGATCTAAGTCACACTAGGCAGCTTTTCTTCTGGCAAACGCGTTCCCTAGCTTCGTGAAACGATGAACGAAAGCCACCTGTGACATTTCTCCCTTTTCCGCCTCATCCTCTTGAAATTCGCTAGCTTCGATCACCGAAAAGTGAACGTAATCGTACATATCCACATCTTCTACTCTGACTCGCAAGCCAGTTGGATCTCCGCATATGTCACCGATAGCAACTTGAACATCATGCATCATCTCTAGCCTCCAGTTTTTTGCGTTTGTTCGAAATCCGTTGTTCGAAACCTTAGGCCCTTCTCACGGTGAACAACAGGCAAGGGCTGGAACCCCTGTATTACCGGGGTCCCAGCGCACTGAGTCAGACTATAAATTATGCCGACATCGCTCGACGCGGCGACGACCGGCTCTCCCGAATCGAAGCTACTCCTCGTCGAATGTTCAGCCAGCCGTTTTCCTGAAAGAAATGGAAAAGGTCATAGCTATAGGGAACCTCGCCGGTGATGATCTCTTCCTTTCCTTGATCATCGATGACCGCGAAAGCAACCTGCACCGGCTCATCGGGCGAGTTTCGTTTGGTGAAGTGAACAAGTTTTACGTTGAGGGTGCTTTGGTCCTGAGATTGCATTGGCATGTTTTCTCCTTCGTCTTTTGTTTTAACGTACACCTTGGGAAGGATCGAACACGCGAGTGATGCGCATATTTTTGTAAAACTTTGTCCTCACCGGTGACAATTTGTATGACCTCTGTGCGGAGCGTCGAAAGCTGCTCGTAGCGCCGCTTGGCCTGTACAAGTTGCCGCGTTCTCCTCGCGAACATGTTCAGAGAGTTTCGCGTGTTCTTTGAAAACATAGAGGAAAACGCCCCCTGCACTTACGCGTTCCGCACGCAGCGCCAAATTATCCTTCCAATCACTCCCACGAGAGCTCCGACGGGTAATGCCCTACAGTTTTTCCTGTACTCCCTGCTCGCTCAGTATTCTTCTCTTCTTGCATATTCCGGATTGACTGGCGATTGCGCGGAGAGGACAATGGTGTCGCTTGTCGGAGGAGTTTATGAACCGACCTTCCCGACTCTTTCTTGCGACTTTTGCCCTCTTGCTGTTGCCTATGTTTGGTGGCACACAGGAAATTCGCTCCCACGGTCATCCCCCGCCGCAACTTTCATCGAGGCCTACCATCTGGCATCCGCCTCTGAACATGAATTGGCAATGGCAGCTCACCACGCCTGTCGATCAGAAAGTGAAGGTGCAGATGTATGACATCGACATGTTCGACAATGACGCCAGCGTGGTCGCCTCGCTGCACAATAAGGGCCGCAAGGTGGTGTGCTACATCGATGTGGGCACATGGGAGAACTGGCGTCCCGATGCCAAGAAGTTTCCCAAGTTTGTGTTAGGTAAGCACAATGGCTGGCCGGGAGAAAGGTGGCTCGACATTCGCCGAATCGACATTCTCGGCCCCATCATGCAAGCACGGATGGACCTGTGCCAGGCCAAGGGCTTCGATGCTATGGAACCGGATAACGTGGACGGCTATGCCAACGATACCGGCTTTCCTCTCACTTACCAGGACCAGATCGCCTACAACACATTCGTTGCGAAGGCAGCCCATGCTCGCGGTCTTTCGGTCGGCCTGAAAAACGATCTGGACCAGATTTCGGATTTGCTGCCTTCGTTCGACTGGGCACTGGATGAGCAGTGTTTCCAGTACACCGAGTGCGCCAAGCTGCTACCTTTTATCAAGGCCGACAAGGCGGTGTTTGAAGTCGAGTACTCTCTGCCTACAAGCAAGTTCTGCCCTGAGGCAAACGCCCTCAACTTTAATTCCATGAAGAAGCATCTCGCGCTGGATGTCTACCGCGTGCCCTGCCGCTGAGCCTCCGGTACGAACCGCGTCTGCGCGACGAAATGACCAATCTTGCGAGAAACGAGTGTTTTTCTTGAAGCAAAAATTGCTGGCGCCACACAGTCGCCCCCCAACCTCAGGAGTAGTTTCTGCACACCGCGAACAGCGCCTACATTGGCTGGCTAAGCGTAGCTTCGATCTCTCGACCGATTGCCGCCGCCGCCGCGCGGCCGATGTGTTGCCCTAACGCCCGATAGCTCTCGAATTGCAATTCGTCGAACCACTGGTCCGCGGTGCTCTGATGCGGGAACGTCTGATGTTTTTCCGAATACTGCCAGACGTCATCGGGAAGCGAATTCTTGTTCACAGCGCTTTTTTCCTGCCTTGGTGGCAGGCTGGCCTTTATGTAAAACAGGGTACCGCGATCATTGGGGTTCTGGGGATCGTAGAAAATGTCTCCGACCGCGAAGTTGTATTCGCTTTCACGTCCGTCCTTGGGACGGATTTTCGAAAAGTCGATCTCGATGCGTGCACCGAAGTCAGTGCGCGCTTTTTCGATGAGACTGAGGAGATCATTGAAGGCATAGCTGTCATCGCAGCCCGCATCGCACGCCACAATCACCTGGCAGTGCCGCTTCATCAATTCATAGACCGCCAGATTCTCGAAGTGTCCACCATCAGAAAGATAAACGTAGTCCTTGTTCTGGTCGCTCTGGGCGACTAATTCGGAAACCAGGTAACCGAGCCCCGACGTCGGCCCGGCGCTCTCCCATTTGGGCGTGAAGCGCGAGTTACCCATCCACCACCCCAGCCGCACGTCGAACAGGGTCATGAACAGGCCCGTGGCCGGAGAGGTGAAGTAACCCATGTTGGGGCTGGCTGCAGCGCCCGAGATCGCCATGGCCGTGCCCAGGGCAATCCCGTCGTCCGCGGACATTAAAGTTAGCGATTTCGCTATGCGACCTAATTCAGTTTTCGAGAAGCTGAGCTCACATGCATTTTCCAGCTTGAAGCGGTTTTGGCCATCGCCGGGGAAGATCACGTCATAGCCGCAATACAGCGGAGTAAACACGAACGACTTCGCTCGCCGTGTCGCATAACCCAGCTCTGCGCCGCTGGTGATGTTGATGGCTGCATTCAGGATGGGGTAGGGCCCGGGGTAATTCACGGCGAGTTCCTTCAGCGCGAGATCGTCATTCGGATCGAAGCCGGTGAAGGGCTGCGGTGTGCGGTTCGGGTTCGAGGCTCCCAGATAGCAGCGCACCAGGCGGTTGCGGTAGAAGTGGTGCAGAGAGAAGTCATTCACATCCACCCGGCGGGACAGCAAGAGCGACGCGATCGCCAGAATTATGCCCGCGAGCAGCAAATACAATGACCACCCCGCCCACTGAATTTTCCAGTACTGAACGGACAAAACAGCCCAGGCGTTTCCGGGTATGGCCTCTGGCATCGAATGCCAAAGCTTAGAGGTCTGTTCAGGAGCGAAAACCATCCCGGCGCCGATGTGAACCGCCGTGGCCAAAAGCAGAACCAAGCCCATGCCGAAAACGTATGGCGCCAACAGCGCGATCGCATCCAGAACTCGGGGAGACTTGAATAGCTGTACGATCCATCGGCCGCCGGAGGTATCCGCTGATGCGATCTTCTCAATCTTCCCGCTAGTCTTGGCACTGCTTGCAGCCTTCACGCCGAGATAATTGTGAGCAATCCACAAAGCTGCGGGAACGATGCTTGCCCACTTCAACTTGGCAATAACCCAACGCACGAACAATGGCCCGAAGGCGCAGGATCCAGCCAGTAACAGCCAGACCATTGTGAGCAGCATCATGTATCCCCCAAGGCGGGCCCACCATTCGCGCACCAGGTCTTTGCAGCCACGGCCAGCGAGTCCGAGGTGTAGAGCGCCCGCAAGCAACATGATCAGCATGAAAACGCCGGTTCCGAAGACCCCCACGATCCAATGAGCGCTGTGAGAAACTGGGCCTGGCGCTGGTAACATGCGGTTTAGCAACCTTGTGTAGCCGCAGCCCAGAGCACCTCCGACTGCTCCTGCGGCAAACGCAGAAAGCGAGAAGGCGGTACGGGAAAGCATCTGTTCGTCCGGGCTCGTCTTCTCCCGCATCACTCTCCACAGCCTCATCAGCCCCGCCGCTACTCCCCACGCGACAAAGTAGAAGCCGCCCCACCCTACGAGCCACGTCCACAGGGGCAAATTTGCCGCCACATCCCGCCATCGCCATAAGCCGGAGTTCAATAGCAAACAAGCCAGAAAAAATGGCAGAATAACCGTAATCGTAACCTTTATGCGTTGAAACGTCGTCCGCAGCATTTTCTTTGAGGGAATGTGGTCGGCCACGTTCACAGCCATAGAAACAGCGGCGATGAACCAAGCCAGCACGCCCGCCAACAAGAGGCCAACGGCACCGAGCTTTGAAGATCTCATCAGTCCCAGCAGCACGCCGTGGCAAGAGACAAAAACACCGAGGAAAAGCAAACCGAGGACGGTCTGGTTCAGAAAGACGTTGCGCAGCCAGGTGCCGATCATTGCCCAGGTATCGCCGGAAAGGAGGCCGGTATGAGGAGTCAGATAATTGCTATATAAGCGCAGCCAGCGCAGGAAGGTGCGTTCTTCGCGTCCACCAGGCTCACGCTTTCCGGGAACGAGCGCCTTTTCGACGTCTCGAAATGACGACTTAGGCAACGTATTCAAAAGTCTATAAGTGGAAGCGGCCAGCCACGACCCAATATATCCGCCGCCCGATACAGTGGAGAGGTAATCGAATTTGTGCAGCAGTTGGTTTTCCGCCAGCGCTTGCAGGATGCCGAGGTTAAACGTGGCGCTGCGGATGCCGCCCCCGGAGAATGCCAAGCCGATCAGGTTGTCGGCGGTCGGTTTCGAGGTGCTGACCCCGCGAGCGCGGCGGGCCTCCGCGATCTTCGACAACTCGTCTTGCAAAACTTCCTTGAATGTAACCGGGAGAGGATCTTGCGGTGGCGGCTCGACGGGTGGGATTGCCGCTTTGAGAGGTGTATCTCCGGGCATATAAGTCCCTCGCTCCCCCTCATGAGCTTGTGGCCGGGAATCTACCAGAACTGCGCGCGAAGTCAAGCGGATTTTGCAGATCCGGTGCTGGAAGCGGATTCCCCACATCCAAGTGTTATGCCCTGATGTCGACGATGCCGTCGCAGACTAACTGCACCGCGATCGCGAGCAGCAGGAAACCGAAGATGCGATTTATCGCGCCGGCGGCGCCCGGCCCCAGACGCTTCACCAGTGGGCCGCCGAGTTGAAGAAACAGATATACGGCGACACCCAGCGCGGCGATGCCGATGACCATACCCAAATAAGACATGGGGCTTGTGGCGTCTGCCGCCAATCCCATCACCACCCCGATTGATCCGGGACCGGACAGCATGGGCATGGCCATTGGCGTTAGCGAAATATCTTCTTTCGTGCTCGCTTCTTTGCTCTCTGCAGCGGTCATGCGGCTGCTTCCAGTGACCATGCCCCAGGCAGTATTGGCAACGATCAGGCCGCCAGCAATCTTCAGGACGGGCAAGGAAATGCCGAAGAGGATCAACACGAAACGTCCAAAAAACAGGAAGACGATCAGAATTGTGATTTACGTAAACCGGGTCTTCAACGCTGTGCGCGTGCGCTCGGCGCCCGGCAGGTCCGCCGTGAGACTAAAGAATATAGGAACGGCGCCAAACGGATTGACTATGGGGAACAACGCCAAAAAAGTGGCCACGGCCGCCGAGGGTAGATCTCTTAGAATTTGTTGCACGGCGTGGCCGGGTGTCATGGGGAGAAAGCTTAACAGTGAGGAGTCATTTCGAAAAGCCTGTACGCGACCTACAGATCCCTCGAGTTGCTCTCAGTGAGCGCTTTCTAGCACCTTAGCAGCGCGATTCAATGCCGCCGCGAGAAATGGAATTTGCTGCCGGGTTCGAGCGAGATCGTGCTTATCAATGGCTTCGTTAATTCCAGGGATCACGACCGCCGCATATCCGGTGTACTGGCCGGGAGCGTAGATGGCGTGCCGAAACCAGGGACGATTGGGCAATCCCTCGGGAATGAGCAGCGCTCGCTCCGTATCGCGCAAAGCCTGGTTCAGCTTGGCGGCGTCGTGTGGAGGATCTTGTTGCTGCACAAGAATCTTCGCCGCCGCTTGCTCGAAGTGATGCGCGGCTTGAGTAGCCTCAGCAAAGTCTACCTTTTGGCCAGTGAACTCAGCCTGCGCTTTCTTTTTCGCGGAATCGATGTACGAGACGATTTCCTTGGCATATTCTTCGTAATCGTATGGCAGGATATCGGCGTCGGCCATGCGAATGATCGAAATCCCGAAGATGCGCGCCATCTGCTGCTCGTAGACGAAATCAGGATCGCCAAATTTCTTGAACCAGTTGAAATTGTCGAAGGCGGAGTGGTAAACGCCGTAGGATCCGGTCGAACTTACATCTGCGGATGGCACGCCGAGATGCTGGAGGAACACAGTGTAGTCCGACCCGCTGCCCAGGTCGCCGACCGGCACATCGCCCTTCGATTGCGCGGCAGGGATGCGCTTGATGTCGCCGATAGCTTCGGTTGGGGACTGGGCAGACTCGGCCCCGGGCTGATTTTCCTTTTTCCAGTTGTCGTAGACGGTTCCTCCCTTGGGAGCGGGAACAGCCTTGGCCACGTCTCGTAGAAACTGTTTCAGGCTGGGCACGGAGGCCGCCCCGAATTTCGGCCCTGAAACAGCGACGTCCATATTGAAATAGGCTACGGCGTTGGCCAGTTCACTTTCGTGCTGCTCGCCCCACTCGGTAGAGCCGATCAAGCCCTCTTCTTCTGCGTCCCAGCTCCCAAGAATGATCGTGCGCTTCGGCCTCCAGCCTGATTTCAAAAGCTCCCCAAGCCCATGCACGGTTTCGAGCATAGCCGCAGTTCCACTGTTCGGATCAACCGCTCCATAGACCCAAGCGTCGCGGTGATTTCCTGCGACCACCCACTCGTCGGGGAGTTCGCTTCCGCGCACCCGCCCGATCACATCCCAGATCGTGCGGAACTGGTAGTCCTGTTTGAGATGCATCTTCACCTTCACTGGCCCAGGGCCGAGGTGATAGGTGAAGGGCAGCGCACCTTGCCAGTCTCGGGGCGAGTCTGGCCCTCCGAGATGCTCAAGGATGGGCCATGCATCGCCGTAGGACAGCGGAGTGGTGGGAATTTTCGGCAGCTGTGCGGATTGCTCAGGCGGCGTGCGCTTGGCTTCGAGAAGCGATGGAACCGAGGCAATCCCGGGTGTCGTGGGATCGCCGGGGAACTGGAACATATATCCAATAGATCCCCGCTGCACGCCGGTAGTGGGCCGCCACGGACCCTCGGGATATTTATCACCGCGGCGCCAACCATCGTCGGCGGGATCGGAGTAGATAATCAAGCCAGCGGCGCCATGCTCCTGCGCAACAAATGCTTTCACGCCGCGGAAGTTTTGTCCGTAACGGACCACGACGATCTTGCCGCGCACGTCGACTTTCATCTGCTCCAGTTTCTTGAAATCCTCCGGCGAGCCGTAATTAGCGTAGACGACCTCCGCCTCGGCATCGCCCGACGGCGACATTGCATTGAAGGGTGTGATGACTCGCGGATCGTCAGCAAGTGGATCGCCTTCGACGTGCTCGCGCGTGGGACCGTGCATAGGAACCCCGGCCGGCGCGGTCACATCCACGCTTATTTCCAAGGGGTAATTCAGCCATACACGGTATTCAACGATCTCTGCATCCAAGCCCGCATCGCGAAACTTTTGCGCGACGTAGTCTGCGGTCGCTTTGTCTTCGGGCGTGCCGGCAACGTGGGGAGCTTGGGTCAGAATGCGCAAGTGTTGTTCGGCGAGTTTAGGGTCTGGTACCGCGAGGAATTTGCTTTCCTGGGCAATTTCCGCTTCTGCATTGCGAAACCCGAAAATGGCGGGAGCGGCGCTCGAAGGACCGTGCGCGGTCTGAGTCTGCGGAACGCTCAACAGTAAAAGGTTGCAAAACAAGGCGGAGCAAGATCGAAGGGCCATAGGATTTCAAGGTAAAACATGTCAGTGTACATTGGATTTTTCAGCTGAGAGTTCGCCTTATTTCACCTAATTCACTATTTTCACCATTTGCACCATGTGGTGATATACTGAGTCTTGTGAAACGCGCAACCATGACTTTCCCCGACGACCTAGCCAAGGCGGTGGAGAAGTATGTGGCATCTCAGGAAGCGCCCCCGACGTTGACCGCCGTGGTACAAACCGCCTTGCGTCAGTATCTGGAGGAGCGGGGATTTCTACGAACGCGGCGAAGCCTCGCGATCACCCCGGCAGGGAGAGGAAGCGGACACTCTGACGTCAGCCAGCAGCATGACCGCTACTTGGCCGGGACGCAGAAGTGAGACCGGCGGTGCTGGCAGACACCGGCCCACTGTATGCAACCGCCGATCCGGACGACTCCCACCACAAGCGGTCCCGCAGGGAATTGCGAAGGCTTGCCGACGAGAACTATGAAATCATCGTTGCCTATCCTACCTTGCTTGAGGCATACACGCTGGTGCTCTTTCGGCTGGGCGAAACCACGGCCGCGCGCTGGCTGGAAGAAATGGCGGACGCCGCTTTAATCAATCCCATCGCGGATGACTATCGGCAAGCGGTTGTCAGAGTGCAATCGTTAAAAGATCAGTCCATCACGCTGTTCGATGCACTCGTTGCGAGTCTTGCCGGAAGACTAGGTCTGGAAGTGTGGACCTATGACCATCACTTCGATGTGATGCGGGTTGCGGTGTGGCGCTGAGGTTGGCTCGCGCCAGCAGTCGCAACCGGCGCACTTTCCTCCCGACCTGCGGACGCTGGAAAGCGATAAACTGCTTGCATGCCGGTCAAAGATGCAACCCAGCGCTTTTCCTCCCGGGTCGACAATTATGTTCGTTACCGCCCCGGATATCCTCCTGAAGTTCTCGAGCTCTTGAAGAGCGAATGTGGCCTGACGCCTGATTCTGTAATCGCTGACATTGCCTCGGGCACCGGCATCTTTACCCGAATGCTGGCGGAGAACGGCAATCGAGTCTTCGGGGTTGAGCCAAATGACGAAATGCGGCGAGCCGGAGAACGGCTCCTGGAAAGTTACTCAGGTTTCACGAGCATAGCTGGGACCGCAGAATCAACGACACTTGCAAATCACAGTGTGGACATCGTTACGGCGGCGCAGGCGGCGCACTGGTTTGATCGTGAAAAAGCTCGGCGTGAGTTTGTCCGCATCCTCAAACCCGGCGGCTGGCTGGTGCTTCTTTGGAATGAACGCCGCACCGATTCGACACCTTTTCTTCGCGAATACGAGCACCTGCTGCTGGCCTATGGAACTGACTACCGGGAAGTGCGGCACGAACGCACGACCGCGGAGATCGCCGACTTTTTCTCGCCATTGCCGTTTCGGTCGAGTACGTTGGAAATGCGCCAGGAGGTTGACTACCCTGGTCTTGAAGGCCGGCTACTGTCTTCGTCTTACACGCCAACTTCCGATCATGCAAACTATGACGCCATGTTGCGAGAGCTGCGACGAATCTTCGACGTCCATCAAATCGACGACTGCGTGTCGCTCGATTACAACACGCTGGTTTATTACGGGCGTCTGGGATAAACCCAAAGGCATAAACCACGAAGGACACGAAGTTACACAAAGAAGTCTGGCTGGTTCAAATGCGAAGCTTTCGAGAAGTCGGAGCCTGAATGCCTGACGAGAGATCCTTTCACATGACTCCCGATGAGTTCCGCCAGCGTGGCCATGAGGTCGTGGACTGGATCGCGGACTACTACGCACGCATCGAATCGTATCCTGTGCTGTCACGCGCGGAGCCCGGTCAGGTGCGGGCTTCGCTGCCTGCGGAGCCTCCCGTGAGAGGCGAGTCTTTCGCTACGATCCTGGGGGACATTGAGAAAGTAATTCTTCCCGGCGTGACCCACTGGCAGTCGCCAAAGTTCTTCGCTTTCTTCCCCGCCAACGCCTCGGGGCCGGCCATTCTGGGCGACTTGCTTTCCTCTGGATTGGGAGTCCAGGGAATGCTTTGGGCAACCAGTCCCGCGTGCACAGAACTGGAGACGCATGTTCTGGATTGGTTAGTTGGGATGCTTGACTTGCCGCGGAAGTTTCTTTCGACCAGTACCGGAGGCGGCGTGATCCAGGACACGGCGTCGAGCGCTTCTCTTTGCGCATTGCTCGCCGCTCGAGAACGCACCACGAATTTCGTCAGCAACAAACGTGGCTGCAACGGGAAATTGACGGTGTACACGTCGTCGCAGGCGCATTCTTCGATCGAAAAGGACGTTCAGATCGCCGGGCTTGGCTTGGACAATTTGCGGCTGATCGATGTCGACGAGAATTTCGCGATGCGTCCGGACGCGCTCTCGCGACAAATTGAGGACGATCGGCGCGCGGGTCTTGTTCCCAGCTTCGTTTGCGCTAACATTGGCACGACATCTTCCAATGCGATTGATCCGCTGCCCGAAATTGGCCGTATCTGCCGCGAAAACAATCTGTGGTTTCACGTCGATGCCGCCATGTCCGGGACCGCGGCGCTCTGCCCCGAGTTTCGGCACACTCATGCCGGGGTTGAACTGGCCGACAGTTACACGTTCAATCCGCACAAGTGGATGTTCACCAACTTCGACTGCAACTGCTTCTACGTGGCCGATCGCAAATCGCTGATTCAAACTCTAAGCATCCTGCCCGAATATTTACGCAACAAGGCCACGGAATCGGGCGCAGTGATCGATTATCGCGACTGGCAGATTCCGCTCGGTCGCCGTTTTCGCGCCCTGAAGCTCTGGTTCGTGATCCGTCACTACGGCATCGAAGGCTTGCAGTATCACGTTCGTCGTCACGTTGAACTCGCGCAACAATTCGCAAGTTGGGTGAAGAATGATGCGCGTTTCGAACTGGCAGCGCCCGCTCCCCTCAACCTGGTCTGCTTTCGTCACAAGGGTGGGGATGAAGTGAATCAAAGGCTGATGGATCGCTTGAACCGCAGCGGAGATCTGTACCTGACACATACGCGTCTGAACGACCGGCATACGCTACGATTCTGTGTTGGCCAGACCAACACCACGGAACGACACGTTGAACGGGCATGGGCCAGGATTCAGGAAGAAGCGCGAATGTAGGCGCGGGCTTCCACATTTTCAGAGTCACGTGCACTCTTCATTTATTTTGGCTTGTCCGGTTGCGGCTGGACTGCCGGCGGGTCGGGTTTCAAGGACATCGCATTCGCCGGAGCAGCCGGGTTCACCCCAAAATCCCAGACGTAGGTGTTCATTCCCTCCTTCCCCAGCATCTCGACGACAGCGTACTCTCCCGGCTCAAGAGCATTCGCAGGTGTGATCTTGACCCAGCCTCCGGTCAGCCTTTGCGAGGTGGTTACAATCAGGTTCTGTTCCTGGGTCGCTTTTCCCAGCGGGTTAATTTTTATATCTCCAATCACGCGTTTTCCCTTCTTCAGTTGCGCCCGAACAATGTGGTAACGGTCCCACGGTTGTTCCGGTTGCTGAGGCTGTTGCGGCCCCTTCTGCGAAGTGGGGTTCGAATCCTGATCCTGGTCAAGGCTGACGTAGATTGCGGGCACGCTCGTGTGTGCCTGGACGCTGGCGTGCGGGCCGTCGAGTTCGATGGTCTGCTTGCTGCTGGCGACGGGATTAATTGCAGAACGGAGGATGTTTGTTTTGGTATTACGGTTGACGTCGCCGGCGTTCTGCAGCAACAGTACAAGCTGCGGCTCACTCTGAAAAGTATCGAGCAATAACATTCCGCCAGAGTCGGGCAGGTGCAGCCTGGGTGCGACCTGCGGGGTTTTGGCCTCCTCAGCCAGGCGCTCGGCTTCGGCTTCCTTGTCGAGTTCAACCGCTTCCGGGGCAGGCACGCCGGCGGCGCGATCTTTTTCGAATTTGTCGGTGGCCGGCCAGTCCACCAGCGAGTTGGGCAACTCCTCCCATTCGTCGCGCTCCGCGCTCAGGTAGCGCACGCGGTCGCCTTTCACTTCCCACTTGGTGGCAAGCTGGTAGGAGCCATCTTTGAGAATGAGCCGCTTGGCCAGTTGCTGGGCAGAGGATGGGATCCTAGCCAGGACCACGACAGCCGCGATCAGTAGGAGGCCGATCCATGCTTTATTTCTTGTTCCCATGATTCTCAATAGTGTGATGCGGGCTCAAGCGATGTACTATTCTTCAGCCTTACGCCACTCGTCCACAGATTTATTTTGCACCACCTTCTTCGGGAAAACCTGGTTTACTTTTTGGTAACGGGTACCCCCTCCCCCCTGATCTTTTGGAATCATGGGATTAGGGACACACTACCACCAAGATCTTTGAGTTAGAAGGACTTATATGCAAAATATTCCGGACAAAGGGGTTAGCGGTTCTTTATGTTATCTACAAGCTGACACTACAGTTACAGGATTAACTCAGAGTCTGCAGGAAAGTCAAGGGTTAGAACGAGAAAAGCCACGGGCATTTCCCGATTTGGGACGCAGCTTTTCAAGCCTCTAGCGGACGAGGTGGATTCGTACGCCCAGTTTCAAATTCTTCCACGAGCGGTCGGCCGTGTAGACGGGAGCTTTGAGTGCAATCCCAAGAGCCAAGCAGGCCCGATCTCCTAAGGACAGGCCGAACGCGCTGGTTCGGGCAATCAGGCTGCCAGCAATCTTAGCTTGCTCGTCTGTGAACACCGCAGATTCTCGAATCGGGCTAATGGTGGCTTCCCAGGCCTCATCAGGTTTGATTCCCCGGCTCACCAGTTTGCTTTGCACTTCCGCCAGATTGACGGTGCTACTGATGGCGGCACTTAATAGTTGGGGAGTTAGCTTTTCCGCACCTGGCTCGCGGTTGAGCACGACAAGTAGCGCAGAAGCATCCAGCACGATGCTATTCACGTTTCGCGGCCTCACGTCTCTCAGCAATCAACTCGTCCACCAGCGAGGTGCCTAGTTTTACATGCTTCCGGACAAGACGTTGGGCTCGCTCGATGCGCCGCTTAAGGGTCGAAATGCGCAATTCGTCGTCTTGAATCCGCAGCACGACCTCATCGCCGATCTTTATACCTAGCGCCTTGCGAAAGGAGGCGGGGATAACGACGCGGCCATTTTCGTTGATCCGGGTTCGGGTTTCGTCCTGCACGGTCATATGTTCAAACCTGTGACACTCGTATAGAATATGACATTATTGTAATACAATGACAGTGCGCCATGCGAATGGTTTCGAGGTTTAGGTTGGGCCACCCCCGTCGTAGATTTCCTTGGGGTGAGGGGGGCAAGCGCTTTCCTTGGCCACGAGGCCCTGCAGGATCTGGATGGCCTTGGTATCTCCCTCTGGCAGGTAAAGAATTAGCTTAAGGAAACCGCCGCCCGCCTTGTCCGCCAGAAACGCGCATAAGTCCAAAGCCTCGTTCTTAGTAGAAAATTTCTCGGCGATCCAGTCCATGTAGGCCGATTTGGCAAGAGCAGCAAGCCAATCGAGTTCTTCGAGATGCCAAATCTGGTACTTGAATCCTCGCGCACCGTTAGCGGTCAATTCGTCCTGGATAATATTCCCCATTATCTCTGCTTTGTTCGCCATCTGGATTTCGTCGAAAAGCAACAGGACTGGATAGACTCGCCTTACCTCGTTGTACTTCTCCATGAGCTTTGGCGGGAGCAGTCTCGCCTGAATCGCCTGACACTTGTCGTACAACTGGAACAGCCCGCGCCGCTCTTTGGGATCCGCAATTTGTTTCCGCACATCCGAAATGATACTGTGAGGGGAAGCCAACCTCTTCGACTCCACATAGAGGCCGGACAGTTTGCACTCGATTAGCAGAGCGCAATCGCCGGTGATTGCTGTCACGTCGTTAGTTTTCCCAGCCCAGCCAAGAGATCTCTCGTCTTTCTCCGTCAGGATTTCAGCAGTTGGCAAAGCTCCCTTCAGAGTTTCCTTCACGTACAATTCGACCGATTCCACGAAAGGCTCCCGGAATTTTTCCTTATCCTCCTCGCTGAATCGAAAGAAAAGTCCTCGCGTTGCCGCGTACCCTATGAGCTGCGGGTATGGGCAGTAGATCTCGCCGCCGTGCCTTATTATCGGATATTTAAGCAGCGAATTCAGTTCATAGGGCTTTTCAGAAGGCGACTTGACTTCGAGTTTGCCCCTGTGAAAGGTCAAGCGTTGGGTTCTCGTTGATGAAAGAGTTGCCAGTAATCCAGTGAGTGTGTCTTTGCCCATGACAGCCGCGAGGTCTTTTTCCTCATACATCGCCGATCTCGAGAATTGCCCGAAGAGGGCCTCTGCCGCATCGAAAAAATCTTTCCCGCCAAAACCAAGCCTAGCTTTCACGTATGCGTCCATCGCACCGGTTGAAAAAAGACGGCTCATTCTCGAAAACATCGATGGAATTCGATGAGGGTGAATGACATACGGAAGCTGCTGATAAACGATCCGCAGGATGAAGGCAGCGATATAGGCGGGATTATCGCTGTAGGAGTTGCTTTCCTCTGCGAGCTTCCACAGTCTCTTGAATTCATTCAACGGCTTATCGAGGGCAAAAAGAGGCTTGTGGTTTCGCTTGTCCGTGCCGAACATCGCTGTGTAGTTCGTCACTGCGGCGAGCTCGTATGGATTTAGCCACGGCTTGTGGAACATCTGGAAGTGATGGTCGCTTAACTCCTTGAAGAGCATGTGGATCGAACCAAAGGACCCAGGACACGGCATTTTCCCAACCGCGTACCGGTATCTCTGTAGTGCTATTTGCAGCGGTTTCGCATTTGCTCCAGAATCCATAGCTTTCTAGGCCCATACTACTACCGAGTGGCCGCACAGATCGGAGGCGTTGCTGATGCAACCGGGCGTTCATAGCCTGCTTCTCGATAACCAACGACGTCTCACGAAAAACACCTAGCCACGCCGGGTGCCCTGCTCCTTGTGGTTTTTGCAAGGGGCGGGAGGGGTCGACCGTCACATCTTTTCCGGACGAAGCAGGGTTAGCCTCCCTTCGTGCCCAAGGGTCTGAGGCGTTACTACGGCGCTGAAGATCTGCACTTCATTACCTGCAGTTGCTATCAAAGAAAGCCTTGGCTCGACAACGATGAACGCCGTGATCTGTTTCTGAAAATTCTTGAAGAAGTGCGCAAAGAGCACCGCTTTGTTGTGCGAGCCGCCGGCAGGGACACCGTCGACGGCGATGCAGAGTGTAAAACAGCGGTTTGCGCAGAGAGTTGTGCCCAGGCGCAGGCAGCGGCGTCCAGCAGGCACCCGCCCCTTGCAGAAAACGCAAAGAGCGGGGCACCCCGCATCCCCGACGTCCATCTGGCAGCCGCGCTTCTACGATTTCAATGTTTGGACGGAGCAGAAGCGAATCGAAAAGCTGCGCTACATGCACCGGAATCCGGTAACGCGGGGATTGGTCCTGGAGCCGGAGCACTGGCGTTGGAGTAGTTTTTGAAGCTATGCCTTTGGTGAGGCTGGGCTGGTGCGGATCAACGATTATGACATTCTGCAGATGCGGATGAAAGATTTGGCTTGATGCAGGCACCCGCCCCTTGCACAGAACGCAAGGAGCGGGGCACCCGGCTTCCCGCTCCTTCTTCATACGTTCGCTCCATTGTCTCCAAACGAAGGAACGCTTTCTCCATTTCCAACTGAGGCACCTGCACCCAGCTTTCAACCATACCGGGCTGGTCTTAGCTGGTGTAAGCTAGCAGGGCTAGAAAGGGGTGTTCCGATGTTCGAGTTGCTGTCCCCCAGGCTGAAATGCGTTGGTTTGTCGGTCGCTTGCATAACTGTAGCCGTATGCGTTCTGCGGCCGTCTCTTTTCGCCCAACCACATCCGGGATTGATCGCGAGCGCGCAAGAGCCATCTGGCTCCAGCATGACTGAGGCGACGCCCTCCGGACAGGCTTGCCAGGGCCGAGCGAATGACACGCCAGAAAAACTTGTGGAGTGCATTCAACCGTCATCGCTCTGGAATCATCTCGCCCAGTTTCAGAAGATCGCCAACGAACATAAGGGATCGGATGGCCATGGCAATCGCGATACCGGCACTCCCGGTTACAAAGCGTCGGTGGATTATGTTGCCGGGCTGGTGCGGCAAGCAGGCTACCACGTAACCGTCCAACAATATCAATACAACGCTTCCGAGGTCACTGGAGTGCCGCAGTTCGGTACGCCGGACCAGAGTTATGCTTTCACGCACGACTGGCTTGTCGCTCAGCTTTCCGGCGGCGGCTCACTCACCGCCTCGATACAGCCGGCCAGCGGCTCAAGCGAGGGGTGTTTTGCCGGTGATTTTGCAGAATTCATGGCTGGACATATTGCTCTACTTGAGCGCGGGACATGCGCCTACGACGCGCAGGTGGCGAACGCTGAAAAGGCGGGCGCAGCAGCGGTCATTCTCTATGGGTCTGGCAACGCTAGTCCGTTCCCAGTGCGGCTCACGAGTCCGGCGAAGATTCCGGTCGTTAGTGTTTCTTACGAGGTGGGCGCGGAGTTGCTTCGTCGATACACCGACGTGAACCCGCCGACTGTTCATCTCGACATTCGCATGCGGCGCACGTCAGGCGTGGACTACAACCTGATCGCCGAGTCACCTCTCGGAGATCCCAACCACGTCGTCGTGGTGGATGCTCACCTTGACTCGATCTATGGCGCGGGCATGTTGGATAACGCGTCGGGATCGACAACCATTCTTGAGATCGCCTTGAACATGGCGAAGACGCCGACTCGCAATCAACTCCGCTACATCTGGTTCGGTGGCGAGGAAATCGGGTTGTTCGGCTCCGCCTATTACACCACGCACTTGAGCAGCGCGGAGCGAAAGCGAATCGCCTTCGACATTGACATGGATGTCACGGCCACTCCGAACTTCGATATGTGGATTGCCGATCCCGCGTTTGCCTACAATGTCAGCCAGTTCCCCAAAAATGTGGTCCCGCAGTCAAAAATAGGGAATCAATTTTTCAGAGACTTTTTCAACTCTATTGGAGTTGTGTCGCAATCTTCCACGTTTGGGAATAGCGGAACAGACTCGAACTCATTCGCCCTGATCGGCATTCCGGACAGCGGCATTCTGACCCGGCAGGATTGCTGTAAGGAGCAATCGGAAGTCGCGATATGGGGTGGGTTCCTCGGCAACTACGAGGGCACAGTACCAGGTAACGATGGCGGATGCGTCGATTATCCTGAGCGCTGGTGCGACAATCTTTCGAATAACGATCCGTTTGTCTTTGGACTGGCATCGAAGGCTTCCGCGTACGTGACGCTCAAGATGGCCAACCATGTGTTTAAGGCAGAGCTGCCATGAGGGCCGGACCAACCTAAACTCCTAAACTAGTCTTCAGGGCGGGTGGCCCATTCTAGTCGCGTTCTTTGCGACTGGAGTGGGGCCCTCGACCGCAAATGCAGACCCTCACTTGCTTCGGGATGACAATCGTTTAGCGCGATCGTTGGCTAGGGAAGTGCGACCAAGGCGCGGCATTCTTGATTTTTTGTTTTCTCATTCTTGGTGCGGGGACGTAGTCTTCGATGATGCCATAGAGGTCGACGCAGCCAAGCGATGACCGGACAGATTCATTCTCGAAGCCTTGTGCCGCGGGGCTGCCGGGCGTAAAGTAGATCATTCAAAATTGGAACGAAGGGCCCGATTGATATTGTCGGTCAGAACTGATGTTGCGGGGCGACGCATTTTTCTCGGCCTGTTGCTGTTTTCGATCGCCTCCCTCGCATTGGCTCAGCAGAACAACGCTCAGCAGAACAATGCGACTCAACCCGGATCGTGGTCTGGCGTCCTGGTGTCCAGCGCGTGCAACGCCGACGAGGCTTTCAATGAGTCTCCCGAGTGCGCCAGGAGCGTGCCCGGCGCGAAGCTGGCTCTTTACGACGACACGAACCGCCTCATCTATAGCCTTGAGCCCCAGGGAAAGGTTACTGGGAAGCTGGGCGATGCGGTGACCGTCCGGGGAACACTCGATGGCGATACCATTCAGTTGGCTTCCATCGAGTTGATGTCCATCGGGCTCGCGGTCGGGCAAAAGGCACCCGCTTTTTCTGTTCGCGACCAGCTTGGCCGGACACAAACTCTCGATACGTTGAAAGGCGCGAACGGTACAGTCCTTCTCTTTTTCCGTTCGGCCGACTGGTGACCATTCTGCAAAGGGCAGCTGGTCGAGCTGCAAAGTGCGATTCCGCGATTCGAAAAGCAAGGGATCAAGCTGGCGGCCATCAGCTATGACTCGGAAGAAATCCTGAAGTTTTTTGGCGACCGTCACAAGATCGAGTACCCCCTGCTCGGCGACCCCGAGTCCGGGATCATCAAGGCGTACGGCGTCCTCAATGAGGAGGCGACCGGGATGCAGAAGGGCTTTGCGCGCCCCGGATATTTCTTCATCGACTCGAAGGGCATCATCCGCGAAAAGTTCTTCGAAGCCAGGTACCGCGAACGGCTTACCGGAAACAGCATAGTTGCCAAACTTTTCCCGGAATTAGGCGAGGAAGTAACCGAAACCGTCGAAGCTCCTCATCTGCAGCTAGCCCTCGAGCAATCTGATCGCAGCGGCGTTCCCGGAACTCGCATCACGCTAAGCGCCGAAGTGCGGTTGCCTCCGGATGTCCACGTCTACGCGCCGGGCGCTCAGGGTTATAAGCCGATCAAGCTCGTGATCGACCCGATGCCAGAGATGGAGTTGAAGCCAGCAATCTACCCGCAATCCAAAACGCTCTTTTTGCCGGTGATCAAGGAGCGCGTGCCGGTTTTCGACGGAACTTTCCGAATCAGCCAGGACGTAAAGGTGAGCTCCGGGATGGAGTTTGCGGCGTCGCTCGGCAAAGATGGGAAAACATTCACCATCGCAGGAAAGCTGGAGTATCAAGCCTGCGACGAAACCAAGTGCTATCTGCCCGCGTCCATTCCGGTGAAGTGGCAACTGCAAGTCTTCCCCCTCGATCGAACCCGGGCCCCTGTGGACATTCGCCACAAATAGCCGCGGCCGGGCTGGCGTCCACCGGATACGCCTCAGGAGTTAAGCATCCGCTCGATGCCTTCCCGCAATAACTCTGTCATCCCGACCGGAGCGAAGCGGAGTGCAGGGACCTTGCGTTTTCGCAAGGCGGCCGGGTGCCCCGCTCCTTGCGCTTTTTGCAAGGGGCGGGTGCGGTTGAGCGTCACATCTTTCCGGATGAATCGGACTTAACCTCTATTCATACCCAAGGGTCTGAAGCGTTACTACGGCGCGGGGGATCTGCACTTCATCACCTGCGGTTGCCATCAAAGGAAGCCTTGGCTCGACAGCGATGAGCGGCGTGATCTGTTTCTGAACATTCTCGAAGAAGTGCGCAAAGAGCATCGTTTTGTTGTGTTGGGATATGTCGTCATGCCGGAGCACTTTCACTTGCTTATGAGCGAGCCGCAGGTGGGGACGCCGTCGACTGCGATGCAAAGTGTGAAACAGCGGTTTGCGCAGAGAGTCGTGCCGAGGCGCAGGCGGCGACGTCCGGCAGGCACCCGCCCCTTGCAGAAAAGCAAGGAGCGGGGCACCCAGTGGCAAAACCTATGCCCATCTGGCAGCCGCGCTTTTACGATTTCAACCTTTGGACGGAACACAAGCGAATCGAAAAGCTGCACTATATGCACCAGAATCCCGTAACGCGGGGATTGGTCTTGGAGCCGGAGCAGTGGCGCTGGAGTAGTTTTCGAAGCTATGCTTTCGGTGGGGTTGGTCTGGTGCGGATCAACGATTGTGATGTGCTGCGGATGACGATGAGAGATTCGGCGTGACGCCGCCACCCGCCCCTGCACAGAACGCAAGGAGCGGGGCACCCGACGGATCACACCAGTCACCAGAAAACCACCTAGTCACGCTCGTCCGTTTCTGGCATAATTACTCGTGCACCCATCCTGCACAAAATTTCAAAGACAATTTAAGGTGAGGAAGCGATGTCGGCAAAGTACATCTTTGTGACCGGGGGAGTAGTGTCTTCGCTCGGGAAAGGGCTGGCGGCGGCCTCGATTGGCTGCCTGCTGGAGAGCCGTGGGCTGAAAGTCAACCTGATGAAGTTCGATCCTTACCTCAACGTGGACCCGGGCACGATGTCGCCCTTCCAGCACGGCGAGGTTTTTGTTACCGACGACGGCGCCGAGACCGATCTCGACCTCGGCCACTACGAACGCTTTACCCACGCCAAACTTTCTCGCGATAACAATTGGACTACCGGCCGCATTTACGAGCAGATTATTGCCAAGGAGCGGCGCGGCGATTATCTCGGCAAAACCGTGCAGGTCATTCCTCACGTGACCAATGAAATCAAGGCGGCCATGAAGAAGGTCGCGCAGGATGTGGATATCGCGATCGTCGAGATTGGCGGGACGGTGGGCGACATCGAGTCCCTGCCGTTCATGGAAGCCATCCGGCAGATGCGTCAGGAACTGGGCCGCGAACGAACGTTGTTTATGCACGTAACGCTGGTGCCCTTCATCGCCGCAGCGCAAGAGCTCAAGACCAAGCCGACGCAGCACTCGGTGAAAGAGTTGCTGAGCATTGGAATCCAGCCGGACATTTTGCTTTGCCGCACTGACCGTTTTCTTTCCAAGGAAATCAAATCGAAGATTGCGCTGTTCTGCAACGTCGAGGAAGAGGCGGTCATCACGGCCAAGGATGTTGCCTCCATCTACGAAGTGCCGGTAGTGTTTTCGCATGAAGGAGTGGACACGCTGGCGCTGCGGTATTTACACATCGAGGCTAAAGAGCGCGATTTGAGGAGTTGGGAAGAGCTTGTCCACCGCGTTTATAACCCGAAGGCCGAGGTTACGATCGGGATTGTCGGGAAATATGTTGAATACGAAGACAGTTATAAGTCGCTGAAAGAGGCGTTGGTGCACGGGGCGCTGGCGCACAATCTGAAGCTAAATTTGAATTGGATTGAGGCCGAGGGGCTCGAAGCCGGAGATCAGGCCAGTGAAGATCAACTCGCGGATTACGACGGGATTCTGGTGCCCGGCGGTTTCGGCAAGCGCGGCATCGAGGGCATGCTGATTGCCATTCGTTATGCGCGGGAGAAGAAGGTTCCCTACTTTGGAATCTGTTTAGGGATGCAGACGGCGTGTATCGAGTTTGCACGCAATGTGTGCGGATTGGCGGATGCCAATTCGAGCGAGTTCGATCCGGCGACTCCACATCGGGTGATTTACAAGCTGCGCGAGTTGCGCGGGGTGGAGGAACTTGGCGGCACCATGCGGCTGGGTGCGTGGACTTGCAAGATTGAGCCGGGAACGTTGGCGCATAAGATTTATGGCCAGCCTGAGATCAGCGAGCGGCACCGGCATCGTTACGAGTTCAACCGCGAGTATGAGGAAACTTTAACAGCAGGCGGGTTGCGAATATCTGGGTCGACGCCGGATGGAACCTATGTCGAGATAGTGGAGCTTCCGGACCATCCGCATTTTATCGGATGCCAGTTTCATCCGGAGTTCAAGTCAAAACCTTTGGAGCCGCATCCTTTGTTCAAGACTTTCGTAGGAGCCGCTTACGAGCATGGACTCAAGCGCAGGGCTGATAAAGCGGCAGCCGAGATCGAGATGTTTCACCGGCCTGAAAAAGTCGGCCGACGTTAAGTAAAAGCGTTAACCACTAAGGACACGAAGGTACACATAGGAACGCCTTCTTGAGTTTGCCCGCACACCAATAGCAAAGCGTAGGAATCGTCACAATGTCGCAGACCTGT
>Ga0210403_10001197_pt1 | contig 25138 bp, 15 predicted proteins | sample IncBWC19MmetaG_FD_150863 | JGI IMG/M metagenome (GOLD analysis project Ga0210403, IMG submission 150863) | Forest soil microbial communities from Barre Woods Harvard Forest LTER site, Petersham, Massachusetts, United States - Inc-BW-C-19-M | ecosystem: Environmental > Terrestrial > Soil >... | reverse complement strand
CAACGACAAAGCCGGCTCCTACGCCATCCAAGGCCGCGCCGGCCGCTACATCCCGCGCATCGAAGGCTGCTACTTCAACGTAGTCGGCCTCCCCCTCTCTCGCCTCTGCCACGAACTAGCCGAACTCGGCTGGTCCGAAGACTAATCGCTGCCCGCGGCGCAGCCATTTCCATGGCACCAAAGAGAAACACCGCCGTCTGGCGATCTCCCTAAAATGCCGTGTCTCGCGCGGTTCTCGATTTAGGCTAGAATGAGCCCGCTCGAAGTTGTTGCCTTCCAAAATCATGGACACGAAGAGTTCGCGCCGGGCTTTTCTGATAGGCTCTGCTCTCACGGGGGCGGCTTACGTCGCTGGCTCACCCGTACTCGCAAGCTCGACGCGGGTTTCCGTGATTGTCGTCGGCGCTGGTGCGTTCGGAGGCTGGTCGGCACTCCAGTTCGCGCAAAGGGGCGCGAATGTTATCTTGCTGGATGCTTGGGGGCCGGGAAACTCTCGTGCCAGCTCCGGCGGTGAGACTCGCACCATCCGTGCCACGTATGGTCCTGCGCACGTCTTGTACACGAAGATGGTGGCAAGGGCCTTGCAATTGTGGCAGGAGAACGAGCAGCGATGGAATCTGAAGCTGTTCTTCCGGAGTGGCGCCCTCCGCATGGCCGGTGCGGACGATTCCTACGAACGCGCTGCCTTGCCGGTGTTGCAAGAGGTTGGTGTACGATTTGAGAAACTTTCCTCCGCAGAATGCGCCAAGCGTTGGCCGCAAGTAAATTTCGAAGGTGTCTCCTGGAGCGTTTACGAGCCCGATTCGGGCTTTCTTGCCGCGCGCCGCGGCTGCGAGGCCGTTCTAAACGCCTTCCTAAAGGAAGGCGGCCAATACCGGCAGGCCCAGGTCACTCCCGGACCGATCACCAACAATCGCATGCAAGGAGTCAGTACAAGCGCTGGAGAAATCCTGACCGCTGACCAGTATGTTTTCGCTCCTGGCCCTTGGCTCGCAAAAGTCTTCCCGTTCTTGGCGTCCTCGATCACTCCCACTCGTCAGGAAGTTTTCTTCTTCGGCGCGCCCGCAGGCGACCTGCGCTTCACGGAAGCGCAATTGCCCACGTGGATTGACGGCGGCAAAACCCCCTTCTTCGGAGTGCCTGGAAACCATTGGCGCGGCTTCAAGATTGCTGACGACACCCGCGGGCCCGTAATTGATCCGAGTACGATGGAGCGTCAGATTTCTCAGGAAAAATTGGAAGCCGCACGCGCGTATTTGCGTTTGCGGTTTCCAGCGCTGGCCGGCGCTCCCTTACTGGAAAGCCGGGTATGTCAGTACGAAAACTCCACGGATCACAATTTCATCCTGGATCGCCACCCGGAAGCCGAGAATGTCTGGATCGTTGGAGGCGGCTCGGGCCACGGCTTTAAGCAGGGACCAGTGCTGGGAGAAATGGTCGCTGATGCCGCCCTCGGCCTGAAAGCTCCACCGGCGGAAATGGGTCTTGGCCGGCTGCTAAAGATTGGGTCTCACTGATGCCAATCGGATTCGAGGTTTGACGCCGCCACCGGCCAGAAGTCGGAGAAGCGCTCCGGCGATTCTGGGCGTATAGTTTGCTAATCGAAGCCTGACCCGCTCCCGCAGCCTCGAATTCATTGACGCCAAGCACTGCCCCAATTAACATCCCTCCACGCATGCCCGACTCCCCGACCCTCATTGGCCGCACCATCGCCCACTTCCGCATCCTGGAAAAACTCGGCGGTGGCGGTATGGGTGTCGTGTACAAAGCCGAGGACAGTAAGCTCCACCGCTTCGCCGCCCTGAAATTCCTCCCCGACGGCATCGCCCGAGACCCGCAGACTCTCGAGCGCTTCCAGCGGGAAGCCCAAGCCGCCTCCGCCCTGAATCACCCCAACATCTGCACCATCTACGAGATCGGCGAACAAGAAACCCACCCCTTCATCGTCATGGAGTTCCTCGACGGCCAGACCCTCAAACACACCATCTCCGCCAAGCCCCTTCCGCTCGACGAAACTCTCTCCCTGGCCATCCAGATCGCCGACGCCCTCGACGCCGCGCACACCAAAGGCATCATCCACCGCGACGTAAAGCCCGCCAACATCTTCGTGACCTCCCGCGGCCAAGCCAAAATCCTGGATTTCGGCCTCGCCAAGACTCTTTATCCCAGCACCACAGGCGCCAGCGAAAGCACGACCGAAGATCAGCGCACCCTCGGCGAAGCCCATCTCACCAGCCCCGGCACCACTCTCGGCACCGTCGCCTACATGTCCCCCGAGCAAGCCCGCGGCCGCGAGCTAGACTCGCGCAGCGACCTCTTCAGCTTTGGCGTGGTCCTCTACGAAATGAGCACCGGCTGCCTCGCCTTCGGTGGCGCCAGCTCCGCAGAAATCTTCGACGGCATTCTCAATCGCGCCCCCGTCGCCCCGGTTCGCCTCAACGCCAACATTCCCGCCGAACTCGAACGCATCATCAACAAAGCCCTCGAAAAAGATCCCGCCCTCCGCTACCAGCACGCCTCCGATCTTCGCAGCGACCTCCAGCGCCTCAAGCGCGACTCCGATTCCGGCCGCGTCGCGCACAGCGTCACATCTATATCCCTCGCAACTCCCGCGAGCACCGTCGCTCCGAGCGGTGAGCGGGCGGCCTCGGCCAGCGCAGTGTCGAGCAATCTCTCTTCGGCGTCCGCCGCCTCTTCCAAGTCCAAACGCGCCCTTGTCCTTGCCTCCGCAACTCTCCTGCTAGCCGTTCTCGTCGCCGCCTTCTTCTTCTGGCATCGCTCTGCCTCCGCCGCAAAGCTCACCGAAAAAGACACCATCGTCCTCGCCGACTTCACCAACACCACCGGTGACCCCGTTTTCGACGGCGCCCTCCGCCAAGGGCTCTCCTCTCAGCTCGAGCAGTCTCCCTTCTTGAACCTCCTCTCCGACGACCGCATCGCCCAAACCATCTCGTTGATGGCTCAGCCCCAAGGCGCCCGCCTGACCCACGAATTGGCGCGCGAAGTCTGCCAGCGCACCGCCAGCGCCGCCACCATCGAAGGCTCCATCTCCTCCTTGGGCAGTCAATATGTGCTCGGCCTGAAAGCCGTGAACTGCCGCAGCGGCGATCTGCTCGCCGAACAGCAGGTCACCGCGAGCGGCAAGGAGCAGGTCATCAAATCTCTTGGCGATGCCGCAACCAAGATGCGCGAGAAACTCGGCGAATCGCTGGCCTCCGTGCAGAAATACGACGCGCCGCCGGATCTCGTCACCACGCCATCTCTCGAGGCCTTGCAGGCTTACAGTCTCGGCTATCAAACCATGAGCACCAACGGAGACTTCGTCGCCGCGATTCCCTTCTTTCGACGGGCCATTCAACTGGATCCCAATTTCGCTATGGCTTATGCACGGGTCAGCACCAACTATTCCAATTTATCCGAGGATGCCCGCGCGACGGATGCTATTCGCAAAGCGTACGAGCTCCGCGAGCGCGTAAGCGAACGCGAAAAACTCTATATCGTTTCGCACTATGAGGGCACCTTCACGCGCAACTGGGAAGCGGGACGCAATGCCTATGAACTGTGGGCGCAAACCTACCCGCGCGACGATGTCCCTCCGACCAATTTGAGCGTCTTGTACGCCAACATGGGCGAATATGACAAAGCTCATGCGGCTAGCCTGAAAGCCATGAGCCTCACTCCGGACGGCGTCAGCTACGCCAATCTTTGTGGCGGCTATGTCAGCCTCAATCGGTTGGACGAGGCCAAGGCCACGGCGCAAGAAGCCCTAGCACGCAACGTCGATGCGCCTTATCTTCACCTGGCTGTCTATCAGATTGCTTTCTTGCAGCATGACGCGGCGGGGATGCAGCGGGAAGTCACACTATTGGCCAGTAAACCCGGATGGGAGGACCAATCGCTCGTCTATCAGGCGCAAGCCATGGCTTACGGCGGAGAGCTCATCAAGGCGCGCGAACTCTGGCGACGCGCGATAGATTCTGCCCAGCGCGCAGACTCCAAAGATCGCGCTGCGGGCTATCAGGCACTTTCTGCTCTCCTCGAAGCGGTTGTAGGAAACACGGCTTTGGCCAAACGTCAGGCCCAAGCCTCCCTTGTCGCCTCCAGCGACCGGGATGTCCAAGCCATTGCCGCCGTTGCTTTAGGATTGTCCGGCGACGTCTCGTCCGCCATGCGGCGGGCTGACCAACTCGCGAAGCTGTTCCCGCAAGATACTGCGGTGCAATCCCAGTACGTGCCCATGATGCGCGCCGCGGCCTCTCTGAGCGGTGCGCAGGGTGCCAAAGCCCTCGAAGAACTAGCCCCCGTCGTCCCTTACGAGTTGGGCATCTCGCAGTCTTTCGTGGGATTAACTCTCTATCCTGTCTATCTGCAAGGCCAGGCGTATCTACTGACCAAACAGGGTGCCCCGGCAGCCGCGGAGTTTCAAAAAATTCTCGATCACTGGGGAATTGCTCCGAACGATCCCATCCACGCATTCGCGCGCCTTGGCCTCGCTCGCGCCTACGCCCTCTCCGGCGACTCCGCGAAAGCCAAAACCGCCTACCAGGACTTCCTCGCCCTCTGGAAAGACGCCGACCCCGACCTCCCCATCCTCAAACAAGCCAAATCCGAATACGCCAAACTCCAATAAGAATCTGAGAGCCGGTCAGTCCACCACGCATGTTCCGTCCGCCACCTGTTTACCCTGCTTGCCCCGAGCTCCGAGGGGAGCCTCGAAGGGTAGCGGCCGCCGACCCTTTACCCTGAGGTCCGAAGGGTGGCGGACGCCTTTCGACTGGACGATTACCCTCGTCCAGCTATCCACGGTGGAAAAAAAACCGCACCCTCCGCCCTTTTGCACAAGCTGCTTGACATCACCCGAACTCAGTTCCAACTGTCGGCCATGATTGACTAGGCCCACCGCTCCACTTAGAATCCCCGCACATGCCCGATCCGCCCTCCCTCATCGGCCAAACCATTTCCCACTACCGCGTCGTGGAAAAGCTCGGTGGCGGCGGCATGGGCGTCGTCTATAAAGCCGAAGACACCAGGCTCGGGCGCTTCGTCGCTCTGAAGTTCCTGCCCGAGGATCTTGCTCACGACGCGCAGTCTCTCGAACGCTTCAAACGCGAGGCCCGCGCCGCCTCCGCCCTCAACCATCCCAACATCTGCACTATCTACGACATCGGCGAAGAATCCGGCAAAGCCTTCATCGCGATGGAATTCCTCGACGGTGTCACGCTCAAGCACGTCGTCACCGGCCAGCCGCTGGAACTCGAACGCCTCCTTGGCACGGCTATCGAAATCGCCGACGCTCTCGACGCCGCCCATGTCGAAGGCATCATCCATCGCGACATCAAGCCCGCCAACATCTTCATCACCAAACGCGGACACGCCAAGATCCTGGACTTCGGCCTGGCGAAAGTCTCCGCTACCTTCGCTCCCGCCGTAAAGTCCGATTCCACAACGACCCAGGGCGTCGGCCCCGAGCATCTCACCAGCCCCGGCACCACGCTCGGCACCGTGGCCTACATGTCCCCGGAGCAAGTCCGTGGCAAAGATCTCGACGTCCGCAGCGACCTCTTCTCTTTCGGCGTGGTCCTCTACGAAATGGCCACTGGCACCCTGCCTTTTCGCGGCGACACTTCCGGCCTCATCTTCAACGCCATTCTGGAGCGCGCGCCGGTCCCTCCCGTCCGCCTCAATCCCGATCTCCCTTCTTCGCTCGAGCACGTCATCAACCGTGCCTTGGAAAAGGATCGCGAACTGCGCTATCAGCACGCCTCCGAAATGCGCGCGGAATTGAAGCGCCTCAAACGCGACACCGACTCCGGCCGTTCCGCCGTCCACTCTGTCGACCCAAGCGCTTCCGATCCTGGCACCGGCCCTTCTCGCCAAGCCGAGCTTGCCCCGCCCGCGTCAGATTCCGCCAGGCCCCGATCGACTTCCGCCATTCCGAGTGAGGCCAAGAGTGTTTCCTCCGCCTCCGACGCCGCGACTCCGAAATTCTCCCGCTTTCTAATCCTCGCCACAGCCGCGAGCGCTCTGCTCATCGCCGCTGCCGCCTTCTACTTCTGGCACCGCACCGCCTCCGCCGCCAAGCTGACCGAGAGAGACACCATCGTCCTGGCCGATTTCACTAACACTACCGGTGACCCCGTTTTTGACGGCACCCTCCGCCAAGGCCTCTCTGCACAGCTGGAACAATCCCCATTTCTCAATCTGCTTTCCGACGGACGGATCGCACAAACCCTGAAGCTGATGGCCCGGCCCAAAGACGCCCGGCTCACACAGGAGCTGACCCGCGAGGTTTGCCAGCGCACCGCAGGCGCCGCCACTATCGAGGGCTCCATCTCCAGTTTGGGCAGCCAGTACGTCCTCGGCCTGCAAGCCGTCAACTGCCGCACCGGCGACCTGCTCGCGCAACAGCAGATCACCGCGACCGGCAAGGAGCAAGTCCTCAAAGCTCTCAGTGAGGCCGCCTCCGGCATTCGCGAGAAGCTCGGCGAATCACTGTCTTCGGTGCAAAAGTACGACGCCCCCGCCGAGAACGTCACCACATCTTCCTTGGAGGCTCTCCAGGCTTACAGCCTCGGCTATCAGGAGATGATCGTAAAGAACGACACTCTTGCTTCCATACCTCTGTTTCAACGAGCGACCACCTTAGACCCGAACTTTGCCATGGCCTATGGCCGGCTCGGAACCAGCTACTCCAACATCAATGAAGCAGCCCGCGCGGCGGAAAATATCCGCAAGGCCAACGACCTCCGTGAGCGTGTCAGCGAACGCGAGAAGCTCTACATTGCCTCCCACTACGAAGATTTCGTCACCAGAAATCTTGAGGCGGCGCGGAAAATCTATGAATTGTGGGCGCAGACCTATCCCCGCGACAATGTTCCCCCTAACAATCTGGCGATTATCTACGGTGAATTGGGAGACTTCGACAAATCCATCGCCGCCAACCAGCAGGCCCTGAAACTTGATCCAGGAAGCGGGCAGAGTTACGCCAATCTCGCAACGGCTTATCTCCAGGACAACCGTTTAGACGAAGCCAGAGCGACGGCACGCGAGGCCCAGACGCGCAATCTGGATTCGCCGGTAATTCACTCCATTTTCTATCGAATTGCCTTCCTGGAGCACGATTCGCCCGGGATGAAGCGCGAGGCCGACGCCGTGATGGGTAAACCGGATTTTGAAGACATCATGTTCTCCCTGGAAGCAAACGCCGCCTCTTATACCGGCCAAATTGCAACCGACCGGGAGTTCCGGCGCCGCTCCATCGAGTCTGCCCGGCGAACGGGCAAGACCGAGACCGCAGCCACCTATGTGGCCATCGACGCCTTCAATGAAGCGATACTCGGCAACCTCACATTGGCCAGGCAGCAAGCGCACGCCGCGCTCTTGCTGGGCAACGGAGGTATCACTGAGACCTTTTCGGCAATGACTCTGGCCTTCGCAGGAGACGCCGTGCAAGCCACCCGGCTCGCCGACGATCTAGCCAAGCGCTTCCCGGAAGATACCATCGTCCAGTCCGAGTACTTGCCGATGATTCGCGCCTCCGTTGCGCTCGCTTCCGCCAACCGCGATACAGGTTCTCAAGAAGCGATCAACGCGCTTGCACCCGCTCAGGCCTACGAATTCGGATCTGACGCCCTGCTCGTCCCCACCTACCTCCGCGGCCAAGCGTATTTGGCCGCTCGCCGGGGTAACGACGCCGCAGCCGAGTTTCAGAAAATCATCGATCATCGAGGCAGCGCCGCCTTTCGGGGTCGCGCCCTCCTGGCAGCCTTATCTCGTCTGCAACTCGGCCGCGCCTACGCATTGTCGGGCGACACCGCCAAAGCCAAAACCGCCTACCAAGACTTCCTCGCCCTCTGGAAAGACGCCGATCCCGACCTCTCCATCCTCCAACAAGCCAAATCCGAATACGCCAAACTCCAGTAAGAATCTGGCAGCCGGTCAGTCCATCACGGATGTTCCGCCCGTCACCCGTTTACCCTGCTTGCCCCGAGCTTCGAGGAAGGGTAGCGGCCGCCGACCGTTTACCCTGAGGTCCGAAGGGTGGCGGGCGCCTTCTGACTGGACGATTACCCTCGCCCGCTATCCACCGTGAAAGAAACCCGCACCCTCCCGACTTCTTATGCTGCTTAAAGTCACGCCTTATGCTGCTTAATATCACCCCGCAGCGCGCGCTTTTGGACTGGACGATCACCGTCACCCGCTATCCGGAATGGAAAAACCGCACCCCGAGGCCCTTTTACACAAGCTGCTTGACATCACCAGCAACCCGGTCTTTTTACTTGACATTTGTCTATTTTCGAGGTACTATAATCAACAGGTTATTCTGTGTTTGGAGTGCGGCAGACTTCTGCCGCTTTTCCGTCTTTAGCCCACCGAAATTGCAACCCGCTGAAGCATCATTAATGCGATCAACGTCATTCCCTTGTGCAAAATCGCTTTTTAGAATCAAATACTTACGCACTGCTGTTTTAGTAAGCCTTTTCTTTTAAAGATCGATACGAACTGCCCTGGGGGGTGGGGGGGTATAGATATTCCAAACCCAAGACCAAGAACTCCAAGTCGCTATCTCCCGAATCAAAACGTTGTATCACATGACGACCTAACCCTCATGGATTCACAATGATGTGCAAAAACATGGGGGTGGGGGTGCCCCCGTGTAGCGGACACTTTCCATTTACCCTGAGCCTCGAAGGGAAGCGGGCACCTTGCCATTGCACCCAGGCTGCACTCTCGGCCCTCGGTCCGTCGCGACCCTGGAATGCTCCCAAAAAAGAAGAGGCGCTCTCGCAAGAGAGCGCCTCTCAACTCTACCAGCGGCTATGCTCTAACTTACGGCTTCGCGCCACCCTGCGTCGCCCCGTTATGCTTCTTGCGGTAGATGTTCTTCGACGCCTGGTTCTGTTCGTGGTTGACCTGGGTCTTCTCGCCGGCCGTCAGCTTGCCGCCGTTGGCCGAGCGGTCCGCCTTGACTTGCTGGTTGATGCCCTTCTGTTGGTTCTCCAGCTTTGCCGTTTCGCCGGCCGTCAACTGCCCGCTCTTGATGCCCTGCGCGATGCGGTCCTGCTGGTTCTCGCGGCGCTGCCCGACCTTGTTGTTGCCATACTGCGCGGTGTTGGCGTTGTGCTTGTCCTGGTAGATTTGCTTCGACACTTGATTCTGCTGCCCGTTGATCTGGGTCTTTTCCGCAGCCGTCAGCTTGCCGCCGTTGGCCGCCCGGTCCGCTCGGGTTTCGCCGTTGATGGCCGCTTCCTTGGTTTCCAGCTTGGACGTCTCGCCGGCCGTTAACTGCCCGCTTTGCACGCCGTTGGCGATGCGGTCCTGCTGATTTTCCTTGCGCTGCGCGATGCTCGGATCGGGTTTCGCCGGCGGAGTCGGCGACGCCGAAGACGAAGATCCGGATTGTGATGAAGATTGATCCTGCGCCAGCACCGTCGTGCTACTCGCTGCACCAACGAGGACGACCGCCAGCGGCAACATGGCCCATTTCAAAGATATAGCGTTCATGGTCTTTCTCTCCTGAATTCCACTTCGATTTTTTGGGTCCCGGGGCTACCGTGTAATACCCAATTCTGGGAGGGAAGTTGCGGTCCCCACCACTGCTCCGAAGGGCAGCTATTTCGCATCCAGCACGGTGCACGGTTACTCTTTGGACACAAATTTGTCCTGGTGTCGTGCCTACAGCCGGAGAGCCACCGCCGCGGCCGCGCCCTTGTCCGCGCCTACGTGGGCGTTGGGCTTTAGCCCGGCGAGCGAGCGCTGGCTCGCCCCAAGCCTCGGATGGTGTCCCTGCTGGCTTCGCGGGAAATTAACCCGCAAGAGTTTTCGAGGAAAAACTAGAAAGGGAATCGATCGAACATTCGGAGGGAATCGAAGACACTCTCGCTCTGCGGAGCGATTACTCGCTAAAACAAAAAGGGCAGCCCGAAGGCTGCCCAAACCCAATCCACCAATCCGATCTCAGTCGAAGCGCTCTACGCCTTCTTCTCTTCCGCGGGCTTCTCCGCCGGAGGAGCTGCCTGCTGCGGAGGGGGTGCCGTGGGGTGCGCTGCGCCGGACATACCTTCCTTGAAGCTGCGAATGCCCTCGCCGAGTCCCCGCGCCAGTTCAGGGATCTTCCGGCCCCCAAACAAAAGCAGGATAATCGCCAACACGATCAGCCAATGAATCGGACTAAGTTCACCCATAAAAACCTCCACGCGACCCGCTGTTCGCGCGCCAACTCCACTCTAGCGCAGGACGCCTTGCGCGGCAAGCTTGAGCCCCACGGAACGCCTACAGGATAACACGTTCGTCCCCTGCTCGCCGCGTTACCCGCTCGCGGTCCAGGTACTCCAGCAGGGGGATGGCGTATTTCCGGGTAATTCCGGTCAGTTCCTTGAACACCGGCACAGAGAGCCGCTCGCCCTTCATTTTCTTATAGATCGACAGGCGATCCTTCAAATGCGCCAGCGCCTCGCGATGAAAAATCAGCTCCGGCGTCACGCGCACTAAGCTCTTCTCCCTCAGCAAGATCTGGAGGATTTTCTCCGCGCGCCGCGCCTCGACGGGCAACTTGCTGAGGACCTCCTTCACCGTGGGCACCGCCAGGCCGGCGGTAGCAAACGCTGCCTCGATCTCTTTCTTGGCCCGGGCTTCCTCGGGATCCAAGGTGATGGCCGAACCGGCCCGTTTCACCAGATCGCCCTGCAATTCCAGTTTTTTCTGCGCCACCAGTTCTTCGAGCGCCGCGCGAAACGTCTCGGCCTTAACACGCCGTCCCAAATAGGACCGCAAATCCTCGCGGGATATTCCCTGGGACAGCGAATTTTCTTTGTGAAATTGCTCGACCCGAGCGGCAATTTTCTGGCGTACTTCCTCAAAGATTTTTCCGGGAACCAGCAACAGCGGCTCGGTCGCAACGCATTTGGCCCGGCCCGATTCGGCCACTTTGGTGGTCGCCCCGCGAATCTCGCCGTCAAGCCACCCCGTCCGCGCCGCGATTTCGTCGAAGGCCAATCCGATCGGAGCGCGTTCCACCATCGCGGCGAGCATTTCTTCTTTCTTCCCTTGCAGCAGCGTCGCCAGAAACGCTGCGCGTCCCGTGTCTCGGGCCAGCGGCCGCCGCGCCAGCGGGTCCAGCACCACGCCGCCGCCGATGGTGGTCACCGGCGAAAACTGCCGCACGATAAAACGGTCGCCGGGCAAAACCAGCAAGTCCTCCTGCAGGCGCAACTGTGCGAAGGCGCTTTGTCCGTGGACCAATTCGCTCTGGCCGTAGAGAAATATCTCGGCGATAGTCTCCGAAGTTCCGGAGTGAAAATGCACCCGGCTGCGCTGCTTCAGCTTCGGCGCCGACGGCAGAAGCTCCAGCCGCGTATCGATTCTTCGCGTGGTGCGAAATTTTCCCGGCGCCGCCAGCACCATGCCGCGTTTCAGCGCGGTGTGCTCGATCCCCGCAAGATTCACCGCCGTCCGTTGTCCGGCTAGCGCCCGCTCGACTGTTTTTCCTTCCGACTGCACGCCGCGTACTCGCAACTTCTTGCGCTGCGGAAACAATTCCACTTCGTCGCCGGTGCCAACTCCTCCAGAAATCAGCGTTCCGGTGACCACCGCGCCAAAGCCTTTGATCGCAAATGCGCGATCAATTGGCAGCCGAAAGTATCGCGCCGCGTCTTTGCCGAGAACTTGCTGCGCCACGCGCAGCATCTCGCTCTTCAACTCTGAAAGCCCCGCTCGATTCCTGGCGCTCACAGGCACAATCGGCGCGCCCTCGAGAAACGACCCGAGCAAGTACTCCTCTACTTCCATCCGCACCAGCCCGCTCGTATCCGCGTCGATCAGGTCGCTCTTGGTCAGCGCCACCACGCCGCGCTGCACTCCCAGCAGCCGGCAAATATCAAAATGTTCCCGAGTTTGCGGCTTGATCGATTCGTCAGCCGCGATCACCAGCAGCACCAAGTCCACACCCGCGGCCCCGGCCAGCATGTTGCTGACGAAGCGCTCGTGCCCCGGCACATCGACAAAGCCGAAGCGCACGCCGCCTTCTTCGAGGAACGCAAAGCCCAGGTCGATGGTGATGCCCCGCCGCTTTTCTTCCGCAAGCCGGTCCGGGTGCGTCCCCGTCAACGCCTCCACCAGCGTGGACTTGCCATGATCGATGTGGCCGGCGGTGCCGACGATGATGCTCTTTGAGGTGCTCATGTAAGTGAGAAAGGTCCTTCGATGTTACGGGAGTTGGGAATGTACGGCAAACGCGCACGATAATCGTCCCGGCACTAGTGGATTTGGGATCAGCCCGCTTCGTCGACTGAAGCAGTACAATTCGCAGCATCGATCGGGAAGAATCCTCGCGAAGAACTCGCGAGAAAAGGACGCTGGGACATTGGCCCTGCGGTCCAGGAGCGGGCGACGATGGCAACGCAGGCGGAGACGGTGGGTGGCGCGGCGGGCCAAGCGCAGCACAGCAGCTTGCCGCTGGTGATGGTGGCGTCGTCGCTGGGCACGCTGATCGAGTGGTACGACTTCTATATTTTTGGAAGCCTGACCACGGTTTTGGCGATCAAGTTTTATCCTCCCGGTAATGCCACCTTCGCGTTGATCGCCTACCTGGCGACATTCGGCATCGGCTTTGCGGTGCGGCCTTTCGGAGCGCTGTTCTTTGGCCGCATCGGGGACGTGATCGGGCGCAAGTACACTTTCCTGGTCACGCTGACCATCATGGGCGGCGCGACGTTCGTCATCGGCCTGATGCCGACGTTCGCCACCGCGGGCTGGTTTGCTCCCATTACGCTGATCCTGATTCGCGCGCTGCAGGGGCTGGCTCTGGGCGGCGAATACGGCGGCGCGGCGGTGTATGTGGCCGAGCACGTGTCCGACAAAAGGCGCGGGTTCTACACCAGCTTTATTCAAGTCACAGCGGGCCTCGGAACGGCGCTCTCTTTGCTGGCTATCTTGGCCACGCAATTTGCGATGAGCAAAGACGATTTTACAAATTGGGGCTGGCGCCTGCCCTTTTTGATTTCTTTTGTGCTCGTAGGCATTTCCATTTATATCCGGTTGAAGTTGCGCGAGTCACCGGTGTTCGCGCACATCAAGGCCACCGGAAAAACCTCGCTCCACCCTTTGCAGGAAGCATTCGCCAATTGGGGCAACCTGAAGCTGGTGCTGATTTGCCTGTTCGGCGCGGCGGCCGGGCAGGGCGTGGTGTCGTACACAGGACAGTTCTACGCACTTTTCTATTTGCAAGCCATCTTGAAGTTGAATCCCCGCACCGCCAATATCGACATGGCCGTTGGAATTGCGGCGGCGATGCCGGTGGTGGTTTTCTTTGGTGCGCTCTCCGACAAGATTGGGCGCAAGAAAATCATCATGGCCGGATGCCTGCTCGCCTGCATCACGTACATTCCGATCTATCACGCCATGGAGCGAGCCGCGGGCAACAACGTCGTGGCGGTGCGCTCCACCCGCGATAAGGTGACCCACGCCATCGGCCTGACGCCGATGACCACGGATGCAGCGGGCGAACTGGTTGCCGCCGACGAAGCGGCAAATCCGAATAACGGCAAGCTGATCCTGCTGGTTTTCCTACAAATGGTCTACGCCGGGATGGTGTACGGACCGATCGCCGCCTATCTCGTCGAAGCCTTCCCGGCGAGAATCCGCTACACGGCGCTTTCCTTGCCCTATCATCTCGGCAACGGCGTCTTTGGAGGATTGCTGCCGCTCATCGGGCTATCCATCTGCGCGGCCACCGGCAATATCTACGCGGGGCTGTACTATCCGGTTGGTGTTACGGCGCTGACCTTCGTGGTCGGCAGCCTAGCGTTGCGCGAAACCCACGGCACACGAATTTGGGACGAAGTAGAAGGCCAGCCGGTGGTGACTTCTTCAAATCGATGAATTCCATGAACAACCGGCAGGACGTCATCGCCTGACGTATAACGTGAGACGTGGCACGATAGGCGTGTGATTCAAAGCTTTGGCTCGAAAGAGACCGAAGAGCTTTTTCAATACCATCACTCCAGGCGTTTCCGTGCCGTCGAGCGCGTCGCCTTGCGGAAATTGCTCCAACTGCACGCCGCCACGGAACTACGTATCTTGGCCTCGCCCCCGGTAATCAGTTGGAGGCGTTACGGGCGATCGTAAAGGGCAGCACTCGATCCGAATCAACGATCAATGGCGAATCTGTTTTGTCTGGCGTGGCGGTCATTGTTTCGAAGTGGAAATTGTCGACTATCACTAGGAGAGATGTGAGGATGCGGAATTCGGAAAAACTGATGCCTCCCGTACATCCGGGCGAAATCCTTCGGGAAGACTTCATGAAGCCGCTCGGCTTGACGGTCAACGGTCTGGCTCTCGATTTGCACGTTCCTGCTACACGTATCGGGGAAATCGTGCACCAGCGCCGCCGGATTACCGCGGATATTGCCCTGCGGCTGGCGCGATACTTCAACACCAATGCTGAATTCTGGCTGAACCTGCAGAACTTCTACGATTTGGAAGTATCACGCCGTTCTGGTTCGGGAGCGCAAATCGAGCGCCAAGTCCGTCCGGCGACAGAACTGGTCTCCTGACCAGCACCCATACCGAAGTGGGGCGCCAGCGAGTTCGACGCGCGGCGCGGATTGCACCTTCAACGCCGCCGACCATACACTAGACTCTTTCTGTGCCGCAATTGGATTCTGATTCCGAAGGCTGAAACTAAGGTGGATCACCACTCTCCATGAGTATTCCGAAGCGAGTTCTACTTGGGATTGCTGTGCTCGCAATTTGCTGTGTTGCTGTTGCTCTTCTTCTTCCCCTTCATCACCTCACGCCGCTCCCCGAGCCTGCCGATGTCGTGAACGACGTCGCTAGACTTAATCGAACGCAGGTTCGTGAGGTGATTCACGCGAGAAGCGAGGACGACATTCGCAACGCCGTCCTGGGAGCGGTAAGAAGCGGCGTGAAGGTGGCGATTGCGGGTAAGCGGCACAGCATGGGCGGCCAGACGCTTTACCCGGACGCGATTGCTTTGGACGTGTTGCAATTCAACAAGATTCTTTCACTCGACGAAACAAACAAAATACTCACGGTACAAAGCGGAGCGACCTGGAGCAGCATCCAGGAGTTCCTCAATCCTCACGGTCTGGCCGTCCTGGCCATGCAGGGCCCAAATGTCTTTACGGTTGGCGGCTCCATGAGCGTGAACGCGCATGGCTGGGACATGCGTCATGGGCCTGTTGCTGCATCCGTAGAGTGGTTTCGAATCCTGCTCGCGGACGGCTCGATCCAGCGTTGCAGCCGCGACGAGAATCCCGAGCTATTTCATCTCGTCTTGGGAGGGTATGGATTGTTTGGCGTGATTCTCGATGTAGGATTGCGCGTGACCGACAATGCGGCATACGTTGCCACAATTTCAAAGATGGATTCCTCTGAGCTACCGGCATATTTCGAGAGCCTAATTCATTCGAGCCCGGGAGTGGAGTTGGGGGAAGCCGACCTGTCGATTTCTCCCGGGTCTTTGCTACACGAGGCCATTGCACTTTCTTACCAGAAGCAAGCCGAGAATACCCGGCGGACAGACGCATTACAGGAGGCGCAGCACACTTCCCGGGACAGATATTTTTTCGATTTGTCGCGCCGATACGGCTGGGGTAAGAGGTTGCGCTGGTTTCTACAGAAACGGCTGGAATATCCTGGGGCGGATGTCGTGCGGACACGAAACAACATTTTTCGCTCGCCAATTGAACGCATTCGGTACTACTCGCCCGAGGATACCGACATTTTGCAAGAGTATTTCATTCCGCCGCAGAACTTCGCCGCTTTTGTCGACAGCTTCCGTGACATTGTTGAAAAGCGCGAAATTAATCTATTGGATGCTACCGTGCGGTACATTGAGCCTAACAAAGACGCATTTCTAAACTATTCACACGGGCCGGCGCTTGCGTTGGTGCTGTATATGAATGTGAAGACTTCCGCATCGGGTCGAGCAGATTCTTCAAGGATGACGCGAGAGGTCATCGATTTGGCGCTGAGCCAGGATGGCACGTTTTACCTTCCTTATGTTCTCGACTACGACAAGTCCCAGCTTTTGCGCGCGTACCCCATGGCCGGTGAATTCCTCGCAGCAAAAAGGCGATATGACCCTACGGAGCTTTTCTACAACGAATTCTATGCGAAATATTCACACTGATGCTTGCCGCGCATCCTCGATGATGCGCACGAACTTGGCTGATTCGTGGGCTCTGTCGTAGTCGATGGCGGCTGTTCGGGCCGCGGCGGCCATCGTCGCGAGCCTTTGCGGATCGGCTGCTAGCGAACGGATGGCGGCGACGAGTTCTTCGGGTTTATCTGGATCGGTGGCTACGCCGAAGTTGCGCCGCTTTGCCAACATTGCCGCGTCGGTTTCCTTGGGCGCCACTGCCACGATGGGACGGCCTGCCGCGAGGATGCCGTACATTTTGCTAGGCACCACTACACCTTCCAGGCCGCGCTTGACGGCGACGATGTGGGCGTCGGCCGCGGCCAGCACCGATGAAATCTTGTTTGCCGGGAAAAAAGGCAGAAAGCGCACGTTTGCGGCGCCTGCGGCGGCGGCTTCGAGCTGAGGACGCTGTGCGCCCTCGCCGACGAAGACAAGGCCCACGCCGTCTTTCTGGAGTTCGCGGGCTGCGGCGATCAACGTGTGCCAGGCGCCGTAGAACCCGAGATTTCCCGCGTGGAGCAGGACGAAACGAAAGTCTCCGCGAATTGCGCGGATGACTTCGGGATCGAGCGGTGGCTGGGGCGATCCTGCGGGAACGATTTCCGCGCCATCGCGCACGATGGCGATACGCTGCGGGTCCACACCCTTCGAGACGATGCGGGCGCGCATATCTTCGCCAAGCACGATGACGCGTGTCGCGCGGCGCAGCGCCCAGCGGTGGAGTTTTTCCCAGACGCGCGACAGCAGGCCCGGCGCGACGATCGAACCACCCACGGCCATGTCCGGATACATGTCGCGAATGTTGTAGACGTACGGCTTGCCCTTGAGCAGCGCGACGAATGCTCCCACGATGCCCTCAAACGGCGGGTCGGTCATGGCCAGGACCACGTCGCACGGCACGAACAGCGCGCGCGGAACGCTTAGCGCTTCATAGGTCAGATAGTTCAGCACCCGCCGGGTCATTTGCGTACGCGGATAATCCGTGGAGCCGGCGCGGATAATTTTTACGTTGCCGGAAAGCTCGGTTTGCCAAAAACGCCAAGCACGGCGTTCCGTCGGATCATACGAAGGACGCCCGCATAGAACCGTGACTTGGTGTTCCGCCGAGAGTGGCGCAACGAAAGACGCGGCCATTTTCGCCGTTGCCGATGTATCGGGCGGATAGTAGAGGTTCAGCAGCAGGATGCGCACGCCGAGATTGTACAAGGATCAGTGCGCATTGCCTCGCCTCGCACCGCGGATCAGGTTGAGCCACTGAAGCGGGAACCAAAAAGCCTCCGCCAAGGAATAGCCAGTAGAACACCGTGTGTTGGCCATTCCATTAGTCTTGTTTGACGATCAGGAAATCACCGAGGACGAGCGCATCCATCTGCGTCCGGAGGAAGCAGTCAAGGGCTTCCTCCGGACGGCAGACGATGGGCTCGTTGTCGTTGAAAGAGGTATTGAGGACCACCGGGACGCCGGTGAGGTCACGGAACGCGGAGATCAGCGCGTGATAACGCGGATTGGCCTGGCGCGTGACGGTTTGCAGGCGGCCGGTGCCGTCCACGTGCGTGGGCGCGGGAATCTGCGCGCGCTTCTCGGGTCGAACCGCGTAGGCCAGGGTCATGAACGGCGAAGGGTGCGACTTTTCGAACCACTCGCCGGTGGCTTCGGCCAGGACGGATGGCGCAAAGGGGCGGAAAATTTCGCGGTGCTTGATGCGCCGGTTCAAGACTTCCTTCATGTCCGGGCGGCGCGGGTCGGCGACGATGCTGCGGTTGCCGAGGGCCCGCGGACCCCACTCGGCGCGGCCCTGGAACCATCCAAGAATTTTGCCGTCGGCGATGATCGCGGCGGTGCGGCGCGTCAATTCTTCTTCCGCTAGCTCGGCGATGCTGTAGCCGAGGTAGCCGATGCCGCTGGCGGCGATGGCGCTATGAATCTCTTCGCAGGAAAAACCCGGGCCCCAGTAGGCGTGGTCCATCACAAAGGATCGCGGTTTGCCGAGCTTCTGGTGCCAAACATGATACGCGGCACCGACCGAGAGCCCTCCGTCGCCCGCCGCCGGCTGCACGTAGACTTGTTCGAAGCGGGTGTGGTCGAAGATTTTGCCGTTGGCTACGCAATTGAAAGCCACGCCTCCGGCCAAGCACACCGCTTTCAAACCTGTGCTCTCCGCCAGCTTTTTCAGCATGCCCAGGTAGACTTCCTCGAGACGCGCCTGTAGCGACGCGGCTAGATTGTGGTGCCGCTGCTCCAGGGGCTCCTCGGGCGCGCGCGCCGGACCCAGGCGGCGCGGCATTTCCTGGGAAAATAATTTGCCCTGCGTTGGCGTTTTGCCGGCGTCCGCCCAAGTCATCTCCGGGCCGGTGCGATGGTGGACGAAATAATCGAGCGCGATGCGGAAACCATTGCTGTGCCCGTTTGCGTTGAAGCGGACGATGTCGCGAAAGGCCTCTAGATTTTCCGGCTGGCCGTACGCGGCCAGGCCCATCACTTTGTATTCGTCGCCGAATTTCAGGAAGCCCAGGTATTGCGTTACCGCGGTGTAGAAAAGCCCCAGCGAGTGCGGGAAGGCGATAGCGTCCTCGATGTTCATGCGGTTGCCGCTGCCCGTGCCCCACATGGTGCTGGCGAAATCGCCCAGGCCGTCGGCGGAAAGCAAGGCGGCACGCTCGAATGGCGAAACAAAGAAGGCGCTCGCCAGGTGCGCCTGGTGGTGTTCGACGCGGTGAAATGTTGCGGAGAGCTTCGCCGGATCGATTTCGCAGGATTGCGCGAGGGCTTCGCGAATGCCGGTGAATTTCGCAATCACCTTGGCCCGCTCGCGCGCAAATGAAGGCATGCGCACCGCGTAGAAAAGCTTGGTGGCCAGGCGCGCGTAGGGATTCCGGGGCACCGCGACGTGATCGATTTCCTCGACCTTCAGTCCGGCACACTTCAGGCAATAGCGAATCGCCTGCGCGGGAAAGCCCGCGGCGTATTTGACGCGGCTGAAACGCTCTTCTTCTACGGCCGCGACCAACTGTCCATCGCAAACGATCGCCGCCGAGGCATTGCCGTGATACGCGTTGATGCCCAGGATATTCATTCGGGTGAAGAGCCAGTGTAGCGCAGCGGAAGTCTAAGAGTGAAAGTGTGGAAAAGTAGGCGCGCGTCCAACGGTCGAAAGATTGGTAGCTAAACCCGGGTCCAAAACTTCGCGAGCGTCTCGTCGCAACGTCTTCATCACATCAGCGCCGCAAGCTAAAGGTGTTTCCGGCACCACTCGTTGAGGACGTACAGCGACCACGGGCGCGACCAGGAGGTCTTGCCCGCGAGAAAGGCGGTCCATACGTCGCGAACGCCCTTGGCATGCAGGTGCGGAGCGAGCGCCGGTGCAACATCGGCAAAACTGGTTTGCAGGCGGGCGCAGAGCGGCCCGCGCAGCCATTCTTCCCAAGGGAGCGTGAACGTGCGCTTTTGCTGCGCCAGGATTTGCGGCGGCAAGAGATCGCCTAGCGCTTCGACGAGCAACGCCTTCTGAGTTCCCGGCCGCTGGCGCGCCACGTCGGGTAACGCGCCGACGAACTCGACCAGCGGCGTATCCAGCAGCGGGACGCGCACTTCCAGAGATTGCGCCATGCTGACGGAATCCGTATCCCGCAGGAGCGTACTGGCCATGTAGGAACGCATTTCGAGCCAGGAGACGCCGGCGATGGGCTCGAGCTTGCGCGCGCCGTCCGCAGCACGCTGCAGCCAGCCGAGCCAAGTCGGCTCCAGCGTGACGCCGTCGGCGCTCACAGTGCTGGGGCGAAAGCGCGGCTGCGTGAGCTGGGGCAGCTCGCCAACTGGAAAAAGCGCGCGCGCAAAGAAATATGGGTGCGGAAGCGCGTCCGGAGAAAGCCAGGCGCTGGCAGCTTTGCGCGCGGCGTCCGGCGCGTTCTGCCGGGCAACCAAGGTTTTGAGCAGCGGCACTATCACGTGGCGGAGCGGCGTGGGCACGAACCACGCCAGGCGGATCAGGCGGGCGAATCGCGGAGTATCGGCAAATGTCGGATAGCCGGCAAAGAGTTCATCGCCGCCGAGTCCCGACAAGGCGACTTTCAGTCCCACCTCGCGCGCTGCCCAGGACACAAAATATGTGTTGATGCCGTCCATGGTGGGCTGATCGAGCGCACCCAGCGCTTCATCGAGCCGGGACAGTACCGCGCCGCCATCCAGCGGAACTTCGGTGTGCTGCGTTCCGCAGCGTGCCGCGACCTCGCGGGCCAGCGCGGCTTCGTCGTAAGACGTGCCGGGAAACGCCAGCGTGAAACTGCGAATGCCGGGATGCGCACGCGCCGCCACCGCGGCGATCGCGCCGGAGTCCAGTCCGCTGGAGAGAAACAGCCCCACGGGAACGTCGGCAATCAGGTGCGCGCGCACCGCGTCTTCCAATAGCGGGCGCACTTGCTTCGCGGCGGAGGCGAGATCGCCGGGTTTTCTCGGGGCGCGCGCCGCGGGGCTCTGCTCCGGGTCCCACCACGGCCGCGCACGGGGAACGCGCCGGCGTTCCGGGACGTACAGCAGCATGCGATGCCCGGGAGGCAGAGAGAAGACGCCCTCGACCAACGTCACCGGCTCGGAGACGCTGCCGAACAGCAAATACGCGGTCAGCGCGTCCTGCGAAAGTTGCCGCGGGGCCATGCCCGCAGCGAGCAGCGCGCGCACCTCGGAGGCAAATGCGAAACCCTCGGGTGTCTGGGTGTAGTACAGGGGCTTAATGCCCAAGGGATCTCGCGCCAAGAACAACAAGGGAGCGATGGCGAAGCGCTTGCGCAGATCGAGCAGCGCAAAGGCAAACATCCCGCGTAGTTCGGAGAGGCAATCCTCGCCCCATTCCTCCCAGGCGTGGACCAGAATTTCGGTGTCGGACTGCGAGCTGAAGCGATGCCCGAGGAGAATCAGCTGTTCGCGAAGTTCGCGGTAGTTGTACAGCTCGCCGTTGAAGACCACCGCGACATCGAGCGTTTCGTTCCAGACCGGCTGGCGTCCGCCTGGCAGGTCGATGATGCTGAGCCGCCGCATCCCCAGCGCCAGGCCCGGGGCGCGCGGCTCGTTGGCCAGGAAACCATCTTCATCCGGACCGCGATGTTGCAGAGCGGCCGCCATCGCGTGGACGCGCGCCTCCGCGTCGGCGGTACGATTGACGAACGCGACCCCGCAAATGCCGCACACGCGGTTATTTGATCTCCGGGGTGCTGAAGAAGGCGGCGCCCGCGCGCAGGAAGTGCTCGCGGAAGTGGAATCTTGGAATCCTCAAGCGGTAGTCCGCGTACCAGCCGAGCAACTGCCGGAACACCAGAAACAGGAAGGCCGAAGCCGCGGAGACCACCAGGGCGAAAAAGGACTCGCGTTCGAGCAACAGGCTCCAGTCCCAGTCTTCTTCCCAGTTGGGGCTCACGGCGTTGAGAATGCCGCGCAGGTGAAATCCGTCCAGAGGCAGCCGCGCGATGCGCACGTGGGCGAAGCTCGCGTAGTTGTATTCCTGCGGATAGTCCGGCACGGCGCTGATGGCCTGGGCGAAGACGGCAGGGTTCTGGAGTTCGCCGCGCGTGAGGAAATGTCCTTGCGCATCGCGCAAGAACACACGAAAAGTGGGATCGACGATTACCCAGCGGCCGTCGATCAGCACCTCAGCCACCACGTGTTTGGTGTTGCGGTCCGGCGCCAACAGCAGCAGGCGGCGGGTGTCCAGCCCCGCGCTGCGCGAAAGATTCAGAAACGCATTGGTGGCGGTGCCGCATACGGCGAGCAGTTGCCGATAGTTCAGCGTGGTTTCCGGATCTCGTCCGGACAGCCCGGCAGGGTTCGCGGTGGAGCGCGGCGGGCCTTCGCGCATCCAGCTAAGAATGGCCTCGGCTTTTTCTTCGGGTGCCGCGGAAGCAGGCACGATCGCGCCGGAGAATCCCCGGAGATATTCACGAACCGAGTATTCCCAGCCGCCGGAGTAAATGAGCGAAAGGATGGCGACCGCCAGGAGCGAATTAACGCTCCACCAACACCCACGGAAGATCCGGTATCTTTCCTTCGACACTGCGCTACCCCAGGGCGGGTGATTATCCCACGCGCGTTGCAACCTCGACAAGCTGTCCGTACAGGGCTTCCATGGTCCTCACGGGCTCCTCCCAGCCGAGGCGCGACGCTGCGTCGCTGCATCCCGCGGCGAGCCGTGCGTGCAGGCCCGGCTCGATGAAAATGCGCTCGATGGCGCGGGAGATGGCCCCGGCATCGTGCGGCACCGCCAAACCCGCGACTCCGGCGAGCAGCGGCGCGATGCCGCATTCTTCGGTGACGATTACCGGAGTGCCCGCCGCGGCAGCCTCGGCCGCGGTGTTGCCGAAATTTTCGTTCTGGGAGGGCAGCACGAAAACGTCGGCGTCGCGATACGCGGCCCACTTGGCCTCGCCAAAAAGGGCTCCGCAGAATTGCACCCGGGCAGCGACACCCAGCTGCCCAGCCATTTGCAGCAATTGCGTTTTCATGGCGTCTTCGTCCGGCCCCACAAAGGCCAGCTGCAAGCGGATTCCGCCAAGAGGATTCGACAGCATCGCGAAAGCTTGCAGCAGCACGTCAGGGCTTTTCTTCTGCGATAGACGCCCGAGAAAGAGGACGAGTTTCACGTCCGGCGAAATACCTTGGGCCGTGCGAAATTTCCCACGCTCGGGAAGCACGGCGGGGACATCCACGCCATTGCGGCGCAGAACAATTTTTTCTTGGGGCAGGCCCGCGGACGCAAGTTCGGCGGCCTCTTTTTGCGAGGTGGCTACGACGAAGCGGGATCCTTTAAGCATGGCGCCGCCTAGAAGGGAATGATACATGCGTTTCAGCCGGAAACTCCTCACGATGGGCACGAACATCCCGATCGGCTCGACCGCGTAGGGTATATGGCGATTGCGGCAGGCCGCGGCCACTGCGGGCCCCAGGAAATCGTAGATTCCAAAAATGTGCGCGACATCGTAATTCTGCAACCTCGCGCGGCAGAAACGCTTTGCCGCCGGATTCCAACTCAGCGCGCGATAGCGAAACCACGTCGGAAGATAGATGGCTTGGACGCCGTTTTTTTCCTGGCGCCAGCCGAAGGGCGAGCGTTCCATCCCGCTCGCTTGCGCGCCGCTGCCCACACGCGCTTCCACTCCCCAATCCGCAGTCAACACCGTTACCTGATGGCCGCGCCGCGCCAAGGCTTCGGACAACCCGCGAACTTTCACCGGGGGACCGCCGAACTCCAGAAACGGCGCGTAGGTCTGTGTGACGTTCAGGATTCGCATAGTTCGCGAAGGATTTTTTTCAGCGATTTGGCGAAAACACTGAAGCGGAAGTCGCGCGCCACGCGTTCGCGGCCGCGCTTGCCCATCTCGCGGCCCAGCGCGGGGTCCGCGAGCAGCGTTTCAATGCAGGTGGCGAGTTGCGGTGCGTCGCCGTGATGCACCAAGTAGCCGGTCTTGCCATCTTCAATCACTTCCGGCGCGCCGCCGTGTGCGCCGCCGATCACCGGTTTGCCGTAGGCCATGGCTTCCAGATATACCAGGCCAAAGCCTTCGCCGCCGCTGGGCAACGCGAAAATCTCGCACGCCGCGTAGCATGCTGCTACCTCTGGATAACTCAGGCCGCTCAGAAAATGTACGTGAGAGCGCACGCCGCATCCATCCGCGAGTTGCTCCAGCCATCTTTGGTCGTCGCCCTCGCCGACGGCCACCAACTGCAAGTCGGACCAGTCCGCCAGCAGGCGGGGCAAGGCTGAGATCAACGTGTCCATACCTTTGTAGCGTTCGTTGGCCAGCCAGCGGCCCACGGTCAGGATCACGCGCCCGGTGGGAAAATTCGCGGGGAGCGTGGGTGGCGAAGCCGCCGCCACCAGGGCCTCAAACTGCGGGTCGAGCGCCCAGGGCAGCACGCGAATGCGATCTTTCGGAATGCGCTGCTGCGTGGCGACGTGATCGGCGGTATCGCGGCTGGGTGCGAGAACGAGACTCGCGTGACGCAACGCGCGGCGGCGTAGCGTGGACAACGGCTCCCAAACTTCCAGGCCGTGAGCGCACACGACGGACTTTATTCGCGGCGCCGAGAGGCGCATGGCTTGTACCACCGGAGCCAGATTCGGATGCGCAGCCAGAACCAGCTTGGCGTGCCGCCGCGCGGTGCGCAGCGCCGTGGCGGTGAAGCGCCCTTTTGCGCGTTGGCTGCCGGTAAAAACAAATTCGCGCGTTCCCACGGACATGCGATGCAGTTCCGGGGTGTCGTTCAGGCTGAGCAGCCGGCATTCCATGCCGCGGCTGGAAGCGAATTCGGTGAGTACCGCCGCCAAATGGCGGCCCGCGCGTTGCACACCTCCGGCGGATTCCAGTTCTGGGAAGAGGCCGATGATCACGCGCAGAGTCTGCCAAGTGCCGGGCCAGAAGGCAAGGCGGCAATTGCATCATTTGTGGAATTACCTGCGGGTAGTTGCGCCCCTCCGCAGCTGGATGTTCCGGCGTGGCATCTTCGGCCTGACCTCACGTGCGCCGAGTGGCGAGGTCGTCACAGACCAGAGGCACGAGATCCGTGATGCTGTCCAGGTAAACGTCCGCCGGGTACAGGGCGCGATCGTGAACGCCGAATCCGTAATTTACGGCCGCGGCTTGAGTGCCGGCGTTGCGCGCCGTTTGAATATCGACCTCGGAATCACCGATGACCATGGCGGATTGCGGCGTGGCTCCCAACTCTCCCAAGATGGTGTTAGCGCCCAACGGATCGGGCTTCTTGGTTTCAAAACTGTTCCCGCCGTAGATCGCGCGAAAATAGCCCGCCAGCCCCAGCGCGTTGAGAATGCGCACGCTGATGCGGGCGGGCTTATTGGTCAGAATCGCCATGGGCAAGCCTTTGCGTTGCAGTTGCGCGAGGGTTTCCGCCACTCCCGGGTAAGGGCAGGTGGTGTCCATCTTGTGGTCTTCGTAGTAGCCGAGGAAAAACTTCAGCGCGCGCTGGTGC
>Ga0210403_10001196_pt1 | contig 25149 bp, 23 predicted proteins | sample IncBWC19MmetaG_FD_150863 | JGI IMG/M metagenome (GOLD analysis project Ga0210403, IMG submission 150863) | Forest soil microbial communities from Barre Woods Harvard Forest LTER site, Petersham, Massachusetts, United States - Inc-BW-C-19-M | ecosystem: Environmental > Terrestrial > Soil >... | reverse complement strand
TGCTGCGGCGGGCGCGCCGCGGCGGCCAGCTCCAGCGCCGGCGGCTTCTTTTCTCCGATTCGCGTTTTTGCCCGCCCCAGAGCCTCTTCAAACCGCTCGCGTCCGATAGGCTTCAAGAGATAGTCCACCGCGTGGACCTCGAAGGCCCGCATGGCGTACTGGTCGTACGCGGTCACGAACACCACCGCGATGTCAGTTTCGATGAGCTCCAGAACGTCGAAGCCGGTGAGCTTGGGCATCTGGATGTCCAGAAAAACCAGGTCCGGCTTGTGTTCCGCGATGGCTTTCACGGCCTCGAAACCGTTGGCGCACTCGGCGAGAATGCGGATTTCCGGATGAGCTTGCAACAACTCGCGCAGCACCTGCCGCGCGAGGTCTTCGTCGTCAACGATCAGCGCCCCAAGGTGCTCCCTACTCTCCGGGGTCAATGAGCTACCTCCTGCGCTTCCGCCGGAAGTGACAGGCTCACTTGGAACTTTCCCTCGTCCGCGGTAACGCGCATATGTGCTTCCTGCGCGTAGCGGGATTCCAGGCGGCGCCGCACGTTCTCCAGGCCCAGGCCGCCCCGGCGGCTCGACGCGCTCTCAGAGTCGAAAGTGTTCTCCACGACGATGGACAGCCGTCCCTCGCTGGCTCGCGCGGTCAAGCGGATCGACCCGCCTTCGGGCAGGTTGGCGATGCCATGGGTGACCGCGTTTTCCACCAGCGGCTGCAGCAGCAGCGGAGGAATCTGCGCAGCCATGCAACTCTCTTGAATTTCTTCGGTCATTTGCAGCCGCGAACCGAACCGGACCTTCTCAATCGCCAGAAACCGGTGCAGAAGAGAAAGTTCTTCGGCCAGAGGGATGCTGGACTTCTCACCCAGGCCCAGGGTCATGCGTAGAAACTCCGCCAACAGGATGCACATTTCGCGCGCCTTTGCGGGGTCCACGCTGGTCAGCGCGCTGATGGAGTTCAAACTGTTGAACAGAAAATGCGGATTCACCTGCGCCTTCAAGGCTTTAAGTTCCGCGTCGCGGGCCAGAATGCTGGTTTCCAAGACGCGCGCTTCGGCGACTCTGGAAGCCTCGATGGCAATCAGCACGTAGAAAAAGCCCACGTTCACCAGGTACAGGAGCACTCCGCCAACAACTAGAGTGGCGGCGTGCAGGTTATAGCGCGCCTCCAAGCCCGTGAAAAATGGAAAGGTGGACAGACCTCGAGCGTAGAACCGTCCGATTTGGATCCATACAAAACTCAGAAAAAGCGCTTCAAAAAGGTGGGTAGCAGACACCCGCAGTATCCCGGACGATTTCAAGGGGGTCGCGCGGCAAACATACCAAGTCGAAAGGCAGGCCCCGGCGTACAACACGGCCATCGGCACCAGCAGCACCACCGCCTCGAGAATTCCGACGCCTCCCGAAACCTTGATCAGGAAAACCAGCAGCGCCGACAGCGGCACCCACACCGCAAGATACGCGCCCAGGTAGGACCGGCGATTCAGAAGCGGGTGCATCATGGCCAAGTTTAGTTGGTAACCTCAACGCCGCCGAACAGGATCGATCCGGTAATGAGCAGGGTTTTCTTGCTCGGCGCGTTCGAGTCCGCTGCGCCGGGGGAAAGCCGGGTCGTGTCCGTATAGCCGCCAAACAGCGTCTGGCCGCGCTGCTCGACCTTCCAGTGGTCCGGCACACGAATCTCTGCGCCGCCGAAGATAGCATTCACTTCCAGAACCGCTTCCTCGCCTTCGATGTCGGCGTCGCGAAAATCCAGTTCGATGCCGCCGAAAACGGCGCTCACGCGGCCACCCTTAAAGTCGCGGACGCTGACGCGGCGCTCGATGCCGCCAAACACCGCGGTGGCGTTCATGGCGTTGACCCCGCTTGGGTCACCCCCCGAAGCAGAGACCGCGTCCCGCACTTGATCTCGCACTTTGCGAGACTCCATGGAACCCCAAATCATCATGACTCCGGCGGCGATAATGGCCAGAGGCCATAGGTCCCCCCAATGAAAGCGAATGAAGCCCAGGGAATCGAGCTGAAAAAGCGTCCCAACGACGATCAGCAGCAATCCCCAGGCGCGTCTTCCAGCTTGGGAAACGAGATTTACGACCCCGGCAAAGACGATCAGAAGCGGCCAAAAGCGCCACAGGCGATCCGCGGAGACAATGCCCATGTGGTCGAGCAGCAGGATGACGCCAATCGCACAGATGACCGCGCCCCAGATGATCCCGTGTTGAAAGCTATCCTGCCACGGATGCCGAGACCTGTCGCCGATCTTGTATTTCAGTTTCGCGACGAACGCGGCGCGATACTTTTCCGGATCCTTGTCCCACTCATTCATTGCGCTGTCTCCGCGATTCGCTTTCGTAGCAGCACCAGGCCGCTCAAGATTGCCGCGAGCGCCAAGCTCGACACTAAGACGCTACCCGCAAGGGCCGCCGCCGCTGCCGGATCGAACGCCGCCGTCCGCAGAAGCCGCAGCACTGTCAGAATCAGCGCCGCCGAAACGTCCAGGGCCCCCGACCAGAAGCTGCTCGCCAAATGTTCCACTTGAACAGCGATCCAGCCCGCCTGCGCCAGCATCAGCACCGTGCCAAGCGCCAGAAGTATAACCCCTGCCCAGGGTCTCGTCCTTCGATTCGCAACTTGCGGTACTGGCATGTCTGGCCCTCCCCGCTTCCACGCTTCTCTGCGGTGAGTCGAGAGTAGACAGCCTGGAGTTGGGCCACACGCGCTATTCGGGGAAAGCGCCAAACTTACCGGCGAATGACGGGCGGCGGCTGGTGAATGACGGCTCAGGGAGGGAGGCTTCGGCCATTGCCGCCGGGCCGCTTGCAAAATTCGCGGAATGGCACTAGGTTAGGCGCAATCTTTGGGGCTTTCACGGCCTCAACCTGTGGGTCTTGACGGAGGAATCTGCGAATGACGGTGCGAGTGGCGGCAACGGGTAGCAGAAGCAGCGAACGATGGCGTTGGCTGTTATACGTGGCTATGGCTTTCGCAGGGGCGCTGTTGACCTTTGTTGGCGCGCGCGCCCAGCAGAAAGCTTCGGACGACGCGACCTTCCGCAAACTAATTGACGGCTATTGCGCGGCCTGGAGCACCGGCGATGCCGACGCTCCCGCCAAGTTCTACGCCAAGGACAACGGCCTCGTTTTCTACGATCTCGCTCCGTTTGCGTATCACAGCTGGAAGGAATATCACGACGGCGTACAAAAGGAATTTTTTGCGAACATGGCCAGCGGAAGTCTCACGGCGGGGAAAGACCTGAAGGTCTCCCGGCACGGCACGGTGGCCTGGACGGTCGTCTCCATGCACTTCTCGGAGAAGACCAAGGACGGCAAGAGCACCGAGACCGAGGTGCGCTACACCGGAATCTGGGAGAAGCGCGGCCCTACTTGGCTTCTCGTTCACGAGCACCTCTCGGCTCCCCTGGGAGGATAGAATAGAAGCGTAAGGGCGGCGGCAGCGGGAGCAACCCTTTCCCCCATAATGTGGAACGCATTGCGGTACTACTGGATTGCAGCCAAGGGCTTCCGCCTGAATCCTTGGAACAGCCCCTATCTTCGCTGGCGCCTGGAGACCTTCCTCGGCGCGGAGGCCGCGGGACTCGACGCCGCAAAGTTTTTTCGTTTGGCCTGGAAATACCACGATCAGCTCGAGCGTTTCCTCGACTGGGCTGCGGAGCGCCGCCGAGTCCAGCGCAGGCGCCGGTAGCGAGCCTCTCTCGCCGTTGTCCTTCTCACCCCAACAAAACCGGATGGTCGCGCCGGGGGCGTATAATAGACCTGTGTGAAAGGAGGACACCTTGAGCGAGTTAAAGGTCCTCCAGAAGACGGAAGCCCTCCACGAAGCCCTTTGGTGGGAGGCTGAGGCCAACGGCCGTGCCCACTGTTATCTGTGCCCCCGGCATTGCCACATCAATCCCGGACAAGCCGGCTTCTGCTTCATCCGCATCAATCAAGGCGGAAAGCTCTACAGCCTGGGCTACGGCGCACCCGCGGCGCTACAAGTCGACCCCATTGAAAAAAAGCCGCTAAATCATTTTCTGCCCGGAACCCGGATATTCAGCATGGGCACGGCAGGCTGCAACATGGGCTGCTTTTTCTGCCAGAACTGGGATATCTCCAAGTCGCGCCACGACCAGGTGAATTCGCAACCCGTCCCGCCGGAAGATGTGCCGCTGCTGGCTCTGCAGCATGGCTGCGACTCGATCGCCTTTACCTACAACGAGCCGACCATCTGGGGCGAGTACGTCATCGACATCTGCAAAGCCGCCAAGAAGCACGGCCTAAAAACGGTGATGGTGTCCAACGGCTACATCACCCGCGAAGCTTTTCACGACATATACGACTACATCGACGCGGCCAACATCGACCTGAAAGCATTTACCGAGAATTTCTACGGCAAGATCACGCTCACCCATTTGACGCCGGTGCTGGAAACCCTGCAGTGGCTGAAGCAGGAAACCAAAGTCTGGTTCGAGATCACCAACCTGATGATCCCAACGCTGAACGATGATCCTGCGGAAACGCGAAAGCTCGCGGAATGGATCCTGACCAATCTCGGACCCGACGTTCCCTTACACTTCACCGCGTTTCATCCGGATTTCAAGCTGCGCGACAAGCCGCGCACGCCGCCGGAGACCCTCCATCGCGCTCGCCAGATCGCCCGCGAAGTTGGCCTGCACTACGTCTACGAAGGCAACATCTACAGCGACGGCGCGCACACCCATTGCCCCAGTTGCGGCGTCCTGCTGATTCACCGCTCCTGGCACGACGTGCTCGAGAATCACCTCAAAAACGGCGCCTGCGCCAAGTGTGGGTGCTCCATCGCAGGAGTTTGGGACCGGGCTTCGAACAGACGCCAAACTCCGCCCGCCAAGGACCGACCTGCCGGTTCAGGCAACTACGAGCACCTCAATTTGTGAAAACTTATCTCATAACTCTTCTTCTCGAAGGGACGACTCCAAGTCGCGTCCTGGGGGCGCCGTTCCGCCCTTGAAGGGGCCGGGGCTTGCCCCGCCCGGCGTCTGCCCTGGCACACTACCTGCCGCGGAGCAAGAGCGCGCCAATGCATTTTCCCCCAGCCTGTTCGGTCGTGCCGCTAGAGCGCCCAATTCCTGGGCTTTAACCCTTGAGGTGTTTTTACTTTCGGTAGGTCCGATTTATCAGATGGCCGGGGGGCCGCGAGATAGGGAAGCGTTCCGAAACCTACCAGGAAACCAACCGGTGCGCGAAGGAATAATATCCCGGCCCGACGCGCATGGCGTGATGCCAGGTGATCGGAAAGGCCCACCAAACCAAGCCTCCCAGCACGGCCTGCCCGAGAGTCAGCGGCAATATGTTGCGGTCCCTCGCGAACAGCCAGCACATCGCAAACCCGCCAATGAACGTCAGCGGCACCAACACAGGATTAGGCCAATGCAAAGCCGCGAAGATCAAGCCGGAGAGCAGTGCCGCGTTCCGGGGATTCTCGAACGCCGAGAGGAATCGGTTCGTCAGGTAGGAATTCAGGGCCACCTGCTGCAACAGGCAAAAGGCAAAGTAGCCCACGAAACGATGGCGGTCAAAAAGGTGCGCCGGGAGCCGGTGCAGCGCCCCCAAATACAATCCGGCCACGCACACGCCGACGATGCACATCCCAATCACCGTGGCATGATGCCGCGCCGCGGACCATAAATTGTCGGCTCGCCACCCCATGGTCTTCGGAGTGTCCCGGTGCGCCAGAAAACTCGCCGTCAGCCACAGCGCAAAAACGATCCAGGATTCGGGGTGCGTAAACTGCAGGCGCCAGATGTACAGCGCCACAAACGCCGAGAAAAGAAACGCCTCCGCGAAGACCAGATAGGGGAATTGGGTGGGTGCAGCGTGCTCAAACTTGGTGGCCGGGGTCTTGAGCGAATCTATCCACTGCACGAGCCGAGCGATCCGGGCGATCATCCCTGGCAACTCACTGTTCGCCGCCCGCTCGCGCCACCTGCGCTGGCAGTTGCTCGCGAATCAAAGTCTCGATCCGCTGCCACACCGAAGGGTCGCACTCGATCTCAATGTGGCTCCTCATGAAAATCTTGTCGAACCACGGATACTGTGGGCAAGCGATAGGATTCGCGGCGTAATCCATGCGGAAGTTCCCAAGAATCTGTGTACGCCCAGCATCCGCCGCGCGGATCTGCCGCTGCCCGTGCAAGAAGCCCTTGTCCTGGTAAAAATTGATCGCCTGCGCGACATTCCCGGGAATAAGCCCATCGTTCTGCCCGTTCTTGGCGATGCTATCCACCTGCACCGTCAGCAGCACCGGAACGCCGTCGCTCTGGAGATCGCGCGCCAGCGCCACCACCGCATTGGCCCCCCAGCTGTGCCCATAAAGGATGACACGCGCGGCGTGCTTCTGCTCGTCGGTGGGTTTGCCGTTTCCATCCGCCGCCAGCAAACTCAGGATCAGTTTGTGAGCATCCTCGCGACGGCGATTCTCGAAAGCCTCCACGTGCACACTGGCCGGATATTCGTGCCGCAGGTGTTGCGCCAACTGCACCTCGCTGTGCACCGCGTCATCGTGCCGCACGAAGCCGCCGAGAAAGCCGATTACGATGGTCTGAGGAGCCGCGAAGACGTCCGCAGCGGTCGACGGAGATGCCGCAGTTCCCGCCGAAAGCAGCTTGTTTCCCCCTTGAGCGAGCAGGCCGGGTGCAAGCACTGGCAACAGCGCCACCAAAAATAAGATCGGCAGCGCCCTACCGTGCCGCCGACGAATCAAAGATGAGACAATCACACTGGCTAAGATGACACGCAAGCGCATCCGGTTACTCAGAAAGGAGCCTCGACGATGGCACTGCAGCATCGTGTTTTGATTTTGGGTGGCGGCTTCGCAGGCCTCAACGCCGCGCAGAAACTCCGTCGTGCCCCCGTGGAAGTCACGCTCATCGATCGCCGCAATTTTCATTTGTTTCAGCCGCTCCTCTATCAGGTGGCGACGGGCTCGCTCTCGCCGGGCGAAATCGCGGCTCCTCTGCGGGGGGCGTTGAGCCGCCAAAAAAATGCCCAAGTGCTTCTCGGCGAAGCAGTGGATATTGACCCAGACGCGAAACGCGTCATTCTGCGGGATGGCGCGGACTTCCGCTACGATTCCCTGATCGTCGCAACGGGCTCGCAAACTTCCTACTACGGAAATGACGGCTGGCGCGAGTGGGCGCCCAGTCTCAAGTCCGTCGAAGAGGCTACCGCAATCCGCCACAAAATTCTATATGCATTTGAGTGGGCCGAGCGCGCCGCCACCGAGGAAGAAGCCCGCGCCTGGCTGACCTTCGTCATTGTGGGCGCCGGCGCCACCGGCCTGGAACTCGCAGGAGCCCTCGCCGAAATCGCCAATGAAACTCTTAAGCACGACTTCCGCAGGATCAACCCGACCGAAGCGCGGATCATCCTGATGGAAGGCGGAAATCGCGTCTTGGCCGCCTATCCCGAAGATCTCTCCGCCAAAGCCGAGCAGCTCGTCAAGCGCCTGAACGTGGAAATCATGAAGGGCGTCACCGTCACCAACGTCGACGCCGCAGGCGTCACCTACAAGCACGCAGACACCACCGGCCACCTGGCCGCCAAAACCGTTCTCTGGGCCGGCGGCGTGACCATCACCGAGTTCGGCAGAAAGGTCGCAGAACGCACCAAGTCCGAAACCGACCGCAGCGGCCGCATCAAGGTCAATCCGGATCTGACAGTCCCCAACTATCCCGGCATTTTCATAGCCGGCGACTTGGCGCTGGCCGTCGGCACCAATGGCAACCCGCTGCCGGGCGTAGCGCAAGTGGCCATTCAAGGCGGCGCGTACGCGGCAAAAGTGATCCGGGCGCGCGTCGAGGGCAAAAAAGCTCCCCCGCCTTTCCACTATTTTGACAAAGGCGACATGGCGGTAATCGGCCGTGCCTCGGCGGTAGCCAACATCTTTGGCTTTCACGTTTCCGGCCTGCCCGCCTGGCTGATTTGGCTGTTCATCCACCTGATGTACATCGTCGAATTTCAGAGTCGCGTGATCGTATTCATTCAGTGGGGCTTTCAATACTTGACGTTCAGCCGCGGCGCCCGCCTGATCACCGGCGCCGCAGAAACCGACGCGGACCGCCAAGCCAAGGCCACCCGCAGCGCCTCCGGGAGCCAGTAAACAGCCACACGCTATTTTCGTGGGAGCTGTTACGCCGCGCCCTTGACGCCCGTCTAACGCGGATGGTAGAAGCACCTACCCGATCACTCGGCAGCTCAAGTGTGCGGGACAACGCCCCGGGAGGCCCTGAATGAAGTTCCGCATTGCAGCCGTAGTCGTAAGTTTCATCGCCGCGCTCGTTACACTCCTGCCGCTCCCGCATATCGCCGTGATGGCTCGCGCGCAACTCGCCACCGGCAACGCCGCCGCCGAATCCACTGCCACCCACGGCTACGTCATCGCCAACAAGCCCATCAATGGCTCCTCCATCCCCGGTGACTACACCTTCGTCCTGACCCGCGACGAAATCTACGTTCCCATCATCGTCCGCAAGCCCAAGGGCAAGGGGCCTTTCCCCGCCATTACCATGGCCTCCGGCGAAGGCCGCGAAGGCATGAAGAAAGTCGAATCCTTCACCGAGCAAATCTCCCAGATGCAGGATCGCCTGATCGAGCGCGGCTACGTCGTCGCCTCCATCAACTACCGCAACGAAATCCCCTACGCCTACGAGCAGTCCAAGCCCCCACAGAATCTGAAAGACAGCATCAGCGGCGGCGCTCGCATGCTCAAATCCGGTGCCACCCTCGACCACGAAGACCTGATCGCCGCAATTCGCTATCTGCAAACCCTTCCGTACGTCGACAAGAACGCTGTCGGCGCCATCGGCGTAAGCCACAGCGGCGAGATGATCGCCAAAGCCGCGGCCGAATACACCTTCGGCGCCGGCATCTGCGTCGAGCCCGCCAATCACGAGTTCCTGACCGTCAATACCGGCCCCACCGCCCCGCGTAAGGACAACGAAATTCAATACAACGACATCGAAGTCGCCCGCAAAAACGCCAACAAGCCCGAAGCCATGGAGCGCATCCAGCGAATCAACACACCCATCCTCATCTTCGGCCGCGAAACCGATCACCAGCAGGGCATTTTCAAGCTGACCTACGAATGGATGAAGGAAGCGGGCAAAGACGTGGAATGGCAAAGCTTTGACCACCCTACTCACGGCTACGTCTTCATTTACAACCAGCCCGACGGCTCGTACAAGCCCGACCCCACACAAGCCAAGACCTTCGAGCTGGTCGTCGCCTATTTCGACAAACACTTGAAGCATTCACACTGAAAAAACGCGCGCGCCTCCGGCAAATCAGCGCACCATGAAGACATCGTACTTAACGTACGCTTCGTTCTTGTCTTCCACAATTTTCCCGATGCACTGCACGCCGTTCAGCCACTCATACTTCTTCGCGGAAGTTTCGATAGTCGGCGCAATCACGAAATAGTGGTCCTTGGATGTCAGCACCTCGCCTTTTTCCGCGCGCGCTTCGCTTTCTTTCGTGTCCTTGATGATCCCGTTGTACGTCACGTAAATCAGCGCCCCGTCGTCGGTCTTCACAATCATCCGCACATCCAGCCGCGCCACTCCCGAAGGCATAACCCGCAACCAATCCCCGCTCGGAGCAATAATCGTCCCGTTGATCTTCGGGCCCTTGACCCACCCTCCGTCCCGAACGTTATAGACGTACAGCCCCGAATCCACGCCGCGCACCGGGTCCAGCGGCGCATAGATGGTCATCAAATACTCGGTCGATATCGTTGTCGTTTGCGAGTGCAGCACCCAAGGAAACATGAGCAACGAAAGGCAGGCTACCGTCAAAAGGCGATTTGTCAGCGTGACCAATTTCATGAGCTTCTCCCCGTTTTTTCCCTTCGGCTTGGCCCAGGCATCCGAAAGGCGCTGGATTGGTAGTGAGCGTCCGCAGGTCCAGCACCGCACCCGTTATATGCAAGAGCTCTCCATGGTCTACTCGACCACCTCTGAAAAGAAGATTTATATTAGATGATGTTGCATCGACCGGTTCAGCTGGCAGCGTTTATCGGTCATGGCAAAGTTGAGTTCAGCTCCAGCGCAGGGTGGTGATTGAATCCGCGGTCAGCGATATTTTCGCGGTCTGTCCGGCGCACGCTACCGTTATGTCCTTGGCGTCGCCCGGATTTGTTAGCACCAGCACCAGCGAGCCGTCGGAATTTTTCGCCGCGATGTGATACACGCGCGAGATCGCAGCGGTATTGGGGGTCGCCGTTACCGTGGACGATGACGCTGGCGGGCCGATTGCCGCGGCGTTCACCGCCGGAAGATCCCCGTTCGCGTCGTGCGACGCCACAATCACCGCGCCGCGGCGAAACGCGCGCGCATGGTGCACCAAGGCCCAATACAATCCCGTTAGCGTGATTTCTTTCGTCTGCGAATGAATCTGCACCAGCCCGCCGCAATCGAAGGGGCCGATGTTGGGTCGCCCGCGCTCGTCGAGCGCCACATTCCACATAGTGATGCTCTGCGGCCCGTTGGCCAGAATCCCGGCGAACGTCGCGCCCCACTTGCTCCAGTTCGTCAAATAATCAGCGAATTTGTAGTCGTCTCCGCCTTCGGTCCAATGCATTTCCACGTCCGGAAATTTCTGCTTCACATTGCCCATCATCTCCGGGCTTCCCACATACCCGTGCCAGGCCACGGTGTTCACGTGTTTCTTGAACCGGGGCCTGGAGAGTTGATCCAACGCGCGGCCGAACAAATTGTAATTGTGGTCCAGCGTCCAGATTTTCGTGCCGCTGGCTTCGAGCAGTGGGCCGAGCGCGGCCACCAGGCGCTCCTCGTCCTCTTCCGGCCATGGACACGCTGGCATTCGGCCGCCCTGGTCCGCGTCGATCTCGTTTTGCGTGGTCACGGCGCGCACAGTCACGCCCGCCGCCGCGTAGGCCTCCACGAATTTCTGAAAGTAGTGCGCGTAGGTCGGAATGTTTTCCGGTCGAATGTTTCCGCCCAACATCGAGTTGCTGTACTTCATCCATCCCGGCGGGCTCCACGGTGAGGCGAACAAAAACAGATCGGGATTGGCGGTGATCGCCGCGCGCAACGTCGGCACAATGTAATCGCGGTCGTGGTCGATGCTGAAGCGCTTGAGGTCCGGATCGGCCGCACCGTCGTCGTAGCTGTATGCCGCGGTGCTGTAATCGCTAGCGCCAATCGGAATGCGCCCCATGCTCAGGGCATGTTGGTCTTGCCCGAACATGGTATGCAGCAGGTTCGCGCGATCGCTATCGCTCAGGCGCGAAAGGGTGAAGCAGGAAGCATCGGTAAACGCCGCCCCAAATCCCAGGATGGTCTGCGCCGGTTTGGTGGGGTCCACGGTGACGTCCGCCGCTGCGCCCTTTTTCCCAATTTTTGTCCAGAGGATATCCGCGCCCGCTGTGAGCCGCTTTCCGCTCTTGTCGGTGACTTCTGTCTGCGCCGGCTTGCTCGGAGGCTGCGCTTGGTTCGCCGCCACTTTGCCCTCTACCGGCAGTCCCAATGCGGAAGCCGTGGCCGCACCCGCACCCAGCCCCGCATACTTCAAAATTTCTCGCCGTGATATCACGCTCGGCCCCCGTTTGCCCTGAATTATTTACGCTGCCTCCAACCAAGGCGATTTGCACCCGGCTTGCTGACGACTCGCTCAGAATCTCGCTAATCCGAGGCTGCGAAAGGGAATTGGAACTTCCTAGTGCGTTTACCTAGGGATGGTGCCGGGGGCCAGAATCGAACTGGCTACGCCCGCCTTTTCAGGGCGGCGCTCTACCAGTGAGCTACCCCGGCACGCTGGAGTTTTTCAATTTTAGGTGTGCCGAGCGGAAGAGTCAAATGGCGAGTAGCACAGACACTCTTGTCTGTGCCGGTTATCACCGCACCTCGCATAACCCGCCATGCAAACGCTAAGGCGACCTAGTCCCACCGATCCGCTTCCCATGATTCCCGCCAGCCGCCTGCAACTCTCACGACCTGTGATACCCTGCCCGGGAACCACGAGGCAAAATGGAAATCCCGCACAAACATGCATGTGTGCGAACCACCGGTCAAGCCCGGGTAGTTCCAGTGTCCAGGTTCCGCGAGCTCTTCGCCGCCAAACGGGAGGCTTCATGATTGACTTTTGGAGATCAGCGATCCGCCAGCAGTTCCATGCCGCGATCGACATGCTCGCCAACGCGATCGAAGCCTGCCCGGAATCTGTGTGGTCCGGTCAGGGGCGCGGCGCGTTTTGGTACCTGGCCTTTCACGTACTTTTCTTCCTCGACCTCTATCTCTCGGAGGAAGACGAATCCCGATTCCGTCCGCCACCACCGTTCGGTCTCAGCGAACTCCAGGACGAGGTTGTCCCGCCGGAGCCCGCCTACGGCAAAGGTCAACTGCTCGCCTACCTCCAGCACTGCCGCAAAAAATTGGACACGGTAATGTCAGGAATGACCGAGGCCTGGGCTGCAAGTCCCTGTCCCTTCGACTATCGCGACATGAGCAACGGGGAACTGCTCCTCTACAATATGCGCCACGTGCAACATCACGCCGCCCAACTGAACCTGCTGCTGCGTCAAAAGACCGATTCGGCGCCGGACTGGGTCTCAAAAGGCGGTCAGAAGGCCTGACTCTTACGGAGCGTCTAGTGTGCAGAGCGCGAAGCGCCGCACGAAATGTAGGGGCGCGCTTTACCGCGTCCCACCCGTCCTAAGGCACTAGCGCAGCCGAAAACGGCCGTTGCTTGTCACTGCGCGGACTCATCGAATTCCTTCATCCAACTACGGCTCTTGAGCACTTCGCGCGGCCGCGTCCCGTCCGGCGGCCCGACGATGCCGTCCTTCTCCATCAAGTCGATCAAGTGAGCAGCTCTTCCGTAGCCGATGCGCAACCGCCGTTGCAGCGTCGAAGTGGACGCGCGCCCCGCCTCGCAAACAACGCGCACGGCATCATGGAACAATTCGTCGTCCGCCTCGCTCCCGCCGCCAGCTTCGCCATCCCCACCTGCCTCGGGCTTGCCGTTTTCATCCTTGGGCGCTTCCAGAAGCTCCTCGTTGTATTTCGCCTGGGCCTGCTCGCGCCAGAAATCGCAAACCGCGGTGATCTCATCTTCGCTGACCAGCGGTCCATGAATCCGGTGCAACCGCGCCGAGCCCGCCGGCAAATACAGCATATCGCCCTTACCCAGCAGCGATTCCGACCCATTCGAGTCCAGAATCGTTCGCGAATCCACTTTGCTGGCCACGCGGAACGAAATACGGGCAGGGAAGTTCGCCTTGATCAATCCGGTGATCACGTCCACCGATGGCCGCTGCGTCGCGAGAATCAAGTGGATGCCCACCGCGCGCGCCATCTGTGCCAGCCGCGTAATGGACTCCTCGACGTTGTTGGTATCCACCATCATCAAGTCGGCCAACTCGTCGATCACGATCACCAGGTAGGGAAGCGGCTTGTGTTCGCTCTCTTCCACGTTGTCGAACAGCGACAAAGACTGCGCTTTCTGAAACGTCCGGTTGTACTGCTCGATGTTGCGCACACCGCGCTGCGCCAGCAACTTCAGCCGGTTCTCCATCTCCTTGGTCGCATTGCGCAACACGTTCGAAGCGATCTTCGGATCGGTCACCACCGGCGCGATCAAATGCGGAATGTTCTCGTAAAGATTCAATTCCAGCCGCTTCGGATCGACCAGCACCATCTTCACGTCTTCCGGGCTAGCCTTATAGAGAATCGACATCATCAGCGAGTTAATGAACACGCTCTTACCGGTACCCGTCGACCCGGCAATCAACAAGTGCGGCATGGCCGCCAAGTCGGTGACCCGGATGCGCCCGTGCAGGTCGCGCCCCATAGCCAAAGTCAATTTGCTAGGGGAATTGGTGAACTCTGAAGCCTCGATGATTTCGCGCAAGGCAATCGTCTGCCGGTTCAGATTCGGCACTTCGATGCCGATCGTAGACTTGCCTGGAATCCGCTCGATCAAAATCGATTCCGCTTGTAAGGCCAGGCACAAATCCTCGGTCAACCCGATAATCCGGCTGTACTTGATCCCCGCTTCCGGCTTGAATTCGAACGTCGTCACTACCGGCCCGGGATTGATCTGCGTCACCCGGCCCTGCACGTCAAATTCCAGGCACTTGCTCTCAATCGCCCGCGCCCGCATCTTCAATTCTTCTTCATCCAGCTTCTGGCTGCGCTCTCCCTCGCGCAGCAAAGAAACCGATGGCAGCTTGTAGTGCGTGCTCCCCTTGGCGATCTTCGGCGAGGCTGCGCTCTTCGCCAACGCCTTCTCCGGCTTGTCGCTATTCACCACGAAAATGGGCGCCTTGTGCGCCTCCCGCGGCTCATCCGATTCGTTCTTCTTCCGCCCAGTCTCTTTCGTGAAGATGTCGCTCGCATCCGAAAGCCGAATCGCCTCCTCGGCCTCTTCCTGCGAAACTCCCGTCTCCACTACCCTGCCGGTAATCTGATTCACCGGCTTGCGCCCGGAAATTCGCGTTTCCTGCAGACGCCGCCGCATCCGCTCCTCCTCGCGGCTTTCACGCCATTCCTGCCAGCGCGCCTGAACTTTTTGCAGAATGCCAAATTTCTCGACCTTCCCAATCGGCCCCTTCGCGCTGCTGGCCCACGCATGCGCCCCTGAGAACGAAAACCTCGTGGTCATAAAAACCGCGATCACCAAAAGCGCGAAGTCCACCAGATACGCCCCGCGATTTAGGCTAGTCAGCAATCCGGAGGAAATCAGCGTTCCCAGTAGCCCTCCCGCAGGCACGGTGCTCCTCACGTCAGGGAAGTGCAGCAAGGAAAGCATCGAAGGCAGCGACAACAACAAAAGTACATACCCAGCCACGGTCGCCCAGTGCGCATCAGTAGCCCGGCTGCGGAACCACCGCCAGCCCAGTATCCCAATCGCCAAAGGCAGCAGAAACGCCGCAAATCCCAGCACCTGGAAGAGCAGATCCGCGCCATAAGCACCAACGGGACCAATCCAGTTGCGCGCCAAGGGTCCATCCGCGGGTGGCGCACTGACATTAAGCGCCACGTCGTGCGGCGAATACGAAATCAGCGCCAAGGCCATCAGGATGGCCATGGTGATACACAAGAAGCCAATCAGCTCGTTGAGCCGTTTGTTGTCGGTCGGGGTCAGAAAGCGCACAGGGTTCTCCTCAGCATTTGGGGAAGGCTGAGTATTGCGACGGGCACGTTGGCGCTAGCGCGCGCCCGTATGAAGCAAAGCCAAAACCAACACGATGATACCAAACACCAGCCGGTACACAACGAATACTTTCAGGGTCCGTGTCTGCAGGTACCGCAAAAAGAACGCGATGACCAGATAGCCAGTAATTCCGGACACCAGGATGCTGATCGCCAAGGTGGAGACCGGCAGGTCCAGCGCCCCGGCCTTGTGCATCTTGATCAGCGCCGGCAGCTTGGAGGCCACCGCTCCCGCGATTAAGGGCGCTGACAGGATGAAAGAAAATCGTGTCGCCGCCTCTCTCGTGAAGTTGCGGAACAACCCCGCGGTGATGGTGATCCCCGAGCGCGATACTCCAGGCCACAACGCAACAGCTTGCGCCGTGCCGATGGTGATGGCGTCGCCCAAGTTCGATTGCTCGATCTTGCGCGTGAGGTTCGCCTTGGAGTCCGCCCACCACATGATCAGCGCCACCACCACCATTGACACTCCAATAATCATCGGCAGCCGCAAATGTTCTTCGATCTGCTTGTCGAAAAGTTTGCCCAGGATCGCGCCGGGAATCGTTCCCACGACCATGTACCAAAACAGCCGCTTATGCTGGGCCACTTCTTCCACTGGCGCGATGGCCGGATACTTGCCCCCCAAACCGCAAATCAGCAGCGTCCACCAGTCTTTAAAAAAATATAGAAGGACGGCGACCAGCGTCCCCGCATGCAAAGCCACGTCGAACGCCTCGCCCGGATCGGTCCAGTGCAAGAGCCATGGAAAAAGAATGAGATGCGCGGTGCTGCTGACGGGGAGAAACTCGGTAAGACCCTGCACTACGGCGAGGACAATCGCCTGAATTAATGGCATCTGGGCTTATTTTTCCTTTTGTGCCGGCTGCGACGTGGCGGGAGCCGGCAAGATTTTGCGCATCTCGTAGGCGTCCAGCCGGCCGAGATAGTAGCGCTTCAGCACCGCCTCGATACGATAGCCGTGCCGCTGCCAGAAGGCAACCGCCGCTTCGTTCTCCATTGCCGTTTCCAGAAGTACGGTGCGCACGCCGCCCAAACTCAGGTTCTTCTCGATTTCCGCCAGCAGCAGCGTACCGATCCCGGTCCGACGGTGCGCCTCCGCAACATCCAGCGTGATGACGTGAGCCAGCGGCGGATTTTCTTCCGTCAGGATGAAGCCGACGACGCGATCGCCTGCCGCCGCGACAACACAATCCGCCGCCGCAAGAGAAAGGAAATATTTCAGCGTGGTCTTAGAGTACGCGATGCCGGCAGGGAAGCACGATTGATCCAGCCGAAATACCGCGGCGAAATCATGCGGCTGGTAGTCGCGTAGCGTGACGGACATTTGGGTCTGCGGCTGCAATCAATGCTCCCTCGCCGGCGATTCGAAAAAAAAGAGCGAAGGCGCTACACGAAAGAACAAAGATCGTCGCGCAACGACAGAGCGGGCGGGCTTTTCGCCCGCCCGCTCCGGAATCGCGTCCGACCACTCGTCGGTTTCAGAAAAGTGCCGTTGATCTGACGCATGCCCTCATGGCACGGAGGAAGTGACTCTTCGTTCCGCGCATGGCCTCACAGCTTTACGGTGACGGTCTTTACTTCGGTGTAGTTCGACAGCGCGTATTCGCCGAGTTCGCGGCCCAGGCCGGACTGCTTGAACCCGCCAAAGGGCGCGCCGGCGTCGAACACGTCGAAGCAGTTGACCCACACCGTGCCGGCGCGAACGCTGTCGGCGATGGCGTGAGCCTTGCCGATGTCCCTGGTCCACACCGCGGCCGCCAAGCCGTACATGGTTTTGTTGGCGCGCTCCACGACCTCGTCCATGTCCTTGAACTTGAGGATGGTCATGACCGGCCCGAAGATCTCTTCGCGCGCGATCTTCATGTCGTCCTGCACGTCGGTGAACACGGTAGGCTCGATGAAATACCCCTTGTCGCCGACGCGCCCGCCGCCAGTAGCCAGCGTGGCCTTTTCCTTCTTGCCGGAGTCGATGTAGCCCATGACCTTGTCGAACTGGTCCTGATCGACCTGCGGCCCCTGCTCGGTGCTCTTGTCAAAAGGATTGCCGACGGTGCGGCTCTTGGCGCGAGCCACGCTCTTCTCGACGAACTCGTCGTAAGCCTTTTCTTCGACAAACAGCCGCGAGCCGGCACAGCAGCACTGCCCCTGGTTGAAGAACAGCGCCTGGTGCGAGCCTTCGATGGCCTGCTCCATATCGGCATCGGCGAAGACGATGTTGGGGCTCTTGCCGCCCAGCTCCAGCGTCACGCGCTTGAGATTGGTCTCCGCCGCGGCCTTCATAATAAGGTGGCCAACTTCGGTCGACCCGGTGAAAGCCACTTTATCGACGTCCATGTGCCGCGCAATCGCCGCGCCTGCCGTGGGGCCGTAGCCGGGCAGAATATTGACCACGCCTTCGGGGAACCCAGCTTCCATGATGAGCTCGCCGACGCGCAGCGCGGTGAGCGGAGTCTGCTCCGCCGGTTTCATAACCACGGTGCAACCCGCAGCCAAGGCCGGGCCCAACTTCCACGCCTGCATCAAGAGCGGGAAGTTCCACGGAATGATTTGCCCCACCACGCCGACCGGCTCGTGCTTGGTATAGGAAAAATACGGACCGTTGACCGGAATCGTCTTGCCTTCAATCTTGTCGGCCCAGCCAGCGTAGGATCGGTAGCAAGCGATAGTGAGTGTAAGGTCCGCCACGCGGGCGATGTGCGCCGGCTTGCCATTGTCGAGCGCCTCGAGCTGCGCCAATTCGTCAGCGTGCTTCTCGATCAAGTCGGCGAGCTTGTTCATCAGCACGCCGCGCCCCGAAGCGGTAATCTTGCGCCGCCAAGGCCCCTTCTCGAACGCCGCGCGCGCCGCGCCTACGGCCTTGTCGACGTCAGCGGCGTCGGATTCGGCCACCTGGGTGATCACTTCGCCGGTAGAAGGGTTGACTGTCGGAAAAGTCTTGCCGGATGCGCTGTCCACCCACTTCCCGTTGATAAGCAGTTTGGTCGGACCAATCTTGACATTCGGTTGCATCGTAGCTGTAGCCATCAAAAACCTCCTCGAAATGTTTTTGCGCGGGTGGTGCCGGCAGGTAGGCTGACCCTCTGGCGCCGACGTGGGCGCAAATCAAGCAGACAAGCCAGAAGCCTATACCCAGCAGCAGAGGGGCGCAAGGAAAAGGAGGTACAGGAGGCCGGTAATCGTCGGAAGGTCTGATCTCCGCTCCGTTGGTAGCGCCGGCATCCCTGCCGGCCTGCGGAAAAATCCCGTCTTTAGGGGGTCGGAGCTTCAGCTCCGACATAAAGTTCGTACTTTCAACGGGCTTCAGCCCCTGAGGAAACGTTCTTGACACTCCTCCGCAGAAGCGCTCACTTTGGCATGTTCCAGCGCGGAGATCGCGGCCTCGCGGGTAACGGTCGGAAAATCATCCAGAAACTCGTCTAGCGTCTCCCCGCCTTCCAGGTAGTCCAGCAGCGCCTGGAACGGAACGCGCGTGCCGCGGAACACCGCGGTTCCCCCAAGAATGTTGGGATTCTTGACGATGACGCCATTCAGCGCTGCCATAAGCAACTCCTTGTATCAATGTAACCCCGCCGGTCCACCCCCGCAACCCCACCACTAGCTGCCAAGCGGCAGTTTCCCGTAGGGGCACGGCACGCCGTGCCCGCTCGGTCCGTCAGGCGGTGTGTCCCCTTCATTCTAAAAGAGTGGTTCTTCCCATCCGGTAGCGGCGAGTTTTTATCCTGAGCCTCGAAGGGCATCTCGCCATCTTCGCCTGTCGCAAACGTCAAAATATTCCGCCAGCCTCCCGACAGGGCAAGGAGTATCCTAACTAAGAAGCAAAACCGTGAAGACCTCTACAACAACCCACAAAATCGTTCCCCGCAAAAAGCGCCACCCCATGGCCCGCGCCTTCGACCTCCTCGCCAAGCTGCCGGAAGGCCTCTCGCCAATTCGACGGGGAAAAGATCCTCCGCAAAAACGCAAGGGACCGTAACCGACGCGAGTTCCACCGCCCCGCGGAATCAAGAGCCAGAACTGGGACAGTCGGGCGCCCCCTAGCTTGCCTCAACCTCGCCGCCCTTTCCTGGCGGAGCAATGAGAGGAGCGGTCAGCTTTTCATAGGCGCCGAAGAGGTGTTCGACGCGCTGGCGGTCGTTCTGGAAGGACTGCCGGTGCTAACAGAGGTCTGCGCTTCGTCCACCAGTCGGAAACCGAAATAGAACCTTTGCGAGCCCATTTAGGAACCTGCACATGGGACTGGCCGCACTCCATTTCCAACCGCCAAACAAAACAGGCGTCCTCTAAGGGCTTCGCGAAGACCCAATGGAATGCGGATTGCTCACCCTGAACTGGTTTAGATCGGAGAGTCGAGTTGAAAAGCCACTTGGCATCCCCTATTATCGAGGCAATGCCAACCTCGGCGGTCAGAGCCAGAGAAACAAAACTCACCTTGCATTGCGGGGACGCGCGGGAACTCGATTGGATTCCCGATCAGTCCGTTCATTTGGTCGTCACGTCGCCCCCGTATTGGACATTAAAGGAATATCCATCCCACAAGGGGCAACTCGGTCTCGTCGCTGACTACGATAGGTTCCACGATGAACTGCAAAAGGTCTGGCTTCCATTGCCTGCGAGTTCTTGTTCCCGGAGGACGCCTGGTTTGCGTCGTCGGAGATGTATGCCTCTCCCGCAAACGGCGCGGACGCCATATGGTCATGCCGTTGCATGCCGACATCATCGTTCGCTGCCGCAAAATTGGCTTCGACAACTTGACCCCAATCATTTGGTACAAAATCTCAAACGCACAGTACGAGATAGAGAACGGATCGAGTTTCCTGGGCAAGCCGTACGAGCCAAATGCAATTATCAAGAATGACATCGAATTCATTCTTATGTTGCGCAAGCCTGGCGGGTACCGCCAGCCGACGGAAGATCAGCGCAATTCTTCTCGGCTAACGAAGGAAGAGCACCATGACTGGTTTCAGCAAATCTGGTCCATTCCGGGAGAATCCACAAGACAACACCCTGCTCCATACCCAGTCGAGTTAGCGTATCGTCTGGTGAGAATGTTTTCGTTCACTGGGGACACTGTCTTGGATCCTTTTATGGGCACAGGTTCCACGCTGTTAGCCGCCGAACGCTGCCAGCGCAATAGTATCGGAGTGGAAATTGACGACTCGTATTTCAAGAAAGCAACCGCGCGCCTCGCATCTGAGCCAAGAGAGCTGTTTCCGGGTGCACGCCCCTACGTGCTGCCCCGCCGCGCCGTCCGCTGAAACTATGGCCGCCGTTGGTATTTGCTGCTGACCCGGGTCAAAACCGCCGCGTAGTCTGTTGTCGTCCGTCCGAAGTCGACCCATTCAAATTCATAGGGGGGTTCGTTATTCGCCCTGTACGGGAGTACGAGAAACTCGTCAAACGCCGGAGCTGCTAAATTCAGCAACCGCCGTTGCGCTTCCGCCGCTTCTTGGATGGGATGCACGTATCCATCGTGGCCTGTTGTCGGATACGACCTCTGTCCCTCCCAGCTTACGTATCTGTCGGCTTCATTAATGCCGACAATCCCCACGCAGATTGGGTTGTCACCATGTTTCCTAAATTGGACGACCTGATTGCAGAGGTCTGTAGTCACCCGGTCGATTTGTTTGATCATCGCCTTAGCCAGGATCTTCACTTCAACCCCAATTTCGACAGTGGCGATGGTGCCCCTTGCCACCAGGAAATCAGAATCAACTATGGCAGTTTCGCCGGGAACAATTTCTCCAAACGTCCCATCCCCCCGCCTCGCCTTAATTCCGTGCCGTCGGTTCTGCACGTTTAGGACTCGTAGGCGTTTCTTGACACCTTCCACCAGTTTCGACGATCTATTGATCGCGACCACATCTTCGTACATGTTCATCGCGACGAAGTCACCTTGATTGGACTTTCGGTGCAGATAGACGTGGCCGTAGAACAATTTTCTGAACTCCCTCAACAGTCGGAATTCAATGCTTGGTGTAGGTTCGGTTAAGGTGCGGAAATCTTATCACCAACCACGCACCATACGCAGTCCGACCCCCTTCCTTTCAGTCCCGCGCGACCGGCAGGAGAGATCTTGTCGCGGAACATCGCAACTAATCCTTGCTTTTCTTTCACTTACGCCTCAACCCAAGCTAAAGTACTAGTTTCGAATATAGTACCTACAAATATATATATTGACATGATACACATTCCATGCTATAGTGAGCCGTGTTGCTCGACCCCCAACCCCGGCCAACCATCCTCACCCCGTTACCACTTTGCTTCCCCTCTACACGCCTCTGTGCAAAACCGCCCTTTCTTTTCAATAGTTTACAAACTCCTTTTTTCGTAACTCCTTTCCTTTCAAACGAATGCAAACTGCCCCAGGGGGTGGGGGGGTATCACGACAAAAATCCATCTCTCCCAAAGAACGAGGACCAAAATGACACAAACCACCATCACCACCACTTCCGACCATGACCCGTCCCATCCAGTCGCCGCCAAAGGCACCGCCAAGGCCAAAGACGCCGGCCGCTGCACCTTCACCTTCCCCAACCGCAGCCGCTGCAGGCTCCAGGCCCAAAACCCCAGCTCCGGCCTTTGCGGCAAGCACGCCAGTGCCATGGAACCTCACGACACCGACGACCTCTCGGGAGTCCTCTTCGAGAAGCTCCCCGAAGACGAACTCCCAGATCTCCAGACACCCGAGGACGTCAACACCTTCCTGGCTAGGGTAGTGGTCCTCCTTGCCGAGGGTCGCATCTCCCCTCGTCGCGCCACCGTCTTCACCTATGCCGCCAGCCTCCTCTTACGCAGCGCCATACTCATAGACGCACATCCCCAAGTCATCTACGACGTCGGTCTGGACCGCACGGACGATCAGAAAACCACCCAGCCCGAGGAACCTTCCCCAGTCCTAACCGGAGCCACCCGATGACCTTCGCATTTCCGACAAGCAGCACGGACGTGCGCCCTCAATCCCTGAGGATGCAAACCACCCAAAGAAAAGGACATGGCGAGATGAACTCGCCGCTACACGAGGCCAAGCTACGCGCGTTTGGTGATCACGAAGTGCGTTGTGTTGGGAGTGGGAACGTGTTCGGTGCAGTGATAGCCGAGATTCGGTGCGTCGACGCCTTCCAGAAGGGATTCTCCGGAACCGAGGAGGACCGGCGACAGCGCCAAATGCATTTCGTCGATAAGCCCGGCGCGAAGGTATTGCCGGACCGTGGCGACACCGCCGCCGAGCCGGACGTCCTGACCGTTCGCAGCGGCAACGGCGCGCTGCAGTGCCGCATGAATGCCATCGGTGACAAAGTGGAAGGTCGTGCCGCCGCTCATCTCGAGCGATGGGCGTGGGTGGTGGGTGAGCACGAAAACCGGAGTATGGTACGGCGGATTGTCTCCCCACCATCCTTTCCACGCATCGTCTGGCCAGGGGCCACGGATTGGTCCAAACATGTTTCGGCCGATGATCCAGGCGCCGACATTGGCGAAGCCGCGTGCGGCAAAGTCGTCGTCGATACCCGTGGCGCCGCCCTCTTTGCCATGCATCTGTTGGAAGGTGCGGGTGGCGAAGACCCATTCGTGCAGCGCCATGCCGCCGACGCCCAGTGGGTTGGCAAGATCCTGACGGGGGCCGGCACCGTAGCCGTCGAGGGAGATCGCAAAGCTGTGGACGCGAAGCCTGGACATGACTAGAGTCCCCTTATCGGTGTATTGCTCATCGGATTATTTAGAGCGATTTGGTTTCGATTCGCGAACGCATCCGAATGGTAAGGACAACGGTCTATTCGAGATCGGGCGGAGTCACCTTGGCAATCCAGGAGTCATAGTCGGAAGTGAAGCCGGCTTTTTGCTGCAGGGCATGAACTTGGCGCTCCACGGCGGCCATCTGGTCGTCGGAAAGCTGGGGGATCACTTCGATCTGCTTCCCAATCGCGTCCATGGCATTCGCGGCTTGCTGCTCGGCGCCGCCGGCGGCAGCGCCAGCGTTTCCGTCCTCGCCCTGCATGCAATCCATCACGCGCTTGGTCACTTTCTGGCTGTGCACCAGCGACACGCGGATGTTCCCCTGTCCGGTGACCACGTTTCCGACCCCGAATACGCGGTCCATAGGGGTGTACCGCGGCACTTCCTTGCCGGCGAAGGTGTAGTATTCGCCGTTCATGTTGATCCCCGGAAGTTTCTCCGGCACCGAGCCGATCGAAGAAACGACCAACGGCGCGCGGAGCTCTTGTTCCGAGCCGGGGATGGGTTCCGCCTTGCGGCCCTCGATTTTTGTTTCCGTCAGCTTCAAACCTGCGAGCCGGCCGTTTTCCACAATGATCCCGGTGGTCAGCCTGCGATCCTGGAAGCGAAACAGGAATTTGTCGCGCGCCAGGCGCAGCATTTTCTGGCGCACCTGTTCCGTTTTGGCGACCTGCTCGGGCGTCGCGTTGTCGGGCGGTTGCGCCAGCGGCATGTCCTGTTCGCGGCGGCGATAAATCAACAGGCAACCCTTTACGCCCAACTCTTCCGGCTTGATGCCGTGCGCTTTGCAAACCTCTGGAATGCTTTTTTCCAGCTCATGCATGCTGGTCTGAATGCCGCGAGCCCTCAAAGCACGTTCGTAGTTTTCGAGCTGGAGCACCTTGACCACGTCCAGGGAGGCCAGCCCGCCGCCCACTACCACGGCTTCGTCGGGCGTTTCATAGCGCGGCCCGAAATAGTCTTTTTCGTTCTTGTGGTTGTACCAGTAGATAAAAGGATTTTGGTAGACGAGGCCTTTGTCGACGTACTGCTCGGCTTCTGGCACGCCCAATTCGCGGTCGCGCCAGGCGCCATTGGCGAGAATCACCGCCGAAAAGCCCCACTCGAAGAGCTGAGGGAGAGTGAAATCTCGGCCTAATTTAGTGCAGGGGATGAAATACAAATTCGGCTTTTTCATGCGCGCGTCGATGCGGCCGTATTCCTGCTTGCGCTGCTCGACGTGCCAACGCGGCAGACCGTCTTCGATCTTGCCGTAGGGCCGGGTGTTCTGCTCGAACACCGCGACGCGAATTCCGTTGTCGGCCAGAATCTCCGCCGCCACCGAACCGGAAATCGCACCGCCAATGACCGCCACGAAATGATGCCCAGGATTCGTCATGGATGCCTCCCCGCGCATGGGAGCGCGATTGTACAACGCAAATCGTGCAAAGTGCACAGGCACTGAGGTTTCTATGGCAGGAGGCAAAAACTCCTGTCTGGAAGACGTTATTGCCGGCTAAGTGCCGGTCTGCGATTCCAGTGGTTCGGTTTACCCGGGATCTCGGGTCGGCCGCGATGCTGGTGGGAGGAAGTGCGAGATTACTGCGGTGCGGCGGTGGCGTCGCGGAGCAAGATTACATCCGATGTGCTGTCGCGGCGTACCACTACAAGGGATTTGCCGTTCGGCGACCAGGAAAATTCCGTGATCCTCGCGGAGGTGAAGTTGGTGAGCTGGCTGCCTTTTGATCCACCGAGCGGCTGGAGCCAAATGTTGTCCACACCTTGATCCTGGATCACGTAGGCCAGCGCCTTTCCGTCTGGGGTGAACTGCAGGATGCCGGTGGCCCGGGGGTCCACGTCGGACAAACTGGGCGTCGAATCCGCACCCAGGCTGACCAATGCGAGCTTCTGGTATACCGCCTGGGTGGACGGATTGGTGAGCGACGGCAGGAAGGCGATGCTTCGGCCATCGCGGGAAACGGCGAAGGCGCCGAAGATGGGATTGGGCAGAGCGCTTCCAGGAACGGGCTCGGGCGTTCCGGTCTCCAGGGGCACACGCATCAGCCGAAACGCCGCATGATCTGTGAAGTAAACCCACTTCCCATCCGGCGAGCACTGCGGGTTGTCGTCGTCCTTGCCCTGGGTCAGCTGCTTGGGATTCGCGCCGTCCGGGTCGGCGCGCCAAATGGTGCCGCCACTTCTTCCGCCGCGCCCGTACCAAGCGAACAC